>Ga0326727_10005757_pt1 | contig 34928 bp, 25 predicted proteins | sample MB2enrmetagenome_FD_207643 | JGI IMG/M metagenome (GOLD analysis project Ga0326727, IMG submission 207643) | Lab enriched peat soil microbial communities from McLean, Ithaca, NY, United States - MB29MY | ecosystem: Environmental > Terrestrial > Soil > Wetlands > Peat | place: USA: New York...
GAAATGGAGCCAGTTCTACTTTGTTCCGGGAATGAGCCACTGCGGAGGAGGCCAGTCGCTGGATCAGTTCGATTTGCTGAGCGCATTGGCCGAATGGGTCGAGAAGGGAATTGCGCCGCAGTCAGTAGTGGCAACGGGAAGGGCATTCCCCGGCCGCAGCCGTCCGCTTTGCCCGTATCCAAAACACGCGCAATACAAAGGACAGGGCAACACTGAGGACGCAGGCAACTTCGAGTGCCGCTGATTGCGCGGTAATCGCTGGAGTCTGTTATTAACTTTCGCGTAGGCAGCGCTGGGAGCCAGTTTTGCCGAGTTCTAGAAGCGAGGAGCGACGCATACCGAGTGTCTGCTAGCGACGAGCGACAACGAAATCGGGAAAACTGGCCCCAGCCCGAAGGGTTTCGGCGCAAATCCGGGGCCCCAGCGACGGGTCTTGGTCGCTGGGGTGGAAATCCGGTCATACTTTGTTCTCGCCCTTGACCTTGGAACCGCCAAAGCCTGCGGGCTCGGCCTCGTCTCCACCCCACGGACTGAGACCTTTCCGTGGGGGCCCCGGTTCTGACCGGATTTTCGCGCGCAACGCTGCCTGCGGGAAAGTTAATAACAGACTCTAGGGGATGAGGCAGCCGCGCGCGGCGCCCCCACATCCGGAATTCAGGATGTGGGAGCGCAGGCGCCGTGAACATGTGTTTCAGATCACTGAGCGCAAAGGCCAGAAGCGGTAAAAGAGAATCGGCAGGTTGTGTTCTCCATCCAGCCTTGAAGCCGCATCATGCGCATCGCGAACCGGCGCGATTTCCTCGCCAATTGTTTCAGTGGGGCGGTTGGTTTTGCCTCCGGCGCAGCCATGCCTGCCACAGATGCGCAAACGCCCGAGTCAAAACCCCATCAATCCAAAGTGGTGCACGCCCAGGATGCGCTGCTGCGCGGTTCCGGCGCGACCGTTGACCCGGCCCGCATCGGCAATCTCCTCGACCGCGCCATTGAGACGCTCTACGGCTCCGCCGATCCGGTTCGCTGCTGGTCAAGGATCGCCCACGCCGGCCAGAAAGTCGCGCTGAAGGTGAACACCCTTGGCGGCCGCGGGCTGTCAACCAATATTCAGCTGGTCGAGGCCATCTGCGAGCGCCTGCAGTCGGCTGGAGTTCGCGCCCAGGATATCGTGATCTTCGACCGCGACACCGCGGAGCTGGAACGCGCCGGCTTCCACGCGAAGATGGGCGGCAACCAGGTGCAGTGTTTCGGGACCGACCGCGCCGGCTTTGAAGACGATCTCTCTGAGTTCGGCGAAGCCGGAAGCCTGGTTTCAAAGATCCTCACCCGCCAATGCGATGTGCTCATCAACCTGCCGGTTCTCAAGGACCACGACGGCGCCGGTGTTTCAATCGCGCTCAAAAACATGTACGGGGTGATTCACAACCCCAACAAATACCATCCCAACGGCTGCGATCCTTACGTTGCCGACGTGAACATGCTGCCTGAGATCCGCTCCAGGCTGCGCCTGCACATCTGCGACGCGACAACTGCCTGCTACGAAGGCGGACCGGCCTTCAAGCCGCAGTTTGCGTGGGCTGAAAATGCCCTGCTTGTCTCTGAGGATCCGGTGGCGCTCGATCACACGGGATGGCAGATCATCGAGCGCAAGAGAGCCGAAAAGGGACTGAAAACGCTTGAAGCCGAAGGCCGGCCGCCGCGTTACATCGCCACGGCAGCCGATGCCGCGCATCGACTGGGCACGAACGATCCGCAGCGCATCGTGACGGCTGAAACGCGCGTGGCGTGAAGGAGGGTGGCTATGCTGATGAACTCATCTGAAACGATCGACCGGCGCGCTTTTCTGATGTGCGCCGCATCGGCGGGCATGATGGGCGCCGCAAAAGGGCTTGCCCAGCCACTACCCGCGGCCTCGCCACGGGACACCCCGTCAGCCGGGGATGAATCGCGCTACGCAGTGGAGGCGCGGTTCTACGAGAAGCTGCCCAACCGCAAGGTGAAATGCAAATTGTGCCCCCGCGAGTGCCAGGTTGGCGACAAGGAGCGCGGCTACTGCGGCGTACGCGAGAATCGCGGCGGAACCTACTACACGCTGGTGCATTCGCGGGTCTGCGCGGCGCATATCGATCCCATTGAGAAGAAGCCGCTCTTTCACTACCTTCCCGGCTCGCTCGCCTTTTCGCTGGCCACGGCCGGCTGCAACGTCAATTGCAAATTCTGCCAGAACTGGGACATCTCGCAGTCCCGGCCTGAGCAGGTTCCGTCCCAATACCTTCCACCCCGCAACATCGCCGCGCTGGCCTCGCAGTACCGCTGCCCCACCATCGCCTACACCTACAGCGAACCGGTGGTCTTCAGCGAGTTCCTGATGGACACCGCCGACGCCGCGCATGAAGCGGGCATTCGCAGCATCGTGGTTTCAAACGGCTACATGCAGCAGGAATCGCTGCGCGCCGCATACGGCAAGATGGACGCGGTCAAGATCGATCTGAAATCGTTCTCAGAGACCTATTACCAGAAGGTCGTCACCGGCCAGCTCAAACCCGTTCTCGAATCTCTGGTCACCTTGCGCAAGATGGACAAGTGGACTGAGATCGTTTACCTCGTGGTTCCCACGCTCAACGACGGCGACGACGAGTTTCGCGGCCTGGCAAAGTGGATCAAAACAAACCTCGGCGTGGATGTTCCGCTGCACTTCTCGCAGTTTCATCCCGAGTACCTGCTCAAGAACCTGCCCATCACGCCGTTGCCCACGCTGGAGCGCGCCAAGGCGATCGCCGACGCCGAGGGATTGCACTACGTGTACATCGGCAACGTTCCCGGGCATTCGGCGGAAAACACCTACTGTCCGCAGTGCAGGCGAATGCTGGTGGAACGCGCCGGTTTCGAAGTCACACAGATGCTCGTCAAGAAGAACGCGTGCCCGTTCTGCTCGCACGCGATTCCCGGAATCTGGCACGCCTGAAGGCGATTAGACAGGATGCAAATATGAACCTCTTAACAAGATCGGGAAAGTGCATTATGGCAAGCTCAATCCTCGCGATAGCCAGTCTTGCGGCACAACAGCCGCCGAGCGGCGCGCAGCAGCCCAAGCTGCGTCCCGCGGGTGTGGCGGGCGCCTTCTATCCCGCCGATCCGGCGGCCCTGACCGCCATGATGGACACAATGATTCACCAGGTAACTCTGCCCAAAATCGACGGGCAGATCGTCGCGGTGGTCGCGCCGCATGCGGGCTACCAGTACTCCGGTCCCGTGGCGGCCTACACCTATGCCGCGCTCAAGGGACACAAGTTCTCACGCGTAGTGGTCATCGCCCCATCGCACTACGAGGCATTCGATTTCAGTTCGGTCTACGACGGCGACGGCTACGTAACTCCTCTCGGCACCGTTCCGGTCGATAAGACCTTTGCGCGCGAACTGGCGCGGATGGACTCGTCGATCCAGCTTTCGGAGCGCGGGCATACAGCCACGCGCGAAGGCGCGGAACACGCAATCGAAGTGGAGTTGCCCTGGCTGCAGCATGTGCTGGGCAACTTCACGCTGGTGCCTGTCGTGATGGGCGATCAGAGCTACGAGTCGAGCCGCGCGCTGGGGCTGGCGCTGTCGAAGCTGATCAAAAAGGAACAGCAGCACAAGGCCGCCAACCCGCAGGAGCCCGCCGGCGAGACGCTGATCCTGGCCAGCTCTGATCTTTCCCACTATCACACCTACGACGAAGCCGAAAAAATCGACCACAAAACGCTGAACGCGCTTCAGGCCTGGGACTACCTGAGCATGTCGCGCAATTTCGAGTCGCGCATTTGGGAGGCCTGCGGCGGCGCGCCCATTGTTGCAGCGATGATTGCCGCGGAACGCATGGGGGCAAACCAGGCGCAGGTGCTCGATTATGCCAATACCGGCGATGCAACCGGCGACCATTCACGCGTGGTGGGCTACAGTGCGGACCTGTTTGTGAAAGCACAGGGCGGAAAGGCAATGGAACCTCCTTTCACGCTCAACGAGCAGGAACAGACGCAGTTGCTCGCCCTGGCGCGCAAATCGGTAGAGCGCGCCGTTCGCGAGCGCAGGCTCAACGATGCCGCGGCCACCGGAGACTTGGCGCTGGACCAGGAACGCGGCGCATTCGTTACCCTCACCATTGGGGGAGAACTGCGCGGCTGCATCGGTTACATCATGCCGGTCGTGCCCCTCTACAGCGCGGTCAATGCTACTGCCGCCAGGGCAGCCGTCGAAGATCCCCGCTTTATGCCGGTCTCGGAGCAGGAGCTGCCAAAACTTGAATATGAGATCTCGGTGCTATCGCCCCTGGTGCGCGTTCTCGATGTGAATCAGATCGTGGTCGGCAAACACGGGTTGATCATGAAAAACAAGGATCGCGAGGGGCTTCTGCTGCCCCAGGTACCGGTGGAGCAGCACTGGGACCGCGCTACGTTTCTCGAGCAGACCTGCGTCAAGGCCGGCATGCCGCGCGACTGCTGGAAAGATGAAGATACCGACATCTTCCGATTCACAGCGTTCGTGTTCAACGAAAAGGGCAGTGAAGAAGCGAAAAGAGTGAAAGAGTGAATTGGTAAAGGGGCTACTCACGCGGCAGAAGCGCGGCCAGCAGCGCCGGTCCCAGGCAGACCGCGGCCGTGAGCCACGCGACCATCCACAGCCCGAACACCGGGATCAAGAATCCGGCCAGCACCAGCGCGCCGGCGCAGCCGCCCGCTAAATCAAGCGCGTAGAGAGTGGCCAGGTTTGTGTCTCGACTGCGGTCTTCTAGATAGATCGCTGTCGCGACAGGGAACAGGTAGCCGCCGGGGATGGCGCAGATGAGCGCCAGCGCGGGAAAGGCCATCCGCGCAGCCGCAAGCGCGCCGCCCGCATGGATGTGCTGCGCGCAGAGATACACCAGAGCGAGGACCAGCGGCGCCGAACAAGCGAGGAGCAACTGGCCGATCGCGGCGGCGCGCAACAGATTGTTGCGCTCGCTGCGAAGACGCTTGATTCCCAGCCAGCTTCCGGCCGCGATGCCTGCCATGAACATGCCGATCAGCAAAGCCAGCTCGCGAAAGAGAAAACCGAAGACTGCCTGAAAACTGAGCAGGAGCAGAATCTGCAACGTCATCAGCGCGTAACCGCTCGCAACCACGCACCAGACGGCAGAGGCCTGCGCGCGCCTTCGCGGTCCAGCGCCGAACACAAAAAACAGCAGCAGCGCAATCGAAAGCGCGATTGCGGCGGCAAGCACCTGCGAAAATAAAATCCGCTCGGCGTCCTCGAGCAGGCGGGCGTAGCCGTGGCCGAACTGCGCGCTCCAGAGAATTCCATTGAAGTAATAGGCAGCCGGGCGGAAGTCGCGGTTGACGGCAGTGTCAGCGCCGGGCTGGAGCAGAGCGTGGATCTGGTCCATGCGATCGGGCATCATGCGAAACGGGATGAAGTACTCGCGCACGAATTGCGTGTGCAGGTTTCGCTCTTTGAGCCGCGCGATCAGCAGATGGGGATCTTCAGTGAGTGTGCCGGGCTCGGCGGCCGCAAACAAGTGAAGCGATTCGCCCGGAATGATAGCCACACGCGGAAACACCTCTTTGAGCGAGCGCGTCACGCAGCGCAGGAACGCCGCCAGTTCGGGACTCACATAGTCTTCTGACGAGCGCAACTGGAGCGCCAGCAATCCGCCGGGCGCGAGGTGTTCGCGCACGGTGTCGAAGAACTCGGTCGTGTAAAACCTGTTGAGCTGCGCATTGGCAGGATCGGGAACGTTTACGATCACGACGTCGAACCGTTCGCGCGAGCCGCCCAGATAGATCCGGCCGTCCATCAGGTGAACACGCACGCGGCGATCGAGAAACTCGAGCCCGGATTCAACCGGAAAGAGCTGCCGGTACATCGCAATCAGCGCAGGATCGAGCTCGACGTAATCGAGGCGCTCGATAGTCGGGTGCTTGAGCGCTTCGGCGATGCTCCCGTTCATGCCCCCGCCGATCAGCAAAACCTTGCGGGGCGCCGGATGCTCGAGCAGCGCGTAGTGGACGCTTTCTTCCGCCGCCGCGGGATCGGGAACGCTGGAGAGAATCGAGCCGTTGTCATAGATGCTTCGTATGCCGCCTGCGCCGATCACGGCGAGCCGTCCGTAAATCGAGTCGCGGGAGTCGATCAGGTTGAATCCGGTCCAGAGACGCTGGAGGGTCGACCTCTCCACGCTCGGCGCAACGTACACGAGAAGAGGAACTGCGATCGCCGCGGCCGCAGCCATTGCAATTGCCGTTCCCGCACGCGCCCTCAGGAACAGGCTCACACCCACGCCCACGCACAGCACGGCGACCAGCATCGCGATCTGGATGCTGCCCAGGAACCGCAGCAGCACGATGCTGGTGACGATGCCGCCCAGCGCGCAGCCAGCGGTCTCAAGCAGGTAAGCCGAACTGCTCGCCAATTGCGGCAGAGCTGCATGCCTCAAGCGCATCAGTTGTGCCGCAAGCGCAAAGAGCGCGCCTGAGAGCACGCAAAAAATGCTTACGCAAACGAGGCAGATGAGCGCCGTGCGTCCGGGGCTGAACAACTCGCCGGGTACAGTCTGCAACAATGTTCTCGCATCGCGCAGCGCAACTACCGTGAAGGGAAGGCTCAGCCCGCAGAGGCATTCCACGATGCCCGCCGCAATCGAGACATCCGCGGATTTTTGCGTCAGCCATCCCGTTGCGGCGCTGCCAACCGCGGTCCACGCCAGCCACGCCGCCAGCGCCAGCCCAAGCGAAAGTTCATTGCCGTTGAACAGGACCATCACTTCGCGCATCAGGACGATTTGCCCAATGCCGGCAGTGAATCCCACGAGGAGGGTAATGGCCCTGGCCATTGCTAACCCAGCTTGCTGACTTTCACCAGTAGTTTCTCAAAGTCCACGGTTCCCAGGCCGCGGGCCGCGGACATTTCCAGATAAGGCATCTGCGCCGGGTCCAGGTCCCAGTAGGCCTTGGCCACATACGCGTCGATGGCCACGGGATCGGTGCCCGCCACCATGGTCTTCTTCAGGGCAACATCTTCAAGGTTGCCGCCCGTGGGGCCGTTGCGCAGCAGTACGCGATAGCAGTCCATCAGCGTGACGGTGGGCAGCATAAAGCTCGCCAGGTCAGTCAGGCTCTGGTGAATCTGCTGGTGCAGCCGGTTGCGCTCTCCGCCCAGAATGCCGTACCAGTTCTTCATCCCCAGCGTGGCGCCCACCAGGCTGTGCTGCTTGGCGATGGGCAGATTGAAGATCTTGTCCGCTTCAAGAAACGGGGTGAAGACCGGCCAGGTCTTCAGCACCACGCCACCCAGATCGACCTCGCGGAAGAGCGATGGATCGGGAAGAATCACTTCCGCGCCCTGGGCGCGCGCCGCCTGCTGAATGCCGGAGCGCATGAAGCACCGGCGCGGATCGTTGCAACTTACATCGGTCACGATCACCCGTTTTGCGCCCGCCTGCCAGCACTGCCTCACCACCTCGGCCACCAGGTCGGGATTGGTGTTTGCAGCCTGCTCCGGCGTGCGGTCCCAGGCCATGTTGGGCTTCAGAACCACAACGTCCTGCCGGCTGACGAAGCGGCCGATTCCGCCCAGATCTTCAAGAGCCTGCCGGACCAGCGCAGCGGGCTCTCCGTTCTGGACAACAGTCATGTGCGGAAACTGCGCATCCGTCGCGACGCGGTGGTCGCGCCGCGTCTGGCTGGCCACAGCCGGAACCGGCCGCGCGCTGCGCTCGCTGAGCCATACGCCCAGGCCTGCGGCGCCCGCTGCCACGCCGCCCACCCGAAGCAATTGCAGCATCGCCTCGCGCCGCGTCATTGGCGCTTGGTTCGGCTTCGGCGTCGCGCCCGTCATCTGGCCGGTTTCTCCGCTCATGACTTCATCCTCTTCAGATTTCCACCCTCTGAATGCGCTTCGGATCGTTGGTGCCGAGGCCGCGCTTGGGATCCGCGGCAGCAGCGATGTAGTGCGGCGGGCGTCCGGCGGCTTCGAGCGTTGGCAATCCTGCTTCGGCGCGCTTGCGCTCGATCATCTCCCACGCAATGGTGTCCAGCGCCACGCGGTCTTCGCCGATCAGCAGCGTATTGGGATACCAGAGCCGCTCGGGATGGAAGCCGGGACCTCCGTCGTAGACAGAGGACATGGCGTCGCCGATGGTGAAGCGAACCTTGTCGCGAATCACGGGAATGCAATTCAGATCGGCCACCGCCGGATTGCAATGATTGGCGTGCAGCGTGAACGGCTTGTCCACCACGCCGTACATGTTTTTCATGGCGAAGGTTACGCCGGCGCCCTCGTGATCCTTGAGGATGGGCATGTTGATCACCATGTCGCAGTCGCGCGTAAGAATCTTGGTCAAGCGGATTCGCGCCACGCCCCACGCCGACTGCTCGTCTTCCCAGCCGGCCACATCGGAGGAATAGGCGCGCATCTTGCCGGGATCGGTGTTGACAGTCATGCCGCACGCCTGCAGGAAGTGCACGTTCTGGTCCCAGACAACGATGTTACCGGGCTTGACGCCGGCCTGCTGCAGCCGCTCGGCCACGGCCATAATCAGCGCAGTGTGCGTAGCAATCCCTTTGCTTCCCAGGCCGTTCACCTTTAGCCCGATCACCTTGTCCATCGGCACCAGCGACTTCCACGCCGCCACCGGCTTGGTGTGGCCCGTGTAGGCCTCAATCGCGCGGTCCAGCAGATCCTGGACACGCTTTTCGTCAGGCTGAGTGGCCGTGTTCGCGCCCGTGCCATGCAACTCAGGATTGCGGGCAATCACGACCCTGGACTTGGCCGTCTGTGTATTCTCGCCGCGAATGGCTGCCAGGCCCAGTTTGCTGCCGGAGCTCATCAGCATGGCTCCCGCTGCCACTTCCTTCATGAACTCTCTGCGGTCCTTCATCACGTACCTCATTTCTGTTCTCTGCGTCCGCTTGTATTTGCGCCGGTCACAGCCTGGCATCTATGCCGTGCGCCAGGGCCAGCAGCGCCTGCTGCGAATCGGGCGTGGAGTTGTAGGCGACGATGCGCACCAGCGAGGCGCCCTTGCGAAAGGTCACGCTCTGCTCGAATGCAACGGCTTCATCGCCCAATGAGACGCTCTTGCCGCTTTTGGATTCATCGCCTGCAAGAATCTTGTGCGCACCCGCCTGGTCGCCCATCGTGTAGATATCCACCACCGCCTCCACCTGGTTCTTGTACTTGTAGTCGGAGGTAGAAGCGGAGACAACTCCAGCCTGAATGTACTGATCGGCGTCGCCGTCGATGTATTGCCACAGGTCCTTGGCCGCGAACACGCGCGTGTCGCTTGTCTTTTGCCACCCGGCAACCGCGTCAGAGGCAGGGAAGGGATCGACCTTGGCCTTCTTGCAGCCTGCGCCGGTCACCGTGACGGCGATGGCGATGGCTGCTGCTGCTGATTTCAAACTCCTTGTCGAAAACATCTTTAATCAGTCTCCTTCTATCTTCGGCTACAGCGGTTCCGGGATTGCTATGCGCCGAGCCGATTCACCCAAGTCGCCCCGACCCCAAGGAGGGACGACCCTTCACATAAGCCGAACAGGGCACATCTATCCTGGTACCGCTCGAAGCAGCACCTGGCTGCCTGGCGAACGGCTTTCTCCGATGCTGGTGACGTATACCGCCGGGTGCTCCTGCAACGGACAGGCATATTCGCAGGCGCCGCAGCCCACACAGCGTGTGGGATCAACGTGGGGCTGCTTCAGCGTCTTTGTTTTGCCACCCGAATCCGTGACTTGAACCTCTTCGAGGTAAATCGCCTTGGGCGATACCGGGCACCATTCCTCGCAAACAATGCAATCGGTGGCCATGGCCCACGGCAGGCAGTGACCGCGATCGTAAAAGGCAGTTCCCAGCCGCACGGGCTGGCCGGCGCCGTTGCGCGCCGCATCCGCGGGTGAAGCGCTGTCGGCAACCCAGCCCTTTTCTTTCGCCGTAGTTTGCCAGATGGCGCCGGTGGGGCACACCGTGGTGCAGAGCACGCAGCTCGGCTCGCAGTATCCGATGCGCGGGACCAGGGTCGGCGTCCACAGGCCCTCGATGCCGGCCTGCGCAAGCGTGGGCTGCAGCGCGTTGTTGGGACAAACCTTCATGCACTCGCCGCAACGAATGCAGCGGGACAGAAAATCGGGCTCGTCGAGCGCGCCCGGCGGGCGTATCAAGCGCCCGTCGCGGTTCTTGCCCAGGTTCGTGCCCACGCGCATCAGTGGGACTATTGCCACGCCCGCGGCCAGCCCCGTGAAAGTCCTGCGCCGGCCAAGATCCGGTGAAGCAACTTCACCCTCCTTCCTGAAAAACCGGAACGAGAGTGCATGGTCGGGGCAGGCGTCCATGCAGTTCATGCACATAAGGCACTCTGACTTGCGCCACGGAGCGCCGCCTACCGGGTCGTCTCCGCCCTGGCAATGAAGCAGGCAGCGGTTGCACTGGTTGCATTTTTCAGCGTCCTTGTGCAGGCCCAGGACGGACCAGCGCGAGACCGCGCCCAGCAGCGCGCCCAGCGGGCAAATCGCGCGGCACCAGAGGCGCGTAACGCGCAGTCCCGCCGCCAGGATCAGCAGGAACAGAACTCCCAGCACCAGGCCTTGCGTAAAGTGCGTCTGGCGAAAGTCGAGGACCAGGGCCTGAAGAATCGCGTGGATGACCTGGCCGGTGCTTTGAAGGACTCCGATCCGGCTGTGCTCGAGAGGAGCAAGAACTGCGCCCGCTGCAAAGTTGAGGGCGGGAAAGACCGCAAGTCCAATGGAACGAACCAGCACGCTGAAAGGATCGAGCCAGCCAATGGCCATTGACCCGAACATCGCCGCCACCAGCCCGGCGAGAAGAACCACGTACTTCACCGTCTGCCATCGCTTGTAGCGGTTCGATTCGATGCGCTGTTTGCCGCGCTTGGCCTCAGAAGGCATGGAGCCCACATACTGTTGCAGCGTTCCCAGCGGGCAAATCCAGCCGCAGAAAAAACGGCCCAGAAACACTGTGGGGAGCAGAATTGCCAGGCTCCAGACCAGGCCGCGGTAGAGCGCGTGACTGGCCAGCGCGTTGGCGATTGCCACCAGCGGATCCCACAGGAAGAACAGGCGAACCGGCGCGCGCAGCCCGGCCTCGCTGGCTGCGCCCGAGGCCGAGCGCAGCGAGGTAAGCACAAGCAGCACAAGAAAGAGCAGCAGAAAAAAGATCTGCGAGATTCTGCGCAGCAGCGGCAATCTGGAACGAACCAAGGCTCTCCCCCTGGGTTGTGCGGCGAAGAAGTGAGTCGTAGGAATCTTAGGAGCCGGAGTTACTTGGGGACGGTGATATGCATCACGTGTAGAATCAGAGCTGCGGCGAGAGGTTGCTATACCGCAACGCGAACCCCTCGAGCTGCGATCGCGTTCGAACTGCGCTTGTGTTTACTGACCCTGTGTTACTCTGTTTTCAGGCAGTTACAGGCGGAAAGGCCGGTCCTGATCTTCGCTATCCCGGTGACGCCCATGCGAGTTTTTCCGCTCCACAAAAGTTCCGCTGAGCCCGCGTGAATTCCGATTCCAACGCAAAGACGGCATCCGGCGATTCCGTTCCCGGTGTGCCTTCGTGGCTTCTGGATTTTGAGCCCCGCCGCGGGCTTTCGAACGGCCACCTGCAGACCATCGTGGGTAACTTCTATCCCCGGCCGGTCTTTTCTCTCAAAGCTGAAACCGAAACGGTCCTGGTCGATCGGGCCGACGGCAGCCGCGTGCTCTGCCATTGCCACTGGCAAGCGGAAGCGGTCCGCGCCTCGCGGCTTACAGCGATTCTCGTCCATGGGCTCGAGGGCTCATCTGATTCGCGCTACATGCGCGGCATTGCCGCGCGCGCGTTTAACGCGGGCATGAATGTGGTGCGTATGAACATGCGCAACTGCGGCGGCTCTGAAATGCTGACCCCGACGCTCTACCACTCCGGGCTTTCAGGCGACGTAGGCGCGGTGATCGAACACTTCACCTCCCTATTCGGCCTTGAGCGCGTGGCCCTCATCGGCTACTCGATGGGCGGCAACATGGTGCTCAAGCTGGCCGGCGAGTGGGGAAGGCGCGCGCCTCTCGTGGCCGTCGCCACGGTGTGCCCCGCCATCGACCTTGCCGCCGGCTCCGACGCCCTGCATGAACCCGTCAACCGCATCTACGAGCGGCGTTTTCTGCGGGGTCTCCTGCGCCGCTTTCGTCGCAAGGCGCAGTTGTTTCCCGGGATCTACCAGCCTCGGGGCATCGGGCCGGTGCGGTCGCTCCGCGAGTTCGACCACAAGATCGTGGCCCGCTATTGCGGCTTCGCGAGTGCCGACGACTATTACTTCCGCGCCGCCAGCGCGCGCGTCGTCGATCGCATTGAGGTGCCTACGCTCATCCTCCTGGCGCAGGATGATCCATTCGTCAGGATCGTGGCTGAAACCCGCGCGCGCCTCCGCGCCAACCGGCACATTGTCTTTGCCGAGCTGAGCCGCGGCGGCCATTGCGCGTTCCTGGGACAGGGCGCCGGCGAGGAGATCCACTGGGCCGAGGCCGCCGTGGTGCGTTACATCGTCGATGCCGCCTCAAGCACACCTCGTTGACCGGAAGAACGCGGAGTGTCCAGTGGGCGCCGCAATCCATCGTTGAATGGCGCTTCTTTATCTTCAGAACCTCGCAAAGGCAGGGATTCGGGGTCGATGAAGAAGATTCCAGCTATAATTGGCGGCGTTAAGCCGTAAGGCTCACTCCAGTGAGGAATCCCATGCACGTGGCACGCCGGTTTCCTGCTCCGCTCCTCAGCGTCTGTTTTTGTGGTCTCGCAATGGCAGGCTGCGGCGGAGGCGGCAGTTCCACGCCGCCCCCGGCGCTGACCGTAAGCCTGAGAGCTTCCAATGTCGTGGTTGCTCAGGATGGCACCCCTGCAACGCTCCCGGTGACCGTGAACGGGGCGGACGGATCTGTAACCATCACGGCGTCCGGACTGCCGGCCGGCGTCACGCAGCAGTACTCGGCAGGCAGCAGCAGCTCACTTTACAACCTGACATTTATTGGCAGCGCCGCCGCGGCTGCGGGGAGTTACACGGCTGTGGTTCAGGTGAGCACAGCGGACCAGTCGGCTACGGCGAACCTCACCATGGTGAGCGCCGTGGTGGCCGCGGTTGGCAGCAGCACGGATACCACCAAGGGCGTGAACGGCGTCCTCGAACAGTTCATGTCCACGTCTTTCCAGGTGGCGGAGTGGGACGGAGACTACTTCGGCGGCTCGAACGCCGCGGCGCTGGAGAGCACCATGAACGCGATGGGGCCGCAGCATATCCGGCTCCAGATCGTCTCTCAAGGCGTGGCCATGTCAACCGATACGGGGACGGCGAGCGACTGGGACTTTACCATCATGGATCAGACTGTGCAGCCGGTGCTGGCCTCTGCGGATCACAGCCCCGAGTTCCAGATTGCCACGGCGCCGGCCTGGATGTGCTTCAGCAACGGGCAACTGGATGTAACCGACCACGTGAACGATTTTGCGGCCTACGCGGCGAACCTGGTGCGCTACTACAACAAAGGCGGATTCGACTGGGGCGGGCAGCATTTTCAATCGCCCGGCAACTATCCGATTACCTGGTGGGGCATCTTTAACGAGCCCAACGGTAACGGGATCACCGCACAGCAGTACGTGACGATTTATAACGCCGTGGTTCCGGCCATGCTGGCAGTGGACCCGACCATCAAGTTTTCGGCCATCGAATTCTCTGACTACGGGCTGGGATCAGGCGACGGGGGTGATCCCATGACCTGGTTGCCCACGTTATTTGCCCCCGCAGGTTCCGGCGGCTTGAGTGCGCAGGTGAATATTGTCTCCACGCATTTCTACAGCTCCTGCAACCAGTCGGACACAGACGACGACCTGATGAACACGGTCCCGGTGTTCGCTCAAAATGTGAGTTACTTCTACCAGGAATTGCAGACCAACCCGAATCTGGCCAACGTGCCGGTTTGGGTGACTGAAAACAATGTGAATGCCGATTACGAGGGCGCCAACGGCATGAGCACCTGCAATCCCAACCAGGTATTTGTCGACGACCATCGCGGCACCAGCGCATTTTTTGCCGCCTGGCGTCCGTATGTGTTTTCGCAGTTGGGCAAGGTGGGCAACCAGGCGCTGTATCAGTGGGCCTACGACGGCGATCAGCAGTACGGCGAGGTTGACCCCAGCGGCAATACATATCTGAGTTACTGGGTTGACCAGGCGCTGGCGGCGATCTATCCTTCAACGCCGCAATCGCCGGGGCCGAATATCCTCGAACTCACAGCTACCGACACAACCACGGTTGAGACCCTGGCGACCAGGAACGCGGATGGATCGGTGACGGTGATGGTGGATGACCACGCGGTGGCTTCGACCACCGATAACAACGGGAGCGGCGCTGCCCGCACCGTGATCGTGGATATTTCGAGTCTGGGAAACTTCAGCTCGGCGAGCGAACTGAGCATCAATGCTCAAAGCAGCGCGAGCAGCGCGCCAGTGCCGGTGAGCGTCACTCCGGCTGCGCGGATGACCATTCAAATGGGCGGCTATGGGGTAACCTGGCTGCTGCTGAAGCCGTAACGGGGCGCGGGCAGAGATTGCGCCGCCGGGCCGCTGCCCTTGCGCGTCAGCAACAAAACCAACAGATTTTCGGTTTAAAGCTAGAATAGAACTGTGGGCGAGTAGCTCAACTGGATAGAGCACCGGCCTTCTAAGCCGGGGGTTGTGGGTTCGATTCCCGCCTCGCCTACCACTTTAGAATCAATAGCTTAAGCGGATGTCCTCTTCGCCGTATCGCATTTGGCCGCAAACCGGCGCCAATCGACTATGGGGGAAACTATGGGGACCCCGCGTTAACTTCAAAGTCGATCGCAACAAGCAGCTTGCAAAGGCGGCTTACCGCTGAGTTTTATGTGGCTAAGCCTCCGCCTTGGCATGGAGATGACAGGAAACGAAATACTTGGGTCGAGCTGCTGGTTCAGGTGGAACAGATCGCCCTTCTGTATTCGATATTGTGTTCTGGAATGGACTCCGAACTGACCTAAATTCTCACGCCGCGCTTGTCGAGTGAAGCCAGAAACATCACACCATACTCAATCACAATGTTGCGCATCAATCGAGCGAATTCGCGGGCAGCGATGAGCTTATGTACCGCCTCGTCGCTAGAAAACCCGAAAAGGGCGGCAGCCAACTGTTCTTGCTTTTCAGTAAAGATTCCTTCCTTCCGAAGAAAGGCGATTGCCTCTCCATACTTCACAGGGCGCGTCTTGCCAACGCTGTCGGCGATCGCGTTTGCAGCCTGCAGGTGAAGCTGTTCGAAGAAACTGCGAACGTGATCAAGACAGTCCTTCAGGTCGAATCCGGTTGTCGCGTTCCTGTATTCGTCCTCTGCCTTGTTTAACGACTTCACCATAAGATCATCGAACCCCAGTTTCTTTAGAAAAGTCTCGACCTGGAGTTTGTCATTTTCAACCTCTAGGTTTGGCAATTCCTGAAGTGCTCCCTTCAGATACCAATATCGAGCCTTCCGACATTCCTCGGCGATGCCATCAATTGCTTTGACGATCTCGTTACCAAGATCTTGAAAACCGAACCTATAATGCGGGTTGTTCGTCATCGGCCCATCAACGGGCCCCCGCGCGCAATAGGTTTGCCGTTCGGCTATTTCACGTAGAGTTGACAGGCTCGATGGCATTGTTGTGAGCTGGCTGTCGCTGAAAAGGTTGAAATTCAGCGCGATGGTTTGCTCCAATTCCATCAGCATTATCAGTAAGCTTCGGGACGGCATTTTGGGATGTTGAGTCGCTTCTAGAAGTTCATTCAGATAGCCGGTTCGAATGCAAAACTCAGCAAGAAGCGCCAGTGCAGATGTGTGGCCTTCGTAGCTTGGGAATCGTGCCGAATGTTTATTTTCTATCGAGGGAAGCGGAGTGCGCACGAAGTTCAGAAGTTGCGAAATCAGTGACCCTCGGTCCCCGTCAGCAACCTGACTAAACACTTTCACAAGCAGGTTAAAGTTTGTGCTAACAAACGCATACAGTTTCGGGTCTTCGTAGACTTGCCGTGGACGCTGTTTTTGCTCCTGCAACAGACCGATTTGCGCGGCGATCGATGGCCCGTAGCCCTGTGCTCGCAACTGGGCCTCTTCATATCGTTTATTGCTTGGCCAGGCAGACGAATCATACGAATATAAAAGTGTAGGGGCAACCTGTTCCTCTTCGAGAATCCGCGAAGCTTTTTCGAACGCCTCATCTATGCTCATGTACCAAAGATTAGCACCGCCCAGATCTTATCCAGATTGCGGCTCAATCTTCGTCTAGAATCTGTCGTCAGCCACTTAAGGGTCTCAACATTTGAGGCCACCGGGATCCTTCACGCCGCCATTGGGTCGATGTCCACTCGGATCCAATGTTCCAGTAATGCGTCGGCCAAGGGTGCTACCTGCGAAGTACGGATCTTTCCTCCATGATGCTTGATTAGATCCTGAACGATTGTGGACTTGGATTGGCACTCCCGTGGGTTCACGAACACGGCCAGGTGTTCATCGAGCGTGAAAAGCCCCACTTCGAATGCTTTGTCGTGAACCAGGCAGAGGCAGAGCCCGTTACCCATTTCGCCACGAAGCTTTTCGTTGTCACACCAACGCGATATGTGGGAGCCAACAAGGAATCGTGGGTCGGTAATCTCGCAGTCTGGAAAGCAGCAGCGATTCCCATAGAGCTTCTTGATCTCTTCGGAGAAGCGATTCTGACCTAGTCGCGTTCTAATGCTGGAGATCTGCGATCCAGTCGCGACTGAGACAATGACGGTCCCTGAATCCGGAGCCTTCAGGCCAGTCGAATTGCCAAAAAGCAGTGTAAGAAGCTCTTCGTTCAAGTCAGAGAGATATGCACCATTCAAGCATTGAAGTCGACCAGACTGCTTGACATAAAAGAGGTTGGCTTTGGAGAAACCAAGGGTCTTATTGGCTTCAAAGTAAGCCTCCAGTTCGGCGCCGCGCGCACGGAAGACTTCACTCAGATTGATCTGCAGGTGGAACGGGGTAAATCCGGTCAGATCGGCTCGGTAGAACGCCTCTGCGTAGCCCCACTCCCCGGGATCGGGAGGTCGCCGCGTCGTCCGAAAGCCGTCGCCGGAAGCGGTGGAGTAACCCACGAAGTAGGCGTCTGGCGGGACGCCGCGCAGGTGAATGACTGTGTCCCCTTCTCGAACCTGCAGGACCTTCTCCCAGAACGGCCAGGTGCCACCCTCGCCCTTTTTCTCCGTGGGGGCCCATACGCAGTTGGTGAATCCCCAGGTGCCACCGCCATGCTGCTCGTCTCTCGACATCTCAAGGTAGATCATTTGATAGCCTCAAACATCGCGGCCAGCATACAACACCTGAGCGAGTTTGACAGCCAGCATTTCGCCGATTGATGACAGCGACTTATTCGACGAAATCTACGGTAGCGCACTAGGCAGCCTTCCGGCGCCGCGGAGCCCTCTCCTTACGAGAAGCCGGCTTCTCGGACTTGACGGGCTTCTTCTTGCCATCGGCAGGGGACGCGCCGTGAGTGATGCCACGCTCGAGCGCAGCGACGCCCCCGTGCTCATTCAATGGTGGTAACGGTGGCCGCGGCGGGACGAGCAGAAGAGCCTCCCTTTTTGCCCAATACCCACGACCAGGTACCGGGACATTGAGCTTTCGGCAGGTTTTGGCCAGCGCGATATCGCTGACTCCGTACTCCTTGGCCAAGGTCCGCAACGGTACCTTCCAGACCTTTTCATAGAGTTCCTCGCGGTCATAACGGGGTCTCAAAAGGCCGGGGACAGCCACGACGTTCGGAGGACTATAGCCGGTCTCGGGTCTATTCACCGGAGCCTTCGCTCCAAGTACGGCGACAGCCTCCCGCATTTCCGGTAGAAGGATGTGAGCGTATCGCTTGGCCATTTTGTACATTGTGGACGGACTCCACGCGACGATTGCCGCAACAGTCGTTAGAGGTATGCCGGCTCTGAGCATCCTGGTTGCTGCAGTATGGCGAAGGTCATGGAATCTCATCTGAATGCCCGCGCGCCTACAACACCCCTCCCACGCAACCCGCCAGGACCCCATAGGCCGCGTGGGGTCGTGCCGATAGACTGCCGCGAGTCTTCCATCGGGCCCTTTCGAATACTTCTCTGCGGGAAACACGTAATGATGTGGCAACCGACTTGGGAATTGGCGAGCCCACTCAGAGAGAGCCGCGACCGCCCGTGTATTCAGGGGAACGCGCCGGCGCCGCCCGGTTGCGGTCTTGCTCACTCCAACAATGAGGTAAGTGTCACCATCAAGAAACACCTGGTTCCAACGAAGGTGCTTGATCTCCGACTTCCTCATGCCGGTGGATAGGGCAAGCGTGATCGCTGTATACAATCCGCGAGAAATGCTACGTGCACATTCTTCGCGAAGCCTTGGTTCGTCGCATTCGGGAAGCTCATATCCGAATTCATCATCGACACGATACATCGCGACGTCTGGTCGAATCCTTTCCCACAATCCATTCCGCCTCAGAACAGCCCGCATGAGCTCGAGGTCCATATTCACGTAGCGTTGGCTGATGGGGGCTGAAACCCGCTTGTCCTTGTAATCCATGATGTCAGCCGCGGTGATCTCGATGAGCAGCTTCTTCCCGAAGGCGGGCCGCAGATGAGACGCGCAACGCTTCATGATTTCGAATGTGCTGGGGGCCACGGTACGGCCCTTCACTGCCAGGTGCTCATCAAGCGCAGCAGAGAAGGTCTTCGGCATCTGGCGCTTCTTGATTCCATTGAAGGCTTCTTCGAGCTGACGCCTACGGGCTCTGCCGGCTTCGTAGGCCAGTGTCTTTGAAGTAGTCTTCGCGCTCTCGCGATATTGTTCGCCTGCGAATTCGAATTCAAACGTCCAATTCTTTGAACCCTTTTGTTTGTAGACGCGCATTTGTACCCCAGGAAGCAAGCAAAGAAAGTGCTTGCAACTGGGGATATTCTGACGCAGCAATCGCTAACTGTAAAGGAATAACTTATTTGTAATGTTGTAGTTACGTCTGTATGGGCGTATATCCGTACAGACATTCAGACACACGTAATACGCGCGTAATACATGCGTCGCCAATTATCGGAAAGGGTGTCGAAGAATTGCAAAGTCAACAGATTCGAAGCCCGAAGACGAAGAGTCTCATTTGGGGACGTGAAGACCCTGGGCCACTGACGGCAATAGACACACGCCGTGCTCAAATACACTAAAGGTCCTTCAAAAGTTGTGAGAGGGTCAGCTGGAAGCCGTCCGCGATCGTCTTCAGAACGCGTAAGCCAGGATCTTTCTTCCCGGTCTCAATCTCAGACAGATAACTCCGATCAACGCCGAGCATCTCAGCCAGCTCTACTTGGGTCCAGGCGCGCTTCTTCCGCAAAGAGCGGATGCGATTTCCCAAACGAACACGGATGTCAGTGGACACACCTCGATAGTCGCGTGTAGGCTATTGCCAATGTGTTGGCAATTGCCAACAAAGGGTTCAAGGAGTTGATCCATGACTGGGAAGGTGAGACACGCCATTGATGTAGTGAGCATCCCCGCATCGCTGCAACGAAGGGTGAAGGAACCAACTAAGATGGTTCAACTTCGGATACCAATCTCCTGGTGGAATGAGTTGTCGGGCCTTGCGCGGGAGTTCGATCAGGACGTATCTACGTTTCTGCGCGAGGCGACAGAGGACTGGCTACGGAGGGCAAGAAAAGTGCAGCGACGGAAAGATGCGGATTAGTCACCAGCCGAGCTGGCCGTTCACACCAATCACATGGGGATTCCTATACTAGACAGAATCAGGGGATCGTCTTAGCCGGTTCTGGAAGCTGATCGGAGAAAGCGAATGAAGCCTAACGAAGCCAAGTCCAAACTTCTAGCCGTCGAACAGGCGGCAGATCGCCTGGGAGTGAAACCGGCAACAATCCGTTCATGGATTCTGAGGCGAGAGAAACTCGAAGTTGTGAAAGTTGGACGACTCGTGCGTATAACGGAGAGTTCCGTTGACAGATTCATTGACGACAACACGATCCCGCCCAAAGATGTCCGCAGGTGACAAGCTCATTCGACATGATCCCTTTGACAAACCGACACGACGGCATACGATAATAGGAAGATTCACTTCAGAGGAAACGACGATGAAGGTTGTTTTCAGTGAGCGGCTAAGCCCCACGCACAGCATTGAGATTGGATGGAGTACGTGGAATAAGGACGAGGTATCGCTCCGCAACCGATATGACAAAGACGGTCGCTTCAGCCCTCGGGCATCAAGCGAGGTTCCACTGCGTGACCTTCCCGAACTGATGAGAGTCGCACTTGAACGACTCCCCGAGGTTCTACGAGCACGCGAACAGAAAGAAGCTGACTAAACATTAGCCAAGCGACTTCGTGTTTTCATGGGGGAAACTATGGGGACCCTAGCCCGCAATCCGCGTTAATTGACCCTAATCGCAATTCGAGAGTGAATTCCTAGATCACAATAAATAGTTATAGATAGCAGAAGGCCGCTATTCACAATGGGCGCGGGCTTAGGACTGTTAAACCGCTGCTTGCGGCTTCTAAGCCGGGGGTTGTGGGTTCGATTCCCGCCTCGCCTACCATTTTAGAATCAATAGCTTAAGCGGATGTCCTCTTCGCCGTATCGCATTTGGCCGCAATATGGCGATGAACGACTATGGAGCCCCTCCTTCATTAACGCCATAGGGCGCCGCTTAGCCTGTTGCCCCCAAGACGGTCGCATTTCATTTCCCTTCTACGCAGTATGATCCCGTAGAATTCGCGCTATTCCGGAACGGAGGCTAGAAAATGCGGCGATATCACCACATTGGAATTCCTACCAGCCAACCGAGGCCGGGAGAGCGCCACATCGAGCGTTTAAAGATCTTTATTGTCGGACACGAAAACAGCGAGTATGGCGTGGAATGGATACGGTTCGAAGCGGACGCGGCGGTCCCTGATCTCGTCCGGCAAGTTCCGCACGTCGCGTTTGAAGTGGCTGATCTCGCATCCGAGCTTGCTGGCCGCGAAATCCTGATTCCTCCCAACAGCCCATCCGACGGCGTGCGCGTCGCGTTCATCGTCGAAAACGGCGCACCCATTGAGTTGCTTGAGTTCACCGACCCTAACCATCCGGATCGGCGATAAGGGACGATTGGAGTTCAGATTGTTCCCGCTGACACCGCCGCGTACCCTAAGGACACTCAACCGCTTACGTCAACCCCATCCGACTTTCCCCGCACAGCACCGGGTTGATTATCTAACCATGTCGCATCGACGATGGCGGCCCTGCCCGTAATTCACATGTCAGGCTTGCTCATCCGGCGGCTTGAGGGGCACGCCATCTTGATTCTTCCACGGAGGGATAGCAGCCTTACGCCCTAAGGCCGCTTGCGCAGGCTTGAAGCCCGCACAACAATATGCGGGCTGATCAACTGGGACCGGGGCGCCGGCCGGGACTTGCTTGCGGCCAGCTTCAGCGCCAGCGATGCGGCGAGTTTGCCGATGTTCTCGCTTCCCTGGTCCACCGAGGTGAGGGGAACCCGCAACATATCGTCATAAGGCAGGTTCCCGCATCCAACCACCGCAATATCGGCTGGAATACGAAGCCCGGCCTCTTCAATCGCCCGTATCGCGCCCAATGCCGACGGATCGTTGAAGCAGAAGATCGCATCCGGCCGGGGATTCTGCTCGAGCAGTTTCACGGCGGCTGTGTATCCGCCCTTTTCACCGCGGTGATCTCCCGAAGTGCCCAGCGAGACTACCTGCTCCGGCAGCGGACCGCCTTTGAACTCGGCGAGCGCCTGCCGATAACCATCCAATCGGCCCCGGGCAGTGCTCACCTCCGGTCCGCGGATATGGGCGATGCGCCTGCACCCCTGCTCGATCAGGTGCCTGGTCGCGATCAGGCCGACCTCGACATCGTTCACCCCGATAAAGCTCGCATTCAGGCCGTCGATACGGCGGTCGAGGAGGATGTAGGGCGCCTCCTGGCCTTCGAGAAACTTGAAGTTGGCCGGCGACGAGCGCGCCGAAGCGATCAGCAGCACATCCACGCGCCGGGCAACCAGCTGCCTGATCTCTTGTTCCTCAACCTGCGGATCCTCGTCGGAGGATGAGATCAGCAGGCAATAGTTGCGAGTCCGGATCTCGGCAGAGATCGCGTTGGCGATCTGCGCGAAAAATGGGTGCAGCAGATCCGGCACCACCAGGCCAAACGACCAGCTTTGTCCTGTAATCAGCGATCGCGCGGCGAGGTTGGGTTGATAGTCCAACTCCTTCATCCGCTTGAGAACGCGTTTGCGGGTCTCGTCGCTGATGTCCGGGTGGTTCCTGAGCACCTTTGAGACCGTCACGACCGATAGACCAAGCTCGGCTGCTATGTCCTTCATTCGCACGGCCATGGCTTTTACCCCCTTGCTGCCGGAACAGATAACAGGAACAGGATACCTATTCTCTCTCGGATGCTCTCTTCAGTCTAGAACCGGACTCATAAATGATTTTGCACCGTGAAGGGCGTCCCTCAGGGGCTAAAGCCCACAGGATTTTGGGTACTTCTTCGGCACGACTAAAGTCGTGCCCTGACACAAGGCTCTTTATAGGCTCAGTTATAGGGCACCAGACGGCGGCCGGGCGCCGGGCGCTTTGGGCCGACCCCAGGGGGCTGACGGGGCAGGCGGGTCATCTTACCCCACGCTGAAGCGCTGGGCTGACGTCTTTTGCGCCCACGGCGCACCGCCTTGCGCGCCTGGCCTCCCGGACGCGATTTTCTTCACAACTTGTCGACTTTTGGGTGAGGTGATATGGTTTCAGTTAACGATTACGGAGACGAAATTCCATGCATTCTCCATCAGATATTGCTGAACAGCGGACCTCGGGTGTGGATCCTCGAACGGTTCCAGCCAGGACCCTGAGTTCGGGCGCGAAGATGCCCGTGATTGGCCTGGGAACCTTTGGCTCAGACCATGTTTCGCACGATGCTGTTGCCCAGGCAGTGTTGTACGCCGCCTCCGTCGGGTACCGGCATTTCGATTGTGCAAGGGTCTACGGCAACGAGGACAAGATTGGCGAATCGTTCAACAAGCTGCTCAAAGGCGGCCTTCGCCGCGAAGAGCTTTGGATCACCTCAAAGCTGTGGAACGACATGCACGGCGAGGCCGACGTGATCGCTTCGTGCGAGAAGTCGCTGGCCGATCTCCAGGCTGGTTATCTCGACCTCTTTCTGGTTCACTGGCCGTTCCCCAACCATCATCCTCCCGGCTGCGACGTGAGCGCGCGCAACCCTCATGCCGTGCCCTACATTCACGAGAACTACATGCGCACCTGGCGCAGGATGGAGGAACTGGTCGATCGGGGACTGGTCCGCCACATCGGCACCTCGAACATGACCATCCCCAAGATGGAGCTTGTGCTGCGCGACGCGCGCATCAAGCCGGTGGCCAATGAGATGGAGCTGCATCCCCACTTCCAGCAGCCGGAGTTCTTCCGCTACCTGGTGGGGAAGGGAATTCAGCCCATCGGCTATTCGCCCATCGGCTCGCCGGGACGGCCGGAACGCGACCGTACGCCTGAGGACACTTCGCCGACTGAAGATCCGGTAATCCTCGAAATTGCGCGACGGCTTGGCGTGCACCCGGCGGTGGTCTGCATCAAGTGGGCCGTCCAGCGCGGGCAGGTCCCAATACCGTTCTCAGCCAACCCCCGCAATATATTGGCTAACCTGCTCGGCGTCGTTGGTGAGCCATTGACTGCCGAAGACATGAGCGCGATTGAAAAACTCGACCGCAACTGCCGCCTGATTAAGGGGCAGGTCTTCCTGTGGAGAGACAATCAATCGTGGGAAGACCTCTGGGATATCAACGGAATGATTACGCCTGCATAGGCAAACCAGTCCTGAGTAGTGCAGTCTCAGGTCAATGATGAATAATTGACGCCGGCATGAAAATGAAAACGCTGTCAATCCGGCGGGGAATGGAAACCGGCAGCGAGGAGCAAGTTGAAATGCGCAACACCATGAAAGCTGCATTTCTTCCGGGAAACAGCACCGTGGAGATGAGAGAAGTACCGGTGCCCGTGCCCGGTCACGGCGAGGTGCTGATCGAAGTCAAGGCATCCACCATCTGCGGTTCCGACATTCGCGCCATCTACCACGAGCATCTGGGCAAGGGCCCCGAGGGTTACCAGGGCGTGATCGCGGGCCATGAACCTGCCGGCCTGATTGTCGAGACCGGCCGGGGCTGCCGCCGCTTCAAGGCCGGCGACCGCGTAATTATCTATCACATCTCGGGTTGCGGCGTGTGCAACGACTGCCGGCGGGGCTACATGATCTCGTGCACCAGCCCTGAATATCGCCGGGCCTATGGCTGGCAGCGGGATGGTGGCATGGCCCCGTTTCTGCTTGCCGAGGAGAAAGACCTCATCCTTCTGCCCGACTCACTCACCTACCTGGACGGCGCGCAGGTGGCATGCGGCTTTGGCACGGTGTACGAAGCCCTTGAAAAAGTTGGAATCAACGGCAACCACGCGGTGCTGATCACCGGCCTCGGTCCCGTGGGACTTGCCGCCGGAGCCCTGTGCCGCAAGCTGGGAGCGGAGAAGATTATCGGCATCGATATCTCGCCCGAACGCCGCGACATTGCCGTGCGCCTCGATCTTTGCGATACGGTTCTCAGCGCCGGCCCTGACAATGTGAGCGAGGTTCGCGAACTCACCCGCGGTTACGGCGTGGAGCGCGCGGTGGATTGCAGCGCCAACGCCGAAGCCCGCGCTACCGCCATTCGCGCCACCCGAAAATGGGGAAAGATGGTGATGGTCGGCGAGGGCGGCGCCGTCACCTTCAATCCCTCGCCCGACATCATTCACGAACAGAAAACCATCTACGGTTCCTGGGTTACCTCAACCTGGCTTATGGAGGAACTGGTGGAGCGGCTGGTTCGCTGGAATCTGCACCCTGAAGACATCGTTACGCACCGCTTCTCTCTCGACCAGGCGGATGAGGCCTACAGCTTGATGGCCTCGGGTCGCTGTGGTAAGGTCGCGGTCTGCCCCACTGCGGAGTAATCAATGCACACTGCACCAACCGAACCCACTGCGGCCCAGTCTTCTTCAGCACCCCTCCTTCCGCGCACCGGCAAGGTCGCCTTCTTCCTTGTCACCGGATTGTTCTTTCTCTGGGCCATCCCCAACAACCTCAACGACGTTCTCATCCGCCAGTTCATGAAGTCGTTCGAGATCAACCGCCTTGAGGCTGGTCTCGTGCAATCGGCGTTTTACTTCGGGTACTTCCTGCTCGCCATCCCCGCTGCCCTGATGATGCGCCGCTATGGATACAAGCGGGGGCTCCTGACCGGTCTGCTGCTTTACGCAACCGGTACCTTCCTCTTTTATCCCGCCGCGATGGCGCGCAGCTACCCGCTCTTTCTCTTCGCGCTGTTCGTCATCGCCAGCGGTCTCGGATTCCTTGAAACCGGCTCCAACCCCCTGATCGCTCAGCTCGGCGACCCCTCGACCGCGGTGCGTCGCCTCAACTTTTCGCAGGCCTTCAATCCGCTGGGCTCCATCGTCGGAGCGCTCATCGGAACCGTATTCATCTTTTCCGGCATTGAGCCCAGCGCGACCGACATCGGGCGCATGAAGACGCAGGGAGTTTATGACGCGTTCCTCGACCACGAGACTTTGCGGGTGCTCGCGCCCTACATGGTGCTGGGTGTCGTGGTTCTGGTCTGGGCCGTGCTCATCTTCCGGACCAAGTTCCCGGTCATCGAGGGAGACTCCTCCGCGGTCGATGCTCACAAAACCGGCGGCTACCTGAGACTTTTCCGGTACCCGCACTTTCTTTCAGCCGTCTTTGCACAGTTCTGCTACGTAGGCGCGCAGGTCGGCACCTGGAGCTACTTCATCCAGTACTGCCAGGATTACACCCACGTGCCTGAAAAGCTGGCCGGCTATCTGCTCACCACGACGCTTGGGGCGTTTGCCATCGGCCGGTTCAGCTCCAGCTACCTGATGAAGCACTTCCATCCCGACAAGATGCTGGGCGTCTTCGCGATTGCCAACATTCTGCTCCTGCTCGTCGGCATCCTGTGTACCGGATGGGTGGGCCTGATCGCCGTGCTGCTCACCAGCTTCTTCATGTCGCTCATGTTCCCCACCATCTTTGCGCTGGGCATCAGGGATCTGGGCGAGCACACCAAGGAAGGCGCATCGCTGCTCGTGATGGCTATCATCGGCGGAGCGGTTTTTACTCCATTGATGGGATTTGCCTATCAGCTCACAAAGAGCATGGCGGTCAGCATGATCGTTCCGCTGCTCTGCTATGTGGTGGTTGGCGTCTTTGCCCTCGTGGGCGCGCACGCCGCTCCTTTTCCGAGCCGTTGGGAGCGCCGCATCAAGCGCCTCGTTCCCGTTTTTGGCCATCGCAACTGGATCGTGGTTGCCGATTCGGCCTATCCGGCCCAATCCAACCCCGGCATTGAAACCATCTCGACCGGCGAAGACCACCTTCGGCTGCTCGGCAAAGTCCTCGACACAATCGCCGCGCACCATCATGTTCGCGCCAGGATTTATCTGGACGCCGAACTGAAGCAGGTGCCGGAGAAGGATGCCCCCGGCGTGACCGGACTTCGGAGCGAACTCGATCGCCTTCTCGGCCTGAACGCGCGCGTGCTCGGGCACGAGCAGATCATCGCGAAGCTCGATGAAAGCGCCAGACTCTTCAACATCGTGATTCTCAAATCGACGCTCGCCATTCCCTACACATCGGTCTTTCTGGAGCTGGATTGCGGCTATTGGAATCCCGATGCGGAAGAGCGGCTGAGGAACGCCCTCGCAGACAAAACCGCCGCGGCGTCACGCGACTGATGCCGGCGCCGCCCGGCAAGCGGCCGGCCCGTAACGAGCCAAAAAGGAGCATTGAACAATGCAAAGAAGAGAATTCTGCAAGCTGATGGCGGCCGCTGCGGCGGCTAACGCAATACCCATGAAGGGCCAGGCAGGTTCGAGCGCCCCCGCCGGCTTCAACAAGCTGCATCAAACCTATGAAGAGTTCTGCGCGCTGCCGGGGAAGGACCGCGTCTTTTATGCACTCGTCGACGGCAGGATTGTTGAGACCAAGCTGAACGACGCCGATTGGTCGCCGACCGAGTGGGGCTCTCCTGAAGACCTGCCTGGCGGCTCGTGGGATGGCGTACCCATGCAGGCTCCGGTCGACGGTCTCAGCGGCGAAGGCCCCTACCAGGCGAACTGGGATTCGCTGCTGAATTACGACGCGCCGGAGTGGTATCGCGACGCCAAGTTCGGCATCTGGGCGCACTGGAGCCCGCAGTGCGTGCCCGAAGCCGGCGACTGGTATGCGCGCGCCATGTACGAGGAGGGATCTTCCGATAACAAATTCCATAACGCGCATTACGGCCATCCCTCGCAGTTTGGCTACAAGGATCTGACCGCGCAGTGGACGCTTCTCAACTGGGAACCGGATGCGTTGATCGAGCGCTACAGGAAGGCCGGCGCGCGGTTGTTCATCTCGCTGGCCAACCATCACGACGGATTCGACTCGTGGGACTCGAAGCACCAGCCGTGGAATGCAAAGAATCATGGACCGCACCGCGACGTAGTGGGTGAGTGGGCCGCGGCGGCGCGGCGCCAGGGACTGCGCTTCGGCGTGACTGTGCACCAGGCGCGCAACTGGTGGTGGTTCCAGACCTCGCACGGCGCCGACAAGAACGGCGCGCTGGCCGGCGTGCCTTACGACGGCCGCCTGACCAGGGGCGACGGCAAAAATGAGTGGTGGGAGGGTCTCGATCCGCAGATGCTCTACGGCGTCAAGCATCCCAAGAACGCGCTGCCCGATGCCTCGTATGTGAAGCACTTCTACGACCGTACCCGCGACCTGATCGATCAGCACGATCCCGACCTGCTCTATTTCGACAACGCGCTGCTGCCGCTGGGCTGGGGCGGCATGAATGTGGGCGCATACTTCTACAACCACAACCTGAAGACGCGCGGCAAGATGGAAGCCGTGCTGAACATCAAGAACGTGCCCGACAAGCTGGCCAAGTCGGTGGTCGCCGATTACGAGCGCGGCCTCACCAGCGGGATCATGCCCTACGCATGGCAGTCCGAGACCTGCATCGGCGAATGGCACTATCGGCGCGGGCTCTACGATACGCCCGGCGAGTACGGCGGCTATCTGCCTCCGCGCGACGCCATTCACTGGATGGTGGACACCGTCAGCAAGAACGGCACCTTCATCCTGAATGTGCCGGGCAAACCCGATGGCACCATCGACAGCAAGGAAATCGCTGTGGTGGACGAGATTGCGGCGTGGCTCAAAATCAACGGCGAAGCCATCTACGAGACACGCCCGTGGACCGTTTACGGCGAAGGCCCCAACAAGGTGGAGAGCGGATCGTTCAAGGGGGAGAGCATCAGCGCCCTGAGCGCTAAAGACATCCGTTTCACGCGCAACAAGGCCAACAGCGTAATCTATGCAATCTTCCTGGGATGGCCGTTTGGCCCAGCGCAGATTGCGTCGTTGGGACTGTCGAGCAAGACCAGCCCGGGCAAGATCCAGAACGTAACCGTGCTGGGCACCGGGGAAAAGGTCAAGTGGACTCAGGATCCCGATGCGCTGAAACTCGAACTGCCTCGCCAGTCCTGGCAGGCAAACGACTACGGCGCGGCGGTCAGGATCGCGCTAAGCTGATCGGGCATTTCAGGCACGGCGACAGGCCTGTCGTCCCCGCGATGGGCCTGCCGCCGCCGGCCCCTCGCCGCCATTCCAGAAGTGTCTAGTGCCAGTTGTTGTGCCTGGGGTGTATGATTTTCCCGCTGCGTCCCCTTCGCGGTCAACCATCGCATTTGCATAACGGCCCCCGGGCCGGTCCCGACTTTGAAGGGCGCGCTCTTAATGCGGGCGGCTGCGTTATCCCCCAGGGGCCGCGGCCACGTCCCGCATATTGAGCGCTTTTGAGCGCAGGAGGATTTCCCGCGAGGAGGTTTGAATATGGCCACAACCACGGCAACGCATCCGGGCAAGCTCAGCGATCGCGTGAGCTTCCTGTCACGCTACGGCAACTACATTGGCGGCAAGTGGGTCGAGCCCGCTTCAGGCCAGTATTTTGAGAACATCACGCCCATCACCGGCAAGACATTCTGCGAGATTCCGCGCTCCAACGCGCAGGACATCGAACTCGCCCTCGACGCGGCCCATGCGGCCCGCGAATCATGGGGCAAGACCAGCCCCACGCACCGCGCAGTCATCCTGAACCAGATTGCGCAACGCATGGAAGACAACCTCGACATCCTGGCGCTGGCCGAAACCTGGGACAACGGCAAGCCCATCCGCGAAACCACCGCCGCCGATCTGCCTCTGGCCATCGATCACTGGCGTTACTTTGCCGGCTGCATCCGCGCCCAGGAAGGGACAATTTCAGAGATCGACCACGACACCGTGGCCTACCACTTCCATGAGCCCCTTGGTGTTGTCGGGCAGATCATCCCGTGGAACTTTCCCATCCTGATGGCCACCTGGAAGCTGGCGCCGGCCTTGGCTGCGGGCAACTGCGTGGTCCTGAAGCCAGCCGAGCAAACCCCGGCGAGCATTCTCGTCTGGGCTGAACTGGTGGGCGATCTTCTGCCGCCCGGAGTGCTGAATATCGTGAACGGCTTCGGCCTGGAAGCGGGCAAACCGCTCGCATCAAGCTCGCGCGTGGCCAAGATTGCCTTCACGGGCGAAACCACCACCGGCCGGCTGATCATGCAGTACGCCAGCCAGAACCTCATCCCGGTCACGCTCGAACTGGGCGGCAAGTCGCCCAACATCTTCTTCGAAGACGTCTGCCGCGAAGACGACGACTTCTTCGACAAGGCGATTGAAGGCTTTGTGATGTTCGCGCTCAACCAGGGCGAAGTCTGCACCTGCCCCAGCCGCGCGCTCATTCAGGAGAGCATCTACGACAAGTTCATGGAGCGCGCACTCAAGCGTGTCGCAGCCATCAAGCAGGCCAACCCGCTTGAACCCTCCACCATGCTCGGCGCGCAGGTATCCAACGAGCAGTTGGAGAAGATCCTCAGTTACATCGACATCGGTCACCAGGAGGGCGCTGAGCTGCTGGCCGGCGGCAAGCGCGCGCGTCTCGGCGGCGAGCTCGACGAAGGTTTTTATGTTGAACCCACCGTCTTCCGCGGCCACAACCGCATGCGCATCTTCCAGGAAGAGATCTTTGGCCCGGTGGTTTCGGTTACCACCTTCAAGACTGAAGCCGATGCGCTGGCCATCGCCAACGACACGCTCTACGGCCTCGGCGCGGGCCTCTGGACCCGCGATGTCAATCGCTGCCATCGTCTCGGTCGCGGAATCCAGGCCGGGCGCGTGTGGATCAACTGTTATCACGCTTACCCCGCGCACGCTGCCTTTGGCGGATACAAGCAGTCCGGCATCGGTCGCGAAACGCACAGCATGATGCTCGACCACTATCAGCAGACCAAGAACCTGCTGGTGAGCTACAGCCCCAAGAAGCTGGGCTTCTTCTAAAGACTGGGATCAGGGGTCAGGGGTCAGGGATCAGGCCCGCGAATCGGGTTCAGCGCCCCAATCCCTTCCCATTGATCTCGGTTGCTGTGTGCCCCACCCTCGCCGCGTCTTTGTTGTTGCGGCCAGGGTGGGATAGCACGAACAATGGGTGCCCCAGGTCTCGATTTTGAGACCTGGGAAAGCACGAACTCACGCGGCACTCGTTCGGCGATGAGCGCCCGGCGCGCATCGCCGGGAATTAACTAGCACCGCTAGCTCCGCTGTTTTTCAACTATGCCCAACCTACCCCAACAGGTTCTCGCCACCGACCTCGCCATCCACCTTATCCGGGTGCTGCGCGAGAAGCACGGGCCGCTCATGTTCCACCAGTCGGGCGGCTGCTGCGACGGCAGCTCGCCCATGTGCTATCCGCGCGGCGAGTTCCTCACCGGCGACAGCGATGTTCAGCTTGGCGAGGTTGATGGTGAGCCCTTCTACATGAGCCGCAGCCAGTTCGGGTACTGGAAGCACACGCAGCTCATCCTCGACGTTGTTCCCGGCCGCGGTGGCCAGTTCTCGCTCGACAATGCCGAGGGCGTGCGCTTCCTTATCCGCGGGCGCGTCTTCGACGATGGCGAGATCCAGGACCTTCGCGCCGCGGGCCGCATCTGATTTCACGATCGTACCGCCGGTCTCGTGAGGTTGCGGAAAACAAATTAAGTCCAACAAATCTCAGAAAACCATTCCTCAGGTCTTAGTCGCAAACCAGAAACGCATCGGGCAATCCCGCTGGTTCGTTTTCAGAGTGGCTGACCGGCTCAGATTCCGCGTGATCACCGGTCTCGAGCCGCGCTGTGAAGAATTGCTCCACTTGCGCCAGAACCTCGTTGCCCGTGTGCGCGTGATAGATGGAGGCGCGCAGCTTTGCGCCGCCCGGCACCCCATGCGTGAACCACGTGGCAAACTGCTTCATCTTGCCCACCGGATCGCCCATGCGCGCGTCGCGAGGCAGGTCGCGCGTTGCCGCTTCTTCAGCCAGCAGCATCTCAAAGTAGGCGCGGATCATGTGGTAGCGATCCTCGACGCCGGGCACATCGTAGTTGCCCGTCGCCGTGTACTGCGCAATCTGGCGGAAGATCCACGGATTCGCGGGCGCGGCGCGGCCGATCATCACCGCGTCGCAACCGGTCTTCTCTACCATCGCCGCCGCATCCTCGGGCGTGCGAATATCGCCGTTTCCGATAACCGGAATCCCCACCGCCTGCTTCACCGCTCGAATCCACTCCCAGCGCGCCTGGCCGTCGTAGCCCTGCTCGCGCGTTCTGGCGTGCAGCGCAACCGCGGCCAATCCCTCGTTCTCGGCCATCCGCGCCAGTTCCACGCACACAATCTGGGTGTCGTTCCAACCCAGCCGGAACTTGACGGTGAAGGGAATCGTGACCGCCTTGCGAATGGCCTTGAAAATCTCGCCGATTTTCGGCAAATCGCGCAGCAGGCCCGACCCGCCGTTGCATCCAACCACCCGCTTGGCCGGGCAACCGAGATTCAGGTCCACCGTGTCGAAACCGGTCTCCTCCACAATCCGCGCGGCCTCGGCAAGGGTCTCGGCATTGGACCCGAATAGCTGCGCGCCGATGGGGTGCTCGTCGTCGTAGAAGGTCAGGTAGCGGCGGCGCTTGGCCTCGCGCATGCGCGAAAGCCCGTCGGCCGACGTGAATTCGGTCATGATGAGCCCGCACCCCGACTGCGTATTGGTGATGCCGGCCTCAATAGAAATTGCCTCCGATCCCTGATCCCTGACCCCCGATCCCTGCTCACCGCTAAACAGGCTTGCGTGGCGGATGAAACGGCGGAACACGGTATCCGTGACTCCTGCCATGGGCGCCAGCACGGTAGCCGGGCGCACGGCGACGGCGCCGATGCGCACCTCGGCCGGAACCCGCGCCTCCGCGGGCATGGCGTGCTCCACCGGATTGTCCCAGTGCTTCTTCACGGTGAATCCCCTGCGCGTCAAGTTATCAAACCCCCGGCTGCCTGCTAAAGCCAGCAGCCCAGCCACTTCGCCGCGCAGCCACTTTGGACGACGGGCTAGTAGCTGCTTTTCGCCCCAACAAATCAAAGCCCCCGCCGTAGCGGAGGCCCGATGATCTTTCTGGGTGCCCCAGGTCTCGATTCTGAGACCTGGGAATCTCGCTTACTTTGCTGCTGCCGCCGCCTCACCGGCCTTGGCGTACTTGCGCCGGAACCGCTCCACGCGTCCCGCCGTGTCAACCAGCCTCTGTTTGCCGGTAAAGAACGGGTGGCAAACCGAGCAGATTTCCACGTGAATGTCGCCCTTGTGGGTCGAACGCGTCTCAAAGTTGTTTCCGCAGGCGCACATCACCCGCACCGCGGCGTAATTGGGATGAATCTTTTCCTTGGGCATCTCGTCAGTCCGCAAACCTTTCCTGCAATATATCTATTTTAGGGGGATTTTCAAGGAAAGTCCATGTGCCGGCCCGGCCCGCCGGACCTTCTGCAAGGCGCAGATTGGATTTTGGATCGGCTTCGAGATCGAACGCGTTCTTCCGCAGCCGCCGCCCGGTCCTCGCCCAACCACCGGCTCATCACTTCTTCTTGGGGAAATACATCACCCATATCAGCCGGCACCAGACCAGTCCCGACGCGGCTGCCAGGGCCAGCCAGATGATGACGCGGGACCACGCCTGCTCTTTATCGGAGTGAAACGCAACCGCTTGCCACACCCAGAACATGGCGTGATATAGGCAAAAAACTCCGAAAAAACACGCGGCTATGGTCCCCAGCAGATTCAATGGCGTGGCTTGCGGCGTCGGTTCCTTTACCATCTTCTTCCTCCCCGAAAATCCCTGAAATCCATTCCCATCCCAGGCGCCCGCTTTGCCGCGGTTACTTCTTTAACGCCTGCTCGATTCCAGCCTCAACCAGCGGCGCCATGATTGCGTACCCGGCCGGCAAAGGATGAACTCCGTCTTCGCTCAGGGCCGGGGGAAGCCCGCCTCGGTCATCCTTCATCGCCGCGTAGTAATCGACGTATATATAGCCCTTTCGAGCAGCATAATCCTTGGTCCACTGGTTCAGCGTCGCTATCTTGGGCGCCGGCTCCAATCCAGGCCTCCATGGATAATCGAACGCCGGCAGAATCGAGCAAAGAACCACTTGAATCCCGTTCGCCGCGGCCAGGTCGGCCATCGAGGCAAGATTCTCTTCAGTCTGCTCCAGCGTCATCGGTCCGGTGTTTCCGGCAATGTCGTTCGTCCCCGCCAGGATCACCACCACGCCCGGCTCGAGATCGATCACATCCTGCCTGAAGCGCACCAGCATCTGCGTCGTGGTCTGGCCGCTGATGCCACGGTTCACGTAAGGCTTACCGGGGAACGATCCGTCGGGTCCGGCGATCTTCCAGCCGTCGGTGATGGAGTCGCCCATGAATACGACACGCTTTTCGCCCGCTGCCGGCGGCGCCAGCGCCGCATCCGCAGCCTTATACCTCTCCAGGCCGCCAAAATCCACCGCCAACTGGTGGTCGTGCTGTGCCAAATTGTCGCTTGTATGCTGCGGCGGTTTTGCGGCCGGCGCTCCGGTTCCTGTTGACTGCGCACCCGCCATTGCAACAATTCCAAAGGCGATCAGGCCCGGTAACAGCGCAACTACGCCAACTCTCAGCCCGAGCTTCATCAGGACTCTCTGTCCCACTTTCGGCCCTCTTTCCCTGCCTGTGCGCCGCTCCGGCCATCAGCCGCATCCCGGCGCACCCAAAGCGCAAATCTTTCCTTGCGCTTCCGATTGTAGAGAAGCGTAGCCGGGTCCGCGTATGTTTTTTACCAGGGGAATCGAATCCGGCACATCCGGACCGCTGTCTGCCACCGTAACCCATGAGAGGCGCGGCGGCGCGAGGGGGGAATCAGTGCGGCGGGACGGGCCAAGGTTACGCGAAACTGGTGCGCAATCGCCACAGCCTGAAAGGTGAGTGCTTCTTTCCCGGTACTCCGGTTCCCGGTCCCTGCAACTCGTAGCTGCTGGTTCCCTAGGTTATATCGACATATGCAAGTGGGCAGCGTTGCGAGTGAAAATCGCGCCAGACGAGGCGGAGCCCGCAGGCTTTGGTGGTTCCAAGGTCAAGGGCGACAACAAAGTATGGCGCGATTTGCGCCGCAACCCGAAGGGACGGGGCCATTTTCCCTCATCTCGTTGTCGCTCGTCGCTAACAGACGTCCAGTCTGCGTCCCTCCTCGCTCCTAGAGCTGAGAAAAAATGCCTCCCGTCGCTGCCCGCCTGTATATGTCGATACAACCTAGTGTCCCGTCCCTAAAGTTCGAGTACAAAAGCGAGCGACGGAATCGAGGATTTGGTCGGCAGTTTTGTGCCAGATGAATGGTTTTGGATTCTGGT
>Ga0326727_10005758_pt1 | contig 34926 bp, 34 predicted proteins | sample MB2enrmetagenome_FD_207643 | JGI IMG/M metagenome (GOLD analysis project Ga0326727, IMG submission 207643) | Lab enriched peat soil microbial communities from McLean, Ithaca, NY, United States - MB29MY | ecosystem: Environmental > Terrestrial > Soil > Wetlands > Peat | place: USA: New York...
CGGCGGGCAAATCGTGCATTGTCACCGTGACCTTCAAGCCCATCACGACCGGTACTTTGACCGCGTCGGTCAGGATCGCCGACAGCGCCAATCCCTCAACCCAGGAGATTGCGTTGAGCGGCACGGGCACAGGGGCGATCGTCAGCCTGTCGCACACCAGCCTCAAGTTCCCGAATACCGTGATCGGCGTCTCGTCTGCAACGCAGCTGATCACGCTCACCAACAAGGGCAATTCCACGCTGGGCGTGGCCGGCAGCGGCCATAGCATCCTCATCACGGGCGCCGATGCCAGCTCGTTCTCCCAGACCAATACCTGCGGCTCTGCGGTGGAGGCGGGCAAGTCCTGCTTCGTCACGGTTACCTTCAAACCCAGGGCGTCGGGCACCTTGACTGCCGCGGTGACATTCACCGACAACACGGCCACTTCGCCACAGAGCGTCGAGCTGACCGGCACCGGGCAGTAGCTCTAACGAATGAGGCAAGAAAAAGAGGGAGGGCTCAGGCCCTCCCTCTTTTCATGTTGGTTGCGCAGCCGCGGGGATCGCGTCTATTTGGCGAGGGCGTCGAGGGCGAGGTTGAGATCGAGCACATTAACTCGGGGCTCGCCCAGCAGGCCCAGCTGGCGCGGCGTAGTGTGCTGCTCGATGAGCTGGCGGATGCGGTCTTCGCCCAGGTTGCGGGCTTTGGCGACGCGGGGCGCCTGGAAGTAAGCTGCGTCGGGCGTGATGTCTGGATCGAGTCCGGACCCAGAGGCCGTGACCAGGTCAATCGGCACCGGTTTGCCGGGATTCTCCCTGGCCAGCTTGTCGATGTCGCCCTGGATGCGCTGCACCAGTTTGGCATTGGATTGAGCCAGGTTCGATCCGCCTGAGGAGGTGGCGTCGTAGCCATTGCCGGCGGCGGAGGGGCGGGGATGGAAGTACTTATCCGCGGTAAAGCTCTGCGCCAGCAGCTCCGAGCCGATGATCTTGCCGTTCTGGAGAATCAGGCTTCCCGCGGCCTGGCGCGGAAAGAGAACCGTGGCGATTCCGGTTACGAGCAGCGGATAGCCCAGGCCGAGCAGGACCGTGGTAACGAGGGTGAAGCGAATTGAGGTCTTCCAAACCGAATGCACAACAAATCTCCTCGGGAGCCGAGCGCGGCTCCGCGTTTCACGCCAGATGCACGGCCACCAGGAACATGTCGATGGCCTTGATGCCGATGAACGGGATGATGACGCCACCCACGCCGTAGATCAGCAGGTTCTGGCGAAGCAGGATGTCGGCTGGCTTGGGCTCGTACTTCACGCCCTTGAGGGCCAGCGGAATGAGCGCCACGATAATGACTGCGTTGAAGATGACCGCGGAGAGAATGGCCGACTGCGGCGAATGCAGGAACATGATGTTGAGCGCGCCCAGCACCGGAAAGACCCCCATGAACATCGCCGGGATGATGGCGAAGTACTTGGCCACGTCGTTGGCGATGGAGAAGGTAGTGAGAGCGCCGCGCGTCATCAATAGCTGTTTGCCGATCTCGACGATCTCGATGAGCTTGGTGGGGTTGGAGTCGAGGTCGACCATGTTTCCGGCTTCCTTGGCTGCTTGCGTGCCGGAGTTCATGGCCACGCCCACGTCGGCCTGCGCCAGGGCCGGCGCGTCGTTGGTGCCGTCGCCGGTCATGGCCACCAGTTTGCCCTTGCCCTGTTCGCGCTTGATCAGGTCCATCTTGTCCTTGGGCTTGGCCTCGGCGAGGAAGTCGTCGACGCCGGCTTCGCGGGCGATGACGGCGGCGGTGAGCGGGTTATCGCCGGTGATCATGATGGTGCGAATGCCCATGGCGCGGAGGCGGGCCAGGCGATCCTTGAGGCCGCCCTTGACGATGTCCTTGAGGTAGATGACGCCCAGGGCGGTCGAGTTTTCGGCCACCACCAGCGGGGTTCCGCCGGCGCGTGCAATCTCTTCCACGTGATCGCGGACTTTCTGCGGCAGCGACGAGCCCTGCTCTTCGAGGAAACGGGCAATGGCGTCCACGGAGCCCTTGCGGATACGCGTGCCGGGCAGGTTGACGCCGCTCATGCGGGTCTGAGCGGTGAAGGGCACGAACTCGGCATGGATGCCGCTGAGGTCGCGTCCGCGCAGGTTGTACTTTTCCTTGGCCAGGACGACGATGGAACGGCCCTCGGGGGTTTCGTCGGAGAGCGAGGCGAGTTGCGCGGCGTTGGCCATGCGTTCCGCGCTGACGTCCGGGGCGGGGAAAAACTCGGTGGCCTGACGGTTGCCCAGAGTGATGGTGCCGGTCTTGTCCAGCAGCAGGGTGTTGACGTCGCCGGCGGCTTCGACCGCGCGCCCGCTCATGGCCAGAACGTTGTACTGAACCAGCCGGTCCATGCCGGCGATGCCGATGGCCGAGAGCAACCCGCCGATAGTGGTGGGGATAAGACAGACCAGCAGCGAGACCAGCACGAAAATGCTCGGAACCGTATTTGCATGCGAGTAAGACGAGGAGTAGGCGGCGAATGGCTGCAGCGTGACCACGGCGAGCAGAAAGACGATGGTGAGGCCGGAGAGCAGAATGCTGAGCGCGATTTCGTTGGGGGTCTTCTGCCGCGTGGCGCCCTCGACCAGCGCGATCATGCGGTCAAGGAAGGTCTCGCCGGGATTTGACGTGATGCGGACCTTGATCCAATCCGACAGCACCTTGGTGCCGCCGGTGACAGCCGAGCGGTCTCCGCCGGCCTCGCGGATCACGGGGGCCGATTCGCCGGTGATGGCCGATTCGTCGACGGAAGCTACGCCTTCGATCACTTCGCCGTCGCCGGCAATGTAGCTGCCGGCGGGCACATAGATGACGTCGCCCAGGCGTAGCAGGCCACTGTTCACTTCTTCAATGGCGCCGCTGGCGGTGTAGCGCTGGGCGATGGTCTCGCCCTTGGCCTTGCGCAGGGTGTCGGCCTGCGCTTTGCCGCGGCCCTCGGCCATGGCTTCGGCGAAGTTGGCGAACAGCACCGTGAACCAGAGCCAGAGGGTGATCTGGAGGTTGAAGCCGAAGCCGGGGCGATGATGGATGGTGTTGTCGATGAGCAGCGCCGTGGTGAGCACACTGCCCACCTCGACGACGAACATCACCGGATTCTTGACCATCCAGCGCGGATCCAGCTTGCGCACCGAGTCCAGGAGTGCCTGAACCAGGATTTCGGTGTTCCAAAGACTCTTCTTCTTAGCCATGACAGTCCGTTTCGTCCAAGCCCGGTTGCGGTTTCTCTAAAACACCTGCCCGGATTTAAGCAGCAGGTGCTCCAATATCGGTCCCAGGCTCAGGGCCGGGAAAAATGTCAGCGCGCCCAGAATGAGAATCACGCTCGTGAGCAGCACCGTAAACAGGGAAGTATTCACCGGGAAAGTTCCGGGCGAAGGCGGAACGCTCTTCTTCATGGCCAGGTTTCCGGCCAGGGCCAGCACCGGAATCAGCATGAGGAAGCGTCCGCCCAGCATGGCCCAGCCCAGCGCAACGTTGTACCACCAGGTGTTGGCGCTTAAGCCAGCGAAGGCCGAGCCGTTGTTGCCCACCGCGGAGGTGAAGGCGTAGAGGATCTCGGTGAGCCCGTGCGGCCCCGTGTTGGTGAGGGCGGAAAGGCCGATGGTGGGCGAGAGCAGGAAAATGGCGGTGAGCGTGAGAATGATGAACGGGAAGATGAGCACATAAAGCATGGACATCTTCACGTCGTAGGATTCGATCTTCTTGCCGAGGTACTCGGGTGTGCGTCCCACCATGAGGCCGGCGATGAAGACCGAAAGCACGACGAAGATGAGAATCCCATACATGCCTGCGCCGACGCCGCCGAAGACCACCTCGCCGAGCATGATGTCGGTGAGCACGACCATGCCGCCCAAAGGGGTAAGCGAGTCGTGCACGTTGTTGACGGCGCCGCAACTGGCGTCGGTGGTGATGGTGGCGAAGAGCGAGGACTGGGAGACGCCAAAGCGCACCTCCTTGCCCTCCATGTTGCCGGCTGGCGCGGTGGCGCTGCCGGTCTGCGCGGCGCCGTGGACGAGCAGGTAAGGGTGCGACTCAGCCCAGTAGACCGTGGTAAACCCGGCCGCGAAGAGCACGAACATGGCTGCCAGCACCGCCCAACCGTGGCCTGGCGAGCCGGTCATCCGGCCCAGGGTGTAGGTGAGACCGGCGGGTATGACGAAGATGGAGAGCATCTGCAGCAGGTTCGACAGCGGAGTGGGGTTCTCAAAGGGATGGGCGCTGTTGGCGTTGAAGAACCCGCCGCCATTGGTGCCCAGCATCTTGATGGCTTCCTGGGAAGCGACCGGACCCTGCGCGATGGTCTGCGTCTGCGTGGGTTGTTCGAGCGGGGTAGCCGTTGTATAGGGATGCAGGTTCTGCGGAGCCCCCTGCCACACGAGCAGCAGTGAATAGACCAGGCAGGCCGGCAACAGCACATAGAGGATGGTGCGCGTCGCATCGACCCAGAAGTTGCCGATGGTGCCCGCGGTGGTCCGCTTGATGCCGCGAATCAAGGCCACGGCGACGGCGATGCCCACCGCGGCGGAGAGGAAGTTGTGATACGCCAGGCCCGCCATCTGGGTGAGATAGCTCATGGTGGTCTCGGGCGTATACGACTGCCAGTTTGTGTTGGTTGTGAAGCTGGCGGCGGTGTTCCAGGCCAGGTCGGGTCCTACGGCAACGAGCCCCTGCGGATTCCAGGGCAAGTGCGCCTGCAGCCGTTCGAAAAGATAGGTCACCACCAGGCTGACGGCGGAGAATCCCAGCACTGCGAAGGCATACTCGCGCCAGTTCATCTCCTGGTCAGCCTTCACGCCGGAAAGCTTCAAGATGAGCCGCTCGATGGGGCGGAGGACCGGATCCAGCCAGGTGCGTTCACCCTCCAGCACGCGGGCCAGATAGATGCCCACCGGACGAACGGAAGCCAGAAGGATCACGGAGAAGAGGGCAAACTGCAGCCAGCCATTGGCGGTCATGTCAGAACTTCTCCGGATAGAGGAGGGTGAGAGTCAGGTAACCCAGCAGGAGAATGGACAAAACGAGCGCAATCACCGTAACGATATCCATTTCAGGGTTACCTCAACTTCTGGCAGGCTTTGACGTAGAGAAACGCCAGCCCGAAGAAAACCACCGTGAACAACAACATCACCACATCTTGCATCGCAGGTCTCTCATTCACAGGGGCTCGCGGCCGGCCTCAACGAAAGTACGGACCGGTTTGAAGTTAATCCCGGTGCTTTCGTTTGAGGCTGTGCTCCAAGCTCCATAACAATGTTGGCTCATGTCATGTAAGAGTATCCGAAGAGTTTTGTAAGGGAAGCGTAAGGGCCTCGGGAAGCCGCGGGAATAATCCTGGAGCTGCTTCGACCGAAGGCCCGATAGGTTGCATGGTTCGGGCCGTAAGCTGCACATTTCATTCCTCGTTTCCGGACCAGCCTTCGGGAAGAAAACGGTAGCCGACCCAGGGCTCGGTCTGGATATACTGCTTGCCGGTTTCAGCTTCGAGCTTCTTGCGCAACTGGCCGACAAAGACGCGGAGATACTCGGGTTGATGGGCCGACTGCGCCCCCCACACGGCGGTGAGCAGGGCGCGGTGGGTCATGACCTTGCCTGCGTGCCGGGCCAGGTGGAGCAGCAGTTCGAATTCCTTGGGCGTGAGGTGAATGGGCTTGCCCTGGACGGCAATGGTGTGCGCATGCTGGTCCACGACAAAGTCGCCGGCCTCGATGGCAGCCGTAGTCCGCTCAGGAGCGCGGCGCAGATGGGCGCGTACCCTGGCCAGCAGTTCCTGAATGCTGAAGGGCTTGGTGACGTAGTCGTCCGCTCCGGCATCGAGGGCCTCAACCTTTGACCGCTCGTGATCGCGAACCGAGAGGACCAGAACCGGTGTGGCAGCGCGTGTGCGAATGGCGCGGGTCACTTCCACGCCGCTCATGCCCGGCATCATCAGGTCGGTGATCACCAGGTCAGGCGGCCATTCGCGGAAAACCTGCAAGCCCTCGCCAGGATCGTTGGCGGTGCGCACGTCGAAACCCTGGGCCGCGAGCGCCGCGCGCAACACCCGCGTAATTTGCGGTTCATCGTCGACTACCAGAATCCTGCCCGGCATCGTGCCCTGCTTCCTTCCGGAAGATTACATCATCGGGCTGGCCCGCTATCATGCTCCGGGGAGGACTATGCGCAAGCGCGCCGCAGGCTGGGAGATTCTCCGCTGGTCGATCACCACGCTGCTGGCGGGGCTGTTTACGCTCTTGCTCGTCCTGGTGAGGGCGAACTCAACCATTGCGGCAATGGTGTTTCTGGTGCTGGTGGTGTGGTCGGCGACCCTGGCAGGCAAGTGGCTCTCGCTCTATATCGCGGTCCTGTGCGCCGTTTCATTCGACTACTTTTTTCTTCCGCCGGTTCACTCACTGGCCATCTCCGGGGTTCAGGAGTGGGTGGCGATGGTTTCGTTTGTGGCCAGTTGCCTGGTGGTGAGCCGCGTGGCGGAACGGGCGCGGCGCCAGAACCGGCAGGCGGAACAGCGCCGCGAGGATGTGGAGCGTCTCTACGCCCTGAGCCAGGAGATGATGCTTCACGAGGATGCCGCGGGGCTCGTCCGCGACCTTCCACGGCTCATCGAACGGATTTTCGCCCTGGATGGCGTGTTGCTTTATGTGCGCGACCAGGACCAGTTTTACTCCTCCACCGCAGAGCTGCCGATGAGCGTGCGGGCCAGCTTGCGCGCCATGACGCAGGGACCCAATCCGACGCTCTCGGCACCCGAGGGCTTTTCCGCCATGGCGCTCATGCTGGGGCTGCGGCCGGTGGGCGCGCTGGGCTGGCAGCCGGCGCTGCTGTCGCACGAGGTGGCGACGGCCGTCAGCGCCCAGGTAGCGATCGCACTGACGCGCTCCATCGCGATGGAAGCCTCAACGCGCATGGAAGCCGCGCGCGAGGGAGAACGGCTGCGGACCGCACTGATCGACTCGCTGACTCACGAACTGCGGACCCCGCTCACTTCGATTCGTGCCGCGGCAACCACGCTTATGCAGGGCGAGGGGCTGGACGAAGCTGCGCGGCAGGATCTGGCCGCCCTGGTCGACGAGGAGGCCTCACGGCTCGATTTCCTGATTGGCGAAGCGGTCGAAATGGCCGAGATCGACGCCAACGTAGTGCACGTGCATCCCGTGCAGCAGCATACGCGCACGCTGCTCGACCAGGCGGTGGAGGAGTCGCGGGCGGTGCTGGCGGGACACCGGGTGATCATCGCCGTGGAGGGCGCCGACAATCCCGCATGGTTCGATGCGCACCTGCTGGGCCGGGTCTTCCGCCACCTGCTGGAGAATGCGGCCCGCTATACGCCGCCGGGCAGCCGGATCGTCCTGCGCAGCCGGCGCGAAGGCGACCGGCTGGAGTTTCGCGTGGAGGACAATGGGCCCGGCATCGACTCGCTCGATCTGCCGCTGATCTTCGAGAAGTTTTACCGGGGTAAAAAAGGAGCTGCCATCGGCAAGGGCACCGGCATGGGCCTGGCCATCACGCGCGCCATCATGGCGGCGCACGGAGGGTCGATCGAAGTGTCGAGCGTTCCGGGGCAGGGAACGAGCTTCCGATTCTGGGTGCCGCTGGTGGAGAAGGAGCCGGCTAGCATGCGGCAAGGAGCGGATTAGGCTGGCTCCGCGTTCCAATCGCAGGGGATTTCGCGGCGTTGGCCGGAGCTTTCGGCAGCCCACTCCAGCAAGCGCGCGGTGCGCCAGGCGGCCACGGCCGGGACAGGCGGGGACGCTTGGCCCAGTAGCGCATCCCGGATGCCGGCATAGTAGAGGCGGTAATCTCCGGGAACCGGCGGGACGGGACGTGTGACCATGCCGCCATCCACATCCACGTTGAGGGTGCCCCAACTGGACACGGGTTCCTGTCCCCACGGGCCATCGCCGATGCGCGTGATCTTGCTTAGCGCGGCTTCCTGCGGGTCGAGCCCCCACTTCCAGTAGGTGCCTTTGACCCCGCGCAGCAGGAAGCGGGGACGGCCCGGCGAGGACAGGCAGTTGGCGCCGAGGGTGACGGAAAAGCCCGGATAGCGGAGCCGCAGCGTAAAGGAATCGTTGGCGCCGTCGCCGTCGCGCTCGCGCGCTACGTCGGCCCAGACGGCTTCGGGCTTGCCGAAGATCACCAGTGCCTGATCCGCGAGATGGGTGCCGATGTCGAGCAGAAGGCCGCCGTTGTCAGGTTCGTCCTTCCATGGACGCCGGGTCGATCCAGGGCTCCAGCGGTCGAAACAGGACTCGAAGTGAACCAGGCGGCCGAGGAGATTGCCAATCAGCAGCTTCTGAACGGTCTGGAAGTCTCCGTCGAAGCGGCGGTTATGGAAAGGAGCAAGGAGCAGATTGCGCGATGCGGCCAGCGCGATCAGCTCGGCTGCCTGGGCCGAGGTGACGGACATTGGCTTGTCCACGACCACGTTCCTGCCGGCTTCAAGGGCCTGGCGGGCAAGGTCGAAGTGGGTGCCACTGGGCGTGGTCACAACCACCAGGTTAAGGGTCTTGTCCACCAGCAGGTCTTCGAGGGAGCGATAGATGCTGACGCCGGGGTAGCGCTCGGCGGCTTTGCCCGTGCTGCGCTCGACGATGCCGGCCAGTTCCAGCCCTTCAACCGAGGAGACCAGCGGGGCGTGAAAGACGCGCCCACCCAAGCCAAATCCCACCAATCCGACACGAATCATGAAAGCCCCCGACGCACGGCTCGAAGTGCCGGCCAAATCCGGTTAGCCCTCAAGTTTATACCGGGTTTCGGCCAGCCGGTAGAGGCGGCGCCAAACGAGGCGATTCATGGTCACCACCATGAGCGAAATCAGGATAGTGGCCAGCAGGAGGATGGGGAAACGGCCGCTGTCGGTGGCGGCGTCGATCTGCGCGCCCAGGCCGATGGTCTGCAGCGTCCGATCCTGCAGGTGGGTGTACTCGGCAAAGACGGATGCGTTCCAGGCCCCGCCGGAGGCTGTCACCATGCCGGTGATGAGATAGGGGAAGATTCCAGGCAGAATCAGCTTCGTCCAGCGCTGCCAGCGCGTGAAGTGGAAGAGGGAAGCTACTTCGCGCAAGTCGGAAGGGATGGACATGGCGCCGGCGATGACGTTGAAGAGAATGTACCACTGTGTGCCCAGGAGCATCAGGGCAATCGACCCGATGCCGAGCCCGCCGCCGATTTTGACCAGGCCGATGAGCAGGATGGGAAAGAAGGCCGTCGCGGGCACTGAGGCCAACACCTGGGCAACGGGCTGCACGACGCGGGCCAGCTTGGGATTGAGCCCAATCGCCACGCCGACGGGAATCGTCCATGCGGCGGAGATGAGCAGGGCTGCGTTGACGCGCAGGAAGGTGGCCCCCGCGCTTTCCAGCAGGAGCAGCAGATCAGGCCAGGTGACGGTCCGCAGCATCAGCACGGCCTGAGCCACTCCCCAGCCAGCGGCGCCAATGACGGCCACGGCCAGCATCCAGAGCCCGATGGAGGCTTTGCCGTCGCGGCCGGGATCGTCGAGCGGCTGCACGACGCGGCAGTCTTTGGTCCGCGACATGCGGCGATAGATAGGCTCTTCGACGCTGGTCCAGATGCGAGCGGGAATGTCGCTGAGAATTCTGGAACGCTGCAGCAACGTGAGGATAGGCGAAGTAACGCGATCGGCGGATTCGACCTGCTCGAACTTGAATTTATCGCTCCACGCAATGAGCGGCCGCCAGACCAGCTGGTCGGTGGCGACCACGATGAGAATGACCACCAGAAAGCCGGCCACCAGTGCGCGGATGTCTCCGGAGGCGGTGGCGGTCTGAAGGTAGCTGCCCAAGCCGGGCAACTGGAAGTTGCGGTCGCCCATGGTGAACATTTCGCAGGCAATCAGGGCGAACCAGCCGCCGGCAACCGAGACGATGGAGTTCCAAACCAGGCCAATGGCGGCATAGGGCATTTCAAGCTGCCAGAAACGCTGCCAGGCGGAGAAACGGTAGATGCGCGAGGCCTCGGCCATCTCTCTGGGAATGCTCTTCAACGAGGTGTAGAAGCTGAACGCGAGATTCCAGACCTGGCCGGTAAAGATAAGCAGAATCACGCCCATCTCGATGCCCAATTGGTGACCTGGAACCAGCGCCACCATGGCCAGGACCACTGGCGGCAGAAAGCTGAGCACAGGGATGGATTGCAGAATGTCGAGGACCGCTATCATCCACGCCTCAATGCGCGGATTGTAGGCGGCCAGATAGCCGTAGCTGATGGCGAAGAGCAGGCTGAGCAGATACGCGATGCCGATGCGCACAATGGAGTAAAACGCGTAGGCGGGCAGGGCGCGGATGGCGTGCGAGATGGGGATCACCGGGACTGGCTTGCCCATCCAATAGGTGCCCGTGTGCACGACGGCGGCAAACAGCGCGAGCGCACAGGCGGCCACGCCCAGGTCGATAAGAAACGGCCAGGTGCGGACAGTAACCAGCGATCGCGCGAGGGTGTGCTGGATTCTCACTCGGCTTCCTCGCTGGCGGCGATCTCTTCATCCTGCGCGTCGGGCAGCACAAACCTGCGCCGTGACGCGTCGTAGTCAAACAACTCGGCGTAGCGGCCCCAGGCCACGGCGGTTTCCACCTGGCGCAGCGATTCCTCCTCGCTGAACTGCTCGTCGAGCATGTCGAGGAAGAAGTCTTCCGGCACCGTGTGGTCGCTCTTGGTTTCAAGGGCGCGGCGAATCTGGCGCAGCAGCAGCACATTGGCCACGGCGGCGTCGCGGAAGACCTCCTTCTGGCGCAGAATCTCGGAGTTGGCAAATTCGGCGCCGGTTTCGGTGATGACCGCGTCGCCTTCTTCGATCTTGAGGAAGCCGAGCAACTGCGCGGCATCCACAATGGGCAGCAGGTCGTCGATTTCGAAGGCCAGGTCGTCGGCGAGGCGGTAGATGTCGTCGCGTCCGCCCTTGTCGAGCAGCAGTTCGAGCAGGCCGGCCATGCCTCCGGGTCGAGCGTGGGGCAGCATCTGGTAGTGCATCTGACGCTGGTCGCGGACCTTGGGTCCGGCCTGCTGATCGGGCGCCTCGGCAGGCGCCACATCGGGCTTGGTGAGCACCTTGTAGATGTAGTCGACCAGTTGCGTGAATGGCTCTGACTTACGGTCGCGCGGCTGCGCCAGCTGCACTTTGAAGTCGGTGCGGATATGGCCCGGATTGCGCCCCAGCACGATGATGCGATCGGCCAGCAGCACGGCCTCCTCGATGTTGTGGGTCACTATAAAGACGGCCTTGGTGGGCATGGTCTTGTTGGCCCACAGCTCCAGCAGTTCGCTGCGCAGGTTCTCGGCTGTCAGCACGTCCAGGGCAGAGAAGGGCTCGTCCATGAAGAGCACTTCCGGCTCCACGACAAGAGCTCTGGCAAATCCCACGCGCTGCCTCATGCCGCCGGAAAGTTCCTTGGGAAACGCGGCCTCAAAGCCATCCAGTCCCACTGTGTCCAGCATGCGCATGGACCGGCTGCGCCTTTCCTCGGGCTCGACGCCGCGCGCCTGCAGGGGCGCTTCAACGTTTTGGAGTACCGTGAGCCAGGGGAAGAGCGCGAAGCTCTGAAAGACGATCGAGACGTTAATTTCGGTGTCGGCGATAGGCTTCTCGTGCCAGTAAACCTGGCCGGCCGAGGGGCGGGAGAGACCGGTCAACATGCGCAGCATGGTCGATTTGCCTGAGCCCGAGGGCCCGAGCAGCGCCAGAATCTCGCCCGGTACAATCTCCAGGTCGGTGGCCGAGATGACCTGGATACGGTTCTCGCTGGGTTGCGCGAAGTATTTCTCGATCTTCTCGGCGCGAATGATGGCTTCAACGGCCGGCTTCTGGCCGCCGTTCTGAACGCCTGCTTCCTGCATGCATGGCTCTCCGGATTCAGGTCTGCCTGCCCCATGGCGGACCGTGGTTGTTGCAATTGTATGTTGGTCAGGTTGCTCCGCGATGAATCGACGGCTGCCCCACTGGCGCCCGGCAAGCGCTTTGGAGGGCGTGTGCCGGGCTCGGGTAAACTGAAAGAGACGCAAATTGACTGCGGCTAATTCCCCATGGCGAGCGTATCACTCTAAAGAAGCGTCTTGCCAGCAAGGGACTCCCGCACCATCGTTCCCCGGTTAAGCATTGCGTCAAGGCGCCGTCCACATGGCAAAGTTGCTGCCCGCCGTCAGGCAGGACACCCCAGGAGACTATGCCCGATAACACAGCAAAACGCAAAGTGCTGGTGGCTGACGACGAACGAGTGATCGCCGACACGCTGGCCATGATCCTCAACCAGAGCGGATTCGACGCCCGCGCCGTTTATTCCGGCGAAAAGGCCGTCGAACTGGCGCCGGGCTTCGAGCCGGACATGCTGATCTCGGACGTCATCATGGCGGATCTGAACGGCATCGACACCGCGATCAAGATTCGCGACCTGCTGCCGCGCATCAAGATTCTGCTCTTTTCCGGGCAGGCCGCTACGGCGGATCTGCTGGAGAAGGCGCGCGCCCAGGGCCACGAGTTCGAGATTCTGGCCAAGCCCGTTCATCCGCAGGATCTGCTGGCAAAACTGAAGACGTAGGCCGGCTCTGGCCGATCCCGGGCTAGAGTTCCCGGCGGCCTTCGATGGCGCGGGCCATGGTCACCTCGTCGGCATACTCGATGTCGCTGCCTGCGGGAACGCCGGTTGCAATGCGTGTGATCCTGACCGGAGAACCGCGCAGCGCAGCCGCCAGCCAGTTGGCCGTGGCCTCGCCCTCCAGCGTGGGGCTGGTGGCCAGAATCACCTCGTCCACTTCGCCGTGCTCCACGCGGGCCAGCAGCGTGCCGGTGCGCAACTGGTCAGGCCCTATCCCGTGCAAAGGCGAGAGCGTTCCGTGCAGGACATGATAGACGCCCTGATAACCGCGCGTCCGCTCCACGGCGGCAATGTTGGTCGGCTCTTCGACCACGCATACCAGCCGCTGATTGCGCGTAGGGCTGGCGCAGTAGGCGCAGGGATCGACGTCGGTCACGTTGTTGCAGATGGAGCAGAGGCGCAGGCTGGCCTTGAGGCCGCGCACGGCTTCGGCCAGGGCCGTCGCATCGTCGTCGGAGGAGCGCAGGATATGAAAGGCGAACCGCTGCGCGCTTTTGGTGCCGACGCCGGGCAGTTTCTTCAGTTCTTCGATGAGCCGGGCCATCGGTTCGGCGTAACGTGACAACTTGTTGCCTCCGTGAAACTGGACGGATGTAAAACTCACTGCACAGCGGAAAGAGAGCGACGCCCCGGAGTTTGGAGGTCCAGCAGGCCCTAACCGAGCCCCGGGATCTTGAGCCCGCCCAGAATGCCCTGTACGCTGGACTGGACTGCCTCATCTGCCTTGCGTCCGGCCTCGTTGACCGCGGACACGACCAGATCCTCGAGCATCTCGACATCCGGCTGGTTGCCGCTCAGGCCGACTACTGCCGCGGGATCGATGTGAATCTTGAGCAACTGCTTTTTGCCGTTCATAGTCGCGGTCACGGCGCCTCCGCCGCTGGATGCCTCCACAACGGTCTGCTCCAGTTTGCGCTGGACCTCCTCCTGCATCTCGTTGGCCTGGGAAAGCATCTCTTTAAGCTTCATTGGGTTGAACATAATCTCGACTCCTCTATCCGCCCATCACTTTTCGCGCAGGTCGACCACGCTGCGGATCTCCGCTTTGAAGATCTCCTGCGCCCGCTGAACCATTGGATTGGCGAGCGCGGCTTCGCGCACGCTGCCGGGTGCGGGCGCTGCCGGCTGAGCCGCGACCGTGCCGGCTCCCTCGCCGGGAACCACCAGGAAGCGAGCAGGCGCGCCCAGCCGCTGCAACTCCTGGCGGATGATTTTTTCAGCCGCGGCATTGACCGTGAGGCTCAGCATCTTCTTGCCCATGCCGGTCACTTCGATGCGCAGCGCAGCGCCGTCGAGCGTCCAGACGCCGGCGCCGAGCAACTGGGCCGCAGAGGCGTGTCCGGCTGCGTCAAGCGCGGCGGTCACCGCCTGGCGCAGAAGTTCGACGGTGGGGGCTTCCGTCTCGGAAGCCGGCGCTGGAGGCGCTTCCCGTGGAGCCGTTGCTGATTTCGTTTCGGGAATGGCATGGCCGTTCGCGTGACTGGCCGCAGGGGCTGTTGCGATTTGGGATTGAACGGCCGCGCCTTCGATCGCGAACTCCGAAGAGCTCAACGCGGACGGACGCTCCTGAACAGCTGCTGGCGCGGCCACGGCGCTTACCTTGGGAGCTGCATTCGCACCCCATCCGCCGGCGCCAGGGCCGAACGGCGAAAGCGGCGGAGCAGCCGGTGCTGCAACCGGTGCGGCCGCCGGACGCGTCTGGCTGGCGGATGCGCGGGGGCCCGTATGAGCGGCAGCGCTTCGCCCACCGGCGCCGCCCGCCACGCCGCTGAGCAATTCTTCGATGGGCAGCAGGCGCTGCGCATGGATCAGCTTCAGCAGTCCCAGCTCCAGGTGGAAGCGCTGCTCCTGCCGGTAGTTCAAATCGTCGAAGGTGCGCAGCACAATCTGCAGGTTGCGGGTCAGCTCCTCTTCGGTGAAGAGCAGTGCCGTCCGCGCTGCGCGGGCACGCTCATCCCCTGAGATTTGCAGCAGCTCGGTCTGTTCGCCGCCCAATTTGGCCATGAGCGTATTGCGCAGGTAGCGGACCATCTGCCGCGCCAGCGACGAAGGGCTGTGGCCGGCGTTGACCAGCAGGTTCAACTGCTCCATCAGCTCGGCGCTCTGCCCGGACGCCACAGCTTCGAGCAGGCGTTCGAAAACTGCGTTGGGCACCGCGCCCATCAGCTCGCGAATCTGGGCGGCTGAGAGCACCGGGCGTCCCGCCTCCGCGGGCGCCGAGGCAATGGCCTGGTCCATGATGGAGAGCGCGTCGCGCATGGACCCGTCGCCGGCCTCGGCCAGCAGCGCCAGGGCGGCTTCCTCGGCCTCCACCTGCTCCTGGCCGGCGATCATCTTCAACTGCGCCAGAATGTCGTCGAACTTCACCGCATGAAAGCTGAAGTGCTGGCAGCGCGAGCGGATGGTCTGCGGAATGTCCTCAGGCTGCGTGGTGGCCATCATGAAAATGACGTGCGCCGGGGGTTCTTCGAGCGTCTTGAGCAGCGCGTTGAAGGCCGCCTCGGTGATCTGGTGCGCCTCGTCGAGGATGTAGATTTTGTAGCGGTCGCGCGCTGGGGAGTAGCGGGCTGCATCGCGCAGTTCGCGAATCTCGTCGATGCCGCGGTTGGTGGCCGCATCGATCTCGATCACATCGACGGCGTTGCCCTGGCGCACCTCAATGCAGGAGTCGCACACGCCGCACGGCTCCGGTGTTGGCCGGACTGAGGAACCCACTTCGGCGCGGCAGTTAAGCGCCTGGGCCAGAATGCGGGCGATGGTGGTTTTGCCGATGCCGCGGTGTCCGGAAAAGATGTAGCCGTGCGCGATGCGGTTCTGGCTCAGCGCGTTCAGCAGAGTACGAGTGACATGATCCTGGCCGGCCACGTCGGCAAAGCGCTGCGGACGGTATTTCCTGGCCAGAACCTGGTACCCCATGTGTCGACCCACTCCTCTGGCCCGGTCTCCCGGAGGCCTAGAGGCGATTGTATCGTTCCGGAGTGGTTGAGCGCGGGGTGGAAAAGCACGGACGGCTACTGTGCAACGGATGCTTCGCGGGGTTAACCAGCGTCGAGGTTGAGGCTGATGTCGTTGAGCCATTCTGAGATGATGTCTTCATCGCCGGGATCGTGCACATAGGCGTCGTTGAGCAGCAGAATTGTGGCCCAATGCACCAGATCCCGCTCCGAAATCAGTCCCAGACGCTTCATTTCCAGCGCGTTGGCGATGTGGGCGCGCGTAATGACGATGCCGGGTTCCGGCAGCCGGAAATTGCTCTTGGCTGTGCGCCTCTGCGCGAATCCATCGGCCGCAGGCTGCCTGGAATCAAACTCAATCTCGAATCTTCCGGACAGAGCGCTGCGCATCTGGTCCACGCCAATCTCCAGAGACACAAAGCGCCTGAGCACATCGAGTTGTGTTTCGGTCAGCGCCGGAAGCTCAGATTCTCGAATCATCCATTTCCATTATTCAAGGCAGGCGCCCGGCTGCGCAACTTGCGGCCACTACGCTTCTTCTTGGACGCCTGCCTGCTTGCCTTGGCAGCAGCGGCTTTGCGGCGCCGAATCTCTTCTTTCGAATACATCGTGCCGCGGCATTTCTCCGCGCCGCAATTGCATATCGCGTCGTCGTCGCCGCCGTCATAGAGGCAGTAGTCGTATGTGATCTCGTCGCCCGCGGCGAGATTCCTGATCGCCGTGACCCACACGCGGCCGTCCTCCTCGCTGGTCTCGCAGTTGGGGTCGCAACTGTGGTTGATGAACATGGCGGCGCAGTGGCCGTCGATGACCATCGTGCCGTCGCCCAGTCCAAAGAGGTAGGTGATGGGCGAGTCTTCGTAGCTTGTGTCGGCCTCCTCCTTGGTGAGGAGGTGGCCGGTGTACTCGGCGACCTTGGAGCCCTTGCGCACGGCCGTGGTGGTGTAGCAGCCTGCGGCGTGAATGGCGGACGAACGGATGATCAATCCCATGCGAGTGTGCGATGCTTTCTTTGGGGGCGGTTGGGCGCTGAACCCTTGAAAATGGTCTATGGACCGCATCCTAACACCCCTGGCGCGAGACGAAGCGAAATGAAGCGGGGCTTTTCAATTGCCGTTGTCGTGGCGGGCTGCTGGCTGTCGGCGTCCGGTGTGTGGGCGCAGGCTCCAGCAAGCGGCGACGGGGCGCAATCGACCCAGAACAAGCCGCCCAGCAACGCGCAGAAGCCCGCGGCGGGGCCTGCTCCGTCTCCAGCACCGTCCGGGGGCAATCCGTTCCCCGAGGATACGGCGACCATTCCGGTGATGCCCAACGCGACTTCCACACCTGGAACTGTTCCCGATGCCGATTCGGGCGGCGCGGGCGTGGCGGTTCCGGCCACCGACACCGATCCAGCCCGCAGTCCCGACGATGGGGCGGGGAATGTTCCCGCGCCGGGCAGCGAGTCCAGCTCCAGCTACAAGGACCTGGAGAAACTGCTGCCCAACCCCGACGAAGAGGTGAATTCGAAGCGGAATAAGAAGGAGCCCACGCACGAGGAATCCGCAGCCAACGACATCAACGTGGGCAAGTACTACCTGGAAGCGAGAGACTGGCACGCCGCTCTCTCGCGCTTCCAGTCGGCCATGGTGCTGGATCCGGAGGACCCCGAGGCCTACTGGGGCATGGCGGTAGCCGAGCATCATCTTGGTGACTTCGCGAGCGCCAAGGCGTACTACCAGAAGCTGCTCGACTACGACCCAGACGGTCCGCACGGCAAAGCAGCGCGCAAGGCAATGAAGGAGCCGGAGATCGCCAACGCGCAGAACGCGGCGCATGGCCAGCCCGCGCCTGCGCCGCCGAAGTAGTACTGAATCTCCGGTCATGCCGAATGAGACCCGCCGTTGGTTCAATGTTCGGCGCCGGCGCGGTAATCTCTTTTCAAAAAAATGCGGCCATGGGCGCGGGTTATTTCGCCCTTCCGTTTCATTCTGACGCCGCTGCGGGCTGCAACGTAAGATTTACCCTCGCCATTTACACTGGTAATGGAGATTCCTGTGTTTTTCGATAAAGCTCTTACCAAGGTTTTTGGCACCTCGAACGAACGCATCCTGAAGCGTTTGTGGCCGGTGGTGGCCACGATCAACGATCTGGAAGCGGGCACGAAACAGCTCAGCGACGAGGAACTGCGGGCAAAGACGGTTGAATTCCGGGCGCGGATTGCGGCCAAACTCGAGGGGATCGAGGACGCCGACGCGCGCAAGGCTGCCGAGCGCGAGGCGCTGGACGAGATTCTGCCCGAGGCCTTCGCGGTGGTGCGTGAAGCGGGCTGGCGGGCCGTGCAGATGCGCCATTTCGATGTGCAGCTGATCGGCGGCATGGTGCTGCACCAGGGCAAGATCAGCGAAATGAAGACCGGCGAGGGCAAGACGCTGGTGGCCACTCTGGCCTGCTACCTGAACGCGCTCGCCGGGCATGGCGTGCATGTAGTCACGGTGAACGATTACCTGGCCAAGCGCGACGCCGAGTGGATGGGCAAGATCTACGAGTTTCTGGGCCTGACCGTCGGCGTGATCGTCCACGATCTGAGCGACGATGAGCGGCGCGCCGCCTACGCCGCCGACATCACGTACGGGACAAATAACGAATTCGGCTTCGACTATCTGCGCGACAACATGAAGTTCGAGTTAAAAGATTGTGTGCAGCGCGGGCACTATTACGCCATCGTGGACGAGGTCGATTCGATCCTGATCGACGAGGCGCGCACGCCGCTGATCATCTCCGGTCCCACCGAGCAGACCACCGACAAGTACCAGCGGGTGCGCAAGATTATTCCGGATCTCGAACTGGGCGAGGAGATCGAATACCACGATACGAAGCGCCAGGCGGAACTGGGCATACAACTTGGCGAAGGCGAAAAATACCTGAGCGGCGATTACATCGTGGACGAGAAGCAGCGGACGATTGGAGTCACCGACCGCGGCTGGGAGACGATCGAGAAGCTGCTCGGCATCGGCAACATTGCCGACGCCGAGAACTGGGAACTCAAGCATTACGTGGAGACGGCCATCAAGGCCGAGGCGCTCTACCACCGCGACGTGGAGTACGTGGTGAAAGACGGCGAGGTGATCATTGTGGACACCTTCACCGGCCGCCTGATGCCCGGACGCCGATGGAGCGACGGGCTGCACCAGTCGATCGAGGCCAAGGAGGGCGTGAACATCCGCAAGGAAGATCAGACGCTGGCCACGATCACCTTCCAGAATTATTTCCGCTTGTACTCAAAGCTGAGCGGCATGACGGGCACTGCCGAAACCGAAGCGGCCGAATTCGAGAAGATCTACAAGCTGGAGATCGTCGTCATCCCCACCAACAAGCCGATGCTGCGGCTGGAGAATCCGGACGTGGTGTACCGGACCGAACGAGAAAAATACAAGGCGGCGGCGGACGATATTGCCCTGCTGCACGAAAAGAAGCAGCCGGTGCTGGTGGGCACCACGTCGATTGAGAAGTCCGAGCGCCTGTCAAACATCCTGCAGCGCAAGGGCGTGAAGCACGTGGTGCTGAATGCCAAGTTTCACGAGCGCGAGGCGGAGATTGTGGCCCAGGCGGGACGGCTGGGCACGGTGACCATCTCCACCAACATGGCCGGCCGCGGAACCGACATTCTGCTGGGCGGCAACCCCGACTTCATGGCGCGCCAGGAGCTGGTGAAGAAGGGCCGGGCGCGGGCCATCAGCGTGGCCGAGGGCGCGATCAACCCCATGGCGCCTGCCGGGTTCCTGCGCTTCTACTACAACGGCCAGGAATTCGAGATTGCCGAGCAGGATTGGACGGAGGTGTTTCAGGTGCACGCCGCCGCCGCGCAGGCCGATCACGAGCAGGTGATCGCGGCCGGCGGACTGTTCATTCTGGGCACGGAGCGGCACGAGTCGCGGCGCATCGACAACCAGCTGCGCGGGCGCGCCGGCCGGCAGGGCGACCCCGGAGCGTCAAGATTCTATCTCTCGCTTGAAGACGACCTGATGCGCATCTTCGCCAAGCAGTGGGTAAGCGTGCTGCTTGAAAAGCTGGGCATGGAAGAGGGCATGCCGATCGAGGGGCGCATGCTGTCCAACCGCATCGAGGGAGCGCAGAAGGCCGTCGAGGCGCAGAACTTCGAATCGCGCAAACACCTGCTCGAATACGACGACGTGATGAACAAGCAGCGCGAGGCCGTTTATGGGCTGCGGCGGCGGCTGCTGGAGGGCGTAGACCAGCGGGAACTGATCCTGGAGGATTACGTCACCGGAATTCTCAGCAATCTTCTGGATGAATTCGCGGGCGAGAGGCTTCATCCGGACCAGTGGAACCTGAAGGGGCTGGATGACAGGCTGGTCGGCCAATTCGGGCTGAGCCTTGCCGGTGCGGGCATCAATGCACTCGAACTTGGGCGGCACGAACTGGGGGAGACGATTTTCGATAAGCTCAAACAGGAGTACGAGAGCAAGGAGAAGATTCTTGGGGCCGCGACCATGCGCTACCACGAGCGGATGGTGATGCTGAGCGTGATCGACGGGCTGTGGAAGGATCATCTGCTCTCAATGGATCACCTGAAAGAAGGGATCGGCCTGCGCGGCTATGCGCAGCAGGATCCGCTGGTGGCCTACAAGCGCGAGTCCTTCGACCTGTTTGAAGCCATGATGCTCAAGTTCCAGGAAGACACGGTCCGGTTCCTGTTCCGCATGCAGATTCTGGGGCCGGATGGGCAACCTGTGAATGCGGCGCCGCGGCCGAACCGGCAGGTTCCGAAGGCGCCTCCGGTGGCCAGCGCGGCGCAGCCGGTCACGCTGGACGCGCCGTCCCGGGAGATCGCGATTCCCACGCGCCAGCCCTCCACCACCATCGACGCGCTGGAGAAAGAGTTCCGGCACAAGAAGCAGAGGGAACTGGAGGCGGCCAGCATGGCGGGCAGCGGCAATGGCAGCCAGCCAACGCAACGCCGCACCGGCGAGAAGGTGGGGCGCAACGATCCCTGCCCCTGCGGGTCGGGAAAGAAGTACAAGAAGTGCCACGGGGCCGATAAATAGCGGCGGCCGTATGTTTGGGCCGCTCCCGGGCGTTAATGGAAGAGGTGGAACCGTTTCTTCTTCGTCTCGGCCGGACCCAGGCCGCAAGCGGTTCTGGCCATCAGCCGGACCACCTGTGAAACAGCCGACTTCTGCGCAGCGTCCGGGGTGGTTGCGGTTTGCATGCGTCGCACGGCCGCGGCATCGGCGGGGACGCGCCACCGGGCTGGCCGGGTGAGGGCCCTGGTGATATGGGCGTCGTCGACTCCCAGCGAGTGCGGAGTATACCTGTTGATCACGATCTCGAGTTTGGAAGCGCAGGCGGGGAAGAACTCCGAGATGAGGCGATTGGCATTGCGCAGCTCCGACAGGCCGGCCTGGGTTACCAGGTAAACCGTAGAGGCTTCGTCAAACAGGGCCGTGCTCTGCAAATCGAGTCTTGACCCCGCGTCCACCACCACGTTGTCAAACTCCTGGCGAGCGACGGCCAGCAGCCTGTCAATGCCTTCGTTGCAGACCCGGGCCTGGGGAAATCTGCCCGGCGCCGCCAGAACCTGCAATCCCGAGCGATGGCGGAAGAGCAGGCTGGCAAGAAAGTTCGAGTCGAGGCGGCTGAAATCCTGGAGTGCGTCGACTGTCGAGTACTGCGGAATAATCCCGAGGTCGAGAGCCGCATCTCCAAGAGGAAGATCGAGGTCGAGCAACAAGGTGCTTTGGCCGGACTCCTGGGCCATGGCAACGGCAAAACCGCAGGCCAATGTAGTTACGCCGCAGCCGCCTTTCGCGCCCAGGAAGACGAGCATTCTCCCACAGCTCTCCCGGCCTTGGCGGGCTGCCGGACGGAGTCCGGAGATGCGCGAGAGGGCCTCTTCCATCTCCCAGGGAGCAAGCGGGAGGGTCAGATACTCGCGCGCGCCCGCCCTCATGCAGCGCATCAGCAATTCAGTGTCGGAATGCACGGAGTAGGCCATTACGGTGGCCAGGCCTTTGGCGCAGATCGACTCCACGATATCGAGGGCCTTTTCGGTGTTGCTGTCGAGGTCGACGATGACTACGTCGTAGCTGCGCGCCTGCATGCCGGGCAGATCGTCGAGGCTGGAGGGGTAGGACGCAAACTCGCGGATGGGACCGCCCTGGCATCCGGCCAGCGCGCTGGCTACCGCCGAGCGGCAGTGGTCCTCGGGGCCCACCAGCGCAAAAGAGAGGACGCTGGAGCCGAGGGCGTCAGGCATCTGAATCGAGGCCGGCATGGCGGAATGGCTGCTCCAAGGTGCGTGAATCGCTCCTGCAGCATTAGCGGCTGCTCACTGAGGTTATCGGCGGCGGAGCAGCGGGCATGAGCTCTGGCAGAGAATTTGCGTTGAGAGAAGCCAAGCCGCTTCGGGAGGGGTGCGCGCATATCGCGCAGCGCGCCGGAGCCTACCGTGCCGCGGCAATTGCCGCGAAGGTCAGGTCCTGGGCTGCCGATCGGTGCCGTTCACGCCAGATATCGAAGAGCCGGCCATAGCTTAGGGTGATGTAATCGGCTGGGTCGATGCCGAGGCGGGCAGCGGCGCGATCGATCCATGTGGCGGATCCTTCGAGCTCGGCGAAGTTGCCGATGGGAGTTTCGTCCACCACGCAATGACCTACGCCGTCGGACCATTCGCTGCGCCATTTCTCATAGCGGAAGGCGGCGACCAAGCCTATCGACAAGAATACCTGCGCCAGCGCCTCGCCGTCGGAGACTTCGGTTTCGGTTTCGATGCGATGCTTGTGAGTATCTTCGCCAGGGCCGACATCCGGCAGCCGCTTGTGGGTCACGGTCCAGCGGCCGGCGTAGTTGCGGATGCGCAGAATCTCGGTGCGCGCCCGCATCTGGCGATCCGGAGTGTCGTAAAGTACGTTGCTCTCGAAAGCGCGCGGAGTTTCAAGCCGGAATCCGGCGGCGTCAAGGCGCCGATTGAGGCCAGCAACGTCGGCCACGCGGAATTTGATCTCGGTTTCGACGGCCATCGGTTGCAGTGAGTATACGGCAGATGGCGGCAAGCGCCTGGAAGCAGCGACAATGAGAGTGTGAAGACGCTGCGACTGGTTGTCGATCCCGAACATCTTGAGACGCCTCAGGCGCGGGAGGCGCTGGAGCGGGCGGCGGCGATTCTGAGCGCCGGCGGCACGGTGGCGCTGCCGACGGAGACTGTCTACGGGCTGGGCGCAAACGCGCTGGATGCGGCGGCGGTAGGGAGGATATTCGCAGCCAAGCGCCGGCCGGCGTGGGATCCGGTGATCGTGCACATCGCGGACGAGGCAATGCTCGGAGGCCTGGTGACGGAGATCCCCGAGACGGCGAGGAGACTGATGGCGGCCTTTTGGCCGGGGCCGCTGACGTTGTTGCTGCCGCGCAGCGCCGCGGTGCCGGATGTAGTGACGGCGGGGCGGCCGCTGGCGGGCGTTCGCATGCCGGCGCATCCGGTGGCATTCGAACTGATCCGGCTGGCCGGGGTTCCGATAGCCGCGCCCAGCGCAAACACCTTTGGGCGGATCAGCCCGACAACGGCCGCTCATGTGCTCGAAGATCTGGATGGACGCATCGACGCCGTGGTGGACGCGGGGCCAGCCTGGCATGGGGTGGAGTCAACCGTCCTCGATCCCGGCCGGACCCCGATGCTGATCTACCGGCCGGGCGCGGTGACGGTGGAGCAGATCCGTACGATTGCTGGAGAAGTCGAGGTGTTTCAGAGCACGGGTCCCCTCGATGAGACGCCGCGTGAGGCTTTGCCTTCGCCTGGAACCGGCCTGCGCCACTACGCGCCCAAAGCGCGGCTGGTGCTGGTAGATGCGGATGCATCCACGGCCGATCTCGGCCAAGGACTGGCTGATGCGGCGCGAGGCCTCATAGGGGAACGATTGGGGCTGATGCTGCCGGCCGGTATCCCTTTGCCGGTGGAGCACGCCGAGGTGTTCGCATGGGGCCGCTGGCAGGCGCCGGAAGAGATGGCGCGCACGCTGTATGCGGGGCTGCGGGAGCTGGATGCGCGGGGATGTACCGTTATTCTCTGTCCCGTTCCGCCTGCGGAGGGAGTCGGCGCCGCGATTCGGGATCGGTTGCGGAAGGCGGCGAAGGACGTAGGGACGAGGGAGCAGGGAACATGGAACAGGGAACAGGGAACAGGGAACAGGGAACAGGGACAAAGGGACTAAGGGACTAAGAGCTTATCCGTAAATAGTGATTGATGTGATTCCGGCGGTTGATTTTGCGCAGTTGGGGTGTTGGGAAGCGGCGAAGATAGTCTCAACATGACCCAGATCAAGTCGTGGACAGTGTCGGATGATTTGTGGAACAAGGTCGAGCCGCTGATTCCAGTGCGCAAGCGGGAAGAGGGCAGGCCCTATCAGCGCAAGTCAGGCGCGGGCCGCAAGCCGATGGCTGCGCGGCAGATTTTCTCGGCCATCGTTTACGTTCTGCGCACCGGTATTCAATGGAAGGCATTGCCCCGGAATTTCGGTTCGGCGAGCGCGGTGCATAAGCATTTTCAGAACTGGTACAGGGCCGGCTTCTTCCGCAAGTTGTGGCAGGCCGGCCTGGCCGAGTATGACGGTATGCACGGCATTGCCTGGCAATGGCAGGCAGCCGACGGAGCCATGGGCAAAGCACCGCTGGCTACCGAATGCGTCGGTCCGAACCCGACCGACAGGGGGAAAAAAAGGACGCAAGCGCAGCCTGCTGGTCGACGCCCGTGGGGTCCCGCTGTCGATCGCCGTCAGCGGCGCAAATCTTCACGACTCCAAACTACTGGATCCGACGCTGGCCAGGGTCGTCGTCGAACGTCCTGAAGTCACGGGTTGGAAAGACCAACAGTATCTTTGCCTGGACGCTGGCTACGTAGGCTATCCGGTCAGCAAGATCGCGCGCAAGCATCGCTACTACCCTCGCGTTAAATCGCGCGCCGAAGAGCGGCTCATCAAGTATCGCTACCCGGACTCCAAACCCCGCCGCTGGGTGGTGGAACGGACCCATTCCTGGCTCAACCGATTCCGCAAACTTCTGGTCAGCTTCGAAAAGACCGAGGCCAGCTATACCGCCCTCACGCAATTGGCCGCAGCCCTCATCTGCTGGCGGCAGACCACCTCTATTTACGGATAAGCTCTAAGGGACTAGGGACCAGCTATTGGGTTGGTTGCAGGTAATTGCGCCCGTCATATCGCGGGTGATTCGCCAAACGCCTTTATCTTTCCTGAAGGCCTTAGTCTCTAGTCCCTGTTCCCCAGTCCCTGCCTTTACTGTCCTGCTTCGCCCAATTTGTACATGTATTTGATCGCGGATTTGTACACGAGGGTCTTCTGGCGTCCACGCACTTTGAGGGAGTGGCGGTCGTACCATTCGATGCTGCCTTCCAACTGCTCGCCATCCTCGAGCACGATCACCATGGGCGTCTGCGAGTGAATCTGCTTCTGCAGGTAGAAAAGCTCAGCCTGGCGCTGGGCGGTGTCGTCCTCTACGGCCTGCGCCGTAAAGCGGAAGGGAAGCGGCGCTAGAGCATGGCGCCGGGGGCGTGTCTGGGGCCGAACCAACCCTGGACTGGCCTCACCATGGGGACTGGGGAGAACCGGTTGAATGCTCATAGGCAACGCTCCTCTCGGGGAAACCTGAAAAACTCAAGAATCCTTCGGCGCAGCGGCCGGATTCCGCGATCGATTCCACCCGCTGCGGTACCGCTATAAGTGTCCCAGCCCTCGGCACGGGTTTAAGCAAACAAGGGCTACCTCATTCCCCGCGGTACAAGCGGACACACAACAGCGATGCAGTCAATACGACTTCGCTACCCACGTCCTTAAGTGGTTAGTTACTTATACCGAAAAAGATGCTTTGCGCAGGGAGCAGGTTGCTTTATCTTACCTCGGATTGCGCTGGGAGAACAGGCCGTTCGTTTTCCCGGACTGCGGTCCCTGGATCCGGCATGTCTGTTGGCGGCTCCGCGGCGATTTCTGGGATAGGGAAGCCGAGGGGATGTGGAAGCCGAGGGCAATGCCATCGCTTCGGCACGTTCAATTACGTTCCAGGCTGACGGCCATGGCGTCCAGCGAGAGCGATCGCAACAGGTTGCGGCGCATCCCCTGCTCCACCTGGACCAGAGCGCGGGCGGCGCCGTCGATCCAGTCGACGCTAAGGCCCTGGGCCAGGCGTTCCAGCTCCGCGCTCAGGTCGATGTTGCGCACCAGGCGCGGCGTGCCGGCAACCACCAGCAGCAGGTCTTCAATCAGGCTGCCCAGGGCGCGGAGCAGGTTGATGGTTTTCTCCTGGCCGTCGGCGCCGGCGCGGTAGCCTTCCGTGGCATGGAAGAGCAGCGAATAGTCCGGCTCGCGCAGCGCAGTGCGCAGCAGCACCAGCGCATCCTGGCGGCTGGCCAGGTAGACGCCGAGATCGAGGGTCAGAGCGCGGCCTACGGCGCCTTCGGCGAGCCGCGCAGCGAGTGCCCGCTCGGGGGGCTTCAGTTCGGGGCGGCGCAAGGCCAGCAGGGATTCAAGATCGGAGGCCGGCAGCGCGCCCAACCGGTGAATCACCGCGCGGGAACGGATGGTCGGCAGCAGCTCCTGCGGATTCTCGGTCAGCAGAATAAGCGAAGTGTGCTCCGGCGGCTCCTCAAGAACCTTGAGCAGACTGTTGGCCGCCTCCTTCATAAACGCCGAGGATGTGAAGATGGAAAACGACCGCTTCGATTCAACCGGCGGCCGGTAATAAGCCACGTGAATCACCTGCCGTACCTGGCCGAGCTTGATGAGCAGTTGCGGCGGGTCGGGCGGCACGATGAGCACGTCAGGGTGAGTCTGGATGAGGATGCGGGTGTCGCGCTTGTCCACTTCGCGCAGGTCGTCGCGGGCCGCTACGGCCTCGGCTACGCGCTCTTCCAGGTTGGCTGCCTCGGCGATGCGGGCGCAGTTGCGGCAGACTCCGCAGAAGTCGGGCAGGAGGCCGGACTCAGTGGGGGTTTCGGTGGGATGCAGGCAGTTGACGGCGCGCGCCAGCATCAAAGCAAGGGTATACTTGCCCGCGCCGTGCGGCCCGGCCAGGATCAGCGCCTGCGGAAAGCGTCCGGTGCGCACGCTCTCGCGCAAACGGGTGACGGTCGGCGAGTTGCCGAGAAAGTCCTGGAAGCCCATGGGTTTGAGCCTAGAGCATTCGCTTCGTAGTGTCGAGAAGAGCGCGTCAGCGGTTGTCGCGCCGATCGATGGCTGGGCAGCGGTTGGGGGTCTTGATGCGGACCAGCCGGCGCTCGCTGGCGCAAAACGCGGCGGTGACGCACGGGGAGAGCACCATCGCGACAAATCCAAAGGCCATCACAAAGTCATGCACCATGTTCGACTCCGCTGACTCCGGGGAATTTGAGCCTGCCTTCCGGAGTTCTCAGGATCAGGCAACCACCCGCGCGCTGGGAATGGCACTTCGGCGGCAGCGGAGGCCGGAAGGTGTTATCGCGGATGGCTCGTTGGCGGGCAGCGCTGGTTACGTTCGGCTGCGGGAGGTGTATTCTCGCTGGAATAGGAGCGGCCAGGCCGTGCCGGGCCGCCAATTTCACCGGGACGAGGGTTCTTTCTCCATGCTGAGATTATGGGTATCTCTGGCCGCTCTGGCCAGCCTGGGTGTATCGGCTGGGCTCTCCGCGCAAACGCCGGTGCAGACGCCGACGCCGTTGAAGGCGCCGCAGCGCCCGGTGGGCGCGGCGCTGCCCTCGGCGGAGGCGCAGGCTCATCTACAGAAGCCGGCGACGGGTCTGGCGCAGCACGACTTCATGTATGCCGGCGAGTCGCATGACCAGCGCATCTTCATCGTGCGCAAAGGCAAGATTGCGTGGAGCTACGATGACCCTGCCGGCAAGGGCGAGATCAGCGACGCGGTCATGCTGTCGAACGGCAACATTCTCTACACCCACCAGTACGGCATCGTTGAGCTGACGCCGGACAAGGTGCCGATCTGGAGTTACATCGCGCCCGAGGGCACCGAGGTGCATACGGCCGTGCCCATCGGCAACGATCGCGTACTGTACATCCAGAACGGCGATTATCCGGTGGTGCGCGTGGTGAACATCCACACCAACAAGACGGAGAAGGAGATCAAGCTGGCGGTGAAGCAGCCGCCCAGCACCCATGGGCAGTTTCGCCACGCGCGGCTCACCGCGCAGGGGACGCTGCTGGTGGCGCACATGGACCTGGACAAGGTGGTCGAGTACGACTCCGACGGCAAGGAGCTGTGGTCGTTTCCGGCGGACCGGCCGTGGGGCGTGACGCCACTGGCAAATGGGAATGTGCTGATCACCGACAAGCAGGGCGTGCGCGAAGTGAACCGCCGCGGCGACTCGGTGTGGAGCTGGACGCCGGCCGACACGCCCCAGTTCAAATTCGCCAACCTGCAGCAGGCCTGGCGGCTGCCCAATGGCAACACGGTGATCAACAACTGGGTGAACGAGTGGAACACCGAGCCGCCGGACATGGTGGGAACGGTGCAGGCGATCGAGATTGCGCCGGACAAGCGCCTGGTGTGGTCGCTGTCCGCATGGACGGAGCCGGCGGTGCTGGGCCCGGCGACGACGCTGCAGTTCCTGGATGATCCGCATGCGGCGGAGGATGTGCATTTTGGGGAGATCAAGTAGGGTCGGCTGACTGCGCTTTCCCAGGTCCCAGAACCGGGACCTGGGGCACCCAGATTCCCTTACCCAACCTGAACCACCCGCCGGTAGGCTTAGGGCAGCTTGAACGCTTTCACTGCGATGGCATTGGGCGAGCGGCCGGCGGGGATGATCGTGAACAGCGTGCGCGAGCTGGTGGGATAAGTCTTTGCCGATCCGGTGGGCCGGGCGCGCACCACGGCTACATCGCCTGAGCGTGTATCGACCACAAAGAGCAGATAGCCGTTGGCGGAAAACGCCAGCGCCGAGGGGCCGTCGCCGACGTGGATCGAGCCTTCGATCTTGCCGTCGTCGATGGCGTAGACGGTTACCTCCTGCGATTGAAAATTACTCACATAGAGCATGGAGTTGTCATCGGAGACGAGGCCGCGCACCGGATCGTCGCCCATCAGGTAAGCGCCGCCGACGTCGTTGGTGGTGGTGGAGACCTCAGAGATGGAGTCCGACAGCGAATTAGCCACGAACAACTCGCCGCCATCGGGCTTGAGAGCGAGCTGAACCGGCGCGCGGCCCACGTCCATCATGGTTTCGAGGCGGTCGGGCTGGCCCGCCACAGCGGGCTGACCCGCCACGGCGGGCAGGCCTGGACTGGATGCGGGGCGAGCCAGGGCAATGGCCATCACCTGGTGTCCGCCGGCGCAGGCCGCAAAGGCTTTCGATGAATCGGGCAGAATCACAACATCTTCCGCGCCGGGACAGCCCTCGAAGATGGCGCGCACGCGACGCGCGGCCGGATCGACGATGCTCACCGAGTTGCCGCGCCGGTTGGCGACCACCAGGGTCTTGCCGTCCGGGGCGATGCGCGCGGAGACGGGCTCCTCGCCGGCGCCGATCACCGCAATCTCGCGGCGGGCTCTCAGGTCAAGAACAGAAACGGTATTGGAGCCGGAGTTGGCGACGTACGCCAGCGCGCCGGATGGGCCAAGCTCGATGGAGACCGGCTGCCGGTGGACCGGGATGGTGGCCGCGACGGTGTTGTTCTCGGCGTCGATCACGGTCACAGAGCCCTGCCCGCCGGCCTCGCCGGAGTTGACCACGTAGACTTCGTTGCGGGTGGGGTTGGCGGCCACAGCCACGGGATTCTGTCCTACGGCCAGTTCGCGGTCCAGGCGCACGTTCACTACGTCGAGAATGGTGACCGTGCCGCTGCCGCCGTTGGTCACATAGGCGTATTCACGGTAGTTGGGCGGGTATTGGGGGAAGTCCTGGCGGCGACAGCTGGTGAGGGCGAGAGCCATCAGGGTGAGCGCACAGAAGATGGCGGGTCGAGGTCTGAGGCTTCCCACCCATGCGCCAGAAATCCGCCGCGGCGGACGCATGGATGGGGCACAGAGGGTTTGTAGCGTGGAGAGGATGGAAGCGTAGGTCCTTCGACTGCGTCCGCCGCGGCGGACTTCGCTCAGGATGACAGTCTTGACGCGGTTTCCGCTCAGGATGGCGGTGCTCTTACTTGATCCGGCCGTCATGGGCTTCCGCTGCGTCGACGCGGATTCCGCGCGGCAGGTAGCGCTCGACGATCGGGGCGATCTGCTCGATCTCATCCATCATGCGGGCAAACTGGTCGGGATAAATGGACTGCGCCCCGTCTGAAAGCGCCTTCTCCGGCTGGTGATGCACCTCGATCAGCAGGCCGTCTGCGCCGACCGCTATGGCCGCGCGCGCCATGGGCAGCACCTTGTCGCGCTTGCCGGTGCCGTGGCTGGGATCGACCAGGATGGGCAGATGGCTGAGCCGCTGCACGGCCGGCACGATGCTCAGGTCGAGGGTGTTGCGGGTGTGGTCGGCAAAGGTGCGCACCCCGCGCTCGCAGAGGATCACTTCGTAGTTGCCCTCGCTGAGGATGTACTCGGCGGCCATCAGGAATTCTTCGAGCGTTGCGCTGAGGCCGCGCTTGAGCAGAACGGGCTTGCGCAGCCGGCCGGCCCGCTTGAGCAGCGAGAAGTTCTGCATGTTGCGCGCGCCGATCTGAATCACGTCGGCGTATTCGGCCACGTAGTCGAGCGACTCGTTGTCCAGGGCTTCGGTGACGATGCGCAGGCCAAAGCGCTCGCGAATCTCTGCCATGATACGCAGCGCCTCGACGCCAAGTCCTTGGAATGCGTAAGGGGAAGTCCTGGGCTTGTAAGCGCCGCCGCGGAAGAACTGCGCGCCTGCCGCGGTTACCTCTTCCGCAATGGCGAAGGCTTGTTCGCGGCTCTCGATGGAACAGGGTCCGGCGACGATCGCGAGGGCGCGACCGCCGATTGTGGCGTCGGTTCCGGGGAAGCGGATGACAGTGTCCTCTTCTTTAACGTCGCGGCTGGCGAGCTTGTAGGCTTTGGAAACGCGGATGACTTCGGCGACGCCGGAGAGCTCTTCGAGATTGCCGCGGTCTACTTCACCCTGGTTGCCGGTGATGCCGATCGCGGTGCGCTGGGCGCCGGGCATGGGATGCGCGCGGTAACCCAATAGTTCAATATGGTCGCAGACCGCCTGGATTTCCTCCGGCGTAGCCTGCGCCTTCATCACAACCAGCATTAGCAACCCCTCAGGCTACCAGTCTACCGGTTGCGGCGGCGCAGGGCAATTTGTTCCTGGAGGGCGGCGCCCGTCACCGGCGCAGGTGCCGGGGCTTGCCAGGGTGAACGGTGGATGCCGCGCCAGCACCGAAAATCGGGTTGGCGGAGTCCAGGCCGGGAGCAGGCTGGCTTATTCGGCTTCGTCGTTGATGTCGGAGCCGGATTTGGCGGCGACGATCGCCGGGGCCACTACCATACCGATAAATGCGAGGGCAATCAACAAATCATGCATAGCTTTGTTCTCCTGTGCGGCCTGTATAAGCCTGACCACGCCTAATGATCGGCCGAAGGGCAAAAACGTTAAATACCACAAAGATTTCGTTGCGGGACAGGAGGGGGCATGGTGTTTCCCACTTAGGTGCTACCGCTGTGTGATGGGGCTTGAAACGACTCTGAACCTGGATGGGAGAACTCGCATTAACTGGCTGAATACAAATATGTTAGGTTAACTGGTGATCGAGGATCGGAGGGTCGGGATCGTGGCCCCGATTGCTTTATAGCCGCACATTACTTTGGTTCTATGATGACGCAAATTCGCTCTTGCATCGCGCGACCGCCCTCTTAGCGCGAAGGCCGGCCGGCACGCGCCGCGTCCCGCTTCTGCGCCCGCCATTTCAGCCCCAGCCAGGCAAGATAACCGAGCTGGATGGCCCAAGTAACGGCGTAAGCGGCTACCAGAAACTGGTGGTCGAGAATGGCTTTTTCGTCCATACTTCTCTCCTTGCAGCCGGTCCAGGCTGCGTGATCAGGCGATGCTGGTGTCGTGCAACGATGCCATGGCTTCCCGGCCGGCGTTCTGCTGGGCCCGGCGCTCCACCAGGTAGCGCAGGAGGAGGATGAATAGTCCCCAGAGCAGCCAGGCGAGCATATTCCACAGCAGCGCCCGCGCCATGATGGGGTCCATTCCCGAGCCTTCGCCGCCGCCAAAAACCGGGGCCGGGTGCTGTGTCCGCCACCAGCGGTTGGACATGTAGACGATGGGCACGTCGAGCGCGCCGAAGATGCCCAGCACGGCGGCCAGTGTCTGCACCTGCGGGCCGGCGGCAAAACGGCGCAGCAGCAGGTAGCTGACATAGATCAGCCATAGCACCAGGGTGGTGGTGAGGCGCGCATCCCAGGTCCACCAGATGCCCCAGGCGCGACGGCCCCACAGGGGCCCGGTGATGAGCACGACGGTGCAGAAGACTACGCCGACCTCGGCGCCGGCCAGGGCCCAGGCATCGGCGATCTGCGCCTTGTTGGGGCTGTTGCGGCGCCAGGCGAGGTAGCCAATGGAGCCGGCCAGGCTGACGGCAAAAAAGAGGAACGCGACGGAGGCCGAAGGCACGTGATAAAAGATGACGCGGAAGATCTCGCCCTGCATGGCGTCAGTGGGCGCCACATAAATGGCCTGGTAGTAGCCCCAGGCGAGCAGGGCAACCGTAACCGCGATGTAGAGCCAGAGCCCTAGTTTTTTCATGGGAAATCCTGATCGAACGTTTTCAGTTTACGACGGCGGAGCGGGGAGGGAGTCGATCTGGAGGTGGAGGGAGTTTGTTCGGGGCGAATCAACGACCCTGTCATTTGGATTCAAGCGGCTTCTTGCCGTGGCTTGACCCTCATCACCGATCGGTCTTTTGAGGCGACCCAGAGGTCATGGCCGCTTTGCAGACCAATCCAGAATTGAGCGGAGTTACGGAAGTAGCGGCTCAGGCGCAAGGCGGTATCGGCGGTGATTCCGCGCTTGCCGCGCACCAGATCGTTTACCCGCGGGACGGAGATGTGCAGCTCCTTGGCCAGCCGGTAAGCGGTCAGTCCCAGCGGCTCCATGAACTCGCTGCGAAGAATCTCGCCGGGATGGATTGAAAAGGCGAACGGGATCTGGTCCATGGCTCCTCCTAATGGTAGTCCACGATTTCAACTTCGAAGGCATCGCCCTCGCGCCAGACGAAACACAGGCGATATTGATCGTTAATGCGGATGCTTTGCTGGCCTTTTCTGTCTTCGGTCAACGCCTCGAGATGGTTCCCAACCGGAACGGCCAAATCTCTCAGAGTTCTTGCCCAATGCAAGATGAGGAGCTTCTTCAGGGTTGTCTTTCGAATGCTCGATGGAAGATGACGCGCCTTGCCCGTGTCCCAGAGGCGCTTCGCGTCGTCGTCTTTGAAGCTCTTTATCACGGAACATCATAACGGGTTCCGTTATGAACGTCAATCGTTCAATTGGCGCATCCTATTCCGCGTGCAGCACCACGTCGAACAGCAGCAAACTGACGGTGGTGAAGATGATGTCGTAGCCGAGCAGCAGCTTGATCCACAGCGTGGGGTCGTTTTCGCCGGTGAGAATCGCTGTCGTCGCCAGCACCATGGCCAGCAGCGCGGGCATGAAGATGGGGAAGAGAATCAGCGGCAGCAGCAGTTCGCGGTTGCGGCTACGGATGGAGAGGGCGGCGAAGAAGGTTCCATTGGCCACCAGGGCCCACGTGCCCAGCGGCAGCACCAGCGCCAACTGCCAGGCCTGGCCCTCGACGCGCAGGTTATAGAAGACTAGAAATACAGGCGCCAGCAGAATCTGGACCACGGAAACGAACAGGAAATTGGCCAGCACCTTGGCCAGGAACAGCTCTGCGCCGGGAGTGGGCGCCATGCGCTGGGCATCGAGCACCTGATGGCGAATCTCGCGCGCCCAGGCCTGGTTGAGCGCGCTCACCGAGGCGAACATGGTGGCCACCGACAACACGCCGCCGGCAATCTCGCGGGCGAACGAGCCGCGCGGATCGAACGCCAGCGAAAACAGCACCACCACCAGCAGAGCGAAGAAGAGCATGGAATTGATGGCTTCGCGCGAGCGCCATTCGATGCGCAGGTCTTTGATGAGGTGGGTCCAGAGGGCGCTGGTCATGGGGTGCGCCTCCGCGATTCGGGGTTCGTGCTATCCCAGGTCCCAGAAACGGAGCCTGGGGCTCCGGAAGTATTTGGCTGGTCCTTGGTCAGGTCCGCGGTTTGCGCCTGAGCTGCGCGGAGATAATTCTCAGGGCTCAGGATCAGCTGTGTCCCGCGCGTTCCGGCGGAGACGCTGATGCGGTCGAAGAGGATCGCGGTCTCGTCGACCCAGACTGGGTATGCCTTCTTCGCGCCGAAGACGGTAACACCGCCGCGAATGTAGCCGGTGAGCGGCTGCACATCCTTGAGCGAGACCATCTCGGCCTTGCGCAAGCCGGCGGCGCGGGCCAGCTTTTTGAAATCCAGTTCGGCGTCGCCGGGGATGACGGCGAAGATATACGTATCTGTCCCGCCGGTAGTCAGCAGCGTCTTGAAGACCTGCTCCGGCGGCATGTTGATCTTTTTCGCCACGGTGATCGCGGTCAGGTCGTTCTCATCGACCTCGTATTCACGCAGCTCGAACGGAATGTCGAGACTCTCGAGGAAGCGCGCACCGTTGGTCTTCATAGCGTTGGGCTCCCGGGCTCAAACGAGGCCACGCGCCCGGCGCGTAAGGCCAGCACCCAGTCGGCGATGGGCGCAGCGTGCTCGCGCTGGTGGGTGGTGATCACGATGGTGCGGTTGCCCTGGCGGAAACCGGCCAGCAGGTTGACCATCTGGCTGACGGATTCGATATCCATATTGGAAAAGGGCTCGTCTAGCAGCAGCAACTCGGGGACTGGCAGCAGCACGCGGGCCAGCGAGGTGCGCTGACGCATACCCTGCGAATATTGGCCCAGCGTGCGGGTCAGTTCCGGGTCCAAGCCCACCTGGCGCAACGCCTCGGCCGGCGAGAGGCAGGGGCGGCCGGGATAAAGCGCGCCGAAGTAGCGCAGGTTCTCCTGGGCGGTCAGCTCGTCGTAGAGCATGGGCGCGTGGCTCATGTAGCCGATGCGGGCGCGGGCCTCGTGCGGCTCAACACCGCCAAAGACGGTGACGGTTCCGAAGCTGGGCCGCAGGAGTCCGGCCAGGATGCGCAGCAGCGTGGATTTGCCGGCGCCGTTTTCGCCGATCAGCACGTAGCAGCGGCCCGGCTCCAGGTGGGCAGAAACCTCGCGCAGAGCGGCAAAGGATCCGAACAGCTTGGAGACCTTGTCGAGGCGGGCGCAGAGCGGAGGACGGACGGCCACGGAGGCTGGAGCGGTC
>Ga0326727_10005760_pt1 | contig 34916 bp, 32 predicted proteins | sample MB2enrmetagenome_FD_207643 | JGI IMG/M metagenome (GOLD analysis project Ga0326727, IMG submission 207643) | Lab enriched peat soil microbial communities from McLean, Ithaca, NY, United States - MB29MY | ecosystem: Environmental > Terrestrial > Soil > Wetlands > Peat | place: USA: New York...
TCCCGATACATCGGGACCCGCCGCCGGCCATCGCCCATTAAGAAATCCTATGGTGACGGTTCGGCGGTTTGGGTGTAGAATCCGGCAATGTCCGTTGGCCAATCCGCCATTCGGTACATCTATGAACGCGAGAGCTTACTTCAGCCGGTTCTTCCACCCGCCAATCTTGCGCCGCGCCGCCGTCATGCTCTTCGCGCTGGCCTGGAGCAGCCTTGCCTTCGGCGGCGAAATTCACGATGCGGCCAAGGCCGGCGATTTGGAAAAAATCAAGGCGTTGCTCAAGCAGAACCCCGGCTTGATTTCCAGCAAGAACGATGACGGCGATGCGCCGTTGCATTTGGCGGCTGACGAAGGCCACAAAGACATCGTGGAATTCCTCCTGGCGAACAAGGCTGATGTCAACGCTACGAATAACGACGGCGAGACGCCTTTGCACAATGCGGCGGAGGAAGGCCATAAAGACATCGTGGAATTGCTCCTTGCCAACAAAGCTACGGTCAACGCCACAAACACCCACGGCGAGACGCCCTTGCACAATGCGGCTGACGAAGGCCATGCGGGCGTCGTGGAATTGCTTTTGGTAAACAAAGCAATGGTCAACTCCAAAGACAACGACGGCGACACGCCATTGCACGATGCGGCGGAGGAGGACCACAAGGACGTGGTGGCGCTGCTTCTGACCAACAAAGCCAACGTCAATGCTACGAACATTAATGGCGAAACGCCATTGTACTATGCGGCGTTTCAGGGCCACAAGGACATAGCCGAATTGCTGCTCGCCAACAAAGCCGAGGTCAATGCCAGGACAGTGGACGACATGACGCCGTTGCACGCGGCGGCGCATTCTGGACACAAAGCCATGGCCGAACTGCTGCTCGCCAACAAAGCCGAGGTCATTGCCAAAGACAACATGGGCATGACACCTTTGCACTTGGCGGCGCGGTTTGGACACAAGGATGTGGCGGAGCTGCTTTTGGTCCACAAGGCCGAGGTCAATGCCAAAGACAACATGGGCAGTACACCTTTGCACCTGGCGGCCGAACACGGCCACAAGGATGTGGCGTTTTTGCTATTGACCCACAGGGCCGATCTCAACGCCAAGGACTCGAATGGCCAAACGCCATTGGACCTGGCGGTGAAGAACGGGCACAAGGACGTGATGGAATTGTTGCAGCCCAGAAAGCCGGACGAGCATGATTTGTATTGACGCCATTTCCCGCCAGCCACTTTGAAAAGGACCACCCAATTATGCCGCGCCTGACGGCGCTCAAGATTTCTTTGGCATTATTACTACAACGATGTCGCGCCTACGGCGCTCTCCAGTCCCGTCACGGGCGACATCATTGCAGAACCCAAATCCCAAAAGAAATTCAAGCTCCGGTAGGGCGGGCAGTCCTCTGCCCGCCGTCAGGCAAGAGTGCCAGGGCCATCCCGGCCGCGATCCAGCGGCCCCAATGAATCGGGGCTGCCGCACTGGCAGCGGCGGGCAGTGGACTGCCCGCCCCACCTTTCGCCGCCCGCGCGTCGCGTTCCCAGGCCGCCATGTACGCCGCCCCGTCCTTATTTGACGCGCGGCAGAAACGTGAGGTGAAAATCCCTGGCGGTCGGCACGGGAGCGGCGATGGACAGGGGGACGGTTTCGTGCGCGAACAATGTGCAAGGCGGCGCGTCCATGACAATGCCAAGGGAAACGCCATCTTTGTCAAGCCAATCCACGTTGTAGATGATGGTCTTCGCGGAGGCGCTGGTGTTTTCGACGTCCACCTGGAATTTCAGATAGCCTTGCGCCGCAGGCATGTCGCGGACTTCCTTGACGCGGATCACGCCGTTCAAGGCGGGGTCCACCGTCACCCGTTTGTCGGGCTGTTTTTCGGCGGCCGGGACGGCTTTGGGCGGCTGGGGAGCGGAAGTGGAACAGCCGGCGAAAACGAGCGCCAGCAAAAGCATGGAGGCGAATTTCATCTCCGCAGATTACCGCGCCCGCGCCGGGGTTTCCATTGCAAAAAAGCATATTGAGCCGCGCTTCCCTCGCGCGGCCCGCCCGGTTCCTCCATCTCCCTATACGCGGTCCGGGCGCGCATCTTGCAAAGCCGCCTCCCCGCCACTTATCGCAGGCCTCCGCCATCCGGCGGCGTGATTTTGCGGATGACGTTGTTCCAGGTGTCGGCGACGAAGATGTTTCCCATGACGTCCAACGCCAGCGCATCCGGATGCCCCAGGTCGCCGGCCAGGGCCAGGGTGGTCAGCGCCCCCGTCCTGCTGAGAAGGCGGATCGCGCCGTTGTCCGTGTCGGCCACATAGAGCCGGCCGGTGGAATCATCCACCGCCAGGTTCTGCGGATGATTCAGTTGCGAAACCCCCGGCCCGCCGTCGGCCAGTCCCGGACTGCCCGCCCGCCCCGCCAGGGTGCTCACCAGGCCCGCCGCCGATATTTTGCGGATGGTGCTGTTGCCGGTGTCTGCCACATAAACATTTCCCAGGCTGTCAACCGCCACGCCGTGCGGATTGCAAAAACGCGCCTGCCCGGCCGCGCCGTCGTCGTCCCCGGCATGGCCCGCCAGTCCGGCCAAAGTGCTCACCACGCCGCCGGGCGTGATCTTGCGGATGGTCGAACTGCTCGTGTCCGCCACATAGACCGCGCCGGCCCGGTCCGCCGCCACGGCCCAGGGATTGCGAAATTGGGCGTTGTCACCCGCGCCGTCGTTGGCTCCGGCGTTGCCGGCCACTCCGGCGAAGGTGCCGACCTGTCCGCCGGGGGAAATCCTTCGAATCGCACTGTTGGCCACCTCGGCGACATAGACGTTGCCCAATCTGTCAACTGCAATTCCAAAGGGCGCCCAGAACCGCGCCATGCTGGCCGGCTGGTTGTCCAGATCGTCCAGGCTGCCGTGGCTGCCCGCCAGTCCGGCCAGCGTCGTCACCGCGCCGGACGGGCTGATCTTGCGGATGGTGTTGTTGCCGCTGTCGGCGACATACAGGTTGCCGGACGGGTCCGCCGCCAGCCCGCCGGGCGCGCGAAAACGGGCGTTCGTGCCGGTGCCGTCCTGGCTCCCGGCCGCTCCGGCCTGACCGACCAAAAGGGTGACAGTCCAACGCGGCCCCGTTGGCGGCCTGGTCCCCGGCGTGGCTGGATTGGTCGCCACGGCGGGGAGGGCCGGCGCGACCGTCGTCGTCACCATGACCGGCGCGGGATTCGACGCGGGCGGAGGCGGTTTCGGCGGCGGGGCCGGATGGGCGGCCGTGGCCACGGGGAAAATCTTCTTGTCGTTGGCGGAAGTCCGGGAATGAAAAACAAACCAACTGGCCGCGGCCAGCGCCGCGAGGCCAACCGCGAATCCCAGCACGGGAGGGACCTTCCGCACCCGGCGCAGTCCGCCTCGCACCAATCCGCGCGGCCCGACCGGCGCCTTGCCCTGCTTGATGCGCTGCAAGTCGGCCACCACGTCGCTCATGTCGGCATAGCGGTCGCGCAACTCCCGCGCCATCGCGCCTTCCGCCACCGCGCACAGGCCGGCGTCGGCTTCCGGGTTGCGCTCGCGGATCGGCTTGGGCGGACCGGCCAGAATCTGGCGGCGGATTTCCTTGAGGGAAGGCCCGGAGTAGGGCGGCTCGCCCGTCAGCATCTCGTAAAGGAGCGAGCCAAAGGCGTAAATGTCGCAACGCGTATCCTCGGCGTCGCCCGCCGCCACGCCCGGCGACATGTAGGGCGCGGTCCCTTCGCACTGTTGCTGCTCAACGTCAACTATAGTGTCGTTGAACAGCGTGCGGGCCAGTCCGAAATCCGCCAGGCAGGCCCCGCCCGGGCCGCCGCGCAGGATGTTGGCCGGCTTGAGGTCGCGGTGGATGATGCCGCGGCGATGGGCGAATTGCAGGCCCTCCGCGATGTTGAGCGCGGTGTCAAGTATCAGCACCGCGTCCAGCGGACGGCCCGGCCGGATGTGCCCCGCCAGGCTGCCCCCTTCGTAATACGGCATCACAAAATACGGCCCGGCCGCCCGGTCCGAGACTTCCAGCACCGGCACGATGTTGGGATGCTTGAGCTTCTGCAAATGGCCCGCTTCCTTGACAAACCGATGCACGATGCGCTGGTCCGCCAGCCATTCGGGACGGATCATCTTGATGGCCACGCTGCCGCCGCTGGAGGCGTCGCGCGCCAGCAGCACCACCCCCATGCCGCCGCTGCCCAGGACGCGTTGCACTTCATATTGATGCAGCGCGCCGAGCAATCCGGGGCGCGTTGGCGGCGCCAGCATTTGCTGGGCGATCAGTTCCGAAACCGGGCCGCCCAGGGTGGAAAGAGGGGGCTGGAAAACCGGCTGCGGAGGGGGCGGGGCGTCGTTGCTCATGGCGCGGGAGGTTCCTGCGGGCCGCCGCCGGCCTGCTTCGCGGCGGCCTGGAGCAGCAATTGTTTGGTTTCCGCATCCAGCCAGGCCTGGTCGGAAGTCCAGAGCAGGCCGCGGCGCAATTCGGCGTCGGCCAGCCGGGTGATGCGCGCGCCAAGCCGCACCAGCGCGGCGGCGATGCTGGTGTAATAAAGGGCTGCCGCCACTTCCCCAGGCAGGCTACTCTGCGCGTGGTCCATGTTCGCCTTGGCAAAATCCTTGGTCAATTCCAGCAGCTCCAAAGGCGGGGCCGGATGATGAAACAGGTCGGAAAAACTTTTCAGCAGCAGGCTTTGCGCGTCGCTCAATCTTTTCAGCCGCGCCGCCGTGCCGGGGTCGTAACCTCCCAAGTCCACCAAAACGGGGGCCGACATCTGGTGTCGAAAAATGGCGGCCAGTTCCTCCGGACGCCACAGCCGGACGCCTTCGCCGCTGGCCTGCAACAGGGCGGCGAGGCTCTTCGGCTGCCGTTGAAAGACGGATCCCGCGGAGTCAAACTCGGACATAATGTTTCCTGTTCATCAATACGGTTTGAGGCGCCGCATCTTGCGCGCTTTTTCATGACCATTCAACCCGCCACGGTAGGGCGAGACTCCGTCGAGCCCTGACTTTGTCCGACGAAATTCAGTCACGGCTCGACAGTCTGAATGGTCGCGTTCTTTCATTCAACCGCGTCTGGCCAGCCGCCCCAGAAATTCTTCCAGCGCCTGGATTTCCGCCGTCGTCGCGGCGTCCTGCTCCGCGTATTCCTGGATCACCCGGCCGAGGTGCATCTTGAAAATGCGCTTGGCGCTCAACAGCAGGTTGGAGGCGTCGGTCGGCGAGCGCAGTTCAAAGCGCGCCACCAGTTGCTCGTAGGGCGGCGGCTCGGTCTCCTGGAAAATCGGATCCAGCAGGCGCAGGCGGAACATTTCCCAGATGTAACTCCGCCGCGGCTGGTCGGCCGCCGGATCCTTGCAGTCCTTCTCCATCCGCTCCAACGTCTGCGCCAGCACCGTCCGCGCCCACGTCAAGTCGAATTCCTCCGAGGGCGCGTCCGCCGCCGCCGGTTCCCGCGCCATCTCCTCCAGCGGCACCGGCGGATGCCGGGCCTCCGCCCGGCTGAGGCGGTCCAGCACAAAATTGCGCAGGCTGGTCTTGAGAAAATCCCGGAATTTCCCCCGGTTGCGGTCGGCCCGTTGCAGCCAGCCTTTTTTCAGGATTTTATCCTCGGCGAATTCCTGCAGCAGCACCTCCGCCTGGTCCTTCAGCGAAGGGAAGGTGGCCGCCAGGAAAATGCGCAACGGCGCCCAGTAAGTGCGGATGAGCCGGTCCAGCCGCGCCTCGTCCGCTTCCCCGGTCCGGCCCAATTCCGCCCAATCCGTCCGCGGGAAAATGGAACTGGCTGACGATTCGGCAGACATCTTTTGTCGGACACTTTACACCCAATGTCACCCACCGGCACTACTCTTTTCCATAAAATTTGAGATCACGGGAGCGAAATGCTGTTCTTCAGGTCAGGCGCGAAGACTTGAAAGTGCCGCACGTTAATGATGATCTCAGAACCGCTCCTCGCGCAGGGCGTTGACCGCCTCAGCCGCGTTAAATTTTCGCCCGCCCGTCGCAACAACCAGAAGACCGTGCCGCTTTTTCAACACCGCGGCCCGCTCCGGCGCAACCAACGTCAACTCCACTTTGTTCCCCATGACTTCCGCCCTGAATGCGGCGGGCCGGGATACTTGCAGTGCCTTGCGCATGGGTCCGGGAAGAATCATGCGCCCAAATTTATCCATGGCAATAACGGCTTGCATTTCCCACAATATGCCATTTGCCATGCCAAATGGCAAAACCGCATCTCGCATTTGTCCAGGTTTTTTCAAATTGGCGCGGCAGGAGGATTGACTTTCCGGGGCCAATCAACGAAATTCACGCAACGACCAGCGCGCGAAGCGGTTTGTCTGATGAGAAACCGCCGGAGGCTCCTTGTCACGACAAGGAGCGAATTGAAATCCCGCGCGGTTCCCCATCACCAGGCTGGCTGTGCGGCAAAATGAAAAGCGACAAAGCAATTCGGGTCGGGTTCATCGGCAAAGTTTTCATTCTGCTAATTCGGTTCGTAGATCTGATTCAGGGGAGCATCTTGAAGAACTATGCCGCGTTTTCTTTTATCGTCCGCTACGCTCCGCAAAAGCTCGGTGCGGAGGCGTGCTATTACAGGGCTTTCAAGGAGTTCCTGATTGCCTGCCGCCGCGTTCCGGCCTACGGAGATTTCCTGCGCAAGCGCGGTTGGTCCTGCACATCCTCCGAGCCGAGAGAGATTCTCCGGTCCCTGCCTCTCACCGATAAACCGGATTACATCCTGGCTTACAGCACTGAGGAAAGATGCCTCGACGGCAATTTCTTCGCCAAAGGCGTTGTCGTGGACGAATCCTCCGGCGCCACCGGGATTCCCTATAATTGGGTGCGGAGCGAAACCGAGCGCGAAATCGTCAAAAACCTGATCGGCGTTTACCTGAGGTATTGTTTCGGCGACCAGAAGTTCATCGTGCTGAACATGTTCAGCATGGGCGCCTGGGCGACCGGTTTCAACATGGCGCTGGCGGCCCAATCCCTGGGCGTCGTCAAATCCACGGGGCCGGACGTGGACAAAATCCTCCGAACCCTTGAGTTTCTCGGAAGCAAGTACCCCTACATTCTCAACGGCTATCCGCCCTTTTTGAAATACCTCTTCGATGAAGGAGAGCGGCGAGGGTTCAATTGGCGCGCCTACACCATCCATGGCCTCGTCGGCGGCGAAGGCATGTCGGAAGGCCTGCGCGATTATCTGCTCAAGTACGCCAGGACCGTTTTCTCCGGTTACGGCGCATCGGACTTGGAAATTGGCATGGCGGGGGAGAACCCTCTGACGGTGATGATCCGAAAACTTTGTCTCAAGGATCTGGCCCTGAGAAAGACTGTCTTCGGAGACGAACATCGCCTCCCGATGCTCTTTCAGTACAACCCGCTGGACCATCTGGTTGAAATCATCAACCACGAGGTGGTTGTCACCATCAGCAAGCCTTGGACCCTTTCCCCGCGCATCCGCTACAACATCAAGGACGAAGGCGGCATTCTCACTTTTGACGAGATGAAACAAAGGCTGGCGTCGCACGGCATCCATTTGGAGGAATTGGAACGACAATGCGCCTACCCCCGCTGGTACCTGCCATTTCTTTTTATCTACGGCAGGAAGGACAGCACGGTGTCGGTCATGGGCGCCAACATTTATCCCGAGGATGTGGAAGGCATCATTTATTCCGTTCCCCTTCTGGCCGGCAGCATCAACGGCTTCACCCTCTCGCTGGAGGAAGACGCGGGGGGCAATCCCCGCCCCTGCTTTGAATTTGAATTGTTGGATTTGCGCCCCAGGCTCGAAGTCGAAGCGATGTTGCGCCAGATTTTATCCCCCGAATTGGCGAAATTGAGCCTGGATTACAAGAAAGCCAGGGAAGAATATCCCCAGGCGGTTGAACCGATCGTCAGGACTTTCGCCATGCACGAAGGCCCTTTCCAGGCGAACCTCAGCCGCATCAAACGACGTTATGTCAAGCATCCAGCAGGACCGGGAGGGGCTGCCGCGGCGCAAATCGCGCGTCCGGGAGAACCTCCGGCTCAATGACCAGCCGCGCGGCCCCATCGCGATGGATCGCCCCGCTTCAAAAGAACGCATTCCCATTTGCATCCCGGCCCGATTGAGGTTAGGTTGGTTGCAGACGATCAGAATTTGAGCGCCGTCGCCTTAAAGAGAAGGACCCAATCCATGTCACTGACAAATTGCCAGCGCCGGATTATGGCCGGAATCCTCACCTGGCCAGCCTGCCCTATCGCCCCATTGCCTCCGCCTCCACCCCACACGCATACCTTGTGCCAATTGCCGGCGGGACTATTTTTTTTGAGCAATTAAATCTCGCCTGCCGCCTTGACGGATAACGCCCCTCCAAACCATATTGTCAGCCATTTTTGAAGGTGAGACGAGCCTTGAAAAAAAATTGCGCCAAACCAAAGGCGGATTCCGCCGCGCAACCGGTTGCTCCCATGTCCTCCGCCGCCCCCGGCAGAGGCGGGCGCGCGCCCGGCCAATCCCATAAACCAGCCGCCCGCAGGCCCGGCCTTCCCACCAGTTCCCTATTCCCGCTCTCAGCCCTTCCGACCGGCGCCGGACTCTCCCGCCTCCCCCAGGCCGCCGCCACGGAACTTTCTGAAAAGGTCAAGGAACTCGTCCGCCTGGCCCGCGAACAAGGCTACCTCACTTACAACGACATCAACGACGCCCTCCCCGACGTCGTCGTTTCCACCGAAGAATTGGACGACCTCTATTGCAAATTGCGAAATCTCGAAGTCGAAATCGTGGACCAGGCCGAAGTGGACCGCATCAAACAACCCGGCCCGGACGACGACGACGAGAAGGTCCGCCTGGACATTTTGGACGACCCCGTTCGCATGTACCTCAAGCAAATGGGCCAGGTGCCCCTCCTCAACCGCGAGCAGGAAGTCGCCATTTCCAAACGCATCGAAGACGCCGAGAACGAAATCAAACGCATCGTCTATGCTTTCGGCTTCGCCGCCAAGGAGCACATCGCCCTGGCCGAAAAACTCATCTCCGAGCCGCCCAAGGAACGCTTCGACCGCGTCATCGTGGACAAAAAGATCGAAGGCCGCGAAGACCATCTGCGCGATCTGCGCCGCCTGCTCCGCCACGTTCGCCAATTGGATCAAATGGTGGACGACCAATACGCCGCCTGGCAAAACGCCGGCCAGTCCATTCCCGCCTCCAACCAGCCCGTCCGCGCCTTCAAGAAACTCGACGACAAACTGCAGCGCACCTTCCCCAGATTCTTTTTCAAACAAAAGGTCGTCGAGGAAATGGCCCTGGTCGCCGACAACATCCACGACAAATTCCAGGGCAGCCTCCGCATCATCTCCGACTTTGCCCAACACGCCGGCTCCCCCTCCCATCAGCAGATCGTCCAGGGCGAGCGCCACAACATCACTGCCCTGGAAGAATTTGTCCGCATGCCTTGCCAGCAATTCCTCAAGGCCTACGACCAGCTTCAATACTTCACCGTCAAGGCCATCCAGGCCAAAAGCGAAATGGTCGAGGCCAACCTCCGCCTCGTCATCTCCATCGCCAAAAAATACACCAACCGCGGCCTCTCCTTCCTCGACCTCATCCAGGAAGGCAACATGGGCCTGATGAAAGCCGTCGAAAAATTCGAATACCGCCGCGGCTACAAATTCTCCACCTACGCCACCTGGTGGATCCGCCAGGCCATCACCCGCTCCATTGCCGACCAGGCCCGCACCATCCGCATCCCCGTCCACATGATCGAAATCATCAACAAGCTCATGCGCGTGCAAAAGCAGTTGATCCAGGACTTCGGACGCGAACCCTCCCCCGACGAAATCGCCGACGAAATGCAGATGCCCGTGGACCGCGTCCGCGCCGTCCTCAAAATGGCCCAGCAACCCATTTCCCTCCAATGCCCCGTCGGCGACAATGACGACACCAATTTCGGCGATTTTATCGAAGACAAGGGCGCCGACAATCCCTCCGACCTCACCAGCTACAGCCTCCTCAAAGACCGGCTCGGCGACGTCCTCGGCAGCCTCACTCAACGCGAACGCATGGTCCTGGAATTGCGCTTCGGCCTGGGCGACGGTTACTCCCGCACCCTTGAGGAAGTCGGCCGCCAGTTCCGCGTCACCCGCGAGCGCATCCGCCAGATCGAAGCCAAGGCCCTCCGCAAAATGCGCCACCCCACCCGCATCCGCCAGTTGACCGGCTTCCTCGAAACCGCCCAACGCGCCTGACCCATGGTCATTCTCCCCGTCGTGGAGCGGGAACTGCGCGCCGCCGCGCGCGGCAAGGCCGCCTACCGGGTCCGCTTCTACGCCGTTCTCTTGACACTCGCCATGCTCTTCTGGTTCGTCGCCTTCACCGGCAAGGACCAGACTTCGGCCGGCTACGGGATGGAACTAATGGTGCTATTGACAATTCCCGCCTTTATTCTCTCCCTCGCCATCGGCGTCCTCGCCACCGCCGATTGCGTCAGCTCCGAAAAACGCGAAGGCACCCTCGGCCTCCTCTTCCTGACCGACCTCAAGGGCTACGACGTAATCTGCGGCAAGCTGGCCGCCAACTCCCTCAACGCCTTCTATGGCCTGGTCGCCATACTGCCCGTCCTCAGCCTGCCCGTCATGCTGGGCGGCGTCACCTTCAACCAGTTTGTCAGAACCGCCCTCACCCTGTTCTGCGCCATGATCCTCTCCCTCTCCGCCGGCATCTTCGTTTCCACCCACAGCCGCGACGAGCGCAAGGCTATGTTCTTCACCGTTCTACTCCTCCTAGCCATCTTCTTCCTGCCCATTCTCGTGACCGCCTGCTTCGACAACAGCGTTCAGTTAATTCCCCAAAACGACATCTGGCGATTCCTCATGTTCTGTCCCGGCTTTGGCATCGCCGAATCACTCGAACCTCCTTCACCTCCATTTCCGCCGTCCGCTTTCTGGCTTTCCATCCTCTGGCAATTGCTCCTGGCCGCCGCCATGATCGCGCGCTCCTGCGGCCATATTCCTCACTCCTGGCAGGACCGCGCCAAACAACCGCGCCGCTGGTGCCGCAAAAATGCCGCCCGTCCCCGCGCCCGCGCCGTAAAAAGCCGCGCCTGGCTGGAACGCAATCCCTTTTTCTGGCTCGCCATGCAAGGCGAGGACGCCAGCCCCGCCCGCGTCTGGCTGTTCGTCGTGTTTGTTCTTGCCGTCTGGGTGGTTGCCGCGTTGAAGTACGGAATGCGCATGATGGGCGACGAAGAAATGGTTCCCATCGTCATGTTTGTTCTGCATACCACACTCCTGATCTGGATCGCGTCCGAAGCCTCCCGCCGCTACTCCGAAGACCGGCGCAACAACACCTTTGAAACCCTTTTGGCCACGCCGCTCACCGCACGCCAGATCATCCACGGCCAATGGCTGGCCCTCTGCAAACAATTCGCCGGCCCGATCACCCTCGTGCTCGTTTGGGAAGCCTGCATGCAAATCCACAACCACCATTACAGTAACTCCGGGTGGCGTCAGGGCGAAGGCATGGACTACTGGCCGAGAACCGTGCTCCTTGTGGCCGACGCCTTCGCGCTGGCCTGGGCCGGCATGTGGCTTGGTTTAAGAAGCAAAGGCCGCATCCGCGCCATCCTGGCCGGCCTCGCCTTGGTGCTGTTTGTTCCCTGGGTCATCAAACTGATGATCATCTCCGTGGCGTCTGATCTTTTCTTTTCAACACCACCAATCCCGACGTACTTCTCGTCTGAGGCGCATTTGAGAACGCTGCAAACAACGGCCACCTTGCTCCCCGCGCTTCTGCTGGACCTGTCAATCATAGTTTGCGCGATGAAATTCCTCCCCCGGCGCTTCCGCCATCTCGCCCTGCAACGTCCGCGCGAAACCCCCGCCTAACTCATGCTCTTTGGGGACCGCGACCGTCCCGGTCGCCGCGTTCGGCGACCCGCCGAACGCTCCCCCTTGTCCATCCGCCGGTGAGCGCGATCGTCCCCCTGTCCTCCGACTTGTCCGCCGTAGGCCCGGCGAAGGCGGATGTCCCTGCACATAATTTCGCGCGCGGACTTGATGAGGGCGCCGAGCAATTGTGCAGTGGTATGCATCAACGCACATTCTAATAAATCATTGTAAACTTGGTGGAAACATATTTCTCCGCTGTGTCTTTTCTAGTAACTCAATCAGCCTCACCGTGAATTTTCCCACTCCTCTCCGCATCCTGAACAAATCTAGTCAGTTCTTCCTGAGAGTTTATCTTCTGACCTGAGTCAGAGGATCTCACGATGGCGTTTCTGCTACTCCACGCAATCCAGCTTGGCGGGATACTCTTAATTCGCTTGATAGAAGCTCGCCGCGATACTCGAAACTTCTTTTCACGGAATGCCATTTCAAGCTCTTCTTTTGATACACACCTGAGGTGATGCCCATCTTCTAGAGGAAGAGAGTAAGGAAGGAGAACAGGCATCGGAGGCTTATCCGTGCTGACTTCTTTCATCTCAATCGCTGGAGCTTGATAAAAATCTATATAACCTGGGCGATATATTCCCAAGCCCGGGTGTTCGTAACGTTCGTGTAGGTTGCTCGCCCTCTCGAATTCAGGAGCATGATAATCAATTTCCATCGCCCCAAATTCCTGCAGTTCACACATTATGCTCCCGAATCTTATCTTCTGAAACTCAGCATACTTTCTATCATCAAATTTTGGATAATGTGTAACACCAACAATCCCCTCAGGCTTTACTAATTCCCTGGCACGCATACAAAATATTTTATACTGCGGTTCATACCATGGTGGGTCCGCAATTACTATGGCATATTGGTGCATAAGCTCAGCTTTAAGCGCATTAAAGACGTCGTATGTTACAAATTCTCCCTTGGGCACTTCATTATCCTTGACCCAGAGACTCAACGCATAGTGCCCACGGTCGAGCAGGTCCCAATTAGATTCATCAGGAAAATATTGGTGATGCCAAAGAGCAAGAGTGGGGCATCCTAAGTAACAAATCTTGCCCTTTAGCAATTCACTTTGATGACGTGCAAAGCCCAATATGGCTCGACACGTTTTCACGGTAAATCGCCAATCGAAATCCAAGAAATGTGGGTGCGGACTCAAGTGAAAGGCAGCGCTCTTAGCAGCGACAATTAAAGGCCGTGGTGGTATTGATGCCAACCTAACCTGCATAAGCGATATAGGACCCTCTTTAGGGAAATCGCCAGCCGGTGCGCATCGTGGCAATGCTGAGCCAAAGCGGTACGTTTCAATGTCTCCTTCGAAGCACCTTCCATCTGCACATACCAATTCCAGGCGCCTCCCGTCAATCGATACTTCCCTTAACGCGACGGTTCCCTTACACACAGCAGCAAAAGACTCACACACTTCGGCATCGCCTTTAAACAAAATAAAGTCACGTCCGTGATTCTCTCTGCAGTCTACTATAATCTTTGCTAAGAAATCTCCCTTTGTGCCTTGGACTTCAGACGGAAGAGAAGCATCGCCATTCCTGGGAATGTGGTTAAGCGAATGAAAACCGTTGCGAAAGGCGACCCTTACTACTTCTCCTGAACTTACGAATCGCAGCTGAAATGCGCTGAGAGCAGATAAAGATAATTTCAGGGAAATTGGACGCGCAGTGCCCGACGCGTCCGTGTGTTGAAAACGCCCAAGTGTTCGAAACTTCCCAAGTATAAACTCGAACAAACTAAAAGGCACGCTCAAAAAGATTTTGCCATCTCTCGAAAGATCAAACTTCGCCTCCACAGAATCCATTGTAAACTTCACGGTTCCATCTGTGGCTCCCAACTTCTCAAATGGTCCGAGCGTTCTTCCCCACTCTTGCAATTCATCTGCGATACAAAGTGTTGCTGGCATTCGAAAATCGCTACAATTTAGTGGCACGGGAGTATCGCGAGGTGGATCCACCACGCCGTGGTGATCAGCGGCAGGGCGCCGATCGTGAAGAGCCATGGATTGCAGAATTACTGCCAACTCTTTGCCTTGTGGCTTTGCCGTCGGGCTTGCAATCATCCCTATCAACGTCCTAAACGCCGTGTCATAGTCTACATCAGTCTCCTTGATGATTCCTTGCACGGCATAAGCAAACATAACTGCGGCACTTATAAGTGCGTGTTCCTCCGAGCCTGCACAAAGTAACTCCTCGAAGAGAATCCGATTATTAGTCATCCGCAGCGCAGCTTCAGGATTAGCCCATGGAACAAAAGCTTCACTTGTGAACGCTGTGGCTATATTCGGAATTGATGCTAATAACGCTACATAACTGAGACAACGCCTTAAACTCTCTCTGTCGAGCAATCCTTGAATCCGACGCGGTTCATTAGGCGCACCGTCGTGAGTGGGCTGTGCAACAGCAAGAGCTTTGGCCAAATTGGCAACTGTATCTGGGAAGGTAGTAATAGGCATCGCGATATCGTGAAAGAGTCCAGCAAAGAAACCTACTCGGCAATAATTCAATCCATCATTACATTCAATTGAGCTTGCCAGATTAGCGGTAAGCAGAGCCGCACGCACGTTGTGGTTCAAGTGATCTCTGTAAAACTTTTTCCCAATGTCATGTTCAATTGCACAAGCAACAGCCTCGATAGCGGGAAGCCTCTCAAAATATGACTCGGGCAATTTGCCTAAGTTATAAATCTTAATTGCGCAACTCCAAGCATGTTTAAACACGTTCGACGCCGCCAGTCGAGTATTATCCTGGTTGGAGCTAGTTACCCAACGGCGAAGCGCTAGACCAAGTTCATTAAACTGGGCCGCCGCATCGGGTTTATCAATGATAAGATCTTGAAAAAAAGTGCTTGAGCATGCAGTGGCGAACAGTTCAAAGTCAAAGCGCGTAACCACCGAATTAGCGTCTTTGGCCTTTATGCCAAGCTCATTAAGTGCGCGTGCCAGTCCATTCAATTTGGCCCAGTTCTGCGGACTTGCAGCCGATAAGACAACTAAAAGATCATCCCAAGTAGTTTCCTGGAAGGCCTCCACCAATTCCATCTCGGACGAGGTTCCGGAATCAAGGAGTTCGGACGTCCGTTCATGTTGTTTGTATTTTCGTAGAAAAAGAACCGTGTTTTCACACGTGCGCAACTTTGATCTGATTGGCGGCGTGTCTACCATTGCGCGGCAAGTTGAGATCATCTCTTCAGGAGGCGGCACAACCGTGGGAGAGTTTAGTAATTCCAGATCGAACGAAGACGAATCAATAAAATATTCGGCCAGCTCTTTTGAATCCCTATCGTGATAATCAATGTCCAGGACAAAATATGCTCCACATAAATGCTCCATATTTCTATAGTAAGGCGGGCATTTTAGTCTCCAAGAAGAAGGAATTATAACAGACGTTAAGTAGGGTTCGAAATACAAGTCATAAAGTTTTGCATGAAACAAGCGTTGTAAGTATTGGTTATAGAGGAAGACCGCGGGACGTTTTTTTTGCAAAAGAGCTGCTTGTAACTTTTCAAATAAATTGTGATGAAGTTCCCATGGTTTTCTCCACCATCCCCAAACAGAATATCCATTAGGCACAGGTCGAGGACATCTTTTGTTGCCTTGCGGTTCTGGGAAAAGATGTCGCTGGTTATCGGCTTGTGGATCAACCTCTGATTGTTCGTGTATTTCTGGCCAATTGAGACCAAACTTTTCGGGGTTTTGTTCCGGGTGCGCATACAGGTAATGAAGACCAATCGTGCGACTAAAGGAAACGAGCGGCGAACCGGAAATCTTGTCTTCGCTGATGGGGTCCTTGTATATGAGCAACAAGCGAAAATCCTTGCTCCATCGATCTTGAATGAGCTTGTCCTTTTTCATTTAGAGGTGGTTAGCTTTTCGTTTGTCCAAGCCGCATAAAGCTGCGATTCGAGTTGGTTGACGCCATTGCGAAGTTTGTCCGCGCCACCGCATTTGCCGATGATTTCCGCCACGTTACCGTGTTGGGAGATCGGCGGGAGTTTCAGCACGTCGGGCATGGTGAACTGGAGTTCGCCGTCGGCGGCATATTTCTCCATCAGGTCACGCAGGATTCCGCCGGCTGCCAGGCAAAAACGGCCGAGAAAGGCCACTGGCTGCTTCTTCACCCGGTCGGCCCGCTGGCCCGTGCTTCCCCCGGCATGGGTCGTGGAAGGTCCGGCGTCGGGATTGCGGATGAAAACCCCAGCGAATCTTGTTAGGAGCGTATTCTCACCTTCGTTTGTGAAGAAGCGCATGGCCATTGATCAAGCGTGTGATAGAACGGGTGCAAATTGCAATCACGATTTTCGTGCCGCAGGGGAATTGCGGCGGCCTATGCAAGGGGCCGCGCGGTTGAACACAATGAAATAGCCGCGAGAGAGCACAAAAATGCGCATAAGGTCTTGTGGTTCTGCGTCTTCTGCGCATTATCGCGGCCAATCATTGCACTCAACACGCAATCCATGCCTTGGACTTCCCTTCACGCAGATGGGGGAGAAGGAGAATTCTGAGTTTGTTATCTGCGTGAATCTGCGTCATCTGCGGGCAATTCCAGATTTGGTTGCGGCCGGCCGCATTGGGCATTCCCGCAGCAAAAGCAGGGCCTCAAAAAATCTCCAAAAAGACGGTTGACAGAAATTAGAAACTATGGTCAAATAAGTTACGTGAGCCAGCAAAACTCATCTCAGGGCCGCCCCGCCGATCAAGCAGTCGCCTGCGCCACAGCGGCCGGCACGGAGAACAGTCTCCCGGCTTTGTGCGCTCCGTCCTTCACGTCCCATTTGTCCATTACGTCCCATCAATCTCCCCCCGCCAACCCGGCGCCTGCCGCCAAAAACCCCCTTTTGGAGCCGTTCCAATGAAGGCAAATGAAGGCTGCTGAAGGTTGCTGAAGGCAAATGAAGGTAAAAAAAATAAAAAAAATCCGCCAGTAATTGGACCTCCTGCTCCGCTCAATCCATCCGCTCAATCCATCTTGCGGCTTTTCTGAAATCCTTTATCATCCATGACATTATTTCCGCCGGCTGCCGCTGCCGGCCAACAAAAGACTTCACTATGCAAATCGGAATGATCGGAATCGGCAGAATGGGCGCCAACATGGCCCGCCGCCTCATGAAACACGGCCACCAATGCGTCGTCTATGCCCGCGGCCAGGAAGCCGTCCAGGCCATGGTCAAGGAAGGCGCCATCGGCTCAACATCGCTCGAAGATTTGGCCGCCAAATTGCCCGCCCCAAAGACCGTCTGGCTCATGGTCCCGGCCGGCGCGGCCACCGAAAACGCCGTCACGCAGATGGCCGCCCTGCTCCCTCCGGGCAGCACCCTCATTGACGGCGGCAACTCGTTTTTCCAGGACGACGTGCGCCGCGCCAAAATGCTCCAGCCCAAGGGCATCAGTTACCTGGACGTCGGCACCAGCGGCGGCATCTGGGGCGTCGAACGCGGCTACTGCCTGATGATCGGCGGCGACCGCGCCGCCGTCGAACGCCTCCGGCCCATTTTCACCGCCCTCGCTCCCGGACAGGGGAACCTCCCGCCCTCGCCGGGCCGCGAGGCCATTCACGGCACCGCCGAACAGGGCTTTCTCCATTGCGGCCCCGCCGGCGCCGGCCATTTCGTCAAGATGGTCCACAACGGCATCGAATACGGCGTCATGCAGGCCTACGCCGAAGGTTTCGACATCCTCCGCAGTGTCAATTCCAAGGACATTCCCGAAGACCGCCGCTACGACCTCAACCTCCCCGACGTCGCCGAACTCTGGCGGCGCGGCAGCGTCATCGGTTCGTGGCTCCTGGACCTGACGGCCATGGCCCTGGCGGAAAATCCCTCCCTTTCCAACTACAGCGGCTTCGTCCAGGATTCCGGCGAAGGCCGCTGGACCATCAACGCCGCCGTCGAGGAAGCCGTGCCCGCCACCGTTCTCACCGCCGCCCTTTACGCCCGCTTCCGTTCCCGCCAGGACCACACCTTCGCGGACAAAATGCTTTCGGCCATGCGCCAAAAATTTGGCGGCCATGTCGAGCCGAAAGGTGAAAAATGAACCTCAATCCGGACTGAGAAACGCCAACAAGGACAAGAACTATGAATACATCACGAGTCAAAGAAATACTGAGTTGGTACGGCGGGGACAACCCGGGCACGCTGGCCAACCTGTCCCGCCTCCTCAACCACGGCGCCCTCAAAGGCACCGGGCGCATGGTCATCCTGCCCGTGGACCAGGGCTTCGAACACGGCCCGGCCCGCAGCTTCGCCGTCAATCCGCCCGGCTACGATCCGCGCTATCATATGGAGCTGGCCATCGCCGCCGGCTGCAACGCCTACGCCGCGCCCCTCGGCTCCCTCGAAGCCGCCGCCCGCGAATTTGCCGGCGACGTTCCGCTCATCCTCAAAATCAACAATCACGACGTGTTGCAGGACGAGAAGGACCCGCTCCCCGCCCTCACCAGTTCGGTCGAGGACGCCTTGCGGCTGGGTTGCGCCGCCATCGGATTCACCATCTATCCCGGTTCGGCGCATCGCGTGCCAATGTACGAACAAATCAAAGAAGCGGCGCGGGCCGCCAAAAAGGCCGGATTGGCCGTCGTTATATGGTCCTACCCGCGCGGCTCCTCCCTGAGCAAGGAGGGCGAGACCGCCGTTGATGTCTGCGGTTACGCCGCGCAAATCGCCGCCCAGCTCGGCGCCCACATCATCAAGGTGAAACTTCCCTCCAGCCACATCGAACAGGCCGAGGCCAAGAAAGTATATGACAAGGAAAAAATTCCCATCGGCACCCTGGCCGAGCGCGTGCGCCACATCGTGCAATGCGCCTTCGCCGGCCGCCGCATCGTCATCTTCTCCGGCGGCGCCGCCGTGGACGACGAAAAGGTTTTCCAGGAAGTCACCGCCATTCGCGACGGCGGCGGCTTCGGCTCCATCATCGGCCGCAATTCATTCCAGCGCCAGCACGACCAGGCCCTGCAATTTCTCAAGAAGATCATGGCGATTTACGCCGCCTGATCCGCCGGCTGTTCCCTCTCCGCTCCCATCCGACTTGTCCGCCGTAGCCTTGGCGAAGGCGGATGAGGAGGATAGAGGGCCAGGGTGAGGTGAGGGTTCACGGGAAGGAAAATAACATGAGTTTATGAAAGAGTGACGCCTTTCATGGAGAAGGAATCCACAATTGAGAGCCTTTCCGTTTTTGCCATGTTCCGACCTGCCCAACCCAGTTCATTATTTGTCTGCGATCTGCTAAATGAAGTTGGTAATGAAATTGATCAGCTCTGGCCATTGCATCTGCGGAAAAAAAGGACGTTGTCGCAATGAGTCCACAAGAGGCACGGTCATTTTCTCGAATCGTAAAAAGGAATCGCTCCACAATCCCGACGCCAACTTTTCTTGCCAGAGCATATTTCTTACATTCAACAATTGTTAGAAGATTTCCAGTGGCTATCTTCCATTTCGCCAAAATATCGCGTCCTTTATCGCGGGTGCGCGGAGTAAGTTGCACGTCATGAAATCCTATTCTGTTAAGCAGATCTGCCATGAACTCTTCAAATTTGTAAGAAGGCATTTTGTCCAAATCATCCGGTCGTTCTTTTATCTTTCTAAATAGCTCGTCACTTACCTGGTAAAGTTCTTTAGCATATGGAGCAGCGGCGCGTGCTTTCGTTAATGCCGATGCATCGATTTCAGAAATGCGCCCATAGCGAGCGTATTCTTGACGTATCTCGTGTTGTGATTTCCTTTCGAAGCTCGAAGCAAAGTGTCGTCCTTGAGAAAGTTTTGCGTTCATTATTCTCCAGGTAAATTGGATTATTCCATTTTCAGATTTTGCCAACTGCCCAAGACGTTCCTTGCGCCAATTCGGATCAGAGCGAACTTTCATGAGCCATTCCAGGCACGCTTCACAAATCCCTTGCTTGTTGATTCGTCTTTCAACTTTACATTTTTCACATTCCCCAAAGTCATTGAATTCTTGCTTCTCTTTCATGCCAACTTCTTCGCTATCTCCTCCTCCAAGATTTCGCGGCCAGTGAGGGGATGATGATTTTGCAGGTGCGTTTGAAAAATCGGCTGGCTTCAGTCAAGACGTCGCTGGAATTGTCGAAGGCAACGAAAGAGCCTTTTCCCCAATCTCTGAGGGGCTTTTGTTCCATTTTCTTTTTCATGGTCACGCTGTGCCCATCGAGCAGCCAGGCCAGGGAGAATTCATCCTCATGCTTATCCATACAATTTTCGCCCTTCTTCAACGATTTTGTGCGAAAGGGAGGCTTTCAAATGCCGGTAGCGGTCAAATTCTGGCCGGGTATTGACCAGCACATCCTTGGCGAAGCCGATTCCGCGCAGGCATCGTTGGGCGCGTTGCATCCGGCGGATTGGGCGTTCGTTGCTGCTCGGCACAATCACCATCAGGTCAACATCGCTGTCTTCAGTGGGTGCGCCCCAGGCGTGGGAGCCGAACAGCCAAATTTGCTCCGGCTGAAATTCAGATTTCAGCCGTTCAACCGCTTCTTCCAAAAGTCCGGGTTGAATGGTCTTCACGCCGCGCAGACTAGCATCATCGCCGCGGATTTGAAAGCCGGAGTTTGAGTGTGCAAATCCGGCGGTGCAGGACAAATCTCTTCATTCACCAGGTAGGGACGCCTCGCCGAGGCGTCCGGGCGTCCCGGCGGGACGCCCCTACCTCAAGAAGAATTTTGTCCTGCGCCCCATTTCCGCCGGGTGATGAACCGGGGCGGCTCACAGCTCGTTGGCAAATGCTTTGACAAACGAATCATACCAGTTCAGCGGCACGGGCTGCGTCAATTCCCGCGAGCGTTGGAAATCGGTTTCAAAAAGCTCCCGCTTCAGGCGGTCCACCGTGGCGGGGTCGGAAAAGGCCACGTCCAGTTCCTGGCCCACCCGCAGGCTCATCTTGTTGAAATTGGCGGAGCCAAGGCAGGCCCAGCCGTCGTAAATCGCCGCCTTGACGTGCGTCATGCCCGGATAGACATAGACGCGCGCCCCGCTGCCGAGCAGCGCATTTCCGTTGATCGCGTCGCTCGTTTGCATGATGCCGCTGTCGTTTTCCGCCGGGAAAATCACCCGCACGTCCACCCCGCGCCGCCGCGCCTGGATCAGCGCCCGCAGGATCGTGTTGTCATCAAAATAGGCGTTCTCGATGTAAATGTAACTTTTGGCGCGGTTGATCGCCTCCATTTGCGCCACGTAAATCTCCGATTTGAACGTCGCCGTGCGCAACGGCCGGATGTCAATGCCGCCGGGCATCTGGCCGTTGCGGGGCGCCGCCGGCTCGAACAGCGAAACCCAGGCGTAGGCGAAATCGCCCAGCCAACCCGCATGAACCCAGGCCTTGTCGTAGGCCTTCTCCAGCCGCCCCACCACCGGCCCGGTCAAACCGACCATCATGTCGTGCCATTCATACCGGTACTCGCGGCCAATGTTCATGCCGCCCAGAAACGCCTGCCGGTCGTCAATAATAAAGCATTTCCGGTGATCCATCGTCAGCCACGGATTGGCCGTCGCCCGCACCTCCACCCGCGAACCGGCCCGCAAATAGGCCTGGATGTCGGCCGGGCGCTGAAAGTCCGCCCGCGCCGGCGTGGCCCGCGCCACGTTCCCGGCGAAGAGCGAACCCGCGTCATCCATCAGCACCCGCACCCGCACCTCCTGCGAACGCCTCTTCAGCAGGTTCGCGATCTTGACCGCGTATTCGTCGTTGTCGAATATATAGACCTGCGCGTCCACGCTCCGCGCCGCCCCCTGCACCGAGCCGATCAGCGCCGGAAAAAACTTCGCGCCGTCAATCAACAATTCCACCTTTCCCTGGTAACGCCGCGCCGAAACGAGCTTGTCCAGTTCCTTCTCCCACGCCGCCAAATCCATCCCCGGCCCGGTCGCCAGCGGCGGCGGCGGGCCGCCGGGACTGTCCGGCGCGGTTGTGATCGCCGCCGCGCCCGACATGCCAATATGCCAGAAGCCGCGCGACAGCAGGGTGAATGGATTTTTGACCGCCGCCACGAGCAGGCTGCGCACCAGCAGCGAGTTCAGGGCGCGCATCGCGAAGACCGCCGGCTGCTCCGGCGTCTCCGGGTCTCCCGGATAATCCAGGAAAACCAGCAGGCGCTGCCGCAAATCCATGAACACGAACGCCGGCCTTTCTCCTGTCACAAATAAAAACTGCGATTGGCCGCCCGGCAAAATCGTCGCCCCGGCCTCCAGCAATCGTATGGCCAGCCGCGAAAAATCCATGTCGTCGTAGGTATGATCCACCACGATCTCCGGCGGCTTGTTCTCCAGTTTCACCTCGCCGACATTGCCCGTTATGTCCCGAAAAATGACGATCTCCTCGTTCTCCACCAGCAGCAGCACGCCATGCTCCGGCGCGGCCGGCGCCACGCCGGAAAAAACGGCCTGCACCAGTTGTTTCCATTGCTGCGCATCCCGGATGGCCACCTGATTGTTCCTGGTGACTGCGGCCCGGCGCGCGCGGGGACTCTCCTTCTCGAATGTCAGCACGGCAAACCGCCCTTGATAATTCGTCGCCCCCGCTTTGGTCCGCGGCCAACCGGCGTGCGCGTAAGCGTCCTTGCCGCGAAGCGGAATGCGGATTTCCAGGTTCGTATCCGTCCGGTACGCCACCAGATTGGTCAGGCTCGACGGCTCGATCTCCACCAAATAACGCACCCTCGGGCTGGGCGACGCGCACCCGGTCAGAAGCGCCAGCAGCAGCAAGCCTCCCAAAAATCCGAAACACGACGCGGATCGGACGGCGGAGTGCAACGCGGCCCGGGACGAAGCCCGCAACAGCCGCTTGGCCCTGCGAATCCAGACCCGGTCGCGTTTGCGCTGGAAATTGGGCGCGTGCGCGTCGTCCGCAATGACCTCGCGCAAACCGGCCTGGGCGAGGTCCGGACGATTCTTGGCCAGATGGATTTCCGCCAGTTGCACCCTGGCCCGGGCGTAGTTATGGCTTTCCAGGACCTGCTGCCAGACGGACGCCGCCGCCTCCTGCTCGCCCAGGGCGGCCAGCGTTTCCGCGAGGGCCATCAAGGAATACCCGTAGTCGTGCATTGGTTTTTCGCGGCAGACCTGTTCCAGCAGCGGGCGGGCCGCCGCCGCGTTTTGGGCGCGCAGGAGGCACTGGCCCAGATGGGCGCGCGCGTCAATGTCCTGCGCGTCCCGTTCCAGGCAGGCCCGATAGCATTCTTCCGCCCGCTTCAAATCTCCCTTCTGAAAATAAATGTCGCCCAGTTCCAGATAATGGTGCGGCTTGTCCAGGTTGTGAATTTGCGCCTGCAGTTCCTTGATGCGGCGCCGGTTCCGCGCCCCCGGCAGCTCAAATCCCACCGTCGCCGAGGGCGCGGCGCGCATGACATAAAAAAAATAAATCACGTCCGCCAGCCCGGGGAAGAAAAGCATGAAACCCGCCCAAAGCCATTCCTCCCGGCGGGCCGCGTCAATCAGCAGCCAGACATGCAGCGCCAGGGGCACCAGGGACCATGGGCTGTGCAAGACCAGGTTCCAGTAATATGCAAAATTCAAGGGCATTCCAAAATTCCGCTCGAAACCGGCCTACTCTATCGCACCGCCGCGCTTTTGCCATCCCGCAATGCGCGCACGTCAAAATTCTTCATTTGTTCTGTTATCTGGTGGAAGTAATCTGAATGAAGGTTGGTGAAAGCGCGGGCAATCCAACGATGACGATGCTCGTATCGCGACAACCTCATTTCCTGGATCGCCCGACGCGGATGCGCAATACATCAATCGCGGATGGCGCGCACTCCGTGGCCATTTTAACATTACACAAATGTGCGCTGCGAATAATCATTATTCGTGGGCGAATCCCATAGCACCCAGACCTTGGCCGATAAACTTCACGGGATTGAATTCCGAAATTTCATAACTTGTGAGGATGCCGTTGACAACCCAAGGGTCTGGTTCTGAGGACTGCATCGCAAGTCGGATACGAAAATCAACGTTCGATTTCCATTTTTCCACGTCGAACGACCCCTGGAGGCGGTGCATGCCTTCGACTCGGTCACGAGCCATTACATCTTGGGCAAGGAACTCCTTTCCCTCTATCGGAAGCTTTCCTTCGTAAAAATAAACCGCCGTGACCGCATCATTTGAAAGCCGGTAGTTGCTGTTCTCATATTTTTGGCGGCTATGCACAAGAACAATGAAACCTTGGGGCACGCCGAATTCGGCCAAGGCGTCTGCAGTCCGAGGATCCCTCCAGCCGACTTCCCAGTAGTAGGGCTGGACTGAGGGCTTATTTGTGGTTGTTAGTCCACGGGCGATGTAGCCCTGAAATTCACCATGCTGCTCGCTCACGCAGCCACTAAAGAGGGCCGCCAGCAACGCGAACAGGAATAGCTGTATTCTGTGGCGATTAGATTTCATACCCGGAGCTTTAGCTCTGCCGATTCAGCCATACAAGTACAAAACTGCGTGCAGGGACGTCTCCTCAGACCCTTTGAATTAGGCGGAATTTCCAGCGAAGGGGAGCCAATTCCAGAATAGGCGAAATCGACATAATTAGCACGAGCAGGGTATCCCCCGGGCCGCAATTGACCTTGACCTTGACGGGGATGCTCCTTCGCTGAAGCTTCGGAGGACAGGAGGCTTCCATGCCCTCACTCGCCACTTGGCAAACGCCGGCCCGCAGGCGTCATCAGGATTGGACGGGCGGACGAGTGCCAACCGTTATTGGGAGCACTTTCGCCGTCCGGGGCCGATTGCGTCGCAGGTGCGGGGGCAGGTTCGCCTCGGCCCAAGTAATGGTTTGTTGAATGTGTTGCCAGCGGGCGGCCGGGGCGTAGGCGGCTTCCCGTTTTCGTTCTTCCTGTTTCTTCAAGGCGCTCAGGTTCATGGGTCATCTCCCCTTGGCTTGTTGAATGGCCTCCCGGAGCACTTGAATGCGGCGCTCCTTTCGTTCTTGGACCGGCAAGGCTTGCTGGCAGGCCAGCATGTCCTCATCCGATAGCCCGGTGAACGGGATGCCGGCAGCGGTGCGGGCGTGGACGCCCCGGGTTTTGCAGTCCAGATAGCGGCCTTCCAAGCCCCGCACGTCACGGAATACATCCAAAGCTCCATGCGCTGTGGTGAGACAAAAAACCTCCTGGGTACAAAGCCAACGGCTGTCAGCGGGCACCGGCGCCCACTGGGCTTCAGTGCGGCCCCAGCCCGCGCCCAGAAGAGACAAAGCGCGGTTGAGCCGCGCCAGATTTTCCGCGTCATCTTTCACCCAGATGTCCACGTCCCAGGTCAGTTCCGGCCAGTGGCGAAGCAGGAAGTTCATGCCGCCGATCAGCAAGAAGTCCACCTGCTCCTGACTTAGCGTCCTGAGAATCTCATCTACATTCATAGCGCGCAAGGCTCAACCACCATCAGGGCCAATCGAATTGCGGTCGGTCCTGGCTATGGCTTGCCGGAATCCCCGCCGCATTCAATCGCCAACCCGCGGCAGTCAGTTGAAATGTTCTGAGAAGCACCGTCCATCGCAACAGGCCCCGCGCTTAAACTGGCTTGAACTTGGCGGTATTTCAAGGCGAAAAAAGCCGAGCGTCAGAATACGCGAAATGGACTTAATCATTAGCGACAGGCTCCCGGCTTCACCCAAAAGGTGATCCGGTTTGGATGGAAGATTCCGTCGGCGGGACGCCGACGGATGCGGCCGAGACGACCGCGCTCCCCGGAAAGTCGCCAATGATTGGGACGTCCGCAATTCCAATGCAGTTTTCAATGGCAAAAACGCCCGACACAAGGCACATTAGGCGCTTGAATGGAAAATGAGTAATGTGAAGAAAACCGGAAGCAGGCCCGTCCTGCAACGCGAGTTTGTGGTGCTCAACAAATTGGGCATCCACGCCCGGCCTGCCGCCATGTTCGTCCGCCTCGTCAACCGGTTCTCCTGCGGCGTCCTGGTGGAAAAAGACGGCGAGCGCGTCAACGGCAAAAGCATCATGGGCCTGATGATGCTGGCCGCCGGCCCGGGCAGCAAAATCATCGTTTTTTGCGAGGGCGACGACGCCCACCAGGCCCTCACCGAGATCGAAGCCCTCATCAAGCGCAAGTTCGACGAGGATTGACGCCTCATTTTCCAATTCCCAAAAATCAATCTCCCATTTCCATGCCCTCGGACTTCAACATCCAATACGTGGCCCATCTCGCCCGCCTCTCCCTCTCGCCGGCTGAAGAGCAGCAATTCGGCGCGCAACTGGGCGGCATTCTCGGTTACATCGAAAAGCTCAAGGAACTGGACGTCACCGGCATCGAGCCGACCGCCCACGCCGTCCCGCTGGTCAATGTTTTTCGCCCCGATCTCGTCGGGCCTTCCCTCAGCAACGAGGAGGCGCTGCGCAACGCTCCCGCCCAGTCCGGCGGGCTGTTCCTCGTTCCCAAGATTGTCGAGTAAATCCGGCCCGCCCCATGCTCAACCAACTCACCATCTGGCAACTGGCCGGCCAGCTCGCCCGCCGCGAAGTTTCCTCCCGCCAGGCCATGCGGGATTGCCTGGATCAAATCCAGCGCGTGGACGGACGCCTTCACGCCTTTCTCAGTTTCGACGCCGCCGACGCCCTCGCCCAGGCCGACCGCGCGGACCAGGCCCTCGCCGCCGCTCCTTCCGGCCGCCCGCTCCTCGGCGTTCCCATCGCCATCAAGGACGTCATCGCCGTCCAGGGCCAGCCGCTCCGCTGCGGCTCCAAAATCCTGGGCAATTTCATTTCCCCGTACAGCGCCACAGTGATTGACAAATTGCAGGCCGCCGGCGCGGTGGTTTTTGGGCGCTTGAACATGGACGAATTCGCCATGGGCAGCTCCACCGAGAATTCCGCTTTCGGCCGAACTTCCAATCCTTGGGACCTCACCCGCATTCCCGGCGGCTCCTCCGGCGGCTCCGCCGCCGCCGTTGTGGCCGATGAATGCCTGGCCGCGCTCGGCTCCGACACCGGCGGTTCCATCCGCCAGCCCGCCGCCTTGTGCGGCTGCGTCGGACTCAAGCCCACCTATGGCCGCGTTTCCCGGTACGGACTGGTCGCCTTCGCTTCGTCCCTCGATCAAATCGGCCCCTTCGCCAAAGAGGTCCGCGATGCCGCGCTGCTGCTCCGCGCCATCAGCGGACAGGACCCGCGCGACTCCACCAGCGTCCCACAAGCCGTGCCGGACTACGCCGCCGCCCTGAACGGCGACATCAAGGGCCTGAAAATCGGCCTGGCCGGCCAATACATGATTGGCGGACTGGACTCCCAGGTCGCCGCCGCCGTCCAAGCCGCTGTCAAACAATTGGAAAAACTCGGCGCCGAAATCGTGGAAATTTCCCTGCCCCACACCGATTACGCCGTCGCCGCCTATTATATAATCGCCACCGCCGAGGCCAGCGCCAACCTCGCCCGCTTCGACGGCGTCCGCTACGGGGCGCGCGTGGACGGCGCCGATCCCACCGAGCTTTACCTCAAGACCCGCGGCGCCGGCTTCGGCCCCGAAGTCAAACGCCGCATCATCCTCGGCACCTACGTCTTGAGCAGCGGCTACTACGACGCCTACTACCTTCGCGCCCAAAAAGTCCGCACCTTGATCCGCCGCGATTTCCTGCAAGCCTTTGAGAAAGTGGATGCCATCGCCACCCCCACCACGCCCACCGCCGCCTTCCGCGCCGGCGAAAAATCCGGCGACCCGCTGCAAATGTACCTTTCCGACATCTTCACCATCTCCTGCAACCTGGCCGGCATCTGCGGACTGAGCCTGCCGTGCGGCTTCACCTCCGGTCCCAAGCTCCCCATCGGCCTGCAACTCCTCGGCAAGCCCTTTGGCGAAGAAACCATTTTGCGCATCGCCCATGCCTATGAGCAAAGCACCGATTGGCACAAAGAAAAGCCGCCGCTGGCCGCGTAGCGTTTCGTGACGAGCGCACGTCGGCGGGTGCCGTGCCTGGGGATCCGCACCAGCCGTCCCCTTAGTCCAGGCGCTCCGAAACTTGTCGCTCTTTGGGCAGGGCCTTCTGGGTGCAAGATTTCTTCAAGAGGGGCGTCGCGCTGCGACGGCCAGACGGCTCAACGCGCCGTCCCTGCCATGGGAAACGAAGAATTTTGTCCTGTGGCCGGCCCTTTGGTCGTGTGCGATTAGATAGCAGGTGACCGGTTGGCTGGTGCTGGGGTGGGATATTTGGCGATTATCAAATCAATTGGGATAATGCCTTCATCGGAAAGAATAAAGTTAAGCATTCTGGCATCAGTGACAACAATTCCGTCGGATTCTCGCACCCAATTATAGACGTTTTCTGGAAGCAGTTTAAATCCCAGTTTCATCATGCTGGCTGCAATTTCCTCCTCGGACGGATTTTGGCAATTTACATCAATCGGTTCGATAAGGCGCTGTGAAGTCACTATATAAGGTCTTAATTCTTCCTTATTCCCGAAATCTGGCTTGCCCAGGGCGATTCCTTCAAGACGTAAATCTGTAGGAAATTCCCGGTTCGATAGTTCAATCCTCCGCAGGTAAAACAAGGGCGTTGCGGGGACGTGTCTTCCGTAACATCCATCTGCCCCATGTGCAAGCCCAAATCTTCCAGGTTTGGTGCATTTAATGACGCGGCGGTCAGACGGTCTTAAATAAACCACATGCTCTAACGTGTCCGACTTAAATTTCTCCAGACCGTCAGTGAAAGAATCGGTCAGGATAAGATTCTTTTTTCGCGCCCATTCAAGGAGGCAGTCCGCTTGTCGTCTGATTTCTGGTTCAATTCCATTGCCGCCTTCCATTGCCTCAGCGCTTTCTCTAAGGTAGGCGGCGGCCTCTGCTGCAAGGCTTCCATGCGTTTGATTAGCCATATTCTGGCAAAGGCCGCTTCCTTGTCAGCCTTTGGAGGAAACGCGCCTCTCCAAAGATTATCAGATTCGCTATTTATGAATGGCGCGTTTTGAAAAATTGATGGATCGTATTTAAGGGGTATTGTATGGGTGTATTGCTGCTCTAGCATAGAATAAGGGTTGGCTGCGACCGCAGCCCAACAAATCGGCAATACAAAATGAGATTTCATTGGTTTCAAATCGCTTTTAGCGATTTCAGGTTTTCTCCAAGTGTCCTATAAAATTCCACAGCGGCAGGAATTGAAAAAACCACATCCACTTCCATTTCTCTGACAACACCCTCTTTGGATTCTCGCTTCGACAAGTCTTCGCCAACAACCATGCCCTGTTCGTTTAAATTGACCACCACTTTCTTTGGGATGGGGGTGCGTTCATTGAAAAATGTTAAATGCAAATTATGTTGAGAATCGCCCCCATACCAAACACCACTCGCATGGACAACCCGAAAACTTGAGCTTTTTACGAAATGAACCGGAAAAGGAATTGTGCGCGTTGACGGCACTCCACTACCAGCAGGCTGGTCTTTTACAGCTACCTCGCCCAGGCCATCACTCTGCGTGCTCATTGCTCTAATCCTTTGAGTGGTTGGCGCCTCTAGTTCATTATTCATAATTCATCGCTTCCTGCTCAAAACGGGGTGGAACTTAACACATTTCCAACCGTTCGCAAATCCTTTTTGCTGAGGCAATTTCTCACCGATCCGCCCCCATGTCAACGGCTTTCAGGCTATTTTCGCATTTTTTCCCCGCTTTTCCGCTTGCCGGGATGGGCAGGTGTACAGGGTCATATCCAGTGCGAATATCGCCGATGCCCATGTTGACATTTATGCCGAACGCCCCCTTTAATTAAAGAAATGGACTACGAAGCTGTCATCGGTCTGGAAACCCACGTCCAGCTCAAAACGAAATCGAAAATGTGGTGCGCCTGCGCCAACGAATTTGGCGCGCCACCCAACTCCCGCGTCTGCCCCGTCTGCCTGGGCCTGCCCGGCGTCCTGCCCGTCGCCAACGAGGAGGCCCTGCAACTGACCGTCCTGGCCGGCCTCCTCCTTAATTGCGAAATCCCCTCCTTTGCCAAGTTCGACCGCAAAAACTATTTCTATCCCGACATGCCCAAGAATTACCAGATCACCCAGTACGACAAGCCCTCCACCCGCCACGGCTGGCTCGATTTTGAATTCCAGGGCCGGATTGCCCGCGTCCGCGTCACCCGCGCCCATCTGGAGGAGGACGTCGGCAAAAATTCCCATTTCGACCGCCACAGCGGCGTGGATTTCAACCGCGCCGGCGTGCCCCTCCTGGAAATCGTCTCCGAGCCGGACATCACCGGCGCCGACATGGCCTACGAATACCTCAACGCCCTCAAGGAAGTTCTCATTTACGGCGGCGTCAGCGATGCCGACATGGAAAAAGGCATGGTGCGATGCGATGTCAACGTCAGCGTCCGTCCGCGCGGCGCGACGGAACTGGGCCAAAAGATCGAAATTAAAAACATGAACAGCTTCAGCGGCGCGCGGCGCGCCCTGGAATACGAAATCCCGCGCCAAATCGGAGTATTGACAGGCGGCGGCCGGCTGCGCCAGGAAACCCGCCGCTGGGACGACGAGGCCGGCATCACCGAGCCGATGCGCTCCAAGGAAATGGCCCACGACTACCGCTACTTCCCCGATCCCGACCTCATGCCCTTCGAGCCTGCGCCCGCCTGGCTTGAGCAGGTCCGCCGCCGCGTCGTCGAGCTGCCCCTGGCCAAAAAACAGCGCCTCATGCGCGATTTCCAACTCCCCGCCGCCGACGCCCAGACCTTTGTGTGGGACGCGCCGCTGGGAAACTACTTCGAGAACCTCGCCCGCCAATCCAAAAACCCCAAGGCCGTCGCCAACTGGGTCATCAACAACCTGCGCGGCAGTCTGGCCGGGGCCCAAACCACCCTGGGCGATCTGAAATTCAAACCGGAAGCCATCCTGGAACTCATCGCCCTGGTGGACGCCAAAACCATCAGCAGTTCCATCGCCCAGCAAGTTTTCTCTGAAATGTTTGACAGCGGCCTGTCCCCCCGCGCCATTGTCGAACAAAAGGGCCTTGCCCAGGTCAGCGACACCTCCGCCATCGAGGCCTTCTGCGACCAGGCCATCGCCGCCAATCCCGGCCCGGCCGCCGATTACAAATCCGGCAAGGCCGCCGCCCTGAACTTCCTCAAGGGCCAGGTGATGAAACTGAGCAAAGGCAAGGCCAACCCGGCCCTCGCGGGCGAAATCCTCCAGCGCAAATTGAAATAAGCAGACAGGTATCCCCGGACAGCGAAACGCGGACTGAGCCGAGCAATTCTTGCTCAACGACCGCCTTCAGGATGACTTTCGTCCGGCATTCCGCGCGCAAGTCTTCGAGTGTCTGGCGCAGAGGCGGAATCGTGAAATCGTCATAGAGCGCCGCCTCGGACAGGTACGCTTCGCGCTGGATGGCCAGTATCCGCTCCAAATCATTTTCTTCCGCGGGGACGATGATCATATTGACAGGCTTTTATTATACAACCGTCAATTCGCGTGTGACAGCAGGCGGTCAGTGGCTTGCGGCTGCGGAAGCGATTCCTATTTGGCAATCTTCTCTCTGAATTGTGCTTCGCTTGTGCCATTGATGCCGTCCTCCGACGAAGCATCAATTCCGAGTTCTTTGAACGCGGCCAGAATGGAGCCGTAAGGAATGTGCAGGATGCCGAAGCCCTTCGATTCCAACTGATGCAGCGCGTTGTGCGTGAACTCACCGGCGAGCACGGCGCCGCAGAACGGCTGGTGACGCGAGAAAGTCAAAGCAATCGGCATGATGGCCGCTTCGATTTCCTGCACCTTGTTCTTGGAGTGCTTTGTATAGCGCCGCCACGCCGATTCAATGAAAGCAATCGGAACTCCAAGCGTCTCCTCCGTTCCGCCGCGTTCCAGGACATAATCCAAGTCGTGCTTGTTGCCGTAACCATCCTGCCATGTCACTTTGCCCTGGCCGCCTCGCGTGGCGCGGGGGCGCTTGAAATCAAGGTAAAGCGCGTGCTGCCGGGCGACTTCGCCGAGAATGTTGCGAACGAACATCTCGAAAACATCCCCGATTATTTGTCCCCAGCGATGGGCCAGTGATTCAGCCATGAGGTCTGCTTCCTATCCGCGAACCCACAAATGCCCCTCGCAGAGCGGCACGCGATGTTTGCGGTTTTTCCACTTGATGTTCCGGTCGCGGAGTTTCTGGAAGTTCCACGATGCAAAGCCTTCCGCCAGCGCGAGCTTGCCGAACCACTCAATGACCGGCACATAGACTCCATAAGGCGCGGAGTCGCCGATGACAAAACAAACTTCCGATGGCGAGCTGCAAACCCGCCGAAGCGCCCGCCAAGTTTGCGCCATGTCGAGGAAGTAGCAGGCAATCATGTTGTTGTAGGTCTTCTTGCCGCCGCGCTCCAGGCGCACGGAGGAAAGCTCCCGGCAGACCGGCACAATTTCGTCCCGGATGGGCGCCAACTCCGGCGCGGCCAGGATTTCGTCAAGATTCACGGAATTGGGCGGAACATGCTGCGAACAGGCGCGCACCAGGTGACGCCGCACGGTTTGTTGAAGATCGCCCCAGCCGCGAATCTCGCCCATGAACGCCATCTCCAACCGGGTGGCATCGGCGTAGTCGTAATTGTTGGCGTAAGGCGGCGAAGTGATCACGAGGGTGGCCCATCCATCGGGTACAGACGCGCACTGGCGCGCATCGTCCACGCTTAATTTCGCCAGCGGCGTGGCCCGGTGTGCCAGGAACCGAATGTCCGAGGCAATCATTTGCACGGCCTTGTGCAAGGTGACTTCCGGGGACGGCGGCACGGTCTTGCGCCGGCCCGGCAGGACGTACTGCCACGGCGCTGTGCCCGCTTCGGAAACGATGCGCAACGAGGCAACGAGCGCCATCCAAAGAAGTTGAGCTTCGGGCGAGCCATCCTGTCCGGCCTCGACGGCCTGGCGGAAACGGTCCAGATAATCCAGCGTCTCAAGGCCGTAACATTTTCCGATGATTTCCGGGTAATGCTCCATGTGAGCGGAGGCCTTCCGGGCAAACCCGAACGCTTTTTCCGCCTTGGCCATGAACCGCTCCGGGTTGGTGGTGTAGCTCAACTTGGCTTGCGCCACCCGGCGCACGAAGGGATGGGCTTCGAGGCCGCGGGACGGGACGCCCATTTCATCACAGGCCAGGCAGGTCGTTCCCGAACCGACAAACGGATCCAGCACGCGGAGATCGCTGCCATCCCGCCCGGCCAGCAACCATTTCACCCATTCCGCCGAAAAGCCGGCGCTGTATCGAAACCACCGATGGACCGGCAGCCGCATGTTATCAAGAAAATTGGAGGTGTGGCCGACAACATCGAGCGCGGGACGAACCTCCCTGGCTGCCGGATCGGCCTCAAACAAATCGAGGACGGCCTGCCCGTAGTCCTCCCGGAGATGGAGCAGCGCATCGTCGTCTTCCCGAGGCGCCGCGTATTTGATTGGCGATGTCATTTCCATTTCCAGTCTAAGCCGCCGCGCCGGACAAAGACAGGATGAACTTTGAGTTTGGCGGCGAATTCGGCGAATTCCTGGAAAGCGCGCTCCTGTGAATTCATCGCGGCAAAGGCTGGAGGAGCGGCGCGGCGGTGTCAATTCACAGGCTCCATTTGCAGGCTCCGCAGGTTTTGGATCAACCAGCCGGAAAGTCGAAGAGATCCAGTTTGGCGCTGGCAAAAACACGGCCGGGCGGCATAATCAGCCCGAAACCTCAATGAATGCTTATAGCTTGAAGGGAAAGATTGCCCTGATCACCGGCGCCAGCAAAGGCCTGGGCAGAGCAATGGCCGCCACTTTGGCGGAGGCGGGCGCGGACCTTGTGCTTGTCTCGCGCAACCGCGAACAATTGGAGGAAACCGCGCGCGCGGCACGGGCCTTCGGGGTCAAGGCCCTGGTTCATCAGGCCGACGTGACCAATGAGGCGCAGATTGCCCGCCTCGCGGAAGCCGTCACCACGGAGGCCGGTGTCCCGCACATTCTCATCAACAACGCTGGAATCAACATTCGCAAACCGCTTGTCGAATTCTCTTCCAGTGAATGGCGGCAGGTTTTGGACACCAACCTGACCAGCGTCTTTTTGATGTGCCGCTATTTTGTGCCGCAAATGTTAGGCCGGCGCTATGGGCGAATCATCAACATGACATCCACCATGAGCCATGTGGCCATTGCGGGCCGCACCGCTTATTGCGCCAGCAAGACCGGCTTGCTGGGCCTTATTCGCGCTCTGGCTTTGGAATTGGCCCCGGACGGGATCACCGTCAATGGCATCAGTCCCGGCCCGTTTGCCACGGAAATGAACGTCCCTCTCATGCAGAACCCGGAGATGAACCGCCAGTTCCTGGCGGCAACTCCGTTGGGCCGTTGGGGCGATCCCAGGGACATTGGCCAATTGGCGCTTTATCTCTGTTCTGACGACGCCGGCTTCATTACCGGCACCGACATCGTCGTTGATGGCGGTTGGACGGCGCGGTAAGAACGCGCCCGGGTGCCCTTCGTGGCGCTGCCGAACATTTTTTGCAAAGCTGCGCGCCCAAACCGCATCCCCCCTCCAAGCCAGGCCCCGTAATTTGCATTCTGCATTTTGCATTTTGCCTTCTGCCTTTTCTTCAACAATCCCTTGACAAAAGTAAGAACCTATGGTTCACTCTTCAAGTATGAGAAACGTAAGCGCGGTCAATTTCCCCTCCACCCAGCCCCAGCCGGCTGCGTATTGGTTGAACGCGGAGTTGCCGAGTTTGCGTAGCGCAGGTTTCCAAACCTGCTGTATCGCCGACTTCCAAGTCGGCTCCCCGTCATCGTGGCCGGCGGGTTTGGAAATCCGCGACACGGCTGGCTTGGAAGTCTGCGCTACGCTAAACAGTTACCCGGCTCCAGCCAGCCCAGGCCGCGCGGGCGGGACGGCCAAAACCCCCTCCAAACCCCCTCTCGGAACCTTCACCAATGAAGGTCAATCAAGGTCAATAAAGGTGAATAAAGGTGAATAACTTACATTCCGCACTTGGAAGATGTAAATCTGGTTACTGTAAGTAGCGTAGACAGAAGCGATTGCGTTGGTCACGAGCTCATTTCTGGTTTCCTTTCCAAGGGGCATTGTCCAGG
>Ga0326727_10005762_pt1 | contig 34909 bp, 25 predicted proteins | sample MB2enrmetagenome_FD_207643 | JGI IMG/M metagenome (GOLD analysis project Ga0326727, IMG submission 207643) | Lab enriched peat soil microbial communities from McLean, Ithaca, NY, United States - MB29MY | ecosystem: Environmental > Terrestrial > Soil > Wetlands > Peat | place: USA: New York...
GCTCCAGCAGGTCGGCCAAGAATTGTTCCAAGCGCTTTCGACATTTCACGATTTCGCTCTCGGTCATGGACCGAAGCTTAGCACCCCTCCTGTGGGAGGTCAATAACTTAACGTAGTAGTACTAGCCACTAACCACTAACAACGGACAACGGACTACTGCGTATACTTCAAATAAACTGTTCTCGTCTCGGTATAGAAATCGAGCGCTGCCGGCCCTTGCTCGCGCATGCCGAAGCTTGATTCCTTGGTTCCGCCGAAGGGAAGCTGATATTCCACGCCGGCGGTGGGCAGGTTCACGGTAATCAAGCCGGCTTCAATCCGATTGATGAATTGGTGGACATGCGTGATGTCGCGCGAAACAATGGAAGCTGAGAGGCCAAAGCGGGCGCCGTTGGCGAGCAGCAGGGCGTCCTCAAAATCATTCGCTATCATCAGTGCCAGAACCGGGCCAAAAACCTCCTCCTGCGCAATGCGCATGCCAGGAGTGACGCCGGCGAAGATAGTGGGCTCCACAAAATAGCCTAAATCGTAAATTCCACCTGTCAGGCGATTCCCTCCGCAGAGCAACTGTGCCCCTTCTCGCTTGGCGATTTCAATGTATTTCAAGTCCGTCTCGAGCTGGTTCGCATCCACCGCGGGTCCGATCTCGATGCCCGGCTCGAGGCCGTTTCCGACCTTCAACTTTTTGGCCTTGGCCACCAGCTTCTCGACCAAAGCCTCGTAAATATCTTTCTCAATGATGGCTCGGCTGCAAGCGGTGCACTTCTGGCCGGTGGAAAAGAACGCACCGTTCACCAGGATTGCGGCAGCGTAATCCAGGTCCGCATCCTTGAGCACAATGGTGGGGTTTTTGCCGCCCATTTCGAGCTGAAGGCGAACTCTCCGTTTCGTCGCCTTCTCGTAGAGCGCGTTGCCCACCTCACAAGAACCCGTAAAGGAGACGGCGCGAATGGCGGGGTGTTCCACCAGCGCGTTGCCGGTCGAGCCGCCGCTTCCCGTCACATAATTGAGAACCCCGGCAGGAACCCCCGCTTCGTGAAGCGCTTCAACGATCCGATAGGGGCTGAGCGGCGCGAGTGAAGCGGGCTTGATGACCACGGTATTTCCCGCCACCAGCGCGGGCGCCATTTTCCACGCTGGAATGGCGCTGGGAAAATTCCAGGGAGTAATGAGGGCCGCGACTCCCAGCGGCTTGCGCAAGGTGTAACAGAAAACGTTCTCCCGCTCGGAGGGAATCTGGTAGCAGAACTGGCGCGGCCCCTCGCCCCCGAAGTAGCGCAGGATGTTGATGGCCCGCTTCACTTCTCCCTTGGCTTCGGGGAGCGTCTTGCCTTCCTCCCGCGTCATCTCCTCGGACAGTTTCTGGAGACGGCTTTCCATGATTTCGGCAGCCTTATAGAGGAATTCACCCCGTAAAGGAGCGGGAAGCGCCATCCAGGCCTGTTGCGCTTTCGCTGCAGCCTCGCACGCTTCTTGAATGTCGTCCGGGCCTGAAGCTTGAAACAGGCCGACAGTCTCATTTGTATTGGCAGGATTGACGTTGGGGAATGTCTTCTTCGTCTTGCACTCAACCCACTGACCTGCTATGTAATTTCGATAAACATCCAGCATGAAATAACCCCCCCCGCTAAGAGAGAAAAGACCTGATTGATGGGAACTGGAATTATGGACGACCGTTTGAATTGTAGTCAAGCTGAAGCTTTGCCGGGTAGTGGGTCAGTTTGGCGATTCTCTCGCCTCCAACCTCATTCCCGCGAAAGCGGGAACCCATTCCGACGACAGCACATTTCCAAAGGCTTACGGAGTAGATTCGCTTCCGCGGGAATGACCAAGTCTCGCAAATGATGCCAATGCCGCGCTTCTCACGCCGCCGGCTCCAATTCGTGAAAGCGGACCACCACGCGCCAGTCCTCATTTTCGTGCAGCATGGTCTCTTCCGCTTCACGCATCAAAGGTAGGAAGCGTTCAGGGCTGTCCGCCGCCTTCATTTTCGCTTTGAGCTCTTCCAAATGGCGCGCCATTTCGGCGGAGCGGCTGGCATTCCTGAGATATTCGCGGTGGGTCCGCAGGGCCCCCAGCGCTGCGCCGACAGCCGGGGAAACGATCGCCACGAATGCAAGCACATTATGGAATCGGTGAGAGCCGAAAGGCATGCTATGCAACAGAGCGACGACGAACGTCATTGCAAATAGAAAGTTGCCGGCGTAGACCAGACGCCGGTGCCGTCCTCCATGGCGCTTCATGGTCCCCTCGTGGTAGAGGAGTTGATCTTCGATCCAGGCTTGCAGCACGAATCGCCTCAGCGGCTCGAACGGCGCAAGCAAGCGATTGAGTCGCGGGATCTGGCCCCAGACGGAAGAAAAGGCCGCCACCATCCAGTCCTTGGAGGAGTACGCCAAGCTGAGATGTCGCGGCGGTCGCAAGGGCAACGCCTCTAACCCGGCCAGCGCCAGGAACAGTGCGGAACGGAACCGTTCCGCCAGGAAGCGATAGTCGATCCACTTGGCATGCCATCGCTGCCGTCTGCCGAGCCACAGAATCCCCAGCACTGCGGCCATGAGCACAACTTCTATCAAGACAATACTGGGCTGCTCAGGCCAGAAGAGAGCCTGCACCGCTGCAACCGCAACGGCTGCGGCGGCCAGCAGGTAAATGAGACTTCCGGCCTTCATATACAGGTGCTGATAGCGAAGAGCCAAGATGTCCGCCCGCGCATAATGCGGCAGCAACGGTTCGCATACCGCTCTCAGGTTTTCCAGTTCTTGGTTCTCAGCTTGGCGCAGCAGAACCTGATATTGATCCTGGGCGCACCGCTCCACTTCGCCGGGGTCAACTGACTCAGAATTGTATTCATCGAGGTAGCGATACGGACGAAGCTCCAGGCCTCTTCCCAATTCCTCGGTGATTTCGGCAGCGTCAGCAGTGTGAATCCAGAACAGCGGGCACCGGGTTTCACGGGCGTATCGGACGATCTCGGCTGTGCCTCCCTGCCCCGCGGCAGGCCTACCGTCCCACATCGCAATAAGGACGTCGCAATGATCAACCACATATCGGCCTGCCTGAGTGTAAGCCTCATTGCGGCTGGCCGCGGGCGGCAGTTGCTTGACGCGTCGCGCCCGGGAGAGAAGCTCTGCGAACTCGGTTTTGGAGTCAGGGGTCGCGAAGTCCTGCACGTAGTCGCCCTTCTCCAAGGGAAGCACTACCTCCAGTCGCGAGGCGGGGAAGTTGAGCACCTCCTGCACCACCAGCCGATCGGCTCCTTCGGCCAGTGGGGAGAGAACGCTGAACATCACAGGAGTGCTGGAAAGAGGGGAGAGCAACTGCCTGACTCTCTCCGAGGTCACACCTACCTGCCTCGCCAGCGCTGGCGCGTCTTGCAGCTTGCGATGGCCAGTAACCCCGATCGTGATGCGGGCGGGAATTGTCTGACCGACTCGGTGAGCAGTTTGTGGTGATCCGTGCATTTGAGTCCTATCTGTCCCGGTGGCCGGGATTCACCCGACATCGAAGCCCGTCAAGCTGGTCGAGGGCGCGCTCATTAACAGGGGCCTCGACATGATAAAATCTGTTCACCTCTGACCGAACAGGAGTATACCCGATGCCGACCGCAACGCGCACATTTCGAGTTTTTGTCAGTTCCACCTTCGAAGACCTGAAGGCCGAGCGTGACGCTTTGCAGAATAGCGTTTTCCCGAAGCTGCGCAAGCTCTGTGAAGAGAACGGCGCGCGCTTCCAGGCCATTGACCTGCGCTGGGGTGTCCGCGACGAGGCGGCGCTCGACCAGCAGACCATGGAGATATGCCTACGCGAGATTGAACGCTGCCAGCAGACAGGCATCAAGCCGAACTTCATCGTTCTGCTCGGGGATCGTTACGGTTGGCGGCCATTGCCAGCACGGATCGAGGCCCCGGAATTCGATAGGGTTTGCGGCCGCGTTGCAGACGCCGCCGACCGGCAACTGATAAACGTCTGGTATGTGCGCGACGACAACGCGGTTCCGCCGGAGTATCTGCTCAAGCCGCGCACCGGCGAGCTCGCGGACAACGAGCGCTGGGCAGGAATCGAGCAGAGGCTCCATCGCATCCTGCAAGAAGCCGCACGGGACGCCAGACTGACACAGGAACAGCTCATCAAGTACGAGGTCTCGGCCACCCACCAGGAGATTCTCAAAGGCCTGGGCGAGACCGAGGAAGACCGCAAGCATGTCTTTGCTTTCTTCCGCGAACCCGCTCCGGGCGTAGCAGAAGATCCGGACCTTACGGCGCTCAAGAAATACCTGCGGGAAGAGCTCGGTGAAGGAAATATCCGTCCGTTCTCCGCCCCAGATTCCGCCAAGCTCTGCGCGGATGTCGAGGAATCGCTCAAGCAGGTGATCCTGGCCGAGGCAGGTAAGTTCAAGTCGCGCCCGGCGCTCGATCTAGAGATTGAGGCGCATGAGGCGTTCGCGCGCGACCGTGCCCGCCACTTCGCGGGGAGGAAGAGCGTTCTCGACGCTATTGATGCTCATCTTCGCGGCGGCGTGAGCCGTCCGCAGGTCGTGCACGGTCCATCCGGCTGCGGAAAATCGGCCATTGTGGCTAAGGCATCGGCGCAAGCCAAGGCAGAGATGCCTGGTGCTGTGCTCATCCGGCGCTTCATTGGCGTCACGCCCGATTCTTCGAGTGGCATCACCCTGTTGCACAGCTTGTGCGAGCAACTCTCGCGCGAGTACCGCGTCACCGAGGAGACGCCCATGGGTTTCCAACCACTGGTCGTGGCGCTCCACGACCGCATGGCGCGGGCGACGGCGGAGCGGCCGCTTGTGCTGTTCCTCGATGCGCTCGATCAATTGCGTTCCGACGACGAAGCGCGTTCCTTCACTTGGCTGCGGCAGAATCTGCCGCCGCACGTGTCGCTCGTCGTTTCTACCACGGAGATTCCGGCCGGGCTCCAGACCGCATCGCAGTTTGCGGTGGAAGACTTTCCCGTCCGCGAGGCGGAAGAGGTGCTTGCGGCATGGCTCCAGGATGCGCACCGCGATGTGCAACCGGAGCAACAGGAGAAGGTGCTGAGCGGCTTCGCCCAATCGAAGTTGCCGCTCTATCTGAAGCTGGCGTTCGAAGAGGCCCGTCGCTGGCGCTCATTCCAGGCAGCAGAAATGTGCGTGCTCGGAAGCGATGTCGGCGGCATGATCGACGTGCTGTTCGCCCGGCTCTCCGAAGAGACCAACCACGGCCCCATCATGGTCAATCGAAGCCTGGGTTTCCTGGCTGCCGCGCGCTACGGATTGACCGAGGACGAGATGCTGGACGTTCTGGCGGCCGATGATGAAGTGTGGGAGGACTTTGCCTCGCGCGCTCACCACACCCCGCCGGCGCGGCGGCTTCCGGTGATTGTCTGGTCGCGGCTGTTTCTGGATCTCGAACCCTATCTGAATGAGCGTGCCACGCCGGGCGGCACCGTGATCGCTTTCTACCATCGCCAATTGGCGGAGCGCGTCGCGGTGCGGTTCCTTGCCGGGGCCGAGATACAGTCCCGACACAGCGACCTGGCCCGGCACTTCTCCGCCAGCCCCGCTTGGTTGGATGAAGGACGGAAGACGCCCAACGCGCGGAGAGCCCTCGAGTTGGTCTTTCAACAGCGGGGAGCGCAGCAATGGACTGACGCTGAAACAACACTGTTCGATAGCCAGTTTCTGTTTGCCAAGTGTGCCGCCGGTCTCGTCTGGGATCTGGACGCCGACTACGAATCGCTACTCCAAGAGGCTCCGGAGAGTTCGCTGCCCCGCCGCGAGCCGCTGCGTTTGATTCACGGCGCGCTGGGGCTGTCCATGCACGTGGTGCGCCACCACTCCGAGCAGTTCACCTCCCAGATGACCGCGCGCCTGCTCGCACACGCGGCCCAACCGGGCATCGCATCGTTCCTGGAGCAACTCGACGCGTATGCGCCGCGCCCGCGCTTGCGGCCGCTGCGGCCGACTCTGACGGCGGCTGGCGGTCCGGAGCGGCGCGTCCTGGAAGGCCACACCGGGGGGGTCTATGCCGTGGCGCTGACGGCCGATGGCAAGCGCGCCGTCTCCGGCTCTGACGACAAAACGCTGCGGGTCTGGGATCTGGAGGGCAGCCAACCGCCGCGCGTCCTGGAAGGCCCGCATCACCCTGTCGACAATCGTGATGGGCTGGATTGCTCGCCGGGGGGGGTCTATGCCGTGGCGCTGACAGCCGATGGCAAGCGCGCCGTTTCCGGCTCTGACGACAAAACGCTGCGGGTCTGGGATCTGGAGGGCAACCAACCGCCGCGCGCCCTGGAAGGCCACACGGACCGGGTCTGGGCCGTGGCGCTGACGACCGATGGCAAGCGCGCCGTCTCCGGCTCTGGCGACAACACGCTGCGGGTCTGGGATCTGGAGGGCGACCGACCTTTGCGCGTCCTGGAAGGCCACACGTACGGGGTCTATGCTGTGGCGCTGACGGCCGATGGCAAGCGCGCCGTCTCCGGCTCTACGGACAAAACGCTGCGGGTCTGGGATCTGGAGGGCAACCAACCGCCGCGCGTCCTGGAAGGCCACACGTACGGGGTCATTGCCGTGGCGCTGACGGCCGATGGCAAGCGCGCCATCTCCGGCTCCTGGGACAAAACGCTCCGGGTCTGGGATCTGGAGGGCGACCAACCTCCGCGCGTCCTGGAAGGCCACACGGGCTGGGTCTGTGCCGTGGCGCCGACGGCCGATAGCAAGCGCGCCGTCTCCGGCTCTACGGACAACACGCTGCGGGTCTGGGATCTGGAGGGTAACCAACCTCCGCGCGTCCTGGAAGGCCACACCGGGGGCAGCTATGCCGTGGCGCTGACGGCCGATGGCAAGCGCGCCGTCTCCTGCTCTGACGACAACGCGCTGCGGGTCTGGGATCTGGAGGGCAACCAACCTCCGCGCGTCCTGAAAGGCTACACGGACCGGGAAAATGCCGTGGCGCTGACAGCCGATGGCAAGCGCGCCGTCTCCTGCTCCTGGGATTATCTGAGAATCCACTTTGCTGACAACACGCTGCGGATCTGGGATCTGGAGGGCAACCAACCTCCGCGCGTCCTGAAAGGCCACACGCACCGGGTCCTTGCCGTGGCGCTGACGGCCGATGGCAAGCGCGCCGTCTCCGGCTCTGAGGACAACACGCTGCGGGTCTGGGATCTGGAGGGCAACCAGCCTCCGCGCGTCATCGCGATTCCCAACGGGTGCGTCTTTAACGGGTGCGTCATTAAGGTGACCACCAGCGAAGGCCGGGAGTGGCACACGAGCTATGTCCTTGCTGTGGCGCTGACGGCCGATGGCAAGCGCGCCGTCTCCGGCTCTACGGACAAAACGCTGCGGGTGTGGGACCTGGAGAGCGGGCAATGCCTGCGCGTGCTGGAAGGGCACAGCGGCTCGGTCAGAAGCGTGAGCGTGACGCTGGACGGGCGGTGGGCAGTGTCGGGAAGTAGGGACAACACGCTACGGGTGTGGGATCTGGAGAGCGGGGCCTGCCTGCACACGCTGGAAGGCCACACGTACGGGGTCTATGCTGTGGCGCTGACGACCGATGGCAAGCGCGCCGTCTCCGTCTCTCGGGACAAAACGCTGCGGGTCTGGGATCTTAAATTCGGCACGTGTCTGGCCGTATTCACGTGTGACTCTGCCCTCTATTCCTGCGCTTGGGCTGGGGGGCGGATAGCCGCTGGCGATACGGTCGGTCAGGTCCACCTTTTCGCCTGGGAAGAGTGATATCGCTCTTCTCCGCCATCCGGGAATGCAAGAGCGGGGCTTTGACTGCCGCGTCACAGGACACTTAAACGACGCCAGGCCCACGCACTGGGGGCCGGAAGCTATCCGGAGCTTGTCCAATGCCGACCGCAACACGCACATTCCGGGTTTTTGCCAGTTCCACCTTCGAAGACTTGAAGGTCGAGCGCGACGTGGTTAGCATCAAACGAGTTGGGAAAATAGGATGGTGATCTGAATTGGGATATTACGTTTCTAACATCATTGCTACTAGAACTGGCGGGGTGTTTAGCGGAGGGCACGACTTGGAGGACATGAAGGAACGTATCGCCGCGCTTGTGCTCTCAATGCGCGATTCTGAACATGATCCAAACCTCGGAGACGAACAAGGGGATGTGTCGCACTGCATGTCCCAAGAGTTGCACGCCGCCAAGGGCGCATATGTGGTGTTGGCGGGAGTTTTCAACCGCTGGATTTACAAGCATAGCAGCGAATTCGTGAAACTGTTGTCATCTGAATTCCAATGTGAAGTCATGCACATGTGTTGGGATGAACAAAGCAATGAAGTCCAGTGCCAAATATGGCTTGCGGGACGTCCTCTTTTTGAAGTAAATGAAAATCCCATCGGTAGAATTCTCCGCAGAGTAACATGAAAACCAATTCAAGTAGGTGAAACCGCTCTAGCCACTCAGGAGCTTTTTGACGAGAATGGCAAACCCATGACTATCGATAAGACTGATCGACCCATGGGACGATGTTCGAGCGATTACCAGAACTTCCATCGCGGCTTGCGCTCGGGAGCCGATGTGGGGCCTGCACCACTCAGCTCCAGCATCCGCCCATCCTGGTCTTTGCTGCGCTTGAATCCCTCGAAAATCACGCGACCGTTCATCATATTGACGACCACAAACAAGCGGCACTCCGGGCAAAGGGCCGCCATGACGTCCGAGGCCAGCACCATCAATGGAGGCGCGTCAAGCTGGAATGAGGCGTGACATCTCGGACACTCGACGTAGCCGTTTCCGTTGTAGAATTGGCCCGCATTCGCTTCAAGAACGTAATCCGGTTTCATTGCATAGCCTCCTTAATCGCCGCATGCAACCTAACAGCGTTGTCCAGGTGCGAGGGGCCGCCACCCAATTCGCGCCAGAGGCTGATCGCCTCCTCGGCAGCGGCGAGAGCTTCGGGAAGCCGTTTCATCTTCTGGAAGAGCAGGACGGACTTGTTCACCAGGCACGGAGCGAGTTCTCCTCTCTTGCCACGGCTTCGAACGTGGCGTTCGACCGCGAGGTGCAACTCCAACGCTTTCTCGAACTCCCCCAGGTCCTTGTGAACCACCGCTTGGTTCGACAGGCAAAAGGTCACGCCCCAATCCAGTCCCGACTCCCGGTAGAACGACTCCAGTTCCTGCCAGATTGCCAGCGCCTCCCTCGACCGCCCGAGGCGGCGTAGAATCTTGGCCTGATTCCCGACAGCGTCTTCCAACATCCCGTAGTCGCCGACCCTGCGGAGGAGGACCTCCTGATCCTTCAAACGCCGGAGCGCGGAATCGTGTTCGCCGGCGGCCGCCAGAACGGACGCCTGATTGCCGAGCGTTAGAGCCAGCCGCCACTGGTCTCCGGTCGCCCGAGCCGAGCGTTCCACTTCCTCTTCCAGGGCGAGCGTTTCGGAGAAGCGGCCCAGGTATCGATTGGCTATGCCGCAGTTGCCCAGGGCATCGTCGATCATGTCGCGGTCGCCGATCTCTATAGCAAGCCCCAGTTGTTCCTGGCAGACTCCCAGAGCCTCTTCGTAGCGGTGGAGTCGCAGGTAGACGTGCGCCTTATGAGCCAGGCACGCGTGGAGTTGACAACGATCGCTCAGCGCGCGACAAATGGGCTCGCGCTTCCCGATCACCTCCAGCGCAAACGGGAGGTCGCCCATGACGAAGCAGGTCTTCCACAGATCTGCGAGCGCCCGAGCTAGCTCCTCCTCCGAGCCATTCTCACGAGCCCGCGCCTCCATAAGCCTGGCGACCGTCAAGGCGTGCTGGGGATGATCGGTCGCCATGTAGAGCCGATACAGGGCAGGAAGATACAAGGCGTTCCGCGCCGGTTCACGGTACACGTCGGCGTAAGCAAGAATGACCCGAAACTCGGAATTCTGCTCAATGTCCTTCCAGTAGACCAATGCCTGGGTCTCGTCCACGCGAAGCAGTTGCTCGAGCATCGGCATGTCGGTGAGTTCGTGGGCCAGCCGTTCCCAATCGCGATTCCGCCACCAGAGCCACGGGATCTCGTCTGCCTTGCGCAACATCGTTGCCTGCGGCGCGAAAAAGCGTGCCAGCTTCTCCCGGATGTCCTGGCGATCGTGCTCTTGCGGCAGATAGCGGTTTTCCACGGCTCGGCGCAGGTGATCGTGGGAGAAGCCAAGCAAGCCCGACCGGTTCACCAGGGACGCCTCGGCGGCCAGGTAGAGCGGCGACCAGTAGGCCCGAGGCAGGGGCTGGCCGTCTGCACCCAGCAGGTCCATTAGCTCCGCCTCCGACAACCCCCGTCGCGCCGCCCACAGCAGCGTCATCGCATCCCGTACCAGGCCCGGGCGGTCGCGCTGGTAATCCTGTTCGTAGCGCTCCAGGATCCTCTGGTATAGATCGGGGACCGTCATAGCGGACAGGTGGTGCTCGATCCGGGATGGCAGCGTTTCGTGTTCGCCCCACAGTCGCAATTCCTCGAGCAACGCCCGCAAGTAGAGGGGATTAGCCGATTGTGGAGCTTGCGCAATCCGCTCCACGCGAGCCGGGCTGAGGGCGTGGGCGTACTGCGCAAGGTAGTCAATGATGAGCTTCTGGCGCTCCTCCGGGTCGAGCGGCTCGATTTGCAGCGTGGGCCAGCCGCGTTTCTTGAGGTCGTCGAGGGCTCGGCCCGGCAGCGTGGAGACGATCAATCGCACATCCGCCGGAAGGACCGGTGGCAGCCAGGCCAGGTCGGGGGCGCGATCCCGGTCCTCCAGTTGGTCCAAAGCATCCAGAACAAGGACCACGCGCTCCCGTGCCGCCGCCATGTAAAGGGCGTTGGCAAACGTCCTCCGCAGAGTGTCCGGCTGGTCAGCGGTGTCGATTTTGATGCTGAACCGCCGCTTGAACTCCCCCAGGATGCGCCGCACCATGGCCGCCCAATCGGCGCTGGCCGGCGTGGCACCGATAAAGTGCATGAGCAGAAGCTCCGCAGGGTGAGCAGCTCGGTGGCGCATGGCCCAGTTCGCGAGCAACGCCGACTTGCCCAGGCCTGACTCGCCTAGCACCACCAGGGGTGGACCGTCGCTGCGCGCGTGCTCGTCCAGCCGCTCGTAATACTCTTGCCGGCCGATATAGACCCGGGCTCGGCTCTGGGCAAACGCCTCATGCTCGGCAGCCTCCCGGTCCAGCGGGTCGGGCTGAGAGCCTTGGGGGAAGAGCGTGTTGATCACTCGCGTCAAATCCCGGCGGACCGAACGCCCCAACACGCTTGGATTCCGATAGCCATCGCGCACGGGGAAGCTGCTCTTGCGAATCCGCTCCTTCAGCTTCCTCAGCTTCTCTGCGCCCTCGGAGTTCTCGGAAGTGAAATCCTCGCGATCCTTCCTCCGGGACGGACTGCACATAGGCCGGGTCGCGAAAATAGAAGAAGGCGTGTTCGGCCATCTGCGGGTTGTTAAGTACGCCGTGCAGGATCTCCAGCTCGGTCACGGAGTGGCCGCGAAGCTCGGCGAGCCAGGGCTCCTCTGCAATGAGCGCGGGTGGGACTTCGTCCGGCACCCAGCCATAGCGCTCCCCCAGCAGGCCGATGAAATAAGGCCGACAGTTACGAATCTCCGCCAGGCAAATGGGCAGGACCTTGCCTTCGGCCTTCTGCTCGTCGGGGATTCCCCAGCGCAGATCAACCTCACCCCAGGTGACGCCCCGGCTCTCGCACAGTTTGCGCAGTTGAGGGAAGATGCGCTTGGCAAGCTCATCGCGCTCCGCCTGCATGTCGCGAAAGGTGGAGGAAATGAAAACGCGGATGACCCGCTGCGGCGGCAATGGAATAGGTGCCGGCTCTCCGAGCATTACTTCGCCTTCGGTAAGGGGAATTATGGGCGACCGTTTGAATTGTAGTCAAGTTGAAGCTGGCGGTGGGCAGATGGCGCCTACATTGCCACTTTAAGGGTAACGATCTCCCAAGGTTTCACCGGGAAATCCAAAGCTCCGTCTGACGACACGAGCAAGGTTTCAGGTTCTTCCTCGATTAAGTTCGTCCTCCAGGCTTGGCGGATGCTTCGTGAAAAGCGGATTCGGGCTTGAGATTCAAAGCCCTCTGCTTCATAAAAGCGCAACACCAGCGAGTCGTCATCTTCGCAAACTTTCAACGCGGTCACGACAAGGTTGGGCGGCTCAATCCTGACAAATTGGGCCGACCGGGGCAGAGATTGTACGCCGGACTCGACCTGTTCTCCGGCCACAAAAGCAGCCAGGGGGTAGTTGAAGGCAAGGCCCTCGCGGTAGCTCGAGCGCCAACCCCCGGCATGCGGGAAGAGCGCCATGCGGTAGTGATGATCTCCCGGCTGCGTGAACCAATACTCCGGATTCCAAGCTATGCTCTTGCGCGTGGAGAGCAACACGTGTTGCAGGAGTGGATAATCAACCGGATGGTTCGTCTCATCCGCGAACAAGTGCACCGTGCAGTCCGATGCGGCCAAGCAGCCGAAGCCAAGATATTCCGGGGACGAGGCGTCGATCCAATTGATCGCCTCCCGGAACGGCAAAGGCTTCTCTCCCCCGTATAGGTCCTTTCTGAACTGTGAGTCAGGACTCGCTGGAAGCTCTGAGAAATCAACCTCGTCCTTCCCCATCTCCACCGTCCCAAACGGAACTTCATAGCTCAGGCACGCATTCTGCAAGTTGATGGGGAAAACAATCCGCAACTCTCGCTCCTTTTGCCCGTTCCAGTTCAGCAACTCGAGCTCGAACTCCAGGCGACGCAGCCGTGAGAACAGGTGGGTCTTCTGGCGTAACAGGAAGTGCTTGAATTTTGCCTCCCTTACCACCGTGGTCCGTACCGGTCCTTGAACGAACTGCTGGATCGGGAATTCGTGGTCACTGGTCTTTTCGAAATCCTCCATGGTCACGATTTCGGGGTCTTCCCAGGCCAGCCCCGGCGCCGTGAACTGCAACACTTCTCCTCCGCCAAACTTGTCCGTGCGCAGCATTTCCCTGTCCAACACTTTATCAAAAAGGCTCCTCACTCCCCCTGGACCCAGTACCACGCGCAGAAATTCGTTCTCCATCGTGTCACCGGTCAGGTGCATCTCGGCAGGCGGGGCTGAAGATGACGGCCGCAGGTCATACGTGCGGTAGCCGACGGACGGCACGCCCTCCGCCACCAAGACGATTTCTTCCGGGCGTCCGTCGGCGCTCTGGCCAACTACCTGATAGGGGACCTTGTTGCCCTCCTCATCGCGCAGCTCAAACGAACTCCAACCGGAGGGCAGGGCCAAATGGCATCGGACGACATCGCTCCTCTGCCACGACAAGGGATTGAAAACCACTATGGGGATTTGCCCACTGGACTTGTTCACGATGCTGTGAGCGAGTTGGGATCCCGCCTCAGAAAAAAGCTTTGCGGCAATCTCGTGTGACTTCAAGTAAGACTCGACATAGACCTGGTCAGTAACTGTTCCCCTATTGCCGCCCCATCCGTGGTCAGGCCAGCAGTTTGCTCTCCACGCTTCAAAGAACGTCTCCCGTGGGTTGGAACGCAGGGCGGAAAACTGGCTGAGCCCGGCATAGAGGCGCTCCGCACCCAGCAGGAGGTTGTGACCTTCGCGGCCCGCCCGCAACGCTTCCCGGTGGCCCGGCTCATCGTAGTACGCCCAGTTGATAGGCCAATCACCCTTGACGGTCTCAATATTCAAGTCGTGCTTCGTGAGTTCGTCCAGGTCAGCCTCGGGTTCCACGAATCTTATTTTCGGAGGCTGGATGTGGCGCTCGGGTTTGGATGCATAGCGCTCATTCCATACCGCAGCGAACCGTTTCATGGCCTCATTCTGTTCGCGCGCATAAGGAATCAGGGCCGGCGCGGGAGGCAGGTAATCCGAGTTGAAGTCATAGATCATCATGGGCGGGAGGTGGCGGGGGGCATAATAGTTTTCGCGGACCTCTGCGGAGCTGAGCCATCCCTGGTTTCCCTTCGGATTGAGCAGTCCCCTCGGGGCACCGTAACGATAGGCAAAGACGAATACGGTTGAGCCGTCCGGCGCTTCCCAGTGATAGAACCCCCAGGTGAAGCGGCCTTGAAGCACGTACGGGACGCCCGCCTTGGCCAGAATCTGCGGCATCTGCAAAGTCATAGCAGGCGGATCGGTCTTCACGTAATGGCGCGAATCCACACCGGGGAAGTTCTTCCTCAGCCACTTCCGACCGAGATAGAATTGGCGCACCAGCTTCTCAGGTCCCACGTGCACTTCCAAATTCTCCACATAGCTGGCCCCCCAGGTGAAGCGGCCCTCCCGCATCAATTGCGCCATCTCCTCGCGCTTTTCGGGATGGCGCTCCAGGAACTCGATCAGATAGGCGACGCACTCCATCGAGTACCGAAACTCGGGATTCTCTTTGAGAAGCCGCATGGCGGGCAGAATCAGTTCTGCCGACCGGTAATCCGCCGTGATTGCCTGGGTATCCAGCCAACCCAAGTCGTTGTGGTTCGTGCACAGGAGATCGAACGTTCCCCCGTCAAAATAAGAGCGATAGGCAGGCACCCGCAAGCTTCGGCTGACCTTGAAGTCAGTGCTGGCGGCGACAATCTTGAAGCCCATGACCGCATCCTCAAACGGAGCAGGTATCCAGACATCCTGACGAGAAACGGACCGGGCGGGGATGTCCGCAAGCGGAATGGTCGAGGGGTTGCCCGCGTCGCTCGAGATTTGCAGCTTCGCTCCCCGAATCTCGTTGCCGGGGTTAGTGATTTCCAGAGTGGCGGATTGGACCGCGACCCCACCGCGGGCATCGTACATGGCGTATACAAACACCTGGAATGAAGCAGCGTGCGGCTTGGGGAACACCCTGACTTTGCCCACGCCGGTGCCCTGGCTGCCCGCTTCCGGCCAGACCTCATTCACTACGAATCGAATGGATCTCGTCGTTTCTTCACGGGGCAGGGTGATAATCTGCAAGTACCTCGCTTGGCGAAGTTCAGCCTGGTAGGAAGCGCCACCGGAAAAGCTGTAGGTGATCTTCCGAGGAGTCGCCATGTGACCGCCCCGCATGTAAGGATCAAGAACGATGTCGTAGGGCAGAGGTTTGGCGAGCAACCACAACTCGCGCACAGGGCGCTCCGTGCCAAAATCCAGCTCCAGCCAGGCGCCACTCGTTTCCTTCTCAGTCTCCCAGCCCAACTGCGGGATGTCACCGCAAACGTTCATCGGGTCATATCCTCCGGGGGAGGAGCTGTTGTCTACAGACGAGGCCCCTGCGGCAGTACCCAGCCGCGGGTCGGCCCAATTCGGAATCTCTTCCTCGGAGGGGTTCTCCGCCGCAAGAAGTCGTGCCGGCAAACGCCAGGGATTCAGGCCCGCTTCGAGGGCCCAACAAAAGGCCGCGATTCCGCTATTCCGTACGAAACATCTGCGATCCATGCTTGTTTTTGGCATTTCCTAATCCTCCTCGTTTCCCCTGCTGGTGGCGAATGCGCCGTGCGTGCTGGCGTTGGAACTGGTCAGGTAATCGCGCATAGCGTCGATGACGCGTTGGGGGACTTGCGTGCCGCCCGGGCCGTCGAAATAGACCGCCGGCCTGCCATTCACTTGCAGTGCCAGCGCGGGAAACTGCGCCCGAACCCAGTCAATGTCCAACGTAGACATGTACCCTCCTAATGGACTTGGAATTATGCCGACAGGAGGAGCGCAATTCAAGCTGAGTCTTTCAACAAGCCGCTGCATCAAATCCTTTGGGAAGTAAATAAGGGAACATCATTCACACCAACGAAAGGAGCTTCTATGCCGTTCACACTTCCACCGCTGCCCTACGCTTTTGACGCGCTGGAACCCTATATCGATAAGATGACCATGGAGATTCACCATGGCAAGCACCATGGAACTTACGTAACCAATGTGAATAAAGCACTGGAGTCGGCGCCGGGCCTGGCCGGCAAGACCATCGAGGAACTGCTGGCTAACAATTGCGGCGTCGTTCCGGAGAACATCCGCACAGCCGTGCGCAATAATGGGGGTGGCCACATTAACCACTCCATGTTCTGGCAGATTATGTCGCCCAAAGCCGGCGGGCAGCCTGGCGGCCATCTGGCAGAAGCCCTCCAGAGCACCTTTGGCAGCTTCAGCCAGTTCCAGGAGAAATTCACCGCTGCCGCTCTCGGACGCTTCGGCTCAGGCTGGGCGTGGCTGACGGCGCAGGGTGGGAAGCTCGACATCTACTCGACCGCTAATCAGGACAGCCCCGTGATGGAGGGCAAGTATCCCGTTATGGGTCTCGACGTGTGGGAACACGCTTACTACCTCAAGTACCAGAACCGCCGCGCCGAATACATCACCGCCTGGTGGAAGGTGGTGAATTGGGCCGAAATTGAGAAGCGATTCAACACCGTGAAGTAGGTGCGACATTCGCGGCCTCGCGGGCATGTTGCTCGCACGCCGCTCATTTCAACCTTCGCCAGCGGGGCGGCTGGCGCCGACATTGTCATTCTGAGGCCCCCGTTCTTTGGGGGCCGAAGAATTCCTGCAGTTTCTTCGTACCATCGGGCAGCGAACGTTCCCCGCGAACTGCAGAGATCCTTCGTCGGCTGACGGACTCCCCAGGATGACATGGCTGGATTGTGCGCTATGTCTGCGCAACTCCAACTTCCGAGTTGGAGTTAACAGACTGGCCCTGCGAAGCCCAGCCTTCGCGCCTCTGTTTTGGGCGGTTTCCGACTTCTGGCTTCTGATTTCTGACTTCCACCCCTCACTTGTCACTTGCCACTTCTCTTTCGCGGCCCCGGCTTATTGCACGTTAATGGCAAGAGTAGGGGTGTGAGAGTCGCTGCCACTGGCAGCGTACACAGTGCAGTAGTAAGTGCCGGCTGGCGTGACCGGCGGCGCACCCGCGCCGCTCAAGCTCACCGTCTGTGGGCTGCCACTCGCGTTGTCGGCGATCGTAAGCAACGCGCTGACCGGCCCCGTCTCGATCGGGGAAAACACCACACCTATCGAGCAGTTGGCCCCAGCCGCGACACTGCTGCCGCAAGTGTTCGTCTGCGCGAAGTTCGGACCAACGATGCTGATGCCCGAGATGCTCAGTGAGCCGTTGCCGGTGTTGGAGAGCGTCACCGTCTGCGCCGCGCTCGTCGCCCACATATTCTCCTGGCCAAACGTGAGACTAGACGCGGAGAGGCTTATAGTGGTTGCCGGAGCGACGCCCGTGCCGGACAAGCTCACCGTCTGTGGGCTGCCGCTCGCGTTGTCGGTGATTATAAGAGAGGCACTGCGCGGCCCCGCTGCTGTCGGCGTGAACGTGACATTGATGTCGCACGTGTAAGATGGCAGGATACTGCTGCCGCAGGGTGCCGTGTCAGCGAAATCTCCGGGGTTCGTGCCGCCAATAGTGATGCTCGAGACGAGCAGTGTGGCAGGGGAGCTGGCGGCGTTTCCGAACCACACGCTCTGCGCCGCGCTCGTCGTGCCCGTCATCTGCTGGCCAAACGTAAGACTAGTTGGCGAGAGGCTTATGACGGGCGCCGGCGGCGGAGGGGAACTGTTCCCTCCACCCCCGCCCCCGCACGCCACCCAAACACCCACCACCAGCAATGCGCTCGCAAACAGCCAGCCAAGTGCGCCCCGCCGCACTGTGGCCAGGCTCATCAGCGTCGCCATGGCCAGCAATCCGACCAACAGCCAGGGCCATCCGACCGGCAAGCGGTAACTCGGGGGCGCCCTTCGTGGTGGGGGGGGACAACGGCATTGACCTGTCCAGTCGTGCTGACAGTCAGCGCGGCGGTTACGGCCGAGGAGCCAGACAGGTTAATCGATGAGGGAGATATGGTGCAGAATATACCTTCGTAGGTAGTACTGCAGCTCAGGGCTACCGTGCCGGTGAATCCCCCTAGGGGAGTCAAGGTGATCGTCGAAGTCCCGGACTGCCCTGGCGCCGAGATACTGATGTTAGACGGGTTAAACGAAAGGCTGAAATCGGTGACGGTGATCGTGGTCGGGGCCGAGGTTGAGCCCGCGTAGTTGGTATCGCCACTGTATTGCACCGTTATGCTATCTGTGCCCGGCGGCAAAAATAAGGCAAACCCTCCCTTTGCCGTGGCGTAAGCTCCAGTGGAAGGCGAGAAGGGCCATCCAGAAACATTGGCCGCAGAACCGAACGAAGCACCGTTGATCAGGATCTGCACCGTCCCTGTTGGGGCCACACCGTTGCTGTACGTGTTGATTGTTGCAAGAAAATATACGTACCCCCCGACGCTCGACGATGGCAAACCCGTGAGCGTGGTTGTGGTCGGCGCTGGGGTAATGGTAATCGGTACCGCGGGGGATGTGCTGGCGGTGTAGCTATTGTCGCCTGCGTAGCTGGCCACGAAAGGGTACGTTCCGGGGGAAAGCTGGATGGGCTGATCCTCCGCGTACCCCTGGCTGTTCAACGTATAGCTGCCGGCAATGGTGCCCTTCGGGGGATTTTCTTCAGTGGGCGCCGGAGACACGGTTAAGGCTCCGGTTGGGCATGGGTAGGAGATCAATCCGGTCGTGGCAGAGGCGCAAAGCTGGCCACTGCTGTTGGTCACATCCATGCGCAAAAAGTAGGCAGACCCGTAGGGGACAGTTGTGACGCTATAAGCGGGAGGCGCAGTGGCACTGAACGTCACGAGGCGCACTTCCGTCTGGCTGCTTTCCTTTCCCACGGTGACGAGGATTCCCGGGGTGGAATCGCTCGCCGCGAAGGTTCCATTGCCCGCATAGTGCGCCGTCACACCGTACGACCCACCGGGGAGCATGTTGGTTGAGTTGGAAGCGCTGCCGCCGCTCAGCGTGAAGGGCCCGATGCCGGTGACATTGCTCGTGCTGCTGCCCGTTTGCGCGATCAGTGAGACATTGCCCGTCGGTGTGCCGCTACCGGAGCCGTGGGCAACATTGATAGTGAAGCTGACCGGCTGGCCGTGCGTGAGGGTGGTCGGGGAAAGACTAGCCAGTGTAGTCGTTGTGGGGTTAAAGCTGACGGAAGTCCAGTTTTTCACCAGATTTGCGGCGTTCACGGAGCCGAGCCCGGTGGCCAGGTCGTAGCCGGCGCTGGTGGTCCAAGCTGGTGAAGGATTGGTAGGAGGATTGACTTCCAGGATGCCGTAGCCACCGCTCGCCGTGTTGCTACAGTTCGGCGATCCACCCACACACGCCACGGAGTTGTTGCCGGTGACCACATCGTAGAAGGTGCAGGAAGAACTGTTCGCAGTCGAAGCCATAGTCGCGCTCGAAGTACAGCTCGCACCACTCTTCGCGGCCAGCGGGTAAAGGATATAATTCGCATTGCCCTGGCGTTCACCTGTCTTCTGATTCACCAGCGCCATGATGCCGGCGAAGGCGGGCGTCGAGGCGGACGTTCCCCCCACACCCAGGAAATACCAAGCGGCATCAGCCCGATTGCACGAGGGGTAGCCGGGCGGAAGTGCGTCTGCCTCGCAGAGCACGTAGAAACTGCTATTGAAACCATTGCTGGCGAATAGGGACACGTCAGGGAGGTCACGCACGAGGTCACTGGGCACGCCCTTTCCAGTCTGCCAGGCAGGTTTGGCATACCCCCCAATGCAAGTCACGCTTGTAGTCGTACTTGTGGATGCAACGCAATTGCTCTGACCCCCGCTGCCGGCGACAAGGTCAATGCCAGCAGGTGTGTCGCTTCCCGCTGACGCGCACGAACTCGCTACCCCGGAGCGCGCGCAGGAATCATTCCAGGTAATTTCCGGAATGTACGACATGGCGGAGGATAGCGTGGTGGAATTGTTTGCGCCGGACCAATACTGTGCCCAGGTGTTGACGGCGTTAAAGTCCGTCCCGCCCACGGCAACGTTAAACGGCGTCGAAGCCGTTCCGCTGACTGCGAGGCCATATTGGGCAGCAGCCTCGCCACTATGCGCGTCACACACGGCGGAGCCCGTGTCGCCCGACGCGACAAGTATGGTGATGCCCTGAGCGGCGCCCTGCTCCCAAAGGGAGTTGTAGAAAGCATTACCGCCGTCACCGAGAAAAGCCTCGCACCCACCGTAACTCGCGCTCAGGATGGGCGCCAGGTTATTGTCAATGATGTAGATGGCGGACAGATCCGCGCCAAACGAGGCCTCAGTATCCTCTGACACTACAAGGTCAATGGTCGCATTCTCGGCCACCGCACCGGCCCACTCGACGTCCAGGTCGGCTTCGCTTTCCTCGTCCGTCATCGTGACTCCTGGGTCGGGGCCATTTACAATGATCTGCGGGTCGTTGGCCGGCAACCCGAACACGGTGCGAAAGTTGCGCACGTCCTGAATATTGATGTTTGACCCGGCGACGATGGCGATGGTCTGCCCCGTGCCATCGATCGCTGGGCTGGCTTGCCAGAGCGGCAAAACATTGTAAATAGTGGCAAAATCCGCCGGTCCGAGCGCATAGTAGGTCTCATTGCCGGAGGTAAAGGTGAAGAGTGGCCTCACCTCGCCCGTGGTTTTTGACCGTGAAAAGGCTCCAACGCTCTCAATCATCGTCTGCCTGGGGAAGTTGTTCAGCGAGGCAAAGCCGGCCACCACGGGAGCAAGAGCCGCAGGAATCTGCGGATCGCTCGCGTTGGCCCAGTACTCCTTGCCGTTCACCACAAACTTGTGGATCTCCGTGTGAAGGGCCTGGCGCACCGCTCCCGCCGTGCCCGAAAACTCGATGACCGTGCGGCCGGTGGCCACTCGACTGACCTGAAAGCCCTGCGAGCCGAGCCAGCCAGTTACGGCCTGAATATCCACATCGGCGGGGCCGAATTGCTCGCCAAACTGCTCCGGGGTGAGCCACATGTGATAGTTGGGCGAAGATTTGATTTGCTGTTCGTCCAGCAACTTCCGCAGCTCGGTTTCCTGCCCCGCGGAGCGCTGCAAGACGAGCAGGATGCGCTCCATAGGCAGGCTATCGGGCGCGGCGCCTTGGTCATATTCAGGGCGCGCCAGCGGATGAGTATTCCCTCGCAGCGTGACGAGGTTCTCCGTGTCCACCGGTTGCATAACGCGCGCGGGGACGTTGACCGTTTGCGCCGAGGTTGCAAGTGCGGAGAAGAAGATAAAGGCGGATACTGGAAGCGTTCGCATGGGAAGCGAGCGTAGGAGTTTCATGCTGCCTCCAAGCACGAATTTTGTTGAGGTCACTGTGGGTCGCACATACGACCTAATGTCGTGCAGACGAGTGCCTCATCGGAAGTTTCGATTTTCCGACTACCGGTTGCGGAGTGTACATCCGATCACTTCGATTTGCAATCACCCACTTATCATTTATTTATTGAGAAAATGGCCCCGCCCGTGCTCCAAAATAGCTTACGCGCCGTGTGGAAAGTCGAGCCTTAGGCCGCTCTTCAATGATTCAATAACCCAATGAATCAATGAAACAATCCCCTCATTCCTGGGCTACACATGTGGACACATTGTCTCTTGACAAACTCCTGGCTCTATGCTAGCCTATTAAAGTGAGAACCGGAGCCGTTTCGGAACGGGACGCCTGCCTTCCCCGTGTTGGGGAGGTCTGCACTGTGATTTTGCGCCACGCGGGCGCTCTTGATTGGGCCATTGACCCCGCAGGCGCGGGGTGAGGATGCTGCCGAGCCCGCGGAAAGAATTCATAGCCGGCAACCGGCTGATTACTCCCTGCGGCCAAGACGATGAAACTCACATCGTGGACATCGATAGGATCATGGGAATCGACAATTCGTCTGGAGACACTGAGCGTGAGGAAGTGTACAAACCTCAAAAATCGAACGAACGACGCGGGAATGTCTATGAAAACAAATGTAGGTGGTATGTCGTATGTGGTAGGTCGGGAAAGAAAAACAGGGGCTGGGGACTGGGGGACGAAGGCCCGCCCCTCGCTGGTGCATGCCAGCATCACTCGCTCGATCTGTCCTGCGGCTCAAGAAAGCCTACCAACCCTGAAAGAGAATTCTTTTTTGACGGAAGGAAGCGGGAATGTCTATGAAAACAAAGGGTCGGCCTTCCACGAGCGGAAACGACGCGGGAATGTTGTTGAAAACACATATAGTTAGGCGTCAAAAGCGGTAATCTATGTGAATACAAAGAACTTATTAAAATGACTCAGGGCTGGGATCAAGCCGGTTGCACCGCCCCAGGAGCATTGGATCACAGATTGATTGATTTATTGACTCATTGTCTCATCGAATTATTGATCCATTGGAAGAACCATTTCGCTGCCGCTTTTCAATGATGCAATAACCCAATGGATCGATGAAACAATCGGCTCAACTGACCCGCAGCCAGTGGTCGCCAGCCGTCGCGGTTGCTTGTTTCCCCAATTCTCGTAATGTAAGATGACCATTGGCGGATTCGAACGTTCAGGCAAGAGCAGGATTCGGGATTCAGGATTCAGGAATCAGGGAAAAGCCACAAGCCGGCCTTCCTGCATCCTGAGTCCTGACTCCTGAATCCTGCTGAATGGAGGTGTGAGTTTGGCTGAGACCCCAAAGTACGACGTTGTGATTATCGGAAGTGGGCCCGGCGGGTACGTCGCGGCGATTCGTGCCGGGCAATTAGGGCTCAAGACAGCGATAGTCGAGAAAGACGACAAGTTCGGCGGAACCTGCCTGCACGTGGGCTGCATTCCGACGAAAGCCCTCCTATTGAACGCAGAGGTTTACGACTATTTCAAGCATGCCAAAGAATACGGAATCGTCTGCAAGGAATTCTCTATTGACTGGGCGGCCATCCAGGCCCGCAAGGCCAAGGTGGTCACCAAACTCGCGAAGGGCATCGAGTTTCTTTTCAAGAAGAACAAAGTGGAAAGTATTCAAGGATACGGGCGCCTGTCCGGCCCGGGCCGGATCACGGTAACGGATGCCAAGGGACAGACACGAGAAATCCAGGCTCAGAAGATTGTCCTTGCCACGGGGTCCGAGGCCAAGACGTTTCCGGGCTTCGAGCCGGACGGGAAAACCATCCTCACCAACAAGGAGATTCTGGCCCTGAAGGCGATCCCCGGATCGATGGTGATTATGGGCGCCGGGGCCGTGGGCGTGGAGTTCGCCTCGATCTTCCACCGCTTCGGCACAAAAGTCACGATCCTGGAGATGTTGCCGCGCGCGGTCCCACTTGAAGATGAAGAAATCTCTGCCGAACTCGAGAAGTCATTCCGCCGGCAGGGCATCGCCATTGAGACGCAGGCCAAAGTTGAGAAAGCCACCAAGACGGCAAATGGGGTGGCTGTTTCTTATACCGGAGCAGATGGGAAATCTCAGGCCATTGAGTCTGAGACCTTGTTGGTCGCCGTGGGGCGTTCTCCCAACACCCAAGATGTGGGCCTGGAGAAGACCCGGGTCAAGCTGGAGCGGGGGTTTGTGAGGGTCGATCCGTACATGCAAACCGATGAGCCTGGCGTTTACGCCGTTGGCGATATTGTTGCCAACAGCCCCTTGCTGGCGCACGTGGGCTCGATGGAAGGCATCGTTGCGGTTACGCACGCGGCGGGGAAGCCGGTAGAGCCCATAAACTATACACAGGTCCCGAATTGCACCTATTGTGAGCCTGAGATCAGCAGTGTGGGGCTCACGGAACGCCAGGCGCGCGAGGCGGGCCACAAGGTTCGCGCGGGGAAGTTCCCCTTTGCAGGCAACAGTAAGGCTGGCATCCTGGGCGCCCGCGAGGGCTTTGTGAAGATGGTGTGCGACGAAAAGTATGGAGAGATACTCGGGGTCCACATGATCGGGCCGCGCGTGACGGAGATGATCGCCGAAGCCGCGGTGGCCATGCGCCTCGAGGGTACGGTGGAGGATCTCGCCCACACGATTCACCCGCATCCAACGCTGACCGAGGCGATGATGGAAGCGGCGCACGCCGCGCACGACCGGGCGATCCATGCGTGAATGCGGCCGTCAGCGGTCAATTGGCAGTGGAGCACAAGTATGGCAAACCTAGACAAAAAAAGTACCGAAAACGGTAGCGTCAATGCTATCGAGAGTAAAGGTCGGAGCCCCTTTTTTCCGGACCAGCCGGTCCCGGTTGAATTGTTTGTGGGACGGTCTGCCCAAATCGACCATATTATGACCCGGGGGGTTGGGCAGGTGGCACAAGGAAAACCGGTCTCTGTCTTCCTGGAAGGTGAGTATGGCATCGGAAAGACCTCCTTCGCGCGCTTTACTCAATGGATGGCGGAGCGGAACAACGGCCTCTTAGGCATCTATGCAACGCTCGAACGAGCAGAAACCATGGACGAGGTCGGAGCAGCGGTGCTCGAAGCGACGTTGCGCTCGGGCGCGTACAACCCCAAGCTGGGCGAGAAGATTCGGGAGGGCATGGCCAAATTTGTTGGCCAGCAAAGCCTGTTCGGGCTGACCATACATGCCGAAGCCCTTCGTGAAGAAGCCCCGAATATCACGCGCGGTTTGCTACCTTTCTTGGCGCAAACCCTGGAGCGGGTCCGGTCCGACGGGGCGACGGGCGTTTTCCTTGTTATGGACGAGATTAACGGCCTCGCGAACAATCCGAAGTTCGCGGCCTTTCTGAAGGCCGTCGTTGATTCCAATGCGGCGATCTCGTTGGAGAAGCCCACACTGCCGCTCCTCCTTATGGTCTGCGGTGTCGAAGAACGCCGTAGGCAACTCATCGCTCAGCACGAGTCAGTGGGACGGATCTTCGATGTTGTCAGTATTGAGCGGATGACGCCGGAAGAGATGAACGACTTCTTTCGGAAGGCATTTGAATCCGTGCATATGACCGTTGACTCCAGCGCCTTGGTTGTAATGGCATCCTTGGCGGCCGGTTTTCCAAAGATTATGCACCTTATTGGAAATGCCGCATATTGGCTTGATCGGGATGGTCGAGTTGACCTGGCCGACGCCATTGCGGCGGTGGACTCGGCAGCGGAGGAAGTGGGAAAACGGTACGTCAACCAACAAGTTTATGCGGCTTTGCACAGCACGGACTACCATTCGATTCTGGCCAAAATTGCTAAGATGGCAGCCGCCGATAGCTTCATGAAGCGCGATATCGAGAAGGGGCTCACCGAAGGGGAAAAGCGGAAGCTGAATAACTTTCTACAGAGGATGAAAAGGCTGAAAGTCCTGCGCAGCGGCGATGTTCAAGGCGAGTACGTGTTCAACATGAGGATGGTACGTTTCTATATCTCGATGCGCAGCGCCCGGGAGATAGGGGTGGGAGAAGATTTCTCAAGCAGCGCCGTCCCGCGCCAACAATGACCTGTCAGATCGAAAGACTCGGAGTGGTCGAGTACGGGGACGGTCTGCGCCTACAGCGCGAGCGGGTGGCGCGGCGCAAGGCCGGCGTCATTGCGGACACACTTCTGCTGCTCGAGCATCCCCACGTTTACACGCTGGGTCGCAATGCGAAGAAGGAAAACCTCCTCATCTCCGCCGAGCAACTTGCCGCCCGCGGAGCGCAGGTCTTCGAGATTGACCGGGGCGGCGACGTTACTTACCACGGGCCCGGCCAGTTGGTCGGCTATCCCGTCCTTGACCTTGCGAAACACCGGCGTGATATCGCCTGGTACATGCGCTGCCTTGAAGAAGTCTTGATCGAAGTGGCCCGGGAGTACGGACTCGAGGCCGGACGCCTTGCCGGGGCCCCGGGAGTTTGGGTGGGAAATGACAAGTTGGCAGCCATGGGAGTTCACATTTCTCGCTGGGTCACTTCCCATGGCTTCGCCTTCAACGTCAACACGGACCTGCGCTACTTCGACTGGATAGTTCCTTGTGGGCTGCGCGACAAAGGCGTGACATCGCTCCAGAAGCTGTTGGGCCGGCGGGTGGGGATGGATGAAGTTGCCGAAAAGGTAGTCCGGCACTTTGGAAGAGTCTTCGGGCTGGAAATGGTCGAGGTCGTGGAGGAAGTCGAGGCTCGAGGGTCGAGAGTCGAATGCAGGGATCCTTCGTCCCGACAAGTCAGGACTTAGGATGACAGATGCAAGGGCAATTGAATCGTTCGCAGTATCATTAGATTTACTATTACCTTTATATGTAATAGACCTATCCGTTTGTGGCCCCGCGGACGGCGTGCCGGGTAAAACCATGGGGCAAGGCTACGGTACGGCGCGAAGGGAACGACATGGTGGTAATCACCTGCGGCGCTATGGTCCGGACCGCCCTCGAGGCGGCGCGGGAGCTGGAAAAGGATGGCCTCTCTCTGGAGGTCGTTGACCTGCGTTCTTTGCTGCCCTACGATGAAGAACCAGTGTTGGCAAGTGTGCGAAATAATGAATCAATGGCTCAATGAATCAATGAATCAATACATTTGAGGTTGCTATGCCTACGAATGTTATTATGCCCCAGATGGGTGAGAGTGTTGCCGAGGGGACAGTCACCAAATGGCTAAGAAAGGTCGGCGAGCGTGTCGGCCGGGATGAGCCTCTGTTTGAAATTTCGACCGACAAAGTGGATGCGGAAATACCTTCGCCGGCGGCCGGAATTCTGTCCCAAATTCTGGTGAAAGAAAACGAGACGGTTGCTGTGAACACGGTTGTGGCCGTGATCGATGGCGAAGGCGCTGCCGTGGCCGCACCCGCTGCTGAGGCAAAAGAGGAGGTCGCGGCGACTCCAGCAGCTCCGGCGGCTGCTATGCCGCCACCGCCCGCCGCGACAGCAAGCGTTGCAACCGCGGCTGGCGGTCCGCCTGCCTCCACCGCTCCAGCGGAAGTGAGGTCATCACCGCTGGTCAGGCGTATCGCCCGCGACTACCAGGTTGACCTCACGCAGGTACGGGGCACGGGCTTGGGCGGCAGAATCAGCAAGAAAGATATCCTGGCTTACGTGGAACAGCGCCAGTCTGCCGCCGCAGGCAGAACTGCCGCTGCTCAGAAGCCTTTGGTCGAGCCCCCACCCGCGCCGGTTCAGCCGGCGCCTTTGCCTGCGACTTTCGCCGGGCCGACGCAAGTTGTTCCCATGACCCCTATGCGCCGGCAAATCGCCGAGCACATGGTGGCGAGCAAGAGGACTTCGGCCCATGTCTACACCGTATTCGAAGTCGAAATGACCAAAGTGGTGGAGGCAAGGGAGCGGCAGCGCGATGAGTTTGAGCGGAGAAACGGCTTCAAGCTGACTTACACACCCTTCTTCGTTCGAGCTGCCGTCGAAGCGATCCAACAAATGCCCGTCATCAATTCCTCGGTCGACGGAACGAACATCATTTACAAGCGGGACATTAATGTGGGGATTGCCGTGGCGCTCGAGACGGGACTTATCGTGCCGGTCATCAAGCGCGCGGATGAAAAGAACTTCCTGGGCATCGCGCGTGCGGTTCAGGACCTTGCGGAGCGGGCGCGAACCAAGCGCTTGAGCGTCAAGGATGTACAGGGAGGGACTTTCACCCTTACCAATCCCGGGAGTTTCGGAGGTCTGTTCGGCTTGCCGATCATCAACCAGCCTCAGGCGGCCATTTTGGGTGTGGGCGCCATCGAAAAACGTCCAGTGGTGCGCGACGATGCGATCGCCATCCGATCGATGGCCTACCTCTCCCTTTCCTACGATCACCGGGTCATCGATGGAGCGGTGGCCGAAAAGTTCCTGGGCCGCATTAAGCAGATCCTCGAGAATTGGGACGAGGCGGTGCTGTAAGAGCAGGTGCTAGGGGCTGGGGACTAGGGGCTAGGGAACCGCTTACAGCACTAGCCCTGCCCCTTGGGGAGAAGGCGGACCGCGACGGCGCTTTCACCAGCCGGCGCGGGCCGGGCGAGGGGTCAGCGGGTGTCAGGGGACAGCGACCGTGATTGAGTCCGGGCTACGAACAACGGACCACAGACGACTGACAACGGACTATCGACTGTTAACTGCCTTTGGGGTAGTTGCAGGCTGAACGCTGGGCAGGCGATCCATGAGATTCTCCAAGTCTTCCAAGCAAACATTCGGATCGATGCCCCTCTGCTGAAGATTGGGCAGGAAGGGATTGAAGTTCATGGCAAAAAAACGCTTCCCTTCGTCCTTTCGGCCTAACTGTGCGAATTGGGCGGCCAAAGTTTGCAAGAGTCCAAGCGAGAGGCTCTTTTCCTCACGCCACTTGATAAGATTCTGGCGCAGGATACCGGCGAGGTAGTCTGCATACTGGTTTGTATTGTCAACGTATTGCCCGTTGATGCATGCGTAGATCGAGAGCACGTCGGCCGCATCGGCGTGAGCCCCACAAGTTGTCATATAGGGACGGTGGGCCACGCATTCCCAACTCTTATCTTTGTGGATGCTGCGGATTTCCAGGCCCTCGAAAGGCAAACCATCCAATCCGTCGATTTGGCCCAAGACTGTTACTGCGTCTCTGCCTAATTCGATGATCGTGGCCACAGTACAACAGTGGTCCCCACCGGAATATTGACCTATCACAGCGTCCGGCACACCATTCCCCGTGAGGCTCTTGGTGTATTCCAGGCGGCTACGGCTACCTGGGGGGGAAAGCCCATGGCGCCCATTGAAGTCGTAAAGAGTCGTCCAGGAATCTCTTGATCCTTCCAGGGTCTCCAGCTTGAAAACGGGTTGGTCATTCCGGTTGTAAACCACAAACCGGCCAGAAGCGAAAACCAGTGAAGCGGGGCTCCGCCGGTATAAGGCAGCGCGATAGTTCTCCAGTCGATAGGTCTTCAATCTCTCGTATCCAACCAAATCCGGTACTTGCCCGCCTATTCCTGTGCTCGTGAGGATGAAATCCTCGGCTGAAGATGCCATATCCTTCAGACTGGCTGGATTCCACTGTCGCTGGATTGCCACAAAGATTAGAACTACCACCAAGGCAAGCGCGAAAGAGATCACATTTTCGCCCCTGTGCATATCCCCTCAACCATTCCCCAGAACGAAGAAGCTACCGCCGCAATCGAACCAGTCTATTTAATCACTTCTCGCCCCCATTGTCATGAACACGCAACTGTGTGAGGTGCGTCAGTTGGATGCAGACTATTCCCAAGCCTTAACCGCGCCCCGCCGGAAGGAGTCCAGCACCCAATCATCCTCCGCCTGTTGATGGCGAAGAACGTAGAAGTTGCCGTCGTCTGCCAAAACCTTGAAACAGTGGTAGCCAATGCCATACCATTGATCCAGGACCTCTTTGACTTCGAATACCTGTCCCCCGGGCTTGTCTCCAAAGGAGAACCGGAGGGGCCGCTCATCTGCCTTGTAGCCTGAGTAACAATCGACTTTGAGTTGCAGGCTCATGGTGCCCAGTGAATCACACGCTGCCCGTCCAAATTTGGAATAACGACCCGTTCACAGCAAGAGTTCAGCGCGGATAGACTGAGCGTATTCATCGAAGCCTGAAACGGGCAACAGGCGGATACGCTCGCCCTGAAGAATGCCCTGAGACGAGCGGACGATGGGATGGTCCAGGTCAAGGATATCTTCGTGCCCGACAGTCAGGTGGGAAGATTCTTTCTCGAGGACTCTGTCGAAGGTCCACTTCAGCGCCTTGGCGCGTTCATTGTCCCTTTGCAGAGAAAGGGTATGGATCAGCTTCAGGCGCCCGTTGGGCTTGCCGCCTTGTTCGAGGGGCCTGTACCCAAAGTCGAAAACAAACGGGTCGCCAGCGCCTGTCCATTGTGAGGCGGGGATGCCCCTTTCAACAAACTTGCGGTCAAGCACACCGCATCGGCGCAGGGCTTCCGTCATGCGGTGCTTGATGCGCATCCTGGTATCTTGCTTTGTGGGACCAGTAAGAGGCGCACCCACGTGCCGATCGAAAAGGTCCTGAAGTTGGACGCTTAGGTCGGCGGTCAAGCAGGTCCGGGCTGGTGACAACTGAATGAGGTTGGAATAGGACTGCTGCATCTCGGCGATGTACCCGTCAAGATCCTCTTCGTGCTCTTCGATCTGTTGCTCGAAGTGGGGTTGCAGTTCCTTGAGGAACTGCGTATCTGCCTGGGCGTGGAAACGGGTGATGCGGCGGAAATCGTCGCTGAACAAGCAATCCAGGAACTGCTCGTCAGAGCAAAAGAGGAACAGCCCGATGTTGATAAACTCCTGCTTCACCACGTCCGGGACGTAGCGCACCAGGAAGTATGAGCACTGCTTCAACTCGCTCTCTTTCACCATGGGTTCCGTCTCGCTTGACCAGCCACTTCAGCCTCTTTCCCAATTCGGGAACGGCTGCAAGGAACTATTCTTTGCGTCAATGATAGCTTGCCGAAGTCTTCTGCGCCGCTCATACAATCTTCCCGCAAGCCGTGTCAACTGACAGGGGTCGGGCCCGCACCACTCCTCAGGCATTTGAAGAACACATTCCTCGATTTGAGCGTGATCCAGGTTCTCTATCCTGGAGAGAAAGGGTTCAAACGACTTGAATCCCTCGACCTTTTCATAAACCAGCCGGCGGGGATAAAGACCCCGGATAGGGCTGTCCGGAAAGCTCCAATCGCCATCGTTAAAACAAAAGCCCTGATCGATGAGCAAAGCTGAATAGGCAGGACCTTCCTCGTCCACAGAGCGGACGAAAATGACTTGGCGGCCGTCACAGTTACAGGTCCACTTGTCAAAAACGAATCCCCCCAAGAAAACGGAAGCTAAGTTCCTGACGTTGCGCAGCAAACGATCAGGTAGAAAATCCACCACTAGAGTTTGGCTGGGAACCCCCGGGAAGCGTGAGCCAAAATGCAGGCCCGCCAAACAAAGCACGCGGCGGGCGCCGATCTCGAGTTCAAGAGGCGGGTTCCCACGGATAAGGCCGGGAGGAACTTCGACGAAGGCCGGGGTTGCGACCGGAAGGCCAATGAGCATTGCCAAACGACCTGCCAACATTTCGTTGGCCAGGACGCGTACGTGTTGGGGGTTGTTCTGAAACTTAACAACGTAACTGGAAGCGTCCTCACAACGCAGCAGGTAGGGCTGCGAGGCTCCGCGCATGCGCCGGATAACCTCGAGGGCAAGAACTCGAGCGCAGGCCGCGTGGCCACTCAGGCCTGACGACTCACGGTTTGGTTGGGACTGCGAGACCATCCACGCTGCCTGACCACTGACGCCGGCCGTACAGCTTATACTGGGAGGCCAGACACACCACCCTCCGCTTATCCTCGCCGACACTTTGAGCGAGCATGCCAACCCTTGCGGGTCTTGGGAGCCTGGTCCAGCTACTTGGCTCGGCGCTTTTTCTTGGCAACCGGCTTCTTGGCTGACTTGGCAGGCTTTGCCGCTTTCTTCACGGGCTTCTTTGCGGGCCGTTTTTGCGGCTTAGGCTTTGGCTTTGCCTTTGGCTTTGCCTTTGGCTTTGCCTTTGCCTTTGCCTTTGCCTTTGCCTTTGGCTTTGGCTTTGCCTTCGCTACCGTTTTCCGGGCCACAGCAGCAGGTTTAGGAGCCGGAGTTGGTGCGGCAATCTCCGCAACAAACGGAACTGTAGGACCCTTTTCGGCAATCACGGTCTCCTCTACTTTGTAAGAAACCTCCTCCTCAAGCTCCTCGCCTTCCTCGCCCAGCCTTTCCTCCGCTTCTTCCTTGTAGTCGGAGGAGAGCTCGTCTCCATAATCCTCGAGCTCATCGCCCGGTTTATTGTCTTTATCGAAATCCATGAATTCCTCCCCCCATCCTTTTGTCACCACCCAAGAAAGCCGAGCTTTCGCTTGGGCAGCAGGTGCCCACGTCCTACCTTCTTCGCTGGAGGCAGATGTATAACACACCAATCGTTGTGTCAAGTGGAATCATTGATCCACGCAGAAAAGAGTCCTAACGCCCCTCGGCAAGTTGTTTGGGGGTGGCCTTGGGTGTGGCCACGGCTTCTCCCGTCCCAGGGGTAGCCTTTGTGAGACTAGTTACCTTGCCAGCCTGCCTGGAATTCTTCCGCCCTTTGGAATGAGACTTGCTCGAGGCGGTCCGGCCTCCTCCGGCCACATAGATGCGCAGAGGCGCTCCTGGAGTCAGTTGGGAGGTTTTCAAGTTATTCCAGCGGCGGATCTGGTAAGGAGTCACATCAAAGCGGTCGGCGATAAACTCCAGAGTATCACCGGCGCGAACACGATACCTGACCGCGTAGCGCGGCCCCCCTTCGCGGACTCGGACCAGAGATGATTCCTTGCCGGGGGCCAGAGGGACCACCAAGTGGGTACCCTGTTCCAAGGCCGATTCGTTGTCCAGCCGGTTAACTTCCCGCAAGGCCACAGGTGAGACGTGGAGCTTCTTGGCAATGGTCGAAAGGGTTTCGCCTTCCTCCACCTTGTAGGCTCTCCACCAGATTCTCTTGTCCTCCGGAATTGCCGCCACCCTTTGCTCAAACAGTTCCTTGGTTCCCTGGGGAAGGTTCAAAGCGAATTGAGGGTTGTTGGGCGGGGTCGTCCAGCGAAGCAGACTGGGATTCAGCCGGGTCAACTCTTCCACGGGCCTGTCGATGAGTTGAGCCGCCAGGCGCAGGTCCGTGGGAGTACTTACTACCACTTGGTCGGCAGAAAGAGGCGGGTCCGGCTGAACATCGAAGCCATACGCTTTCGGGTCCTTCGCGATCATCAGGGTCGCCATGAAAATCGGCACGTAGTCTTCCGTCTCAGTGGGAAGGGCGTGCAGCCTTCGCAAGGTCCAATAATCAGCGTAGCCCGTCCTCTCCACGGCTGCCTGCACCGTCAAGGGGCCACTGTCGTAAGCCGCCATGGCAAGGGACCAGTCTCCAAACATCTGGTACAGATCCTTAAGATGGCGGGCCGCGGCCTGCGTGGACTTCACGGGATCTTCACGCTCGTCCACCCAGCGGTCCTTCTTCAACCCATAGAGCATGCCCGTTCCCAGCATGAACTGCCAGATGCCTTTTGCGCCTGCGCGCGACAAGGCGTAAGGATTAAACGTGCTCTCCAGAGCGGCAAGGTAGATAAGGTCCTGAGGAATCCCCTCCTTGCGCAGGGTGTCGGAGATGAGCGCCTGATATATTCCCAGTCGCTTCAGGGCCGTAGTTATGTAGCCTCGTCCCCTGTTCTGGAAGTAAGTCAAAACGCCGTCAACATAATCGTTGGAAACCAGCGGCAGGTCAGACCGAACGGCTTTCAGTTCCTGCTGGGCTTGCCGCTTGATTCTTGGATCAACAGGGAAGGTTAGCCCGGAGAATGATTCAAGTGGCGAAGGGACATAATTATGTGGACTCAAGGTGTCGCCACGTTCCAGCGCAGCCGCCTCGGCAGCGTAGACGTCCTCTACCAGTTTGTCAAATTCGCCACTGAGGCGGTCGTCGTCCTGAACGTCGAGGTTCGACTCCAACAACTTCTCCACCGCTTGATCAAATTGTGCCTTAGCTCCTTCCAGGTTTCCGGAGCGATAATCGGCCATTCCAGCTTTGTACATGGCTTCAACTTGTGAAACGAGGACAGCGGCAGGGCTGGGGTCCGGCGCGGGCGGATTATCAGGCGGCGCCACGGGAGGCTTGAGCGGCAAAGGTTGAACGGCCGGAGTTGCCGCTGGGACTTGAACTACCGTCGATCGCTTTTCAGCTCCGCAACTTAACAAAAGGGCAACGGCACTCAGGCTCCACAAGAGCTTTGCCTTTTCCGAAAATGTCTCTCCCCTCCTAGGTTCGATAATTCAGTCCGTCCTTTCCCTGGTACTTAAGCCAAATTCTAACGGCAAGGCCCTGCCAGGGTCAACCTTAAAGTCGATTAACCTCGTATGCCCCTTTGATGTCCTAAGGTTAGATCACTGACAAAGCGCCGACTTCGGGGCAACCCAGGAGGTGGGCTGTATGGAAAGAAGTTTGAATGCCCTGAGAAACCTTGTCTGCCCGGTGGAGAGACACCCAACTTCCTCGACTCGATTCCATGGGGAACCTCGGCGCCCCTCACTGTGGCTGGATTCGAGCTATTTCTTATAGTACTGAGCGTTAGTCTCGGTAAATTCCTTCCATTTCTCCGGCAGGTCATCTAGAGGAAAGATGGCGGAAACAGGACAAACCGGCACGCAGGCCCCGCAATCGATGCACTCGACTGGATCGATGTAAAGCATGGGAACGTCGGCGAAGTTGGTTTCATCTTTACGGGGGTGGATACAATCAACCGGGCAGACGTCCACGCACGCGGTGTCCTTGGTATTGATGCAGGGTTCAGCAATCACATAGGCCATACGAAATTCCTCCTGAGGGCATTCTTGTTTCCGTATCCTTGCGCCCCCACCTTGCTATAGATTATCTTGGCGCCCCTGGGCGTGCGATGACTTAAGTCGTGCCCAAGGATAAAGTGTCTGGTAATCTGTTGCCATGGCGGTTCTTGATCCAGTTGAGACTCTGCGCCGCGTGGCGTTCTTCGCCGTTTTGCCGGTCGATGAACTCAGAGCCTTGGCCTGCCATTGTGTAGCCCGGCGACTGGCCAAGGAGGAGGTGTTGGTCGCTGAGGGTGATGCGTGTGACGGCCTCTTCGTCGTCCAGTCCGGAGCGATCAAGATCTTCAAGATGGCCGAAAACGGCCGCGAGCAAGTCCTGGTGATCGAGCGCGCCGGATCCACTGTAGGCGAGCTTTCAATCTTTGACGGGGGCAATTTTCCTGCCTCTGCTGCCGCTGTGGAAGACTCCACGCTTCTCTTCCTTCCCAAGAAGGAATTATTGGTTTTGTGCCGTCGCAATTCGGAAGTGGCCCTTGCCGTTATCCGCACCCTGGCATGGAGGTTCCGGTACCTTGCGGACCTAGTCGAAGAATTATCGCTAAAAGAGGTCAGCCATCGGCTGGCGCGGTTCCTGCGCGACCGCGCTCTGCGGTTAGGCGTCCGCACCCGACGCGGCGTCGAGTTTCCCCTGGAGGAAACGAACCAGCAGATCGGCGCGGAGATAGGCACGGTCCGTGATCTGGTTTCGCGCAACCTCCGGCGTTTTGTGGACCGAGGCGTCATTCGCCTGGAACGCCGCAAAGTCATCGTCTTGGACATGACCGAGCTCGAAGCCCAGGCCGCCGGCGCAAAAAGGGCTTCGGGCTAGTACTACTACGTTAAGTTAAGGTGGACGGTTTCGTTTGCGAATTACGCTGCCACAATACGCGCACTCTCCGGTCCAGGTAAACAACAGGCGTTGGATCTCACGACGCGTCTGTGGCAGGGTC
>Ga0326727_10005763_pt1 | contig 34904 bp, 32 predicted proteins | sample MB2enrmetagenome_FD_207643 | JGI IMG/M metagenome (GOLD analysis project Ga0326727, IMG submission 207643) | Lab enriched peat soil microbial communities from McLean, Ithaca, NY, United States - MB29MY | ecosystem: Environmental > Terrestrial > Soil > Wetlands > Peat | place: USA: New York...
CATCTTTGATTTAGAAGTGGTAAAAAATGAGGTATTAAATGCTTCTTAGCTTTTGCAATTGGCGTTAAACAATGGTATGAAACGTACATAAATTTATTCCATGCTCCAAAAGTAAAATATGAAAAAGTTAAAAGTTAAAAAAACATTAAAAGAAATCAACGACAAGATAAGAGAGGGGCGGGCTGTGGTTGTCACAGCCGAAGAGATGATTGATGTTGTTGAAAGACATGGCGAGGTGGAAGCCGCCCGTAAAATAGATGTTGTTACTACAGGAACTTTTGCCCCGATGTGTTCTTCGGGAGCTTTTCTTAATTTTGGTCATACGTCACCTCGCATCCGGGCATCCAAAGTATGGTTAAATGATGTGTCGGCTTACGGCGGAATTGCCGCTGTGGATTGTTATATTGGCGCAACGGAAGTTGTCGAAAACGATCCGCTCAATAGTGTTTATCCCGGAGAATTTAATTACGGCGGCGGTCATGTTATCGAAGATTTGGTTGCTGGAAATGTTGTTAAACTGCGCGCCGAAGGTTATGGGACGGATTGTTATCCCGCGCGGAAATACGAAAGAAACATTACAATAAAAGATTTACAGAATGCGATTTTGTTTAATCCGCGCAATGCTTATCAAAATTACAATTGCGCTGTTAATTTATCCGACAGAACAATTTATACTTACATGGGGATGCTTCGTCCGCAAATGGCCAATGCGGCGTATGCGACATCGGGACAATTGAGCCCTTTGTTTAATGATCCTTATTACCGGACAATAGGGATCGGGACCCGGATATTTTTGGGTGGAGCGCACGGTTTTGTTGCCTGGCCGGGCACACAGCATAATCCTAATGTGATTCGTGGAGTAAATGGGGTTCCTAAACAGGGTGCCGGTACAATTGCCGTCATTGGAAATTTAAAAGAAATGACTCCTGAATGGCTTGTGGGAGCAAGCATTTTAGGCTATGGAGTCTCCCTGTTCGTAGGCATAGGCATTCCCATCCCTATTCTGGACGAAGAAATGGCACTTTTTACAGCAGTAAAAGACGAGAATATTTATACCCAGATTTACGATTACAGTATGGATTATCCTAAAGGAGTGGCCAAGCCTCTGGCAGAAGTCAGTTATAAGGATTTGCGCAGCGGAACAATCATCATTGACGGGAAAAAAATTATCACTGCGCCTCTATCCAGTTATTACAAAGCCAGACAGATTGCCAATATATTAAAAGAATGGATTGAACGCGGCCGGTTCATACTGGGCGAACCGCAACAAACCCTACCCTCCGTGTAAATTAATTATTAGTTTTTCATTAAATTCATCTATTAGCAGTTTATTACTAGTAATTATCTAAAATTATTTATTATACTCCTCGATATTATCGTTTCTCCTGAAATTGATGCAAATCTCCTTTTATGTTGAAATAATTAATAATTATTTGTAATATAGCTTAATATTAATTAATATTAAGCTATATTAATTAATATTCTTGACTTTTCTTTTAAATTAGTTTCTTATAATTACCAAATGAGGTATCACTTTAATTTATGGTAGATAATATAAAGAAAAATCAAGTAAAAAAATTTCGTGAAACAATACCTTTAAGTATATCTGAATTGGCGAGGAGGGCTGGCTTAACTCCGCAAACACTTTCCAAAATGGAGAAGGGCTTGTCTACCAGAAAGAATTCAGAATTGAAAGTAGCTAAAGCACTGCAGAAGCCATATGAAGAAGTATTCCCTTGAAAAGGCAACGTAATTATTTTTAAAAGGCAAGGGATTGACGCAAAATGAAGATAGGCAGATATTTGATTTTCTTTTTGTTGTTAATGGCTCTGTTAATAACTTTCGGTAACAGAGGGTTTGTTGATAATTACTTAATGAGCAAACGGCTGGCTCAGTTAAAATCGCAGACAACAGAGATAACAACAGAAAACAACGAATTAAAAAAGAAAATAATTTTATTGCGCAACGACATTAACTACATAGAAATGATAGCCCGTAATGAATTAGGTATGGTCAAAAAAGGAGATATTGTTTATCGATGGGCAAAATGATAAAAAAAGTATATTTAGTCAAGAATAATATGATGGTGCTTTAATGCTAAGTTTTAAAGAAATATTTTCAAGACAAAAAAGACTGGTTGGACTGGATATCGGTTCAAGTTCTTTAAAGTTAGCCGAAATAATCAGTAACTCTAAAGGCCATTATCTTAATCGTTTCTTTGAGATTCCACTTCCTAAAGGAATAATTGTTGACGGTATTTTAGCGGACGCCAGTGCTTTATCTCTAAAAATCAAAGAAATTTTCAAACATTCCAGTTGGGGTAAAAAAGGAATAGTAACTTCTATTGCAGGCAATTCGGTTATTATAAAAAAAGTAACATTGCAGCAAATGAATGAAACGGAATTTCGCGATTTAATCCATGATGAAGCCGGTAAATATTTGCCATTTGATAGTATGGATGATGTTAATTATGATTTTCAGATTTTGGGTGAAAATAACTATAATCCTAATCAGATGGATATTATTATTGTAGCGGCCAAAAAAGAAGTGGTCAACAGCTATCTTGAGGCGGTTACAGCTGCTGGTCAGAATGTTGAAATTATGGATGTGGCGCCTTTTGTTCTGGAAACTCTGTACGAAGCTAATTATGAGTTTGATAATGATGAAATTGTTGTAATCATTAACATCGGAGCGAGCACCACCGGCATCAATGTCATTAAAGGCGGCATGTCAATTTTTACAAGAGATTTTGCTTTGGGCGGTAATTCAATCACTGAAAGCCTGCAAGAGAAATATAAGACAACTTTTGAAGAAGCAGAAAAAATCAAAATAGAAGGAATCCCTGATGGCGGCGAAGGAGATAGCCTGGATTTAAAAAACAGTATTCTGGAATTTGCCCAACCGATTTGCCTGGAAATTGAAAGATCCATTGATTACTTTCGTTCAACTTTTGGCGGCGAAGATATCAAGCAGATATTGCTTGCCGGTGGTTCTGCTAAAGTCTACAACTTAGCGAGACATTTATCGGAAACGCTGAATGTCAAAACTGAATTAATTAATCCGTTTTTGAAAATCGGTTATAACAAAAGAAGCATTGATGTAAAAAATATAGAAAGCATTAAACCGGTTGCCGCGACAGCTATAGGTTTGGGCTTAAGGAAAATAGGCGACAAATGATTAAAGTTAATCTTTTACCCTATCGCGAGAAGGAAAAAAAAGAAAATTTTGTTCAACAAATATTTATTTTTGCGGGTTCATTCATTTTCTTTATTCTTGTTCTTGTATGGCTGCAAGTTTGGGCGAGTTCTTCAGTTAATAATTTAGAAAATCAGAAAAAGGATGCGGAATCTTCACTGGCCGATTTAGATAAAAAAATTGGTAGTCTGGATAAATATAAAAATGAAAAAACAGATCTGGAACAGAAATTAGGGCTAATTGCAACTTTAGAAGAAAACCGTTTGGCTCCAGTGAAGATGTTGGACAATCTGGCCATGCTTGTTCCGGCAAAAGATATCTGGATTGTCAAGATAACCCAAAAGGGAAACAATCTAAGTATTGAAGGAATTGGCAGAGACAATATCGCTGTGGCCGATTTTATGAAAAGTATTGAAAAATTTGATCCGATAAAATCAGTAGATCTAATATCTTCCAAGAAAACGGATATTTCCGGCTTTACTTTGCAGCAGTTTAATTTTTCCTGTGTTTTGAAAAAAGGATTTTAATATGGCTATAACTTTAACTGATATAAAAAAAATGCCTACTCAAGGTAAGGTGTTGGCCGTATTTCTATTAATATTATTAATTGGTTATTTAGATTGGTTTTACTTTTTATCTTCGGCGATAGAGGATAAAAATCGTCTTAGTGAAGAAGTCACTGCGATGCAGGGGAAAATTAAAGAAAAAACAAAAATTGCCGACCAGATCAAACAATACAAAGCTGATGTCGGGACTTTGCAAGAAAATTATAAAATAGCTTTACAAAAACTTCCTGACCAGCGGGAAATTCCCAATCTTTTTCATTCTGTGGCTTTGGCAGGTAAAGATGCCGGCGTTGAGTTTTTATTATTTGAACCCAAGGCTTCCGTGCCAAAAACGCTGGATAAACAGTCTGCGGCGGAATCCAAGACAGGTGCAAAGCCTTCTGATCAAAAAGACCAAAAGCCTGAAAATACCTCTAAGGCGGTTGCTGACGGCAAGAAAGCGCCCGCAGCAGAAGAGCCTCTTTATGAAGAAATTCCGGTAGAGGTGTCGGTAATGGGCACTTTCCCGAACATTCTTTACTTTTTTGACAAGGTGGCTAAATTACCGCGGATTGTCAACATTTCTGATATTTCCATGGGAGACAGAAAAGATGTTAAAGGAAGGGGGGATGTTATTACTTTATTATGTACGATTAAAACATATATGTTTATTGATAAAAAAGAAAAAACAAGTGACAATAAAAGTGATAACAAGACAAAATGAAAAAAATAAATTTCATCTTTTTTAATATTATTATAATTATTTTCATCACAGCATTTTTTGCTTTTGCAGATGAAGTAAAAAATGCCGCAACCCCGCTTGCTCCTGCTTCCGTAAAAGCAACATCTGCCGCGAAACAAACTTCCACTCAAAACCCGGCGCCGCCTGCCCCGGTTTCTGTTCCGACGCCACCCCCTGCCCCGCCGGACAATTATAGCTATAATCCATTGGGCAAGTCCGATCCTTTCCTGCCTTTTATTATGGTAGAAATACTTGAAAAAAAGAAAACCGAGAAAAAAGAAAAAGAAGCTGTTTTCTCCATCTTTCCATTGCAGAGAGCCGAAACGGATAAGTACAGAGTGGTGGGAATTGTCGGCGATAAAGATTACAGGGTTGCCATTGCTGAAGATGCAACAAAAAAGTTTTATCCTTTATTAAAGGGAACACGAATCGGATTACATGATGGTAAAGTGATTGAGATTTTGGGTGATCGTGTTATTGTAGAGGAATATGAAAATAAAAAAGCAAAAAAGGTAATTTTAAAACTGCGCAAAAATTAGAATGAGGTAAAATCATGAAAAAATATTTATCCAGAATATTTATTGTATTTGTAATTATTACTTGGATTTTTACATACATTACAGCAAAATCTTTTGCTGTTTCAGCAGAGGATAACAATAAAGCGTCTGAAAACAAGACAGAGGTTTCTGTTAATGACGGGAATCTGGAAAATGTTTTATTTGCAAAATTGCCCGGTAAAGAAAGGATTCATCTTGTTGTTTCTAAACAGTCATCCGTTGAAGTAAAAAGTAAAGTTACCGGCGGTTATTTGATTAAGTTGGAAGATATGCAGGTGCCGGAAAATCTATGCCGGTCCCTGGGAGAGGGAGAGTTAAACAATATTGTAAGCGTAGTTCCATCACAACAATTAATAAAAGGCAAACATTGGGTTTATTTAAATATTGCTGTTAATAAAATTGTTCCTTATTCAATAAGGCAGGAAGGGTCCAATGTTTTAATTGATTTTAATGTTTCCGGTTTGGAGGTAAAGAAAGTCAATGGTTCTCCGAAAAAAACCGGGCCGAGAAAAATAGTCGCGAAAGTAAGCGCCGAAACAGCGGACAATAGTGATGACGTTAAGAAAAATGAAACAGAAAATGCGTATGCCTATAAAGAACCCATAAAAAAAGGTAAAGATCGAATAATCTCGCTTGATTTTCAGGACGCGGACATAAAAAGCGTTTTGCGTTTGATGGCTGAATACGGCGATATCAGCATAGTCAGCGGTGACGATGTAAAAGGGACCGTGACTCTAACCATGAAAAATGTCCCATGGGGGCAAGCCCTCGATACAATATTGGACACAAATGGTTTAGCCCAAAAACAAATGGGTAATGTTATTAGTGTGTTAACATTGAGCAGAAAAAAACAAGATGAAGCTGAAAGAAGCGCAGCTGAAAAGTCTCAAATAGAGGCTGAAGATACGCGAAAAGCAAGGGAACTGAAACAAATGTCCGAAAAAGGTTTATTAAAGCAAATATTAATTGAAGCAAAAATTGTTGAGGCAGATGAAAGCTTTATCCAAAATATTGGAGTTCAATGGGGTTTTGGAAATCAGCAGTCGGTCAGCAACGGCACATATGGCTTAGGTCTGACTGGTGGCAGCAGTACATCTAATACAAATCCATATTCACAAGTTTATCCTTCTCAAATTGGTGTGACAACCAGTTCGGGAGCAAGCTTAGCTATGGCCGCTGTAAATTTCCCGGCACAAGTGGGATCACCGGCCATTGGTCTGGTATTTGGCGGTGCGACGGGCTTTCTTGAAACCCAACTGGCCGCTTTGGAAGTTAACGGCACCGGGAAATTAATTTCTGCACCCAAGGTCGTGACGATGGAAGGCATTAAGGCTATTATTAAGCAGGGCGCTGAAGTCCCGTATACAACTCCGGCATCAGGCACTTCACCGGCAACCGTTTCTTTTAAAGACGCCCTGTTGAGTCTGGAAGTGACGCCGAAAATAACCGATGAAGGGAAAATTTCAATGGAAATCAAAGCAAATAATGATAGCCCCGATTATGCAGATGCAGTGCTGGGCAATCCTCCCATCAAAACAAGCGCAATTGAATCAAAGGTTGTTGTAAGTGACGGAGACACTGTCGTTATTGGTGGAGTTATGCAGTCAGACGAAGAGAAATCCGTAAGCGGCTGGCCCTTTCTTCAGCAAATCCCCGTTCTGGGATGGTTATTTAAAACACAGGACATAAGCAATACCAAAAAACAATTATTGGTTTTTGTGACACCTAAGATACTAAAAGGCAGTGGTTTTAAAGAGCCCCCGCCGGGAAAAGCAATAAGTCAATAATTCTGTTATCTGCGCGCTTATACTTTTAAATTGAAGGATGGTTATTAATTAAGTGAAACTGATTGTAAACAAAGTTTTGTTTTACCTTTTTTTTCTGGCAATATTCCTTTGTTCCTCCTGCACCTATACTCCGTGGCACAGGCAGCAATCGGAACTGTTTTTGAATAAAGGCATTTCTTATATAGAAGTGGGAAATTATAATAGTGCCTTAAAAGAGCTTCTGGAAGCTGAAAAATACTATTACGGCAATCCTAAAGTTCATTATTATTTAGGCATGTCTTATCATGGCAAAGGCATGAAAGACAAAGCCATCGAGGAATTCAAAGAAGCGATCTCTCTGAATAAAGATTATTCCGAAGCGCATAATTATTTAGGCACATTATACTCAGATAGAAATCTCTGGGACCAGGCGATTGAAGAATTTGACAAAGCTCTCAGTAATCCAATATATGATACACCTTCAATCGCTCTTTATAATTTGGCATGGGCTTATTACTCCAAAAAGGATTATAAAACGGCTTTAGTGAAATATCAGGATGCGCTTAATATAGATCCCCTTACAAAATTACGGCCGCAAATCGAGAAAAACGTGGGAATTATTTATTCTGATCAGGACAATATTACGGAAGCTATACGGCATTTTAAGAAATCAATTGAATTAGATCCTTCACTTTTGGACGCTCATCTTTTATTAGGTCAAAATTATTTAAAAATTAAAGATAATAAGAATGCTAAAAAAGAATTTCAAACTGTTATTAAGTTATCGCCTGAATCTTCTTTTGGCAGAATGGCCGAAAATTATCTGAAGTCCTTTAGATAGTCTGCCCGCAATATTTAATTCTTTCCATCCTTGACACGCTATATAGGCATATGTTAGTTACCGCAAAATCAACACCTTTTTATTTAATAGGTTAGCCTTAAAATATGAAAAACAACACTTTTGAGGGAGAACGTGACGATTTTCTAGACGAATCGAAAGAGCTTTTGCGTCAGAACAATCTGCTCAAAGCATTGAATCTTGCAGCGGAGCGATTGAATTCTTTTCCTGTGGATGCCGATGCCCATATAGTAATGTGTAACGCCCTTATTGGTATGGGAAAGCTGGATGATGTACGTGAAGTATTGCGGAATTTGGAGGAAATTATTTCCGGGCTGATTCTTGTTTATGAACGGGTGGGAGATACTTATCGGGAAAAAGGTTTTCATCAGGATGCGGCTGCTTGTTATGAAAAAGTTATTTCTTTACATCCAGGCGCCCAAAAGGCAAGAGAAGTTATCGGAAAGATGTTTCTTCTGGAACAGGAGGACAATCCTGTTCCAGAAGTTGATGTTATACATAATGAGAATATTCCCGAACCGGAATTTTTTACACTTACATTAGCCCAATTGTATATTAAACAGGGGCATTTGCCGGACGCAGAAATAATTCTTGAAGAAGTAATAAAAAAAGAACCTCAAAATGCGCAAGCTTTGGCCATGCTCGATAAACTCAAAACGTCATTGGTTTCACAGTCGTCAGCGAACGGGAACTTTCCTGAACCCGACAATCTGATAAAAACGCTTTCTTCCTGGCTGGAAAATATCAAAAGGTTGAAAATAAATGCTGCGGAAAAATAAAAACATGTCCGTTAGAATATCCCGCCTTCAGAAAAAATTTTCTGCCTGGAAAATTGATAGTTTGATTTTCTTTAACATGAATAACATCCAGTACTTTTCCGGTTTTACCGGCAGTGACGGTGTACTTTTGATCGGTTCAGATCAGACAGGTTTGCTTGTTGACGGCCGCTATACAACTCAGGCCGGCCTGGAAGCAACCGATATTCAAATAACAGAATATAAGAATAAGGTTGAGGGAATCGTTCAGGCAATAAAAAAATTTAAATTAAAGCGTATCGGTTTCGAAACGGATTCGATCACACTGGAGATGTATAATCAGTTGACGCGTACTATCCCCAAAGAGATATTTATAGATTTAACGGATGATCTGAGATTAATCAGGGCTTGCAAGGATGAAACTGAAATATATCTCCTGAAGCGGGCAGCGGAAATTTCTTCATCTGCCATTCATTCTCTTGTCGACCAAATAAAATCCGGTTGTACGGAGAAAGAATTGGCATTGCAGCTCGAGATTAACGCCAGAAATTACGGCGCCGATGGAATTGCTTTTGAAGCTATTGTCGCTACAGGAAAAAATTCTTCTCTTCCCCATGCCCGACCGACCGATAGAGAAATAAAAAAGGGAGATTTGATTGTTATTGATTTTGGCGTTAAGTATAAAGGCTATTGTTCAGACGAAACTTGCACCATTGCTTTTGGGAAATTGACAGACAGGCAAAAAAATGCTTATCAGATGGTTAAAGATGCTCATGACTTGGCCATATCCGGTATTAAAGCGGATGTTTCCGCCGCCGATATTGATCGGCGCGCGCGAAGTGTTTTTGGTAAAAAATATGGCCGTTATTTTTCGCATGGCACAGGACATGGCGTTGGTTTGGAAATTCATGAGGCTCCTCGTTTGTCCTCAAATTCCAATGATATTTTGAAACCATGGATGGCGGTTACCGTAGAGCCGGGATTATACTTTCCGGGGCTGTGGGGCATAAGAATAGAAGATACTGTATTGGTGAAAGAAAATAGTTGCGAAAAGTTGACAAAAATGGATAAAGAACTTACCATTATAGAATAAAAGAAGAGGTTGTCCTATTATGAAAGTATTTCCGGAAGACATAATTTATAGTTGCGAGCATATATGGTTGCGGGTTGACGGATATATGGCCACAATAGGTATTACTGATTATGCTCAGGAAAGATTAGGAGATATTCTTTCTGTTGAGTTTATTGAAACTGATACTTATGTAGAACGTGACGAAACATTCGGTTCCCTCGAATCCGTCAAAGAAGTGGTGGATTTGATTTCTCCCGTTAGTGGCACGGTTGTTGTTATTAATGAAGATATCATTGAAGATGTCAGTATAATAAACCGGGATCCTTATGATACCGGCTGGCTGGTTGTTATCGAAATGGATAATCTGGAGCAATTGGAAGACCTTCTTGCCGCATCAAATTACCATGATTTTGTGACACAGGAAGAAAGCGACTGAGCCTTTTTATGGCCTGGAGATTATTGGATTTTCAATATCGCAATATTTTTGAAAACATGGCCGTAGACGAGGCGATTTTTCACGAGACCATTAAAAAAAGAAAAAATCCTACAATCAGATTTTACAGTTCCAATCCGGCGGCAGTTTCCATAGGTTATTTTCAGGACGCGAAGAAGGAATTAAATATTGCAAAATGCCGCAGGGAAGGAATTGATATTGCAAGAAGGATAACAGGCGGAAGAGCGGTTTCCCATTTTAATGAAATAACTTATTGCGTCGTGGCGGCACAGCAGGAAAAAATATTTCCTGCTGATATTTCAGGAACCTATAAGATAATCAGTAAATGCATTGCCCGCGGTCTGAGTAATTTGGGAATAATAGCCGATCTGGCTGAAGGCGGCCGCGCCCAAATAAAAGATGAAATAAATTCCTGTTGCTTTGCCGTTCCTTCTAAAAATGAGCTTTTGGTTAGGGGGCGCAAAATTTGCGGCAGTGCTCAGGTGAGGAGACAGGGAGGATTTTTACAACACGGTTTATTGAGTTTGACTTTTAATCCGGATAAGTCGGCTGGCTTTCTGCTGCCGGTTCGCACACCGGAGCAGTTGGAAAAATTAAGGAAATCAGTGACGGCAGTAAATGAAGAGCTTACAATGCCCGTTGATGCGCTGGAAATTTGTTCTAGATTAATAAAAGGTTTTATCGAAGAGTTGGGTATAGATCTTGTTCAAGAAACTTTAACATTAGCGGAAGACGAACTTAAGAATGAATTGATGAAAAAATATACTGACGTGAATTGGAACATAGAACGAAAAAAATATTTTAAACAGGTTAATGGTTAAAATGGTAATTAAAGATCTGGTGGCAAAAGGTATTTTTGAGCAAAGCGGCTATATCGCGCCCGAACTTAATTGCGCGATAAAGATGGATGCCAACGAAAATCCGTTCACCATTCAGGAACCTTTAAGAAAAAAACTTCTGGAAGAAATAAGCAGGGTTGATTTAAACCGTTATCCGGCCGCCGGCGCTCCGGAATTGCGCGAACGATTCGCTAAATACTACGGCGTAAATAAGAATATGATTATGATGGGCAATGGTTCCGATGAGCTGATTCAAATTCTTTGTATGACGCTGAAAGGCAAAATAAAAGGTGTGCTGGTTCCCGTTCCCACTTTCTCCATGTATAAAATTATTGCGGTTAATACAGGTAATAAAGTTGTCGAAGTTCCTTTGGATAAGAAATTTGATCTCGATATTGACGCGATCACCGGCAAGATACAGGACAATTTCCCCGCTATGGTTTTTTTGAGTTTTCCCAACAGTCCAACCGGTAATTTTTTCAGCCGGAAAAAAATAGAAGCCATCATCAATAAAACACCGGGAGTGGTTGTTATCGATGAAGCTTACGCCAGTTTTTCAGGCCGGAGCATGCTTTCTTTAGTAAAAAAATACGATAATGTTATTTTCTTAAACACGTTGTCCAAATTGGGGATGGCCTCTATTCGTCTGGGTTTCTTAATCGGCAATAAAGATATTATCGCCCAATTAGACAAGGTAAGATTGCCTTATAATATCAATTCGTTATCACAAACAGCCGCCAATTTTTTTCTGGATTACCAGGACGAATTCTCTAAACAAATCGTAGAGATAACCAAAAGACGCGAAGAACTTTATCAGGGACTCAAAGAAATAGCCGGAATAAAGCCATACCCCTCCCGGGCGAATTTTATTTTTTTTAGTTGCTCTTTTGATTCCAATCGCATATATAACAAACTCGTTGCGGAGGGTATCATTGTGAAAAATTTGAATATACCGCCGTTGATGTCCAATTGCATGAGAGTTACAGTAGGAAATAAAAAAGAAAACGAAACATTTCTGAAGGCGTTAAAAAGCGCTACTCCAAAGTAAGGAGCGTGATTTAAAATTAATTGAACATGACAGGGTAGTTTACGGCAGACAAATTATTTTGCTTTGCCGTACTGCCCTTTTTTATTTTAAAATTTTAAAATATAAACAACAATCATAATTAATAAAGAAAAAAGGAGGAATTAACTTGGAAGTAAAAGTATTTGATAATGATGTGGAGAAAGCTCTGAAAATCCTGAAAAACAAGCTTTCAAAAAGCGGTTTGTTTAAAGAATTGAAAGTCCGCCGTGCTTATGAAAAGCCTTCAGTAAAGCAGAAGAGAAAAACAATTGAAGCGCAGCGCCGGCTGGCTAAAGTTCAAAGACGCCGCAAGTTTTAAACTGACACGGTTATCGCGGTAATTTTTCATAGCCGTTTAGGGGGAGTATCGCCTTATGGAGGAAAAGCAATACGTAGTTGATGCGCTATCCATTAATGAATCGTGGCGGGTGTTTCGCATTATGGCTGAATTTGTCGAGGGCATTGAAACTCTCTCTCAAGTTGAGAATGCGGTCACTATTTTCGGTTCAGCCAGAATTAAACCCGATAACATTTACTATCAGAAAACCGAAAATCTTGCCCGGCTTCTGGTTAAGAATGGATTTAATTTGATTACCGGCGGCGGACCCGGAGTTATGGAGGCGGCCAATAAAGGCGCCAGTGAAGCCGGCGGAAAATCAGTGGGACTGAATATACGCCTGCCCTTTGAACAAAAGCCAAATCCCTATGCGAATATACATATTGATTATAAGTACTTCTTTGTCCGCAAGGTGATGTTTGTTAAATATGCCGTTGCTTACGTTATCATGCCGGGTGGCTTTGGCACGATGGATGAATTTTTTGAAGCGCTTACTTTAATTCAGACCAAGAAAATAAAGTCCTTCCCCCTGATTCTAATGGGGAGTGAATATTGGCATGGTTTAATAGAGTGGTTGAAAAATACCATGCTGCAGGAAGACAAAATTAGTTCTGCCGATATGGACTTGATCCAAATTGTTGATGAGCCGGAAGAAGTTGTTAAGCTCATTAAAAAATACGTTATCGTTTAATCCTCAAAAAGCAGTTCTTTATAAGCCATGGAAAAAATCTTCGCTAATTTGAAAAAAGGTATTATTGCGCCTTGCTACCTTCTTTATGGTGACGAAGAATATCTCGTAAGTGAAAACCTCACGAAAATTTTAGATATAATTATTCCGCCGTCAGACCGGGATTTCGGCCTGTTTTATCTTGATGGCGAAAACACGGATATTGACAGCCTCATCGAACATATACTGACCCCTTCGCTTTTTGGCGAAAGAAAAATAATTGTGGTGAGGGACACCACTCTTTTTTCATCCCGTGAAGATTTAGCCAAATTGGTTCAAAAAATACGCGGCAATATTGATGAAAATCCAGCCAGAGCGGCAAAATATTTTCTAAATTTCCTGAAAACAGCCGGTTTTTCTCTGGACGATTTACAGAATTCCGGTTGGCAAAAAATAACCGATGACGAGTGGAGCCGCATGGTAAAAGGGGACCAGGGAGAAGACCGCCAGAAATGGCTTCCCCGTATCCTGGAGATTTGTTCCGGCTTGTGCCTGACTGATGCCGCAGGCGCTGATGGAACAGGACGTTTGGAAGAAATTTTAAAAAACGGCCTGCCCGCAGGGAATTGCCTGATTTTCTCAGCTGAGGTCGTGGATAAAAGGAAAAAACTCTATAAGATTATTGAGGAGTTGGGCGTTGTCCTTCATTTTGCCGAGGTCAAGGGTGAGGCCGCCCAAAAAGGAATGCTCCAGAAGGAAGCCCGGGAATTACTTGATCGTTATGGGAAAAAATTATCGCCTGCGGCATGGATTGCTTTGGGCAAAAAAACGGGATTTGAATTAAGACGCTCCATGTCGGAGCTCGATAAGCTGATTTCTTTTATCGGAGAGCGCTCCATTGTGGAAAAAGAGGATGTCGATGAAGCCGTCGGCAAAACAAAGGAAGATCAAATCTTTGCTTTAACAAACGCTTTGAGCGAGAAAAATGAACTCGCGGCGCTTGAGGCTTTGAAAAACCTTATGGATCAGGGAATTCATCATTTGATAATCCTGACCATGATGGTCCGGGAAATAAGATTTTTGCTGCAGGCCAGGGTTTTAGTGGATTCAGGGAAATTGCCGAAATTCAACCAAAGTATTGAATATGGCTGGTTCCAGAAAACCCTTTATCCCGCTATTAATGAATTAAACACATCCGCGGTAAAACGTGAAGGCCTAATCTTTGGCCAGCATCCTTTTGTTGTTTATAACGCTTTGCGTAATTGTGTCCGTTTCACCTATCCCCGCCTAATTGGTCTGCTTGATGAATTGCTGGAGCTGGAGCGCTCTTTTAAATCTTCCGCCTCCGACCCGCAATTAATGCTGGAAAATTTTCTGATTAAAGCATGTACGAATTAACAGGCGCTAAAAGTTGTGAATAGAAAAAGCCGGCTCGAAGCCGGCTTTTTTTATCGATTCAGTTAAGAATATTTAATTAATTGTTATAATTAGAGTCGGAACAACGTTTTGCAGTGGAAGTGTTAAGTCTAACATCACAGTTCCCGTAGGATAGTCAATTGTATCTCCTGCAGCTACTGCCGATGTGCAAGCTGATCCTCCATCTACAATTATAGTAATCGGCGTTCCTCCCGCGTGAATAGTATTAGGCACGGGTGATCCAAGCACTGTAATTGTCGCAGAACTTGAGGTTTTAGCTGTTGTGTCTGTCCAAGTCACATTGGAGTTGGTATCGATGCTCAATGCAGTGCCTGCGGGCATGGGATTATAGTTTTCATCCATTAACCAGGCTGAATATTCAGCGTAGCATGTAGCGGGATGTGTGAAGTTCGATTGTGATACTTGAGGGACATCACTTGAAAGAACTACGAGACCATCTCGCCGTACGTAATTTTGTCCCCAAACTTGGCTACATGTATTTACTATGCTTGGTGCATTATTATAATTGGATGGATACCCAGATTCTACGTAGGCGCCTGTAGGTGGAGTTCCCGAATAGGTTTCAGTTCCACATGCTAACAGGCCGCTTGATGCTGGAAAAGTAAAATATTGTTCACCCGAAACCCAGATTCCGTTTTCATTGGAATCAATGAACGCAGTACCAAGATCATAGAACGTTTCTCCTATGTCATAACTATTGTTGCCGTTTTTGTCGATGAAGCTTTTTTCACCTATAGCATAAGCTAACAGCGCCACGCGGCCATTACGGGCATAGACCGGCGAAACACCATTAACGCTAATTGGAATTCCGTTATAATCCCGTGCCTCTATTCCCGGGCTTTTATTTATAGGCCTGTAAGCAGCGCTGGTAAATGTCACCGAACAAACTCCTTCTATTGTTGTGCAAGTAGAATAGTTATTAGTTGTGCTGAGATGAGCTCCTTCGGAAACAAAATTTATGACTGTTCCATCGGGTACCGGACTGCCTAAGCGGTCCGAAGCAATAATACTTAAAGTTGACGTTGTACCGTCATGATCCCATCCTTGTATGTTGAAAGTCGAAATGCTAAGCGAGAAGAAATTTTGCGTCGGCAAACCTGTTGTTATGGTTAAACTGTTGGATTGGCTCGTCAGAGTTCCCGATGCTGTTACCAATGTTGCGACAATCCATACGGGTGTCGGCACCGTTCCTGACGTAAGAGCAACAGTAACATATCCGTCCCCGGTACCGTTATTGCTGGATATTTGGGATGAAGCGGATAGAGAAAGTCCACCGGGTTTGCTTGCCGGGACAACACTGAAATTTACCGTTTGACCGTTGACGCCATTGCCATTGCTGTCCACCACTCTGAATATGACAATGGAACTTGTCTGAAGTGATGAGGAACTGGCAGTGGAAGTGCCGATGACGGAAGGTGTTGCCGATATAAATTGTATGTTGTTGGCAACGGGAACGGCAACTGTTATTGTAGCACTCGCGGAAGCACCGCTTACAGATGCCGTGATGGTATCTGTTCCAGTGCCGCAACCTTCATCCGTATAAGTGGAGGTCGCTATGCCCGTTACAGCTGAGTTTGTTACCGGATTGGTGATGGTCGCTTTCCCGGCCGCAACACAGGGCGAGGTTAATGCCACTGACATGGGAACATTAGCCGCCACACTGTCTATATAAACAGGTATCTGGACGCTGGTGCTGCCGTAAGCGGAGATGGTATTTGATCCTAAAGTAATGGAGCCCAGCGTAACCGTTGCCCCGTTAACGGCTATGCCTACAGGCGTGCTGGTTACTGATGTGGTTGTCGTGCCCGATGTGACTTGTGATGCTGCGGTAATGCTTGTGGCTCCCGCGGAACTAACGTCTGCTGCATTTATACTGATGGCGGCGACACCGCTGGCGTTGGTTAATGCGGTAGCGGAAGTTGGTGTAAATGTGACAAGATCGCTTGTCGCCGCGAAGGATACCACGGCATTAGGCACCAGTGCTCCGCTGGAATCTCTGAGTGTCGCGTAAGCTGTGACCGGCGTTCCATAAGAAACAACATTATCGGTCAGTACCAGAGTAATCGAAGGAGTTCCTGTGGTGGAACCTGAAGAGCCTGTCGCCGATGTTACGGGCATGATCAACGCTGCATTGGCGCTGTAAGTCCCGTTGGTGAAGGTGGCATAGATAACGTCTTGCCCTGCTGTTGACCCTGCAATGTAAGTAATGTTAGCATTGCCGTTGGCGTCGGTAACACTTGTAACAGTTTTTGTGCCGCCACCGGTGCAGGTACCACTAACGGCATTGCACATCATTCCACCGCTGTTGTTTATAGAATAATTGAACGTAACTGTCATATTTGGGACAGCTGTACCCGAACTGTCCATCAAGTTTGCCGTAAGAATACTGTAGTTTCCTGCTGACACAGTATCCGGATTGGCAGCTAAGGTCATCTTGTATCCTGCCGTTGATGTCTGCGTTCTGGTAATGATATCAGCTCCGAAAGCTACTCCGCTGTCCACATTGACGCCGATGACATCCTGCACGCTGCCGGATGAACCACCCGATCCAGCCGTATAAACGGTCGAGAAACTGCCGCTTGCATCGGTTATCCCGCTTGATACGGATAAGGTTCCACCGCTGCTGGTCGTAATAGAGAATGTTACGGGCACTCCAATGGCTATATTGCCGGAACAATCCTTCACCGTGACCGTGACGATACTGTGCTCTCCAGCTGTGAGCGACTGTGTACTGGCCGTTAATGTTTCCTGGTATCCCGAACATGTCGATCCTACCGTTCTGGTGATAATGACAGCTCCATAAGCTGCTCCGCTGTTGACGCTGGCCATAACGGTATCCTCAACTTCCGTAGTTGGGCTGTTGGTTCCTGCCGTGTAAACCGCTATCGCTGTACCGCTGGCATCGGTGGTTGCGGTAAGGCCGCCGCCAAGGGCTGCAAGTGTGTATCCGCTATTGTTGTTAATGGTAGTTTCGAATGTTACGGTCTGGCCGACTGCCGGAGTTCCGGAACTATCAGTTACCACCGCCGTGATAATGCTGCTCTGGCCGGCTTTCAGCGAGGATACAGTGGCGGATAGAGCAACATTGTAACTCCCTGTAGAGCTTGCCGTTCTGGTGACAATGGAGGCTGCTACTGATGTTCCACAGGATGCAGTGAGAGTATCTTCAAGGCTCATTGAAGACGAAGTCGAACCTGCTATGTAAATCGCCGTCGCTTTGCCGCTGGCATCGGTAACGCCTGTGGCTGTAGTTCCGGTTGATCCGCCGATGGTCGTCAGGGTCGATCCCGTGGGAATGGTTTGTGATGCGAATCCGAAGGTTACCGTTTGGCCGCTGACGGGAGAACCTGAACCGTTCGTAACAGTGACGGTAAGAATGCTGCTTTGTCCTGACGAAAGAGCATTAGGTGATGCGTTAAATGATGTTATCTGGAAGCCTGTGCCGGTCGTTCCTGTTCTGGTAATGATGACAGCCGCCGAAGCGCTGTATGCTCCGGAGGTGACTGAGGCGCTGACGACATCCTCGACATTCGTCCCCGGTGCGCTCGAACCTGCCATATAGACAGTATTAAACTGGCCCTTGGCATTGGTGTTTCCACTGGCTAAGAGATATGTTGTGACGCTGTTGTTTTGTAGAAACGTGAAGCTGACGGGCATATTTTGAACAGGGTTGCCCGAGCCGTCCGTCACCGTTGCCGTGAGAATGCTGTAGTTTGCCGCAGGCACTGAACTCGGATTGGCAGCCAAGGTTATAATGTATCCTGCCGACGAGCTGGTTGGCGCTGTTATGGTGAGAATAACAGCACCATAAGCCGCTCCGCTATTGACGTTTACGTTGACGACATCCTGCACGCTGCTGGTTATACTCGATCCAGCCGTATAGATGGTGGAAAAGCTGCCGCTGGCATCGGTTGTCCCGCTTAGTACGGACAAAGATCCACTGCTGCTGGCTGGAAGAGAAAAGGTCACTGGAATATCGCTGGCGACTGTGCCGGAACTATTCTTTACCGTCGCCGTGATGATGCTGTTCTGTCCCGCTGCCAGCGAGGACGGATTGGCCGACAATGTTACCTGATAACCCGTAAGGGTGGTTGACGTTCCTGTTCTGGTGATAAGAACAACTCCATAAGCAGTAGTTGTTCCACTGGGGACACTGGCCGTGACGGTATCTTGCACGTCTACTGTCGGGGTGTTTGTCCCTGCCTTATAAATCGCTGTCGCTGTACCGCTGGCATCGGTGGTTGCGATAAGGCTGCCGCCTCCACCTAAGACCGCAAGTGTGTATCCGCTATTGTTGTTAGTGGTAGTAATGAATGTTACGGTAACGCCAGCAGCGGCAACACCGAAACCATTTGTTACCGTCGCAGTAATGATACTATTTTGCCCTTGTGCCAGAGAAGCCACACTGGAGGAAACGGTGACGGTATATCCTGTTGTGGAAGAAGCAGTGGAGGCCGTTCTGTCTATAATCAGAGCACCTGTTGAACTTCCACAAGTTGCCTGCACTGAATCGTTATATTCGGAAGTGGGATTAAGCGATCCGGCCGTATAGAGAGCCAATGCATGTCCGTTTCCGTCAGTAACTCCGCCGTTGAGAGCCGCGACAGTTGCGTTGCTTTGATTTGATGCAAAGCTGAAGTTTACCGTCTGGCCGCTGAGAGCAGTTCCTGAACCATCAGTTACTGTAACAGTAAGAATACTGCTCTGTCCCGCTGATAGAGAAGATACTGACGCTGTAAATGATGTTATCGTTGGGGTTACGATTGTGGTTGTGTTAGTTCCAGTGCCAGAAGATGTATTTTTACTTCCGCCGCAGGCGATAAGACAACAAAACAGCGAAAAAGAAATAAGCAGCCACAATGATCGCGACAATTTAACATTGATTAATTTTGTCATTTTACTCCCCTTTTTAAAGAGATAGATAATATCTATTATATTTACGTTGAGATATTACCAGAAAGGTTATTGTTTTTCAACATTTATTTTACTTCAGATGCCTTTACTTGCGGTGTCAATTATAGCAAAAAGAATTTATGACACTTCACCTGCAATCTGGAGATATCTCTGATCAGAGCTTCTTGATTTTAGTTTGCGTGAGTCTTTCGACTCGCGGTAATCTTCTTGCCGGTCCCTTCTTTTTTGATCGCCGCTCATCAATATCATTTTTTTTATCTTCCCTGAAGTTGTTTCCCAACGATGAAGATGTAACATTATTCATGATCGTTTCAAATTCCAAAGATGACAGAGGGGTTTTGCCAAGCCGGGTGATATAAGAAGATATCTCGCGATCAGAAGAAACCACGATAGTGTCTTCCATGGTATGAGCCGCTATCCGTTTTATAACGTCATCCGCTCTTTCGCCATGGCGGGAATAAATAATATTAATTTTTCCTTCTCTGTCTCTTCCTTCATCCGCCCAACCGCTTTCCCCGCCGTCAAAAACTACAGTGATTTTATGCGTTCTTTTCTTTTCGTATTCGACAAGTTTAGCTATCAGAGCCCTGCGTCCTTCTTCCAGGCTTTTTCGCTCATAACGACGCAAGGTGTCGGATTGCCGGATTAAGTTATAGCCATCAATTAAAATAAACATAAACTAATACCTTATGTCTTTTCGACCGAAGGGAGAAGTCTTAATTTATAACGTCTCTGAGATTCCTCACCCGCTTTTGGCGGAATTCGGAATGACATCATTTTAATTTTGTCACATAAGCGCCGCCTATTCAATAAAATTATGTTGTTTTTTCTGCTTAGGGGTTTTATCTTGACTTTAGCGCAAATAGTTTGTTACTTTCTACCATTGTGGCTGTTAATAAATAATTGGATAAGCTGATTTTATCCGAATAAAATAATATTTATTAAAGGGGACGTTAAAATGGAAATTAAGAAAGTTTGTGTGTTGGGAGCCGGTCTGATGGGCAGCGGAATCGCTCAGGTTTGCGCCCAGGCAGGATATGAAGTAACCATGCGGGATATTGAACAGCGCTTTATTGACGGCGGGATAAACGCGATTAAGAAAAATCTCAGCCGCGATGCGGAAAAAGGCAAAATTACCAAAGAACAGATGGAAGCTGTTCTCGGCCGTATCAAACCCACTCTGGATATGAAGGAAGCGGCAACCGGCGCGGATATTGTTGTCGAAGTTGTTATCGAAGTTATGGCTGTGAAGAAAAAGGTCTATGAGGAGCTGGAAGGAGTGGTTCCCCCGCACTGCCTGTTTTTCACGAACACTTCAGGACTCAGCATCACGGAAATGGCTTCCGTGACGAAACGTCCGGACAAGGTAATCGGTACGCACTTCTTCAATCCTGTTCCCGTAATGAAACTTCTGGAGATAATCTGCTGTTACCAGACTTCCCCGGAAACACTGGAAGTGGCAAAAGCGTGGGGGAAAAAAATCGGTAAGGAAGTTATTGTGGTGAAGGAAGCTCCGGCATTTGTTGTTAACCGCATACTCTGCCTGATGCTTAACGAAGCTTTCTACGTGCTGGATGAGGGTTTGGCCTCCGCCGAAGATATCGACAAGGGCATGATGCTGGGATGCAATCATCCCATCGGGCCGCTGGCGCTGGCCGATCTGGTAGGTCTCGACACGCTGCTGCATATCATGGAAGATTTATACAAAGAGCTGGGTGAAAAGTACCGTCCCGCGCTTATGTTAAGAAAACTTGTCCGTGCCGGTAATTTTGGGCGAAAGTCCGGACGCGGCGTTTATGATTACACTAAGAAATAAGAACTGGAGAAAAATTATTTATGAAAACTAGAATTACAGAACTTTTTGGAATAAAGTATCCAATTATTTTATCAGGCATGAGCTGGATTAGCGTTCCGAAAATGGTTGCGGCTGTTTCCAACGCGGGGGGATTGGGAATTTTAGCGACAGGACCTTTCAATGCCGAACAGACACGTGCAGCAATTAAAGAAATCCGGACTCTCACGGATAAACCTTTCGGAGCCAACGCCACGCTTTTATTTCCGGGCGCGTCTGAAAACGCTAAGGTGCTTTTGGAAGAAAAAGTGCCGGTGATTAATTTCTCTCTGGGCAAGGGTGATTGGATTGTGAAACAATCGCATGCCTATGGCGGAAAAGTAATAGCCACAGTAGTCAACGCGCGCCATGCCAAGCGTGCAGAGGATTATGGTTGCGACGGCGTCATTGCCACCGGCCACGAAGCGGCGGCTCACGGCGAACATGTGACCTCTCTGGTTCTGGTTCCTTCGCTGGTGGACGCGGTGAGGGTTCCTGTGATTGCAACTGGCGGCTTCGGCGATGGGCGTGGCCTGGCGGCGGCGCTGGTACTGGGTGCCGAAGGCATTGCGATGGGCACCCGTTTTATGACGACAAAAGAAAGCCCTTTGCATGATGTCTATAAAAAACTTTCCATGGAAAAAGATGTGGAAGATACTTTATACTCGGATAGATTTGACGGACTTCTCTGCCGTATCATGAAGACGGAAGCTGCCGAAAAAGCGATCAGGAAGGGATTGAATCTGCCTGCGGCTTTCTTCAATGCGCAGGATATCGCCAAACAATTAAAGATGCCTTTCTTCAAACTATTTGTGGGAGTTTTATTGTCCGGCTGGAAAAATTCCCGCCAGCTGGCTTTTATGGCTAATGGTTTCCACGCGATAAAAACCGCCACGGAAGACGGTGACACGAAAGAAGGCGTGCTCCCCGTGGGACAGGTGATGGGTTTACTTCACGATGAACCTACCGTAGCCCAATTAATGGAAAGAATGGTGGAGGAAGCAAAGAAACAGCAGCAGAAACTTGACGCTCATTTTTCTTAAACCGCGCGACCGGATAAAGTATGTTTCAGAATAAAAAAGTAGTGGTGGTTATGCCGGCTTATAACGCCGAGAAAACCATTGTTAAAACATACAACGAAGTAATGGCTCAGGGCGTCGTTGACTTGGTTATTCTTGTTGACGACGCCAGTCCTGATCATACAGCCGAAGTTGCGGCAGGGCTTCCGCTGACTAAAGTCTTTGTGCACGAACGCAATCTGGGTTACGGAGGCAATCAGAAAACGTGCTACCGGCTGGCGCTGGAAGAGGGCGCCGATATTATAATCATGGTGCATCCTGATTATCAGTACACGCCCAGACTGATTCCGGCTATGGCTTCATTAATCGGCAATGGTCTTTACCATTGCGTGCTCGGTTCCCGCATTCTCGGCGGCTATGCCCTCAAAGGCGGCATGCCTGTTTGGAAATATATCGCCAACCGCTTTTTGACTCTTACTGAAAACGTTTTAATCGGCGCGAAACTTTCCGAATATCACACCGGATACCGCGCCTTTTCCCGCGAGCTTCTGCTGAAATTGCCGCTCACAAATAATTCCGATGATTTTGTATTCGATAATCAGATGCTGGCTCAGATTGTCTGGTTTAGTTATACGATCGCAGAAGTAAGCTGTCCGACAAGTTATTTCGCCGAAGCGTCATCCATTAATTTCAAACGAAGTATGGAATATGGTTTAGGCTGTATTTGGACAGCTCTTGCTTTTCGTCTGTCTAAAATGAAATTAGTAAATACAACCCTTTTCCCTGTCCGGAGATGAAAACGCAGGTGTTATTATTGATTGGAAATTGGATTAATTGGCTGCAAGCTTCAATGAAGCAATGGTTTTTTGATAATCTTCACTGCCGAAAATAGCGGCTCCGGCAACAATAACATCTGCTCCGGCTCCGGAGATATCGCCGATGTTATTCAGATTCACTCCTCCGTCAACTTCCAGTAGGGGTTGACGCGGTATGTCCTTCAGCATTTTTTTTGTCCGGGCAATTTTAGCTAAAGATGTCCCGATAAATTTTTGTCCGCCAAATCCTGGATTAACGGACATAATCAGTATAAGATCAACATAGCGAATAATTTCTTCAATTTGCGTCAGAGGAGTTGCCGGATTTAATGAAACTCCCGCTTTCACGCCGAAACTCTTGATCAGTTCAACCGTCCGACTCAGATTACTTGAAGCTTCCACATGAACAGTAATAACATCAGCTCCCGCCTTGTAAAAAGATTCAATATACCTGTCGGGATTTTCAATCATCAGATGAACATCAAATGGAAGTTTCGTTATTTTTCTAAGATCGGATATGATTGACGGTCCCATGGTGATATTGGGGACAAAATTCCCATCCATTACATCAATATGAATCCAGCCGGCGCCTGCTTTTTCCACGGCGAGAATTTCCTCGCCAAGCCGGCTGCCGTCCGCGGAAAGGATTGAAGGGGCTATTGTTTTCATGGTTTATGTTCCCCGCTTTGTTTCATTGTTGGGGTAAAATATACTAAAGAATCATCATTGTCAATAAATGCATTTTAAATTTCTTTTGCCCTTATGAATAAAAGGTGCTTGACACTTAGGCAGAAAAATCTAAAAATGTTCTTATGCATATTTTATACAATATTATTTTATTTGGCGCCGCGATAATTATCGCGCCCTATTATCTGCTGAAAATAATTTTTACCGGCAAATACCGCAAAAGTTTTATACAGAAACTTGGCGGCAGACAGGCGGAAGTACTGGCCGGATTAAAAGGTGGGCCGCGCGTTTGGATCCACGCTGTTTCGGTTGGTGAAGTGACCGCAGCAGCGCCGATTGCCGCTTGTCTGAAAGTGAAAAGGCCGGACGTGGAAATTATCTTTTCCACGTCCACGGAAACAGGCCAGAAAATGGCAAGGAAATTTATAAAAGAAGCAGCCGCATTTATTTATTTCCCTCTGGATATTCTCCCGATTGTGAACAAAGTCATAAAAATGGCCCGCCCGGATGTTTTTGTGCTGGTGGAGACGGAACTTTGGCCTAATTTTCTTCGGGCTTGCAAAACGAACGGGATAAAAACATTGATGGTTAACGGCCGTATTTCACCTCGTTCTTACCGCCGGTACCGGCTGACAAGATTTTTCTGGAAACGAGTTCTCAATAATTTAGACGCCGCGGGAATGATTTCCGGAATTGATTCTAAAAGGCTTAAAAGAATAGGTATGGATTGCGCAAAAATAAAGGTGCTGGGAAACGCCAAGTATGACGGTCTGGCGGCAATGGTTTCGCCGGCCCTGCAGGAAGAAATTACGCGCCGTTTTAACGCGCGCGTAAATGAAAGTTTTTTTGTCGCGGGCAGCACACATGAGGGCGAAGAAAAAATTATCATTCATGTTTATGAAGAAATTATAAAACTTTATCCCGATTTTAAACTGATCATTGTGCCGCGGCACATTGAAAGAACCAATGATATTCTTGACCTCTTGAAACAGGCAAATTTTAACGATTTCATAACGCTGACGGATATCAATAAGGGAAGACAAAGAAAAGATGAACGAATCATCATTGTTGATGTGATTGGAGAACTGTTTAAAGTTTATTCCCTGGCTACAATTGTTTATTGCGGCGGTTCTCTGGTGCCGAAAGGAGGCCAGAACATTCTGGAAGCGGCGGCCTGGGGCAAGATAATTTTTTACGGACCTTCGATGGAAGATTTTAACCAGGAAAGGACCCTTCTGGAAGAAGCGGGAGGCGGTATCACCATAAGAGGCGAAGACGAGTTGCTGCGTGGAATTATTCAAATGCTTGCACATCCGGAAGAAATGGCAAGCCGGGGAGAAAGAGGCAAGGCGGTTGTTCTGGCCAACATTGGCGCTTCCGCCGGATACGCCGCTATGATAGACAAACATATTTAGGCGGATGTGTTGTTGTGTTAAGTAATACCAATTCTAAATCAAAGCGCTATTTTTGTTGGCGAGTTTGTCGGCTTCCCGGAACGTATGTATAATACGCCTCGTCGCCGCTTCAATATGATCTTTGATTTTGAAATGGTATAATGTGTCCGGATCGACTATGATCTGCAATTATCAAGGAGGAATTTATGCTGAAAAAATATGAATTATTGAGCAGGCAGGTCAATCTGCCCGGGGCTTTTATGGCAAGAACCGTTATCGGCAGATATCTGAAGAGGACAAACCTGACGCGCTACCCGGAACTCTCACGTATTATAGGCTGCGAAGCGTTCGTCAAGCATGAAAATCACAATCCGACAGGATCATTCAAGATAAGAGGAGCGCTTAATTTCTTTCATCACATGTCCAGGGAAGAACTGGAAACGGGTATCCTTGTTGCGACCAGAGGCAACCACGGTTTAGCGATGGCCTGGGCGGGACAGTGGTTCCATGTGCCCTGTACGGTTGTTGTACCGGAGGGCAACAATCCTGAAATCAACCGGACGATAGAAAGTTACGGTGCGGAGCTTATTGTCCACGGAGAAGATTTCTACGACGCCCAGTCTTACTGCGAAGAGCTTGTGGACAGCGCCGGTTATTACTATGTTCAGCAGGGCAACGAACCTGAAATTTTAAACGGTTTGGCCACGATGGGACTGGAGATACTGGAGGACCTGCCTGGGACGGATACGATCATTTGTCCAATAGGCGGCGGCGCCGGCTGCGCTTCGATTTTAAAAACAGCGCGGGCGATCAATCCTGATATAGAGATAATCGGCGTGGAAGCGATGAATGCTCCGTCGTTTTATAATTCCTGGAAGAAGGGAGAAATTGTAACTCTGGACGAAGCACATACCGTTGCCGAAGGCCTGGCCGCCAGAAGCGTGTTCCATCTGCCTTACACTATTCTCAAAGACACTATAAATGATGTTGTGCTCTTGACGGAGGGCGAGATCCTTGAAGGCATCAAAATGGCGCTGACCACCACGCATAATCTGGCCGAGGGTGCCGGAGCCGTCTCACTGATGGCCGCTTACAAAATAAAAGACCGTTTGGCGGGGAAAAAAGTTGTGATGATCATGTCCGGCGGCAATATTACTGTGGATGCCGTAAAGACCGCGCTTGGATGTTGATGTCAGGTCGCCTTCTTCTAATTTTGTTGGTATCGCTTGCGGCTTCCTCCACGTATTAGATACGAAAGTGTATCCCCGAAGGGACAATACAAACTATCAAATCCAATTGAGATCAAATTATGTTGCTTCTAATTCAAAGATGATATCGAGGCGACTAGGAGGAGGCGACGAGGCGTATTGTGTATACGTTGAGGAAGCCGACGACGAAGTCAACAAAGATAGCGCTTTGATTTAGAAGTGGCTGTTACTCGTCTTTTTTATAATATCCCGCCCACTTTTTATCGATCTGATTTTGGATATCTGCAATCTGCACATCCGTCAGAATCTTGAATCGCGACTGAGCGCGGAAATATTCGATAACCGGCACCAGCTTCCGTTTTTCAACGAGTTTTTCAGATGCCGCGGTCAGTTTAAACTCACCATTGATTATCTCGTAGAGGTCATAATAACCTGTTTCAACGGCAAGCCGGCCGATCTTTATTCCGTATCGCGGGTCATAACCCCAGCCCGGCGGACAGGGAATATGGATATGTATGTATTTGGTGCCCGGCAGGTTGGCGCAATTTTTTATTTTGTCATAGAGGTCCAGCGGATAGGCGGCGGAACAGGTGGCAACATAGCTTAAGTTATGCGCAGCCATGATGGCAGGAACATCCTTTTTTTGCTGTGACTTTCCCTTAAACGGCGTGTTAGCTGTTATGGCGCCGATCGGGGTCGTGCCGGAGCGCTGAACACCGGTGTTCATGTAGCCTTCATTGTCGTAGCAGAAATAGATGAAGTTGTCGCCACGTTCTGCGGCGCCCGATAAAGCCTGCAAGCCGATATCGCTTGTTCCACCGTCACCGGCCCAGGCCGCTACGGTGATATGCTCCTTTCCCTGTGTTTTTAGAGTTGCCAGAATTCCGGTGGCGGCAGCGGCTGTTGACGCAAACGTCACATTCAGACAGGGAAGTTTTGTCGAGGCGACAGGAAAAAGCCCTTGAAGCACGGTCAGACAACTGGGAGGCACAACAAGCATTGTGTCTTTGCCAAGGGCTTTGAGGCCGACCCTGTAGGCGATGGCCAGGCCGCACCCGGTGCATGCCCTTGTTCCCGGATGGACAAATTCCTGAATCGGTAGACTTAAGATGTTCGTTTTAGCCTGCATGTAATTCTCCTATAGCTTTAGCCCAATCCACGTGGGCTCCTTCGAGACTCTGCTCTTTGTTGCCGCTCTTAGGGCTTGCGTCAAATCATCTGTTCGAATTTCGCGGCCGCCGATTCCCAAAATAAAATTCTGGACAAATGGCAGGGTTCCTGTGCCTGCAAGATGTTCATAAAGTGCGGATTTCAAATCCGATGCCAGCGCACCTTCATAGCCATAGCTCAATGCCTTTTCAAAGACGATTACGCCTTTTTTCCCTTTCAGGGCATTTGCTATTGCAACATCAGGGAAAGGCCTGTAAAAGCGAACGCCCATGATACCAACTTTAATGCCCTCTTTTCTTAAAAGATCAACACAGACCCGCAGCTGATAGGTAATCGATCCCAGGCCCACGGCAACATAGTCCGCGTCATCGCAGCGATAAGGTTCAATATACGGATCACCGCTTCTGCCGAATATCCCGGCAAATCTTTTTTCCGCTTCGGCTGCTGCCATCAGTGTTGTCCGCAGCTCTTCCTGAAGCAGATATCGAATCTCCATATATCCGTGGGCCAGTTCGCCTTTGACATCGGTCCTGACATCAGGCAGGGTCACTGTATTGAGATTGGCAGGCTCATCGGGGCTCAGGGCATAGTCCGGCTTATATGGCGGCAGGAATGCATCGACTTTTCCCTGCTCGGGCAGATCAAACGGCATGTAGGTATGAGAAAGGATGTACCCGTCATAGCAGACCATGATGGGTATGCTCACTTTCTCCGCCAGCCAGAAGGCTTTAATAACCGAATCAATGATCTGCTGGTGGTCAGAGCAGTAGATTTGTATCCAGCCGGTATCGCGCTGTGAAATCGAGTCCTGTTGATCGTTCCAGACGTTCCATGGGGCGCCCACCGCTCGATTGACAACGCACATTACAATAGGAAGCCTTGCGCCTGACGCCCACTGGACCTGTTCATGCATATAAAGAAGGCCGTTTGCACTGGTTGCCGTAAAAGTCCTTGCGCCTGCCGATGAGGCCGCAATGCATACGGCGAGGGCGGAATGCTCGCTCTCTACGGGAATGTATTCGGCCTTCATCTGTCCCAGTTCAACATATTCGGAAAGTCTTTCCGTAAGCGGGGTCTGAGGGGTGATAGGATAGGCCGCTATCACATTTGCACGGCAAAGTTTAACACCCAGAGCTGCCGCAACGTTTCCATTTTCTATAATATGCATGGTACTTAATCCTTATCTTTTTTCTTTTCCGTGTCTTCTTCTGAAAATTTAGCTTCGTCCACCATGGTGATGGCCTTGGTCGGGCATTCTTCGGCGCAGATACCGCATCCCTTGCAGTATTCCAGGTCGACCTTTGGCGGTATCGTCCGGGAGATAACTATTTCCGGACAGAACAGCCAGCAGATGAAGCAAGCTTCTTTATTCCTCTTGCAGGGGATGCAGAGGCTTTGATCCAAGACCGGTCGCTCCACCCTCCATGAACCGGTTCTTCCACCGTCACCCGGCCCGTTTTCACTGTGTGATGTTTTTCTTCTGTAATTTCTGGTGCCCATTTTCAACCTCCCGACACAGTTCGTTTATAGGCAATCCCGGCAGCCAATGAATTCTTATCAGGCTTTCTTGTGCGAAATTCCTCTTCAATGCCTTTAATCAGGATATCGATTCCCAGAAGGTTTGTTGCTTTTTCCAGTGACCCGATGATCCCGGTATTAACCATGCCGTGAGGAAGGCCTGCTTCAACGGATATGGCTGTAATATCTGCGGTGGCCAGCCTGTAATCTTTAAAGTGGTAAGATTCAAAAGACATGGGTGTGTTCAGAACGATAATCCCCCCGGGTTTCAGGCCATGGGTGACATCCGCCTCTTTGAGCAGCAGGTGGTCAAGAACAACGACAATGTCCGGAGTTTCGATGGGTGATAAATCATAAATTTTTGTCTTTGATATTTTCAGAGATGTCATAACCGGCGCGCCTCTGCGTTCGGTGCCGAAGGTAGGCGCCATGACCACGCCCGCGTAACCGGAGACGAAAGCAGCTCCGGCAACAATTTTTGCTGCCGTTATCGCGCCCTGACCGCCCCGGCCATGCCAGCGTATTTCAATAAAATCCTTATTCATGAATGCATTCCAATCTGTATGTTTATTTATTCTTTTCCTGGAAATGTCCGCTTGCCAAGACAATTTGCAAATAAGCTGTTTGGGGCATTACTTGGAAGGCTTAAGCCAGGTTCTGGCCGTATTTTGCCATGCCAGATAATTTCACTCATAAAATAATTCAAATAAAAATATATATTTAAGATTCCCCGTCTCCCGTTGGCGTACGAAGAATTACATCTTTATATATTTCAATAGCATAAAATCAGCGCAGTGAAAAGAGGTGTTTACCGGAAAGCAAGGATTCTATTTTTTCCATCAATCCGAAAAGTGTCCGTTTGTTTAGCGCCGAAACGGCAATGGCGTCAAAACGGCGGCAGAGATTTTCGAGCAATTCCTTATCGGTGACGCGGTCGGACTTGTTGAGCACCCTTATAGTCGGCTTGTCGTTAATTCCCAATTCTTCCAGAATTTTTTCTACGGCGGAAATCTGTTCTTCAAACTGGCTGCTGCTTACGTCAATCACATGCAGAAGGATATCGGCATCAAGCAGTTCGTCCAGTGTTGCCCGAAAAGCAGTGAATAATTCCTCCGGCAGATTGCGGATAAAGCCTACCGTGTCGGTTATGATGGCTTCTGTGTCCTTAGGAAAGCGCAGCCTCGCGCTTTTTGTATCCAGCGTGGCAAATAGTTTATCTTCAACTAAAACCGAGCTCCCGGTCAGGGTATTGAGAAGCGTGGATTTGCCGGCATTGGTATAGCCGACTATAGAAATAATGGGCAGCCCCGTTTTTTCTCTTCTGCCATAACGCTGCTGACGTGATTTTGTTATCGCTTTTAAATCTTTTTCAAGACGATGAATGCGTTCGCGGATGCGGCGGCGGTCAATTTCCAATTTTGTTTCGCCGGGACCGGTGCCGCCGATTCCGCCAGCCAGACGGGAAAGGGAAGTGTCCAGATGCGTCAGGCGCGGCAGCATATATTTTAGTTGGGCCAGTTCCACCTGGATTTTTCCTTCGCGGCTGTGGGCTCGCCGGGCGAAAATGTCCAGAATAACCTGAGTGCGGTCAATAATTTTCAGACCGGTGAAATCACTGATGGAGCGCGCCTGCGCCGGCGTTAGTTCGTGATCGAAGATAAGCATGTTGGCGCCGATTTGCGAGGCCCGCAGGTCAATGGAAGATAACTTGCCCCTGCCAACCATGAATTTGGGATCGGGCTGCGGTCGGTACTGCACAATGACATCAAAAACTTCTACGCCGCAGGTGCGAGCCAGTTGTGCCAGTTCCGCAAGCGATGTTTGGGCTCCGGCCAGAGGGTTTTTTTCCACGCGCAAAAGAATAGCCTTATCCGTTGCCTCCATTTTACGCGATTTTTGCTTTCTGGCGAATTCATCCTCCAGCGCCGCAATGAACGAAAGAAAATTTATTTTGAGCTGATGCGGTTCTTCAGGCTTCATCATGAGCCAGTAATTTCCCGCCGGATTTTCCGGAACGAGGTGCGCCCAGTGCAGTACCCCGGGAGAGCCGTCCTCATGTGCTTCCAGCGCGCCTATGAGATCGAGCCGCAGGTGGGATAAATCGGTTAAATCTTCATCGGAGAGTTCTTCGCTGTTTAAATGTGTATGAATAAGCCGCAATCCTTTAAAACGCAGCGAAGAAGACCGGAACCCTTCCAGATTTGGTATTAAAATTCCTTTGTGGTCGCCGATGATGACCGTGGTGATTTCTCCTTTGCGGCTGATAAGCAGGCCGATTTGCCGGTTAATATCGCGCGAGAGAAAGGATAGTTGTCGGGCAAGATCATGACTGATGATAGTTTCCGGCGGGATGCCTTTGTGGCCCAGGCGTTCTATTTGTTTGATTTGCGCGGCGCGCAATCCTGTCGTATTTCCGAAAAGTTTATTGATAAGAAGCTTCCTTTTTTATATTGGGTTCTTGTAACCGTAAGGTTTGTCACTGGGCGCATTTCCCGGGAAGCGCCGCCTTCAGAGAGGTTCAGGGAGCAGTTCCTGCAATGTCCACTTCCTTCACCGGCGTGACACCTCTATTATAGCGGAGGATACGGATAACCACACTTGGTTTATCTAGCACATTTTGCCGGGATTAGTCAAAAAATGAGAACAAGATTTTGATATGAAGCCTGATTTTTTTATAGGCGGAATAACTCGTCGTGGCTAGTTTAAGTGTGATTCGTTGCTAACATTTGGAACTTATTAAAAAACCCCGGGAGGTTACCCGCACTCCCGGGGTTTTAGTCTAAAGGTTAAACAAACACTCTCTTAGAAGTTGAGAGTAAGTTTGTTGATGAGGATGAAATCATCGGTAACTTTGGAGCCGCCGCCAAAGGCAGTATTCAGACCCTTGAAATAATCACCTGTGAAGAAATAACCTCCGCCCAGCATATAGGACAGGTTGTTGGTGATTTTGTACGTGCCGGTAACATCAATTTCTGTACCATAGGTCTTGCCGGGGAACGTAGCGGTGGTGGTTGGACTTGTCAGAATAAATCCGTTCTGATCAGCCTGCGCGTAAGAAACTGACCCCATAATATCCAACTGCGGAGTGGGTTTTACACCGCCTCTTAACTGGCCGAACCACGCATTCATCATTTCGCCGTCAATCGGGTTAACATAGGTGGAAGGGATTCCAAAGCCGGCGCTGTGACCATATATGCCGTTTACCCAGTAACCCAGGGTTTGAGTGTTGAACATGATCAGGCAGGGATTCCAATCCAAACCGCCGCTAAGTGGAGAAATACTGCCTTCGAGTTTGCTGCCAACGTCACTGGGATTCTGGCCTTGGACGTAAGCGGCTGAACCGCCGACATAGAACATGCCGAAGTTGGCTGTGGCATCAATCCACGCGTTAAGATGATTTACGTTAACGGTAGTACTGGAGCCTTCATATTTCGCCGCATCACCAGTGAACCACAGAAGTTCTGCCTGCAGAGCAACAGGACCAACCTTAGCCTTAACATAAGGGTTTAACAGGTAAGTGTTGGACAGGTAAGGAACGTAGGGGAAATTTACACTTACAGTCCTGTTTGTTGCGTCACGGTTCCACATGAACAGAAGTCCCGCATCGCCGCCCTTGAAGTTGTAAATACCGGCTATCCGGTAAGAATCCAAGTCTGTATCGGTTGAGTACGCATTGATCACGTTAGGCGGGTACCAGGAAGTAGAGCTGACAGCGCTGTAGCTGTTGTCTACTTCTTTGGCATAAGCCAAGACACCGACAAAAGGTCCCGACTGCATGAAATACTGAATCTGGCCCGCGGGAACTCCAGAGCCTCTGTCTCCCCACACTGTTCCAAAGCTGTAATCTTCCATGTAACCAACCTTGAAGAGGCCGATGGGTGAAGTGTAGTCGATATAAATCAGTCTCATGGCGATGTTTTCGGTTTCCGCCCTTGTTCCTGCGGACTCGCTAAACATATAGACATCCTGGTTTACTCCCCAGGTATTGGACCTTGCGCCGCCCCAGATTCTTTCCATCGCGTCAAACTGTGTTACCAGTTTTAAGCAGGGAGATACGACAAAATCCGTGCCTACGCGCAGTCTCTGGTAAAAGAACGCTGTGCTGGGATTCTCTGATCCGGTTCTTCCTTCAAAATTCTGGAAACCATCATCCAAGGTGATTTTATTTAAATACAATCCGCCGACATAATATTCGGCGCCAACTTTAACGTCAACCGCGAAGGCTGACACACTAAAGGCCATAACAAGCCCCAGCGACAACAAAACTAACCAAAATTTCTTCATATTTCCTCCTTAAATAAAAGAGAGTCAATAATTTCCGCTTTAGAAAACGGGTATTTTCTAAAAGCGACTTCGGTTACATCCTGTCCTGTTTCGCGATTTACAGAAATTTCCATAAACCTCGGGTCAAAATACGCCATCCTAAAAATACACCGAATAAAAGGTTTTGTCAAGGTAAAATCCTTTGCAACAGAGGGGATAAATTTTAATATTAAGCATGGTTCTCTTGATGGGGTTTACTCAAAATAATTTGTCTGGCAGGTTTCAGTGCGCTTTATTTTTAACATTTGGGATGCATTAAAAAAACCCCGGGGAGGTTACCCGCCCTCCCGGGGTTTAGTTTAAAGGTTAAACAAACACTCTCTTAGAAGCTAAGAGTAAGTTTGTTGATGAGGATGAAATCATCGGTAACTTTGGAGCCGCCGGCAAAAGCAGTATTCAGGCCCTTGAAATAATCACCGGTGAAGAGGTAGCCGCCGCCCAGCATATAGGACAGGTTGTTGGTGATTTTGTAAGTACCGGTAACATCAACTTCTGTACCATAGGTCTTGCCAGGGAAAGTGACCACGGTGCTTCCGAACACGTCGAATCCGCTCTGATCAGCCTGCGCGTAAGAAACTGACGCCATGATATCCAACTGAGGAGTGGGTTTAATACCGCCTCTTAACTGACCGAACCAGGCATTCATCATCTCGTTGTCAAGCACGCTGCCGCTGTGACCGGCAATACCGCCCACCCAGTAGCCCAGGGTTTGAGTGTTGAACATGATCAAGCAGGGATTCCAATCCAAACCGCCGCTAAGTGGAGCAACTCCGCCTTCGACTTTGGTGCCATAGTCATTGGGATTTTGGCCCTGGACGTAAGCAGCAGAACCGCCGGCATAGAACATGCCGAAGTTGGCTGTGGCATCAACAAATGCGGAAAGATGGTTTACGTTAACCGTCGTACCGGTGTATTCGAATTTCATCGCATCACCACTGAACCACAGAAGTTCCGCCTGCAGAGCGACAGGACCAATCTTGGCTTTAACATAAGGATCTAACAAGTAAATGTTGGACAGGTAAGCGCCGCTTGCGATACCTCTGTTTGTCGCGTCACGGTTCCAGAGGAAGAGAAGACCAGTTTCGCCGCCCTTGAAGTTGTAAATACCGGCTATCCGGTAAGAATCCAAGTCTCTGTCGGTTCTGGTTGCATTGAGATTGTTAAGCCAGTACCAGGAGCCTGAGCTGACAGCGCTGTAGCTGTTGTCAACTTCTTTGGCATAACCCAAGAAACCAACAAACGGACCGGACTGCATGAAATACTGGATCTGGCCAGCGGGAACTCCAGAGCCTCTGTCTCCCCAAACTGTTCCAAAGGTGTAATCTTCCATGTAACCAACCTTGAAGAGACCAATGGGTGAAGTGTAATCGATATAGGCCAGTCTGAAGGCGATGTTTTCGGTTTCCGCCCTTGTTCCTGCGGATTCGCTAAACATATAGTCCTGATTCGCCTGCCAGGTGTTGGACCTTGCGCCGCCCCAGATTCTTTCCATCGCGTCAAACTGTGTGACCAGTTTCAAGCAGGGGGATACGACAAAATCCGTGCCTACGCGCAGTCTCTGATAAAAGAAAGCTGTGCTGGGATTCAGTGATCCGGTTCTCCCTTGAAAGTCCTGGAAACCATCATCTACTGCAATTTTATTTAAATACAATCCGCCGACATAATATTCGGCGCCAACTTTAACGTCAACCGCGAAGGCTGACACACTAAAGGCCATAACCAGCCCCAGCGACA
>Ga0326727_10005764_pt1 | contig 34898 bp, 21 predicted proteins | sample MB2enrmetagenome_FD_207643 | JGI IMG/M metagenome (GOLD analysis project Ga0326727, IMG submission 207643) | Lab enriched peat soil microbial communities from McLean, Ithaca, NY, United States - MB29MY | ecosystem: Environmental > Terrestrial > Soil > Wetlands > Peat | place: USA: New York...
GACCAATTACGCGCTGAGTTTCGTCAACGGCACGCTGACGATCAACGCAACGCCCCTGGGGATCACGGCCCTGGACGCCACCCGCCAATATGGGACGACCAACCCGGTCTTCGACGTGACCATGCAAGGATTTGTCAACAACGAGAGCGCGGCCGTCCTGGGCGGAACGCTGCTGGTGGCCAGCACGGCGGGACCGGCCAGCGCGGTGGGGACTTATGAGATTGTTCCCTCCGGCCTGACTTCGACCAACTACGCCCTGAGCTTCACCAACGGCACCCTGACCGTCTCGCCAGCCCCGCTGACCGTGACGGCCGGCAGCACGAACCGGATTTACGGCCAGTCCAACCCCGTGCTCACCGGAGTCTCAACTGCCACCGTCAACGGCGATGATTTGGGGATGAGCTTTGCCACAACGGCAACTTCCAGCAACTCGGCCGGACAGTACCCGATTTTCCCTGTGTTCGCTGACCCGGCAAATAAACTCGGCAATTACCTGGTCACGACGAACGCCGGGACACTGACAGTATCGCCCGCTTTGTTGACGGTCACGGCTGACAACCAAAATCGTGCTTACGGCCAGACCAACCCCGCCTTGACCGTCAGCTACAGCGGCTTCGTCAACGGGGACACAGCCGCGAATTTGGGGACACAACCGGCAGCGGGCACCGCGGCCGGACCTGCCTCGTTCACCGGACAATACCCGATCACCGTCAGCGGCGGTGTCTCCTCCAATTACACATTCAGCTATGTCGCCGGCACGTTGACCATAGGGCAGGCGGACCTGACCGTCATCGGCGATGATGCCACCCGGGCTTATGGTTATGACAATCCTGTTTTCACTTCAACGGTCACCGGACTGGCCAATAATGACAATATCACCGTGAGTTACCAAACGCTGGCGAACCTCATCAGTCCGCCGGGAACTTACGTTATTGTCCTCCAGATCAACGATCCGAACGGGTTGCTCGGCCAGTACAATCTTACTCTCATCAGCGGGACGTTGACCGTTACCAATGCCGCCTTGATTGTAACGGTGGATGACCAGAACCGGTCCTATGGCCAGGCGAATCCGCCATTCACGGTCCATTACAACGGATTTGTCAACAGTCAGGGCACCAATAATCTCCGCGGCGCGCTGACCTTCTCCTGCCTGGATGGATCCGGCAGGCCGGCCGGCACCAATACCGCTGTGGGATCTTATGCCATCACCGCCAGCGGACTCAGCGCGACCAATTACACCGTCCGTTATGTTCCCGGAACTCTGGCCATCGCCAGGGTTCCATTGACCGTCACCGGCGCCAGCGCGCAACGCCTGTATGGAGCAACCAATCCCGCGTTCACGGCAACCCTCAGCGGCTTCGTCAATAGTGAAACTTCCAATGTCCTGAGCGGAACATTGTCCGTCACGAGCCTGGCCACTCCCAGCAGCCCGGTTGGAAGTTATTCCATCATCCCGGGTGGTTTGACTTCGGGAAATTATTCCCTGAGCTTTGTCAACGGCACACTGACGGTCAATCCAGTCTCGTTGACGGGCAGCGCGCAGAATGTCCAGCGCGGCTACGGCCAGACCAATCCCCCGTTCACTGTCAGCTACTCCGGTTTTGTCAACAATGAGAACAGCGGCGTCGTCACCGGCTCCATCGTCTTCGATTGCTTGGACACGAACAACGCCCCCGTAACCACCAACACCCCTGTCGGCATTTATCCCGTCCACGTCATTACACCCCAGACCGCTCCCAATTACACCATCAGTTACCTGGACGGCAGTCTCACCGTCACCCAAGCAGTCCTGATTGTCTCGGCCAATCCGCAGAGCCGTCTCTACGGCGCAACCAATCCGCCGCTGACCGTCGCTTACAGCGGCTTCCTCAACGGCGAAGGCACCAACGTCATCAGCGGCCAGCCGGACCTGAACACCGCGGCCAACCTGGCCAGCCCGGTCGGCGCCTATGACATTGTGGTCGGGTTGGGCAGCCTGAGCGCGACCAATTACAGCTTCAGCCTGACCAACGGCACCTTGACGGTGGGCAAGGCCCTGTTGACTGTCACGGCCGACCCGCAGAGCCGGCTCTACGGCCAGACCAATCCTCTCTTCACCGTCAGCTACAGTGGCTTTGTGGACGGCGACGGAGCGGGCGTGTTGAGCGGGACGCCGGCCCTGAGCACGGCGGCGGACACCAACACCCCGGTGGGAAGCTATGACATCGTGGCGACCAATGGCACCCTGACGGCGACCAATTACGCCCTGAGTTTCGTCAACGGCACGCTGACCATCAACGCAACGCCCCTGGGGATCACGGCCCTGAACGCCACCCGCCAATATGGGACGACCAACCCGGTCTTCGACGTGACCATGCAAGGATTTGTCAACAATGAAAATGCGGTTGTTTTGGGCGGGACGCTGCTGGTGGCCAGCGCGGCGGGACCGGCCAGCGCGGTGGGGACTTATGACATTGTTCCCTCCGGCCTGACTTCGACCAACTACGCCCTGAGCTTCACCAACGGCACCCTGACCGTCTCGCCAGCCCCGCTGACCGTGACGGCCAACAGCTACATCCGCCAGTATGGGATAACGAACCCGGTGTTCAGCGGAACGATCAGCGGGTTGCTCAATGGCGATCCGATCACCGCTGCCTACAACTGCGCGGCGACCCAATCCAGTCCGGCCGGCAGCTATGCCATCACGCCCAGCCTGAATGACCCGGAGAGCAGGGCGGGCAACTATGCCGTGACGCTCCAAGCCGGCTCTTTGACCATCACCGTAGCTTTGACTCAGACGGCGGCCACCAACCTCTACGTGGTCGGCAACCCGGCGATTTTCATGGATACCAATGTTGTTGTCGCCGATGGCGGGGGCCTCGGCTTCGGGGGCGGGACTCTCTCCGTCACGGTCATAACAAACGCGGCCACCAATGACGTGCTTGGCATCGCCTCCCAGGGCAATGGCGCGGGGCAGATTGGCGTGCAGGCCACCAACGTCAGCTTCGGCGGCGTGTCCATCGCCGGCTTCTCCGGCGGCAACGGCCTCAACCCGCTTGTGTTCCTGCTCAACACCAATGCGAACTCGGAGTCCGCCACCGTCCTGGCGCGGCAATTGACGTTCGCCACCACCTCCACCAACACCAACTTCTGCGTGATCCAGACGGCGCTGACTATCGGCAGCAATACCGTGCTGGCCCAATATGTCATCACGCTCGACCGGCCGCCATTCGCCCCCAATTTGGTCATTACGGCCGCCCAGGGCCAGACCATCCAAATTCCGTTCTCCCGGATATTGACCAATATCTTTGACGCCGACGGCAACAACCTCACCATCAGCGAATCCAGCGAGGTGTCGGCCGACGGCGGATGGATCGGTGTCAACAGCAATGCGTTTGTCTATGATCCGCCGCAAGGTCTGGCCGTCCAGGACCGGTTTGCTTATCTGGTTGAGGATGGCCGGGGTGGAAGTTGCGTGGGCGTCATCATCATCAACTTCATGTCCACGAACCTGTTGCGCCTGGATATATCGAACATTTCCACCACCGGCGCGGCGCTGACCCTGGCTGGAGTTCCGGGCCAGACTTACCTGATCCAGACTTCGACCAATCTGGTGAACTGGACTGACCTAAGCGCGGGCACGGCGGATACCATGGGAATCATCCAGGTTTTGGACGCCGCCGCAAAGAACTACCCGCAACGGTTCTATCGGGCCATATCGCAGTAATCGGCAAATCATGAAGAATTCTGTCCTCCGCGCATTGCTGCCTCACCGGCCCAGCCGGTGGGACAGCTTTCGGCGCACATCGCTTTCCAGCGCCTTGATGAATGAAACGACATACCCGGCCATGTCAAGTGAATCATCAACCACCAGCGGCGTCAAATCCATGCCGAAAATCAACTGGTTGCTCTTGTCCGCGGCGTGCGACTCGAAAAAGGCCGCGTTGGCCGCGCGCCGGCCACGCGCGGCCAGATCGTAGCGTTTGCCGCCGGCGATTTGCGAATCGAACACCCCGTTCAGCGCCGACGCCAGATGGTCGCGCCCGCTCACATCCATCACGACCTTGTCCGCGTCCGGCAGCCAGTCGAGGCTGCGCCAGACTTCGCAGCCGATGACTTTTTTCGGGCGCTGCTTCGGCGGCAGTTCGCGCATCGCCTGCAGCGCCGCCACCGCCACGCCCAGGTGCGTGTCATGCTTGTCCGCCAGATTGTGCGTATAGACCACTTGCGGGCGCGTCGCGGCGAGGATTTCCTTGAGATCGTTCTTCAACGCCGGGTCGGTCGCGCTTTTCGCCGCGCTGCTGGGATAATCGAGCTGAATCATCACCCCATATTGGCCGATGGCCGCCGCCTTGTCCTGTTCCTCGCGGCGGATTCTCATCATCTGCGCGTCGGTGCAACTGGCGTAGAGGCCGGTGCGGGGGCTGCCCGCGCCATTGGTGCCGGTCACGCCGCCGAACCATTTTGTGTCGCTGTCAAAACATTCGAGGATGCCGTGGCAGGCCATGAACTCCAGATCGTCCTGATGCGCCCCAATGCCCAGGTGCGTAATGCGCCGCAGCGCCTCCGCGACCGGTTTTCCATCCGGCACAAAAATCCGCGCCGTTGCTTGATGCAGTTTCATGATTTTATCAAACCGGGGCGCCGGCGTGCGGCCGCGCCGAGCCGGACAGCCAGTTGCTGGCCATATTGTCCAGCGCCTTGATCCAAAGAGGGTGGGTGTTCAAGCAAGGAATCAGCTTCAATTCCTGCCCGCCCGCGGCCAGAAAAATGTCGCGCCCGCGCAGGCCGATTTCTTCCAGCGTCTCCAGACAATCCGCCACGAAGGAGGGACAGATGACCAGCAGTTTTCGGATCCCGGCCCTGGCCAGCCCCGTGATGACCTGCTCCGTATAGGGCTTGAGCCACGGTTCCCGTCCCAGGCGTGATTGAAAGGAGATGGAGTGCGTGTGTTTCGGGATCGAAGCCATGCGCACGAACGCTTCCACGGTCCGGAAACATTGCGCCCGATAGCAGGTGCCGATCACCGGGCAATCCTCGCCGCAGCAATCCCGGCGCGCCAGGCAGTGCCGGCCGGTCGGGTCGGCCTTGCGCAAATGCCTTTCCGGGATGCCGTGAAAACTGAACAGCAAATGGTCGTAGTCCTGTTGCAAATACCCGGACGCGGCGGCGGTCATGGCCCGGATGTAATCGGGATGATCGTAATAGGGCGGCGCGACTGTCAACGAAATGTCCGGCGCCTCCGCCGCCACGACTTCGCGCACCCGCTCCACCGCCGTTTCATAGCTGGACATGGCATGGTGCGGAAAAAGCGGGATGAGCAGCACCTTCTCCACGCCCTGCTTCTTCAATTTGCCAATGGCCTCGGGAATGGACGGGTGGCGGTAGCGCATGGCCAGTTCCACCGTCATCCCGGCGCGTTCCTGCAGCGCCGCGCGCACCTTGCGGCTGGTCGCCACCAGGGGCGGGCCGTCCGGCGTCCAGATTTTTTCGTAGGCCTCGGCCGAGCGCGCCGCGCGCCCGGGCAGTATGGCCAGATGCACCAGGCTCCAGCGCAGGGGATAGATCATGTCAAGCACCCGGCCATCCATGAGAAATTCACCCAGATAGGCCCGCACGTCCGCGACCGACGCCGAGTCGGGCGATCCCAAATTGACCAGGAGCACGGCGGACTTGTTCATGCGCAAACAGAGTGGTTCACCGCCTCCGGGCGCTGGAGGCCCGCCGGCAAAAAGGCCTGGATTTTCCCCGCCGCCTTGTGCGCGGAGAGGATCGAATCCCCCAGCGAGATGCCGTCCCGAACGTGCCCGGCCACAAACAGGCCCGGCGCTTTCAACTCCATGTCATCCATCAACTCGCGGAATTTTGCGTAACCCAGGTTGTATTGCGGAATGGCCTGCCGATAAACGGCGACATGCTCAAAGGTTGGCCGCCCGCGGACGCCCAATATCGTTTCCAGGTCCTTGACCGCGATTTGCGTCAACGCCTCGGGCGTGTTGAGCGGCAGCAACGGCGCGCGCGCACCGCCGATGTAACAGGTCAGGACCACCTGGCCTTGCGGGGCGCGATTGGGAAAAAGGGACGAGGAGAAAAGCGCCCCCAGGATATTGAATCCTTCCTTCTCCGGTATGAGCATGCCGAATCCGTCCAGGGGATGGGCCACGTCGTCCCGGCGGAAGCCGAGCACCACCGAGGCCACGGGCGGATAATAAATTTCGCCCAACGGCGCAATCTCCAGCGCGGGCGTGGTCTTGATTTCCAACGAAACCATTTTGTGGCCGGGGAGGGCGAGCAACACCGCGCTGCATTCCAGCGGACTGCCTCCGCGTTCAAATTCCACCAGCCAGCCCTGGTCGGCGCGCTGCAAGGCCCGAACCGGGGCCGACATCTCCAAGGATTCACCCAGGCTGGCTTGCAGAGCTTCGATGAGCACCTGCAAACCGTCATCGAAGGAAAACTTCTTCGCGTCCTTCTTGGAAACCTCCCCGCTCCGTTTGCGTTCCCGCGCGCCCAGGATTTGCCCCAGAAACAGCGAACGATACCGTTGCTCCAGTTTGTGCAGCTTGGGAAAGGCCTGCGACACCGAGAGCATCCGGGGGTTGCCGGCATAAACTCCAGCCACCAACGGATCAATGGCGTAATCGAGAAATTCCCGGCCCAGCCGCCGCAGGACAAATTGCGCGATGGATTCCTCCTCCTCCTCCGACCGCCCGATGAATGGCTCGGCCAAAACCCTCAGCTTGGCCGCCGGCGAAAACAACGGCGTGGTGAGAAGTCCGGCGGCGGAATTTGGAATCTCCACCGGCCTTTTGCGGCGCACCACGTAACGCTTCTCCGCACGCGGATCGGAATAAAGCCGGCGCGATTCCAGCCCCAGCCCGCGCACCAGGTCGGAAATGACCGGCGAGGTTTCCAGAATGCTGTTGGGGCCGAATTCCGCCAGAAAACCGTCCCGGCGCTCGGATCGGATCACTCCGCCCACCCGGTCGGAAGCTTCCAGCACGATCACCGGCACGCCCCGGCGCTTCAGGCAGGAGCCTGCCGTCAACCCTGTAATCCCGCCTCCGATGATGGCCACTGGCTTCATATTGTTCTCGAAAAACGCCGGTCCTTCACGCTCGGAAGATACCGGTCAAATCGCATGGCAATGTTGCGGATGAAGAGGCGGCCCACCTCGTTGACCACCAGGCCGTCGGCCCGCCGCTGCAGCAGGCCGTCCTTTTCCAGGTCGGTCATCGAATCGAGTTCCGCCTTGAAATAGCCCGCAAAGTCTGTTCCCAAGTCCTTGGAAAGCGCCGCGTAGTCCAGACTCATGTCGCACATTAAACGCATGATCGTATGCCGTCGAATCTTGTCGTCGCTGCTCAGTATATAACCCTTGGCGAACGGTTCCCAGCCCGAATCCAGCGCCTCGTAGTACTTGGGCAGTTCCTTGAGGTTCTGCCAATAAACCCCGTCCGCCTGTGAAATGGACGACATGCCGAAAGCGTAAATGTCCGTCCCGCCCTTGGTGCTGTAACCCTGGAAATTCCTCTGCAATGTCTTCTGCCGTTGCGCCACCGCCAGCTCATCCGTCGGCCGCGCGAAGTGGTCCATGCCGATGTAGGTGTAACGGTCGTTTTGCGTCAACTTTTCGATGACCAGTTTCAAGAGGGCCAGTTTGGTCTCCGCGTTCGGCAAGGCGGCCTCCTGCTCCAGAATCTTCTGCGCCGGCTTCACCCACGGCACATGCGCGTAACTGAACACCGCCAGCCGGTCCGGCCCAAGCCCGATGATCTCGTCCAGCGTTTGCTCGAACGATTGCACCGTCTGATAAGGCAGACCGTAAATCAAATCCACGTTGACCGATGCAAAACCGGCCGCTCGCGCCCACTCAATTGATTGCTCCGTTTGCCGGCGCGGCTGGATGCGATGCACCGCTTCTTGAACCTTCGGATTAAAATCCTGCACCCCGATGGAAGCCCGGTTGAAGCCCGCCTCCCGCAACGCCGCGATATGATCTTCCGTCAACCGGCGCGGATCAATCTCCACCCCCGCCTCCAGGTCGGGCGCGAGAGTGAAATACTTGCGGATGGCCTTGCCCAACCGGCGAATTTCGGATGGCGCTAGAAAGGTCGGCGTGCCTCCCCCCCAATGCAACTGCACCACTTGCCGCCGCGGATTGATCCGCTTGCTCATCAGCTCCATCTCCTTTTCCAAATATGTCAAATAGAGCGCCCCTTTTTCCCGCTGCGTCGTGATCACCGTCGTGCAGCCGCAATACCAGCAAAGCGACTCGCAAAACGGGATGTGGAAATAAAGCGATAGCCCGCGCTCCGCCGGCTGCGCCTGCGCGATTTTTGCCGCCACCTCCGGCCACGTCACCTGGTCCGTGAACTGCGGGGCGGGCGGATAAGACGTGTAGCGCGGCCCCGGCACGTTGTACTTCTGGACCAATTCGAGATCCACGTTCAATTTGCTCATGCGAAATTCTGAATGGCAGCCGCGAGCGCCTCGAGATTCTCCATTCTCGCCGAGGGCGGCACGCCGTGGCCAAGGTTGAAAATGTACCCGTTGCGGTCGCGCATTTGTTCCAGCAGACGCCGCGTTTCGGCCGCCACCGTGGCCGGCTCCGCCTCGCTCAACAATGCCGGGTCCAGGTTCCCTTGCAGGCCCATGTCCCGCGGCAGACGCCGCTCCGCCTCCGCCAGCGCGATCCCGTGATCAATCCCAATCACGTTCGCCCCCGTTTTCGACAGCGCATTCCACGCCCGCGTCCCCTTGGAATAAACGATCACCGGCGCCCGCCCGTTCAGTCTTGCCACGATCATCTCCATCCACTGCCCCGACGCCGCCTCAAAATCCTCCGCCGGCAATTCTCCTCCCAGACTGTCGAAAATCTGCACCGCGTCCACGCCGCGCGAAATCTGCATTTGCAGGAACTCCGTCACCGCCGACGTCAATTTCCCGGCGAGCAGATTGTAGGCCCGGCGGTCCTGTTTGAACAACTCCTTTGCTTTGCCAAACCTTTTGGCGCTCCCGCCTTCCAGCATGAAATTAGCCAGCGTCCAGGGCGAACCCGCGAATCCCAGAAGAGCTGCGCGACCGTCCAGTTCCCGTTTGATCATCTCCAGCGCCCCGGCCACATACTCCAGCCGCTCCGCCACGCTGTCCGCGCGCAGTCCTTGGATATCCGCCATGTCCCGCACCGCGCTCTCCATCTCCACCCCGCCGCCGTCGTGAAACCGGAAGCCTTGGCCCATCGCCTCCGGCACCACCAGGATGTCGCTGAACAGTATCGCCGCGTCAAACCCAAAACGGCGCACCGGCTGCAAGGTCACTTCGCAGGCCAGCTCGGGCGCGCGGATCAACTCGAGGAAACTGTGCTTTTCGCGCAGTGCGCGGTATTCGGGCAGACACCGGCCCGCCTGCCGCATCAGCCAGACGGGCGGGCGGTCCACCGGCAACAAGTTCAGGGCGTTGAGCATCCGCTCCCGGCATGGGCCGTTGGCCGCCGCCTGCAAAGGCTTGACGGCCGGAGCCGTCTGAATTGTTGTGTCTGCCATTAAATCCTGCATGACTCAGATTAGAACCCCTTGGCCGGGGCGGCTTTACCTCTCTTGGCAAACCCTAGCCATATTTTGCTCACCCCCGCATATATTTTGGCTCCTCGACGTTTTCAGTGGAATACCGGGAGGTGTTTTGGGTGGTGACATTTGGTTTTTCAATCCCAACGGGATTGAAGCTCTCAGCCCAGGGTTGCGAGGCACGAGCTACCCTGGGTGAAGATCAATAGAAAGCACAACCCTGCAAGGGTTGAATCTTCTTCGTAAGTCATTGATATTCAACCCTTTCAGGGTTGTGGAAAGGTTCCTCGCTGTTTTCGGTGGAATTAGGTTTGGGGCAGGCGGAGCTTGCCGGCCACGAAGTAGAGCATGGTGATCAGATAAACGGGAGAACGGTAGCCACGCGCCTTGCGTTTGGTGGCACTAAACACACTGTTCAGTCCTTCCATAAAAGCATTGGTCACCCGCCATTTCCAATGAGCCAGTATCCCCTTGAAATGGTTCTCCACCATCTGGGCGGCCTTGACCATTGGGCGCAAGAGGTTGTATTGGTAATGGCGAGCCACCCAGCGCACCCAGCGGCACCAGACGCGCAATCGGTGGCCGGCTTGGACCTCATCCCCGCCGCGGTAGATGTCTTGGAGTACCAGACGCATTTGATAGGCCTTGGCCGTGCCCAGACTCTTGTCCTTGATCTTGGCCAGGCGCTTCTGCTCCCACTCGCTCAGGTTCTCCGGATTTTTGCGCCAGAGCCACTGGCTTTGGCGCAGGGCCTCCGCCACCTGGTAGCCCCCCAATTGGATCTCCGACCGTCGCACCTGGTCGACCGCCTCGCCCACATTTTTGGCCACATGAAACGGGTCGAAGACCACTTGCGCGTTGCGGCAGTGTTCGGCCACCCCGCTCTGGTAAGCTTGACTCATGTCCATGCTCACTTGAGTAATCGCCTGCCGATGACCGTTGTGCTCCTCCAGCGCCCGGATGAATTTCTCCCAAGTGGCCTTGTCCTTCCCTTCCACCGCGAAAATCACCGCCTTGCGCAGCAGGTCGGCAAAAACACTGATGTATTGATGGCCCTTGCGCACGTTCATCTCGTCGACCCCCACGCAGCACACGTTGCTAAAATCAGCTTCCGCATAGGCCGCGTCGACATGGGCAAAGAGCATGCGCCACAGACGCGTATCGTGCTCGCCCAGAATCTCCGCCGCCCGGCTCACCGGCATCTCCCGCAGCAACACCAAGGCAAAGGCTTCAAACTCCTTGCTGAAGTGCAGGCTCAATCCTTCCCAGGGCGGACGCACCCGAAAAAGATGCCCGCATTGCCGGCATTTTCCCCGGGGCAGCCGACAGGTGATCTCGCAATGATACTGAAACACATTCAGATGCCGCCAAGTCAGCATCTCGGTGTGATCGTAGCAAAAAACCAAGCCCCCGTCCTGCGGGCAGCGCGCCGATTCCCAAAGGCGCGCCGTCTCTCGGATCTCCAGAAAAACCGTGCCCTTTTCCCGATCAAACCGGCTCTCGATCACTTCCCAGTTCAAGCCCAAACCCAACAGTTCATGAAAAAGCTTTTCAGGTGTCATATCCCCACACTACCAAGTTATTCCACCGAAAACAGCGAAGAACCTGTGGAAATTAAATGCGGCTACCCAGGGTAGGCCCTCTCGGAATCGGGCCAACCCTGGGCTGAAGGATGCAATCCCTTTGGGATTGACGAATGGATTCTTGTAACTCATTTGCCGAGCCAGCCTATCCATCAACCGAAAACGTCGAGGAACCTATTTTTTGAACAGCCACCCCTCCAGCAGGGCGAGACTCCGTCAAGCCCTCGAATCCTTGAACAACCCGCGACTGCATTGGCCTGGCACCAACCCGTCAACCGATGACAGCCAAATGGCTTCTCCCTCTCCCATCGGATGGGAGAGGGCAGGGGTGAGGGCCTCCATCAACCATAATTCTCTCAATCGTCCCAGTTGGCGATGGTGTTTGTTCCGCCCAATCCGTCCACTCCCTTCGAATAGAGATCGTAGTCGGCTGGGTTGTGCTTGCCCGGGAACACATAAACATAAGGATTGCCCCACGGGTCCATCGGCACCTTGTTCTTATGCAAATATGGGCCTTTCCAGTTCTGCGCGTCGTTCGGCTTGGTAATCAAGGCCTGCAAACCATTGCCGCCTTTCGGGTACGACCCGTTGTCCACTTCATACATGGACAGCGTCGTGCCGAAGTTCGAAATCTGCGTTTTGGCCGCCGCTATCTGCGCATCCACTTTGCGATGCACAAGGTTTGGAAGCACGACCCCGGCCAGAATGGCCAGGATGGTCAACACCAGCAACAGTTCCACCAGAGTGAAGGCGCGCCGGCTCCCTGAAGCCGCCGGGCCTGTTTGTGTCAAGGTTTTCATGCCTTGACACGGGTGCATGGAGCGTGCCAACCGCGGCGGAAGCCGGCCTTCCCCGTCAAACACCGTTTCTTTGACTGAAAACCCCGGCGCGCGAGCGCAAAGCTTGCGCGCCATTGCGCAAATAATGCAGGGAAATCACCCCGCGCTCAATCAAAGGCGTGGCCGGCGCAGCAAAGGACGTCGCGCACTTTGTGGCGGACCAGTTCCTTGACGCGCGTGCGCGCCGGGCCGAGGTACTTGCGCGGATCGAAATCCTTCGGGTTTTCAAAGAAGCATTTGCGGATGGCGGCCGTCATGGCCAGGCGCAAATCGGTGTCAATGTTGACTTTCGTGCAGCCGATGCGGCGGGCGATCTCGATGTCCGCCTCCGGCACTCCGGCAGCGTCCTCGCCCAACTTGCCGCCGTATTTGTTGATTTCCTGCACCAGGTCCTTGGGCACGCTGGAGGCGCCGTGCAGGACCAGCGGGTAATCGCCCAGGCCGGCGTCGAGCAGCGCCTTCTTGATGGCCTTCAACCGCTCCAAATCAAGGTGTTGCGCGCCTTTGAATTTATAGGCCCCGTGCGAGTTGCCGATGGCCACGGCCAGCGAATCCACGCCGGTCTGGCGTACGAATTCCACCGCTTCGTCCGGGTGGGTGTAGGCGCCGCCCTTGGAGTAGCCGCCGCCTTCCTCCCCCTCGTCGTGCTGCGCGCCCACCAACATGCCCAACTCGCCTTCCACCACGCAGTTGCGCGCGTGCGCGTATTCCACGACGCGGCGGCAGACCTCGACGTTCTTGGCGAAAGGCTCGTGGCTGCCGTCAATCATCACGCTGGTGAAGCCCTCGTCAATGCACTCCTTGCAAAGCTCGAAGCTGTCCCCGTGGTCCAGGTGGACGGCCAGCGGGATGTTGCTGGTGGAAACGGCGGCCTCGATCAATTTTTTCAAATAGACCCCGTTGGCATATTGCCGGGCGCCTTTGGAGATTTGCAGGATCGAGGGGGCTTTTTCCTCCTCGCAGGCCTCGACGATGGCCTGGAGCAGCTCCATATTGTTGACGTTGAAAGCGCCCACCGCGTATTTTCCCTTGAGGGCTTTGGCGAACAGTTCTTTTGTATGTGTCAATGGCATAATTCAATGGTGAACGCGTCGTTTCGCGCTCGGTAACGGGAAGAATAGGAAGACCCGGCACAAATGTAAAGCAGGGATCTCAATTCCGATTCTCCGCGGCTTTTTGTTTTGATTTCAATGCGGACGGCTCGTGCTATCTTCGCTTCATGCAGAAGGATTACGCCGTATCAGGGCTTTGGCAGCGGGAGTTCGACGACGCCGGGATGCGCGATTGGGCCATTGATTTGCGCCAGCAGTTGCGCGCCCCCAAGGTGTCGCTGGGGCTGGTTTTCATGACGCCGCGGTTTTTCCCGATGGCCGCCCAGATTCTCGAATTGATCCGCGTGCATGGCCAGGTGCCGTTGCTGGCCGGTTGCTCCAGCACCGGGCTGATCGTTGGCGGGCGCGAATGGGAGGAGAAGCCGGGCGTGGCCTTGTCCCTTTTTTCCCTGCCGGGGGCGGAATTGCGCGCCTGGCGCTTCAACCAGCAGCAAATCGAGGAGGCCGGCAGCCGCCCCGCCTACTGGCGCTTGAAAACCGGCCTCGCGCCGGACCGGATGAACGGCTGGCTGGTTTTCTCGGATCCGTTTCATCTGGATGCCGAGGCTTTCCTGCGCGGATGGAATGCCGCCTTTCCGGGCCAACCCGTGGTGGGCGGGCTGGCCGCAGGGATCCCCGCCGACCAGACGACGCAGGTTTATTTGGACGGCGGCGTCTATGAGGAAGGCGGCGTGGCGCTGGGAGTGGGCGGGGCGGTGGAATTGTTGACTCTGGTCTCGCAAGGCTGCACCCCCATCGGCGAGTGCTGGATCATCACCAAGGCCGACGGCAATTTCATCCAGCAAATCGCCAACCGTCCCGCCTACGAAGTCCTGGCCGAGACCTTTGGCAGACTTTCCAACCGCGAACAACTTCAGGCGCGCGGCAATCTTTTCATCGGCCTGGTGGTCAACGAATACCTGGAGGATTTCCACCGCGGCGATTTCCTGGTGCGCGACATACTGGGAGCCGACCCCAATTCCGGCATTCTCGCCGTCGGCGCCTGGCCGCGCCAGGGCCAGACCCTCCAATTCCAGCGCCGCGACGCCGCCGCCGCCGATCAGGACCTCCGGTCGTTGCTGGACCGTCTGGCCGGCCAGTTGGGCGGACGCCGCCTTTTTGGGGGCTGCCTCTGCTGCTGCAATGGGCGCGGCCACCGTCTTTTCGGCCAGATGGATCACGACGCCGGTTTGATCCAGCAAAAAATCGGCCCGGTGGAATTGACCGGCTTCTTCTGCAACGGCGAACTGGGGCCGATTGGCGACAAGCCTTTTCTCCACGGCTACACCGCCTCCCTTGCCTTGTTCACCGAAAAAAAGCGGGCGTAATCCCGCCAGGAACGGCGTCTCCATCTAACAAAGCAGGCTCAATTGAACTGAATGGGGCAACCGGGCGAACTGGCTTTCAATTTCGATGTCGGCGGATGCTTTCAAATCGTTGCAATGACAGTGCCGCTTTTTGCCGATCAGGTCAACCCGGAGCTTGGTTCATTCTCCATTTTGCCTTCTGCATTTTTCTGAAATCCGCGGTAAAATTCTCGCATACTGCATTCTTAATTCTGCCTTTTCTTCAACTATCCCTTGACAAAAATTAGAAACTATGGTCAAATCTTAAAGCATGAGAGACGTAGGCATAGTCAATTTCCCCTCCGGCAACTCGTCCACCCTAGACGCGTGTGACGGCGGAAGCCGCAGCCGTCCGCAGCCGGCTCCAAACGGCACAGGCCGCCCTGGCGGGACAGCGAAAAACACCCCCCAAACCCCATCCCGGAACCTTCACCAATGAAGGCAAATGAAGGCAAATGAAGGCTGCTGAAGGCAAATGAAGGTAAAAAAATAAAAAAAAATTATTGGCGGAAAAATACACAACCAACCCAACCACATGGAGCGATTGCCGCAAGTGGAGGAAAGCAATGCAATCCACTGAAGACTTCGATAAAAGGGGTTTTTAGTGTTTCCTGATTGTCATAAACTATCATGTGCTACTGAAATATATTAAATGTAGCAAAATAGTTGCAAACAATAGTAAATGGTGTAATTTAAGGCCAAAAGGAACACCTTGATCTATGGAAAACACTGAAAACACGAAGAAAATGAAGTGGTATTCGATCCCGGAAGCCGCCCAATATCTGGATGTGGGCGAGCAGACCCTCTATCGCTGGATGCGCGAGGGCAAAATCACCTTCCGCAAGGTCGGCGATTCCACGCGGTTCTGGCAGGAGGACCTGGACTCGGTCATGCAGATCACCTACAGCACGAACGATCTGGACAAGGCGCGGGCGGTATGCCCGGTCTGCCGCCACGACGAATTGGTGGAAGGCAAGGTGAGGGGAACCGGATTGGTCTATTTCGTGCCCAATAAGACGAAATTCTGGACGCTCAAGGACAGTTTCGTCGAAACGACCGGGCGGATGTGTACGCGCTGCGGGGCGATTTCCTGGTATGGCGACACGGCCAAACTGGCCAAACTGCGCATCGCGTCCCCCGCGAAGGAGGCCAAGGAGGCAACTCCGTCCGAAGAAAAAGCTCAACCTTGAATTACGCGCACCAGCGCAATGATGTTATGAAACCAATTGTGGTACTTGAGTTGGTGGCGGTAGGGCGCGCACTCCGTGGGCGCCGCGTCGGGCGCCCCCCCCGGGCGCCCCGCGGCGGGTCCCGATGCGTCGGGACCCGCCCTACCTTCCGCCCCGCCGTCGGCGACGGATTGCGGCCAATTCCGAATCAACGGCCGAGGGCATTCACTCTTATCGAGGTGCTCGCCATCATCCTTGTGATCTTTGTGCTGGCTCTCCTCTATTTGCCGACCGTGGCCAGGCCCCGCCACCACGGCGCCATTCGCATCGGTTGTATTAACAACCTCAAAGAAATCGGTACGGCTTATCGCCTTTGGGCGGGAGATAATGGGGACTTGGTGCCAGCCCAGCAGACGGTGATCAGCAACGGGTGGGCGGATTTCCTCACCAACGCCAACCAAGGCTCAAAGTGTTGGATGAACTACGCGATTATGGCCGCCGATCTTGGGCAATCTCCGAGAATTGTTGTATGCCCGGCCGACGAAAGGCAGGCCGCGTTAAGTTTCACCAACAAATTCGATAACACTCACGTCTCATATTTTGTGGGCGTGACCGCCAACGACATCTATCCCCAGTCAATCCTGGGCGGGGATCGAAACCTCGGCCCCGGCCTCGTCCCTGATCCCGATTACGGCTACTCCCCCAAAAACGGGAAAGGAAACGACGTCGCCATCCCAATCAACGGTTCAGTTTCCTGGTCGTTGAAAATGCACTCAGCCGGAAACACTGCGGGCGCGGGCAACATCCTGCTCGGTGACGGCAGCGCCCAGCAAACGTCCAGCGCCAATTTCAATGCGAACTGGCTGCGCTACGCGCTAGGAACCGACTACTGGCCGGCCGGTCGCGTCCCCGCCGTTCCTTCCATCCGGCTGGTTTTCCCCTAATTATGAAACTCACTTTATGCCAAAAGCGGACGGCGCTCACTCGAACGGACGTGATCGTGGTAATTGTCATTTTCGTGCTCTTCTTTTGGGGAATTGAATCCTTGACGGCGTTTCACGGTGCCAAGCTCAAAGCCCAGCGTGTTTCTTGTGCGAACAGCCTCAAACAAATCGGCACTGCATACCGCCTCTGGGCCGAGGAGCATGGCGGTCGCACGCCTGCCGCGGAGTCCGCCGGCCGTGGTGGATGGTCAGACTTGCTCACCAACGCTGACGAGGGGGCGAACTGTTGGACGAATTATGCAATACTGGCCGATGCTTTGGGACGCAGTTCGAAACGCCTGATATGCCCGGCGGATGAACGGGTTCCGGCAGCAGAATTCCTCACAAATAAGATGCCAAGCGATCCGCCCGCCACTTATTTCCAGAACAACAGCAATGTTTCTTACTTTGTAGGAGTGAGCGCAAACACCAACTCGCCCCGGTCATTGCTCGGGGGCGATCGCAATTTGGGCGGCGGAAACGCGCCGGATGCCGAGTTTGGTTTTTCTCCCACAAACGGCCAAGGAAACGACGTGGCCGTACCCATCGCCGGCCCCGTTTCATGGTCGTTGAAGATGCATTCAGATGGAAAACCTGCCGGGGTTGGCAACATTTTGTTTGGTAACGGCAGCGTGCAACAAGTTTCCAGTGCCAGTTTCAATAAGAACTTCCTGCGCAACGCCCCGCCAACCACCAACTGGCCCGCCGGTCATGTCCCCGCCTCACCCTCAATCCGCCTGGTTTTCCCATGAATATGAAACTCACCTTAAGCCAATGGCGGACAGCATTCACTCACATCATTTTGTATGACTCCGGCGTGGCTGGATTATTTCAACCATGAAACGATTTCAAAGTCTAAAGGCGATCCGGGTGGCGACTTGTTTGCTGCCGCCGCTAGGGGTCGTGCTGCTTTGGCGCACGTCTCTGCTTGGGTGGGGACGGAAGGTATTTGGGACCATTTTCACGCTCATTTATACGTTGTTGTATCTCACGATTATTCCCGGGTTTTTATATTATGTGGCGGGAATTGAAGTGGTGGAATGGCGCGGTGGGTATCTGCCGGCGCTGACGTTGCGGAAGACTTTGCCGGATTACAAATTGCTGGAGGAGAATCGGGCGAAGCAGGCGGAATTGGCGGCGTCGAGTTCTTTGCCAAAAATGGGGCGGGGGGGAACGAATTATTGGACGGCTTTTCGCGGGCCGAATCGGGACGGGCATTATGACGAAAAACCCATTCTCACTCGCTGGCCAGAGGAGGGGCTGCGGCAAATTTGGCGGCAACCGATTGGCGGCGGGTATTCTTCATTCATCGTGGCGGACGGGCGGGCTTACATCATTGAACAGCGGCGGGACCGCGAAGTGGTGGCGGCTTACGCGGTGGCGGATGGACGGGAACTCTGGACGAATGGATGGGCCGATAAATTCGAGGAACCAATCGGAGGGGAGGGGCCGCGCGCCACGCCGACCTACGACGAAGGCCGGATTTATGCGACAGGCGGGAACGGTGAGTTTCGATGTCTGGAGGCCGATTCGGGCCGGACGATTTGGCGGCGGAACATTCTCGCCGAGAATCACGCGGAGACGCCGAAATACGGTGAGGCGGTGTCGCCGCTCATCGTGGAGGATAAGGTGATCGTATTGCCGGGTGGGACGAATGGTTCTTCAGTGGCGGCCTACAATAAACTGACCGGGGCGCCGATGTGGAATTCGCAGTCGGACAAGCAGGCCTACACGTCGCCGATGCTCATGACGCTGGCGGGACAAAGGCAGGTGCTGATCGTCAGCGCCAGGAATGTGATGGGGATTTTGCCGGAAAACGGGCAGTTGCTCTGGCATTTGCCCTGGTTGGTGGAGAATGACAACGCCATTGCCCAGCCGGTTTTGCTCGGCGCCAACCGCTTCCTGTTGTCGGCGGGCTACGGCAAGGGTTGCGCGGCGTTTGAGGTGACGCGGAGCAACGCGGTGTTTGAGGTTCATCAGGTTTGGAGGAACACGTTTCTCAAGAACAAATTCAGCAGTTCGGTGCTTTATGAGGGCTGCATTTACGGCCTGGACGATGAAACCCTGGTTTGCCTCGACGCGGCCAGTGGCGAGCGCAAATGGAGGGATGGGCGATTCGGTTACGGGCAGGTGCTGCTCGCCAGCGGGCACTTGGTCATCCTGGGTGGCGATGGTGATTTGGCGTTGGTGAAGGCCAGCCCGGTGGCATTTGAAGAATTGGCGCGCTTCCCGGCGTTGCACGGGAAAACTTGGAATCATCCGGCGATGGCGGATGGCAGGATATTTGTGCGCAACGCCGTCGAGATGGCGTGTTTTGATTTGGGTGGGAGATGACGGCCCAAAGAATGGCCACGTATTGCACTGATGTGTGTCGCGCCATATCCGTGACGAGCAGGCCACGCTCAAGTCTTTTTGGTGCCTCGCGCCTTCGCCACTGATGCTGGGCGGCAACCTGCCCGACAACACGGACTGGGACCTGGCGCTGATCACCAACGACGAGGTGCTGTCTATTGACCAGGACGCCCTCGCCAAACCAGCGACGCGGGTCAGCCAGCAGGCCGGGCCGGACGGCCGCACCGAGGTCTGGGTCCGCGAACTCACAAACGGCCGCCGTGTGGCGGGATTGTACAACCGCAGCGAAACGGTGGAGGACTTGATGCTCGACCGGGGACAAGCCAAGCTCTCCGGCAAGTGGATGGCCAGGGACTTGTGGCGACACAAGGACCTCGGGGCCTCTGATGCGAAGCTGGCGCTGTCAGTGCCGCCGCACGGGGCTGCCTTGCTGAAGCCGGCTCCGGCCCGGAATTGATCGGCCATTAATATCAGCCGGTTCACAACGGTTTTGGGGTGATGCAAAACTCGAACCGATGATGTGTCAATTGTCGCCGGCGATTTGAAACTTCCGCCGGCGGCGTTATATTGGAATTCATATTCGTGATGACGATGATTTCCAGTCTCAATTCCAAGCCGGAGGCGGTATTGCCGAACCGCCTCGACAGCACGCTGATTGAAGGAATCAATTTGCGGCTGGCGATGACAGGCTGCCCCACCTTCGGCAACGGCACCGTGAGCCGGTTTCCAAAACTGGCCGGTCCGATGTTTTCCCGGCAGAAGGAAACGATGCGCCTTCTGGCCGATTATCTTTGTCCGGTGGATTGGCGCATTGACCGGTTTCTCCGCGATTATCTTGGCGACACCGGCACGGCGATCCGATGGCCGGCGCGCACTTTGGTTTTGGACAGCCCGGGGCTGGCGCGCGAGTTGTCCCTGCCCCCGGACCGCGATGAGTACTTTTCCGACATCATCCGCTCCTATCGCGTGCGCCAGGGAGTGCTGCACAATCCGGTCAATGACCGTCGCACCACCGAGGGAGTCTTTCATGTGGCGGAAGGCGGATTGCCGGTGCCGGATGACAAATTGGCCGTGCCAAAAGAAGTTTTCCGGCGCCTGTTGGATGCGGCTTTGCATCCTCCCGTGGAGTTGCTGCGGCTGCCCTTCACCTCCTCGCAGGACGATCAGGCGGAATGTTTTGTTTCCCTTTTGCTCCGGCCGGTGGTTTGTCCCGGCGTTCCGGGATTCATTGAAGAGAAATCCATGGAAATCCACTTTTTCGCGCCGGGCAGTCTGGTCAGCAATCTGGACTTTGTGGAAACGATTTTTGGCAACGCGGGTGATCCCTTTCTGCCGGAGAACGATGCGGCTTTGGACGTGCAACATTGGACCGGCCACACCGGCTGCGTCATCCTCGCTCCGCACCTGGTCAAGCTGACGAAGAAAAACCTGGGCCTGCCTCACTGGGACCAGGCCTCGCCCCGCCAGCGCCGGGACCGGATGTGCTGGAAAACGGAGCACGAATTTTACAACGACGGCGCGGCCTTCAAAGTCACGGCCCGCGACGAGCAGGGCGTCATCACCACGGTGATAGCCGACAACTACTTTGGCTATTGCAAAAAAGAGGTCAAAACGCAGATCAGCTATGCCGCCAACCTCTACGGGTTGTGCGAGGAGGAACACGCCGGCGGCGCGCTCGTTTATGCCAGTTTCGATCTGGGCGAGGAATTTCTTGGCAGCAAACATGTCCGCTCCCGCGGCCATTCCTTCGAGGAACTCCTCCAACTGGCTGGTCCCGCGCTGGAGGCGCAGCCGGAAGGCTACGCCGTGGACAAGAAACACCCGGAGATCATCTACGTGCCTACGGATGTTTCCTTCGATTTGCAAAAACAAACCGTGAAGTGGCCCTCCCCGTCGGGAGAACGCACGATCAAGCTGCTGGCGGACAAGATTTACGTGCGCCCTTCCGGCTACCGGGTGCGCATGGAGAAGCCCTCCCGCGATCATGCCTGGCGGCTGATTGGCACCGTGGCGGAAGGCACCTTCTGCCACAAACCCTGCACCGTCTCGGGCGGCGGCAAGTCCGAAATCTCCAAGTCCATCAGCGACGCCATTATCCACGGCCCGGTCTTCACCGCCGATTTCAAAAAGGATTGCGACCAAGTCGAGGCCCTCCTGGCCCGGGATTACTCCGACCGTTTCAAGGATCCCGCCAAAGCCGGAACGGACCGGCGCCCCATCCTGAGTCCGGATCGTTCGCTCGGTTCGGTCATCAAACTGTTCACTCCTTCCAGCCGCGATTACTCGGAGGAATTCAACCTCTGGCTCGCTTCGATTCCACAATACATCCTGGAGATGGTCTTCGTGGTCAAACGCTTCTATAAGCCCTCCTGGAACGGCAACTGGCGCGAACATCTCAGCGTGGATGTCCTCAACGGCACCCCCGGCAACGAGCTTCGATGCGACAAGCGCAAGTTGGTGGCCAACTTCCTCCGGGTCGGTTATGAGGCCGACGGCTCGTGGCGCGTCTTCGGACTGCGCAAGGACTTTTTCCCCGCCGCCAAGGTGCAAATGGAGGACGATATCACCGCCTCGGTCGTGGTGCCGGCGGAGAAGCTGAAGAATTTGAACCCGGATTATTCCAACCCCTCGGTCAAATTCACCCACAATTGTGAAGCCCGTCTTTTCCAAAGGCCCGACGAAGCGGTTCACCGCGGCTATGACAAGCAAACTGAAAAGGACCTGTCCGAGCCGGGCAATTTCCTCTCCAATTTCGAGCCGTTGACCCGGGCCGACGCGCGCAACCTGGCGGAGGATTCCATCGGATTTGTCACATATACCGAACCGATGAAACAATTGATTCTCGCCGCTTCCAGCGAGGACGGCGCGGACTATTTCGTCTCCTCCTGCCACCATCGGCTGGTGGACGGCAAACCTTCCAAAAACCCGCGCTATTTGCAGAAGCGGCCCGATGTGGCCAACGCGCGCGACACCCATCTGGCGGAAATGGCCGCCCGGTTGCACCGCCGCATCCCGCTCGATGCCCCGCTTTATACGCCCGTCAACGCCGTCATGCCCGGCCGCCGTAACAATCCGCCGGACCCCGTCTCCCATCTCCGTTCGCTCGCCGTCTTCAATCCGATCCACTACCTGGAACTGCCCGAATTGTTCATGGAATTCATCTCCAGCATGACCGGCAAATCGCCCTCCACCACCGGCGCCGGATCGGAAGGCGCCCTGACCAAAGGTCCCTTCAACGCTCTGCCGCCCATCATAGACCTGAACGCCGCCCTGGTCTCCTGGGCACTCACTGGATACGACGCCTTCATTTCCGCCGCCGGTTACATTGGCCCAAAAGTGCGCGTGGACCACGACGTCAGCCTGCTTATTCCCGAGGTCTGGTGCCGCATGTCTCCCGCGGAGCGGCAACCGGCGTTTCTGATTGAAAATGGCTATTTGGAAAAATGCGACGACTTTGATTTTGCCGGCAAGAGGGTTTTGGCCAGCCGCCTGGGCTGGCGCATGACCGCCGGTTTTGTCCGCAGCTTCTTTGGCCGCGTCTTCAATTATCCCCACGCCGTATTCACCGAGGAGATGTTGCGCCCCGAGAAACAAGACCTGGCCGTTTTCGCCGACGGGATGGACAACATCGTCACCACCCACCAACGGACGGCCGCCAGATACTTTGCCGATGGCAGCATCGAAATGGCCTGTCCCCCGTTGCAATGCCTGCTGCACATCATGGCCTATGGCCAGCACGAGGGCCGCGATGAGAAGCACCCGGAAATTCGCGCACTTTTCACCAGGGAAAACATCATCGCCAGCGATTGGTATGCCGCGCGTCTGGCCGCCAAACAGCAGCACGACCTGCGCCTTTGGCACGACCACGCCACCTATCTGCAAAACTTCCTCAAGAAGAAAAACTACGAGGAAGAAGCCAGACGCCTTGGCCTCGCCGCCAAACTGGAGGCCGCTTGGGAAACGTATCACAAAGTAAAATCCCCCGGCTATCTCGCCGGTCTGCAAGGCACCATCGGCCTCCAGCCGCTCCCCCTGGCGCCGCCGGCCCCGTCGTGAGCTGCCTTCCGTGCCTTCGGCGCCGGGACTTGGTTCCGCTATCCAGGGCTTCGAGGTTGACGCGAATCGCGCTGCCATTGTTTATGAGATGAGTTCTAGCTGGCCAGGATTTTGCGCGCCTCGCCTTCGGGGTCTTCCACAATGCGGCAGGCATTGTCGAATACCATGGTCGGGCCTCGAAAGGGGTCGAACGGCGTCCAGGTCAAGCCGCTCTGGCTGGGATTGCCGGTGCGAGCGAAATTGGCCCAGGCTGCGGCCATCTTCTTGGCCAGAGCCTGCGCTTTTGGTGTGTTGCCTGTGCCTTGCGTGCAGCGCTTGGTGTTGTCGAAGCAGAAGGCCAGCTCGGCGGTGTGCCAGGCGCCCGCGTCTTCGAGCATGGGCGATTGCCAGGTGAAGTAGTAGGCGAAGACCGGTGCGGCTTTGAGTTCGGACTTCATTATGGCCATGCGCGTGACGTTGTTGCGCACCAGCAGGCCGCTCACGCCGTAGGAGAGCGTGCGGATGCTCTTCTCCGGGTGCGCCTTCTTCATGGCGGCGATCAGCGCGGTGGCCTTGGCATCGCCCAAGACGCCCGCGAGTGTGGCATGCCACTCCGCCTCGGTCGGCTTGGAAGACATGCGGTTGCCTTCTTCACTCACCGAGCCGATCAGCATCGGCACATTCTTTGAGATTTCGGGAGCCGCGTCAAAGAACGAGCGCATGGTGATCAGCCGGCCATCAACCGTCGGTCCCATGCCGACGCGCGGCGTTGGCCCCGAGGGCGCGCCCATCCCGAGACTCCGCGCCATGGGCGGGTTGATCTTGGCGGCGGCGGCGGCGGCGGCGGCGTTCAGTTTGGCCCACTCCATTTTCTGGAGGGCGCCGATATCGTTTGGCCCCAGCCCCAGCTCGACCATGATTTGTTTCGCCAGCGCCCGGGATTGTTCGGCGTCGGGAGGATTGCCGCCCCCGCCCGACTGCACGGAAGCGCGATGGAACAGCCCCGCCGCCGACGGCATGCCCATCAGCGTAGTCACCTTGGAGCCGCCGCCCGACTGGCCATAGATCATTACCTTGTCGGGATCGCCGCCGAAATTGGCGATGTTGTCGCGAACCCAGCGAAGCGCGGCGACCAAGTCGGTCATTCCGACGTTGACCGAATCGGCATAGGCAGGCCCGCCGATGTCGGCCAGATCGAAGAATCCGAGGATATTGAGGCGGTGATTGACCGACACCTGGACGACATTATGATGCCGCGCCATCTGCGCTCCTTCGTGCGAGGGCAACTCATAGGACGAGCCGAAGCTGAAGCCGCCGCCATGAAAATAGACCATCACCGGAAGCTTGCCGGTCAGGCCGGGCGTCCAGACGTTCAGCTTGAGCATGTCTTCGCCCTGGTAGCCGTCGTCCCAATCCTGGATGAACGACTGTTCGATGGAACCCCACACGGCGTCGCCCTGGCCCTGCTGGGCGAGGGGGCGATCCCAGCTATGCAGGTTCTGTGGGCAATTCGGCCCGTAGATGAGCGCGGGATATTCGCCGTTCCACGGCTGGGGAGGTTTGGCGGGAAGCCACCGGTTCTCGCCGCCCGTATTCCGGCCATAGGGTATTCCTTTGAAGGTGAAGACGTCGTCATCGAGAAAGCCGCGCACTTTTCCATATTGCGTGTTCGCGACTGCCGAAGGCGGCGTGGAGCAGTTCCCCGGCTCCTGATGCGCGGCGGTCTTGATGCTGTCGGACGCGCGAGCTGTTCCAGTCAGCGCGGCTCCCAGGCCCGCGGCAGCGGAGAGCATTAGCGCCTCGCGGCGATTGAACTTGTGTTGACTCTGAGAATCTGCGGTTGACATGGTGACTCCTTTCGGTTGTTGACAGGCATTTATCTTGGCGCGTCGCAGCGGGTTGAGCGCGGCGCGGGTGAGGGAGAATTGATTTTTGATCTCACCGGGCACGGCGCGACGGTAACAAAGGACGATCTTGTGGAGCAAGGGGAAATTCCAGCTAGAAGGCTAAAGGCTGAAGGCGAAGGTTTTATGATCAAGAACCAACACATCCAACGCTGATTTTCGCGTGCCGCCGAGTATGTTGCTGCGCCATTGTGTCCCGCCAAAGGCTTTGTTAGCGGATGGGTTGGGGTCATCGCCCGACGGGGCTTTTTTCGTACGTTTCGAGTCATAATTTTTTTATTTTTTTTTTACCTTCATTTGGTTACATTTGCCTTCATTGACCTTTATTGACCTTCATTTTACGGCCTGGATTTAGCCGGAAAAGGACGGATAAAGAGGGTGAAATCTGGAGGGCAAATGGTGAATTTCCATGGATTCCAGCGGGACATTTTGTCTCTTTGTCAAACGCCGGCGCGGACGGTTCTGAAAGTGCGTCACTATGACACATAGGCATAAGCGCCCAGGCGTCCGCTTTGAGCATTGCGCTCCCGGCTCCCGGCTCAATCCCGCCCATCCCTGATGGCCTGTCCATTTTCACTTTCGTAAGATTAGCATCTAATCTAAAAGCCGTCAAGCGGAAATTTTGCGGGCGGATGGGGATAAGAGACAGGTTCCAACGCAGAGACGCCAAGGCGCCAAGTTGCAAAGCAGCCACGCGCAGGGCAATCGGAAAGCCCGAAATGGATGGCGCGGCGAGTGCATGGGGGCGATTGGCCCTCCGTCTCCAACCTGTCGCATGAAAAACGAGAACGCTAAAATTGAACAGGAGGCCACAGAGGCCACGGAGAGAGGAACTCTGTTGCCTCTGTTGCCTCCCGTTATCATACGGGCGGGACGGCGGCAAGGGATGGGGATCGGGCCGGACGGAGCGGAGACACGCGGAGGAGAACAACTTGAGCCGCGAAATGGCGCAGAAGGCGCAAGAAGAGAAGTCAGAAAGATGGAGTCAGAAAGATGTTTATGACTCCATTTTTCTGACAATGAGAACAGCGAAGGACCTTTTGCGCGGGTGAGAAAGTCGGCGGTCAAGTTTCATTGCAGGCTGCGTGTCATGCAAATCCCTCTTCGGCGGCGGCTTGCTGCGCCCGAAGAATATCATGCAGAGTTAAAATTCCCACCAGCGGACGGTCTGGTTGTTCTTGAAGCAAAAGGAAACCGGACTTGGATTCAATCAGTTGCATTTCCACATCACGCAGAGACAATTCCGGAGGACAAATGGTGGCTTCGGCCAAGGCGGGAGGGCGCTTTTCCCGGCCAGCGCGGGTGGCTTCTTCCCGGGTAAGCAGCCCGCGAATTTGTCCGTCAATAATCACCGGGAACTGTGTGTAGGGATAATTTTGCAACTGGCTTTGAATGTATTTTGATTCCAGCGAGGTGAGGACAACCGGTTTTGGGTTGGCCAGGTAGGAGACGGGTTGTTTCTGCCATTCACGCAGATCGCGCGGCGGAGCGAAGCGTTCCACCACGTGACCGTCTTGCTCCAGCAGGGCATCGTAAAAATTATGCCGCGTCATGCGCCGGCTGATGGCCTGGCTGATTAAAGCCGCGAGCATCAGCGGGGGCACCAGAGAAAATTGATGCGTCATCTCAAATACAATCAAAATGCTTGTCACCGGCGCGCGCACCACGGCGCCCAGCGTCGCGCTCATGCTAACGATGGTGAGCATGGCCACGCCTTCCGGGGACAATGAAAAAACGTGCTGGGCGATTCCGGCGATGCACAATCCAGTCATGGCGCCGAAAAACAAGGTGGGTGAAAAAATGCCGCCGCATCCCCCCATGCCATAACAGGCGACGGTGGCCACGAACTTCGCCGCCAGGAGCAGCGCCGCCGTCTGCCAGATGAGCTTGCCCGTCAGCGCCTCCGACAGGTCGTCATAGCCGAGGCCGAACACGCCCAGCTTGCCGGTTTGAAAAAACACAAACACACCGAGCGCCCAGCAAATCAATCCGCCGATGGCGGGACGCAACCAGGCCGGCAACGCCGTCCATTTCTTTTGGCGGGCGCGCAAGTCGAGCGCCGACTTTTGAAAGGCCACGCCCACGAGGGTTCCCGCCGCCGCCACCACTGGCACCAGCAAATAGGAATACCAGGATGGTTCACCGATGGCCGCGAGGGAAAAGGACGGTTGCGGCCCGATAATACCGTGCGCGACGAGGGCGCCCAGCATGGCTCCGATAATGACACTCCCGAGCAAACGGCTGTTTAGGTCGCCAATCAATTCCTCCAAGACGAAGGTGACGCCGGCCAGCGGCGTATTGAAGGCAGCGGCCAGGCCGGCCGCGGCACCAGTAGCAGCGGCCAGCCGGCGTTTTTGTTTTGGTTCACCCGCCACACCGGCCAAAAGTGAACTGGCCGTTCCTGCCAATTGCACGCTTGGACCTTCACGCCCCAGACTGCTGCCGCCTCCGATTTGGAGCGTGGCCGCGATAAATTTCACCCACAATACGCGGAACGGCACAAAGCCAAAATTCTTCCAGAACGCCGCCTTTAATTGCGGAATGCCGCTGCCGGCGGCATCCGTGCAAAAGGAGTTGAGCAGCCAGCCGGAAATCAGAGAAGTCCCAAGAATCAAACTCAGGCTGCTCCAAAGAAATACGGTGTGTGGGCAGCGCGACAGGCGCACGACTCCCGCACGGTAGCAGCCATTCATTGCCAGTTGAAAGGCCACAGCCACCAGTCCGGCGACGAAGCCATAGGCGCACGTTTTGAAAATTGCGCGCGGACGTTCCGGCAGTTTTGCCAGCCATTCTACCAATATCTTCACCGCCCCATGATGTGCCAAAAGCGGCGGGGTGAAAAGTTTCAATCTTCCGACGGTTTCACCCAAGCGGAGGCGCGGAAACGGCTTGCCCAATATGGGCCGAATGAACTGGCAAAGAAGAAGACGAATCTCTTCCTGATACGGTTGACAATGGCTCCTGTATGCGGCGATCGAAGCCCCGCCGCCGGGGATTGATTGGCCGGCTACGCCGCCCCGCCGGGGCGTTGAATTTGCGGGGTCCTTGGTTTGACAGAGATTTCGCGCCTACGGCGCCGGACCGCCGCCCCAAACCGGGAAGCAGCTTCCTGACTGGCAGCGCCGCAGGCGCGACATCGTTGCAGCAGCACAGGCATTATCGCTTGTGCGAACGGGGGCGGGCCAAGCCGGCAATTCACAGACCACGCATGAAGTCGGCTGTCATTGAGGCCCAGACGGCGCTCAGTGGTGAATCCACGGGCGGGAGTCCCAATACGGTTTCGACCATTTCCCTGGTGTCGCGTTGCTCTTCCTGATCTATCCAGGCGTAGGCTATTCTGGCCTTTGGGTGCCCGGACAGGTGGAATACCTCCACCGTGCCATTCCAGATAATTTGGCCGCGAAAAACATCAAGGACGGGCAGGGATTCAACCCAGGAGGCTTCGCAGCCGTGACGCTGGAATATCACGTTTTGCAGCTTTTCGATGTATTCGCCGTCTGCCATTGTATTTGACCAAATCCAAAGCCTTCCATCTGCTCTTTTCCGCCCCGGCGCTGTTTCCGGGGTTGTGCCAAGCCAGCCAAACTTTCTGTTCAAGGCGTCCGCGGGCCGGCCAATGGACGGTAAGGCAACATGTCACATAGCCGGCCATCGGACTCTACGCCTGGTCATGACTTTATCAACGGAAAGTTATTCACCGAAAAGGCGGATGGTGAATAAGTGGTTTGCGTAAATTGGTGTGGCTTGACCCTTTATTGCTGCGGAGGTTGCGGGGCGGCGGCGGCAGGGGTTCATCGCCCGGCCTCTTGGCCGGTTCCCGCACAAACAGCTTCCACTCTGGAATGCCAGCAAGCCCGTCCGTCCGGTTGACTTTCCAAAATGGCTTGTCAGCCGTTGCCGGCCGAACAACGGCGGATGAGTGCGGCAGGAGAAAGATCAACCGGATCGGGGCGCGATTCGTGAGAAAAGGGGTTTTCCGATGGTTGTGGAAGGAATTCCAGGCTCAAAACTATCGGGCAGATCTTCCGGCAGCAATACGATGAGATTTTCGCGGTCACAGCATCCGCTGGCGACCAGGCGCGTGCTTTGGTTGCGGACGGCGGCCTCAAACAGGTTGCGCATCTCGCGGGCGTTGCCGAATTGTTCGTTGCGCATGGCGTGAAGCCGCCCACAGATGTCCCGGGCTTTCTGGTCCGCGTCTGGCGAGCAAATCAACCCGCTTTGCGAAGCCATGCGGTGAAAAATTTCCAGCAATTCTTCGGGTTGGTAATCTGGGAAGTTGAGATAATTGGTAAAACGCGATTCCAGCCCCGGATTGGAGGCGATGAATTGCTCCATCGGTTTAGTATAGCCGGCCACGATCACGATGAGCCGGTCGCGTTCATCTTCCATGCGCTTGAGCAAGGTTTCGATGGCTTCAGAGCCGAAATCTTCGGCGCCCCTCCCAGCCAGTGCATAGGCTTCGTCAATAAAGAGAATCCCGTCGAGCGCCGAATCAATGGCGGCATGAGTGCGCACGGCGGTTTGACCGACGTATTGCGCCACAAGGCGGCCACGATCGCACTCGACGACGTGGCCGCGCCGCAGCAAGCCCAGTGACTTATAGATGCGGCCCATCAGCCGCGCGATGGTAGTTTTGCCGGTGCCAGGATTGCCAAAGAAAACGCTGTGGAGACTCGCCTGCACAACCGGCAATCCTTGCTGGCGGCGCAGCACTTGCATCCGGGCAAAATTCGCGGCGCGCCGAACTTCGTCTTTGACCGGGCCAAGGCCGACCATCGCGTCCATCTCCTTCAAAATGGCGTTGAGGTCTTCCTCGTGGACGCCCGGGTCTGAGCATCGGACGGCAAAATCCACGGCATATTGCCGGGAGACGTTCATCAGTTGGGCGGAAATCACAGAGGAGCGGCGACGCTCCGCATCGGACAATTTGCCGCCCATACCCGAAAGTGTGGTCGTCAGCGATTGAAAGGCCTGCCGTGCAAATTCGACGGTAACGGGCTGCAACCCCAGGTCCAGGGCATGGCGCGTGAGCAGGCCAAAAATGTCATCCAATCCGTGTTTGTCAGCCAAGCTCAAAATGCTTTTTACCCGATCCATGGCGTAACGTCCGCTTCCCTTTTCAAACCATTTCAGAAAAGCGGCCGGGTCGCCCTTGGAGGCGGCGTAGCTAGATTCCAACAAGGCCAGCGCGTCGTCCGGTCTGGCAGCCAGGCCGGCGATGCAGACGGAGAGAGCGCCATAACCCGTCAATTCTGATTCTTCAGCGGCCAGGCGGCCCCACAAGGAGAAGGTTAAGAGCCGAATCAAGCCGTGCAGGTTGGTGATCAAATCAAATTCTTCATCGCCGATGTGTTTCACAGTCAACAACGGCGGCGTCAGAATTTGCACGCATTCGACCATGAGCCGCAACTGGAGCAAATTCCGCAACAGAATTTCCTCCTTGGCGGCGTCATAGCCGAAAACCTGCGCCCTCCAATCTCTATGGCGCAGCAACTGATAATAACAGCGGGCGGTTGATTCGAAGCGGTCGCGCAATCGAGCGGCGTCGTCCTCCGTGAAGAGTGATTGGGACTGATAGTAATGCAACAGGTAATCACTCTTCATCCCGTCCAATTCGGTCAATTCTTCGCGTTTGAAGGAAACCGTGCGGCCGGTTTTGGGGTTGCGAAAAAGCGTGGTGAGAATGGAGCCGGGAACAAACGTTTGGTGAAGAGGCATCGCGACGCCGGGGTCTTCGGCAACGCGCGGAAGATTGGCCGGCGCCCGCGTCCGTTCCTCCAACTCGCGCGCATGGCGAAGACATTCCTCAAGCCGTTGGCGCAGCTTGATTTCCTCCGACTCTGGTTGCCGGTTTGTTTCCATGTTGGCGTCTTATTGTGCTGATGGAGATTTGCCCCAGCACGATTCCGTTGGCAAGCACAATCATTCCACCGGAATCGCCAACGGGCGCACGACAAAATTCTTCATTTGTTTTGGCAGGGACGACGCGCCGCGCCGTCCGGGCGTGGCAGCGCGACGCCCCCGCCTCTGAAGAATCGTTTTCGAAATCTTCCGAAACAGGCCACCTCAGTGTTGAGGAGCCGGAGCAAACAGTTCGTTGTGTTTGAGGGGCCTTGCATCAACGAATCCGAATATGTGAAATCAAAGACAATCAAAAAATCTTGAAATATTTTCAAATAGTAGTTGACGAGATGAACACGCCATGATAATCTTTGTATAAGTTCAATGAAAACTTGCTTAAACATATCAACCACGAGTTGGCCGATTACGACGGTCCCAATGACCATTGGGGCACGTCATAGCCGGTATAACCCGGGTAGTGTGTTTAGCCTTGGCCTATCCAGGACCGCGTCGGAACAAAAGGTCAATTTGGATAGACTCACGGCAGGCAGGTAACGAACGAAACAGAATTTTTTCCACCCTGCTTGCCGAAATGCAAGCAGGGTTTTTTGTTTTCCATGAAGAGCATGAATAGGAACGAGCAACGACGAAAGACGGACAATCTGTGAACAAGAACAAAGCGACATCCAGGTGATGTCGTCTGGCGACAAATTGAATTTGGCGAGGACGAGCAGAGAAGCCTCACCGGTGGGGTGTGCCCACGACCGGAAGTTAGCGTTACCTAGACGAGCAAGACGAATTTTGAAATTACATAGCAAGGGCTTCGCAGGAGGTGTGCCCCTAAACACCGAAACAGCCGCCGTGAAACCGCGGGTTGGGATCGAATAGATCGCCAAGAGGTGTTTGTTCTTTGTTGAAATGGCGGGGCCGGGAGCAATTTAAATGCAGAATGCAGAATGCAAAATGCAAAACTGCTCCCGGCCCTTTTACTTTCCGCGGTTGTGATTTAACAGCTAGAATACCTCCTTGCCATGGAGGAAGTCCGGGCGCAACTCCCGGCAGCCGCACCAGCCTTCGCCCGCTACATGTTATCGGGCAAAGGCTGCCGCGCCGTTGCTTTAGCGAGGGCGGGCTTCACAGCCGTCCCGAGCGGGCTACGTCCCGGCAAGCCAATTTCAAGACAAGTCGCGCACCAGCCTGTGCAGCAGAGTTTCCAAAACTCAGTTTGCCTGGGGAAGCACCAGGGCGGCTTGCCAGTCTTTTGACTACATGGGGGCGTGGCAGAAAAGTGATGCACCTGCCCTGCAAGCAGGCTCAAGCCGGAGCGTTACCGGCCGTCCTCCACCAGCCTTCGCCCACGGCGTAGCGGCGGGCGAAGGCTGCCCGCCATAGCTTTAGCGACGGCGGGCCAATCTACGGTCCTGCGCGGCTACGGCTGGCAGGCCATTTTCACTGCGGGGAGAATGAGATTCAGGCGAGGCCCATAACCTCAGCCTTCGTGGGCGCGACTCCCACCCCCGCTACCAGCCTTCGCCCGCTGCGTGTCAGCGGGCGAAGACTGCCGCGCCGTAGCTTCAGCGAAGGCGGGCTTTTGCATCGTCCTGCGCGGTTACGGTTGGCAGGCCAATCTCAGGGAAGTGATCCGGCAATCCGGCCGTAACCCGGACGTCTCAAAACATGTCGGAAGCGACGACTGGAGCGTTACCAGCACTTCCCACCATCCTTCGCTAAAGCTACGGATGGCAGGCCATCCAATTCTGGACTCGTAGCTCAATCAGCAGAGCGCCCCGTTGTCTGCGGGAGGGTTGAGGGTGCAACTCCCTTCGGGTCCGCCATCAGCGCGTAGTGTAGCAGCCAACACACCCGGCCTGGGACCGGGCGGTCGCAGGTGCAATTCCTGCCGCGCTGACCAATTTCCAAATGCTGCCGTGGCCGAACATATCAGGCATCCGTCTTCTAAGCGGATTAATGCAGGTGAGAATCCTGCCGGCAGCGCCATTGCCAGGTGGTGTCAAAGTAGTCCCGACGTGTCGGGATTAAGCCGCTTGTCTTGGTGCGAGTCCAAGTCTGGCAGCCGGTTTAAATGCAGAGTGCAGAATGCAAAATGCAGAATACACCATGACGCCGCGAGTGATTTCTTATTCTGCACTCTGCACTCCCAATTCTGCACTCTTGGAGGGCAGGCAGATATAAGCTGGCTGCGCCTGTCCCGAAAACAGGATCGGCTCAAACCCGAGGTCGGAGCGTTACCGACGCCCTCCGCCAATATTAACCCTCAACGAAAGGAAAGCCCATGAAGACCGTTCTCCGTCATCAAAGCCAGTTGCTCTTTCGCCGGAGCTACAAGCTACGCCGTCCCATTCGCATTCGGCCCATCGGAAAGCTGAACATCGCTTTCCGTCCGGCGAAACGGTTTGGCTTGAAACCGCAATTGACCACCGTCTCGTAGCTCAAAAGCAGAGCCTCCGGTTGATAACCGGAAGAAGCAGGAGCGTTACCTGCCGGGACGATCCGCCTTCGCCCTTCGGGCTACGGCGGACAGGCCATCATTCCCCGGGTAGCTGAGGCAGATTAGCGCCTCCCTGAAGAGGAGGAGACGTTGGCGCGATACCAACCTCGGGGGCCATCTTAAGCGCAGAGTTTGGAGTGGGGAGTGCAGAATGCTTAATCGGACGGATTCCGGCGGGCGGTGTTGATCGAAGAAACCGCGATGGCGACCAACTCATTGGCCTCTCCCAGCAACGCTCCGGCTTGGCTGAGCGTGGTTTTGTCGGCGTCAATCAACAATTCCATCCAAAAAGCGGACTCGTCGGCTTCTTCCAGGACCAGACCCATTTTGGAAATGAAGTCGGCTTTTGATCTTGCGCGGCAGACCGCCCGATAATTGGCGCCAACCGACGTGCCGGAACGCAACAGTTGCCGGCCCAAAGTTTTGCAGGTTTCCGTGGTCGGAAGGCTTTCGACAAAGCGAATCACGTCCAGTGCGAATTGCCGCGTCCGATTCTGAAGGTTTTGGTGTTTCATAGTAATTCCGGCATTCTGCACTTTGCACTTGTGACTCTCAACTTCTTCCTGCTCTCAAGGTGTAATCAGATCTGCACGCCGCCCCGCGAAGGCGGAAGTTCATGGTGCAAATCCATGTGGGAGCGCCAATTTGAAATTCAGAATGCAAAATGAAGAATTGCTGACGGCCGTTTGCGCACCGGTGGGCTTTCATTCTGCATTCTTCATTTTGCCTTTTGCATTTGCCGCGCCCCTGTGCCTCAGCAGCAACAGGGCGAGTTTCGTAAACTCGTAATCGTCGGTGCGAGTCCGACCGGGGGCTCCAGTCTCAGAACGGAGTGTTGTAGTGGCGGAGGGGTGGAGTGATGGAAGAAACCGACGCCACGGCCTGTCCCATCATTCCAACGCCGCAACACTCCATTACCGCATTTTCCGGATGGTGATCATGATGTAACACGAAGCATCACGCCCCGTGAAGGCGTTTGTGCCGGTGCGAATCCGGTTGGTCACCCCAATTTCAATCTCAAAGTGCTGAAGGCGAAACAGGAAGGCCAGGCCGCGCTGGAGCGCGCACGCGGTGAAAGCGCCTCGCTGCGCAATCTGGCCAACGCCGCCCGCGTGCTCGAAGGCAACCCGGCCCTGATGAACCTCCGCTTAATGCAGTCGCTCACGACGGCACAAAACGCCGGCAACACGCTGGTGCTTGGTGTGCCAGGCGGTTTCGTGCCGCTGAAGGCAAGCAAGCCCGCGCCCGAAGCGAAGACGGAGCGGGATCAGGCGCCAGATTGAAACGCTGTTCAAGGACGCCAAGAGGCGAACAACGCGGGCGGAGGCCAGAAGCCTCCGCCCACTCAATTTCGATCCATGAGCGGGTATGTCAGAAACCTAATCAACTTGTTCAAAAGTTGGAACAACGATAATCTAATTATATCAGAATAAATCTATGCCAGAACCAATTGACTCAAAGCCCAAAATGATGGCTGATCTCGGAGGAATCGCCATCTATGCTGACCAAGTTCGACGATTGGTTGATGCGGCAAACGAACTTCAACCCCACGATTGGGAGCCCGCGAACGTCGCCTCCCAGAAGTTGTTTCGTTGCGTAGAGTGTCTTCGGGATATTGAAGTGCTCCTGAAATCAGCGGCACGGTCAAGAAGTCATGTAAAACGCCGTCGCAAATTGAAAATAATGCTGACCCCGTTG
>Ga0326727_10005765_pt1 | contig 34897 bp, 29 predicted proteins | sample MB2enrmetagenome_FD_207643 | JGI IMG/M metagenome (GOLD analysis project Ga0326727, IMG submission 207643) | Lab enriched peat soil microbial communities from McLean, Ithaca, NY, United States - MB29MY | ecosystem: Environmental > Terrestrial > Soil > Wetlands > Peat | place: USA: New York...
ACTGCCTCATCACAAGCTTCTGGCCTACGGGGTCGCGGTGCAGTTGATGCGCGCGGTGCGGGAGGCGAAGATCCGCGATCCGTACCTCAGGGACCACGCGATGCGCGCGGCGAAGAGCGCGTGCCTCGATACCGCCGAGGGGGCGGGTCGCGTTTCGAGAGCGGACAAGGCGCGGGCCTTCACGATCGCGAGGGGCGAGGCGTGCGAGGCGGCGGCGTGCGTCGAGATCGCGGTCGAGGCGGGGGACGCGGAGGCGCAGGTGCTCGGCGCCGTGGTCGCCTGCGCCGATCGCTTCGTGGCGATGACGACGGCCCTGATTCGATAGGGCGTCCGCGAGATCGACCGCGCCGACGAGCTCGTGCAGCGAGTCGTTCGCGATGTCGAAGTGCCGCCGACGGATGCCGCGGGTTTCGGGTGGCTCGTGGGCCGTGGAGCGCCACGCCGCCAAGAGAAGGAGAGGACCCTCTCCGATTCTCGATGACGGCGAGATCATCACCCCCGCATTCGACCAAGAGCCGATGATGTTGTGCTGCTGTCGAGTGGCAGCGTCATCGTTATCCACGAAAGACCAGTGGTCAGCCCTCTGGGGGAGAGGGAGGAGGGGGGCCTGACGGGCCCTCACGGCATGCCGGGCGCCACCTCGTCGAGCGACTCGGCCCGGTCGCGGAGCTTCTGCGCCGCGATGGCGCGCTGCTGCGGGGTGAGCACCGGAAGGACGACCTCGACCATGCCGAGGATGCGCTCGCTCCCCTTCTGCGCCTTCGCGGCGAGGTCCTGCGGGGGCGCCACCTCGTCCATCACGAACCGGTCCTGCCGGAACGCGGTCATCAGCTTCGCGCCGTGCTCCTTCGCCTCCGCCCACGGTTGCCCGGCGTGCCCGTCGCCTGCCCTGGCCTGCCAGCGCTGCTTCATCACGTCCTTGATCTGCGCCTTCTGGTCCTCGGACAGCCCGAGGTCGGTCGCCCACTGCTTCAGCGGGTGCCGGTCGCGGACCTGGCCGACGCGCTCGGCGATGCGCGCCTCGATGGCGTCGACGAAGGCGACGCGCTGGTCGGGGCCGAGGATGGCGTGCAGCTGCTCGAAGGCGGCGCGATCGGCGGGCTGCACGGCCTGGAGCGCGGCGACCAGGGCGTCGATGCGCGGCTTCAGCGCCGCCCGGTCGAGCTGCCCGGCCTCCACCTGGGCGGCCACCGCGACCACCAGGTCGTGGCGCGCCGCGCGCGCGCCCGCGTGCCGGGCCTCGGTGTCGCTCGCGAGCTTCTCGAGCGCGACGCGCTGGGTGCCCGTGAGGGGCACGTCGCCCAGGGCGTCCCCCGCGAGCTTCAGCGGTCCGTGGGCGCTCTGCGCGACGGGGGCGCGCGTCGTGGCGCCCTCCGCCGTCGCGGCGGGCTCGGTGGTGACGGCGCCGCTGCAGCCGAGGGTCGGGACGACGAGGGTGACCGCGAGCGGGACGAGCAGGTGACGAAGCATGACGACCTCCACGACCCCATTGTGACGCCGGAGGGCGTCGAGAGGGTGGAGGGAGCCGGTAAAGCTTCGTAAACCGGACGGGGCCTAGAAGATGAAGACGCCGCAGGCGATCACGGTCGTCCACACGCCCTTGGGGTGGCCCTCGGCGCTCTGGACGATGTTGCGCGTCTTGAGGATGGTCTTCTCCAGACGGAACACCTGCTCGCGCTCGCTCCAGGCCTTCTCGGCGTCGAACTCGATGCCGAGCGTGGTCGCGAGCATCGTCGCCGCCAGGTCCTCGGCGTAGTCGCCGGCCTTCTTGGCCGTCTCCCCGTAGCTGTGGTGCTCGGAGAGGTAGCCGTAGCGCTCCTTGTCGGCGGGACGGGCGAGACCGATCGACGCGGCGATGAGGCGGTTCGGCTCGTTCGTGTCCTGGCGGGCCATGACGCAGTGGACGATCTGCCCCGGCATGATGAGCTTCTCGCCCTCCTTGCGGCTCATCTCCCGGCACTGGGGCGGGAAGATGGAGCTCACCGTCACGAGGTTCGCCTTCTCGATCCCCGCGTCGCGAAGCGCGAGCTCGAACGACGACAGGCGGTCCTTGTGGACCCCGACGCCGTTCGTGAAGAAGATCGCCTTGGGGACGAACATCTCGTGCATGAGCGGGAAGCCGCTCTCGCCCAGGACGATCCTGCTCTTTTCCGTTCTCGGTTTCGCCATTGCCTTCGCGCGCCAGGTTACTCGGATCGTTCGCTTGGTTGAGGGAATTTCGTGTCCCGAAATGACGCCGTCCGGGGAGCGTGCCTCGGGGGGCTCGCTCCTCGGGCCGCCGACCTCCGGTGATCGTCCGGCGTCAGGCCTTGGCGGTCTTCTTCGCGGGCTTGGCGGCCTTCGCGGCCTTCGCCTCGGGCTTCTTGGCGGCGGCCTTCGGCGCGGTCTCGGGCTTGCCGGCCTTGGCGCGCTTGGCGATCGACTTGTACGCGTCGTAGAGGCGCGGCACCGGCCAGGCGAGGAGGCGCTGGCGGTAGCCGGCGTCCTTGGTGCGCTTCTCCAGCTCGAGGATGGCGTCGATCAGCTTCTCGCGCGTCCCGAACTTGCTCTTCACCTCGGTGAAGGTCGCGTGGAGGCGGAGGAGCTTGGCGTTGGAGACGTGGGCGAGCCCCTTGTCCTTGTTGGTGCGCGAGACCCAGAGGTCCTCCCCGGTGAGCTTCTCCAGGGCCTCGACGAGCTTGGCCTTGTCGCCGAACTTCTCCTTCATCGAAGCGAGCGGGGTCTTGGTGGGCATGGGAGCTACCTTTCAGAGGGGTGCGCGAGATGACTCGCGCGGCATTGACGTTGTCCGGGGAGGACAGTCCCCGCTGCGGGGCGCCCAGGCAACGTCTACGTGAATTGGGGGGGACGCAATAGCAAGGCAGGCCCCTCCGGGCAAGCCGCGCAGCGGTGTAAGGTGCGCTCTTGCCGCCTCGTTTGGGAGAAACCATGGAGCGAACACGGTTCGGAGCCCTCTTGCTGGTGCTGCTCTTGCCCCTCGGTGGAGGGGGATGCGCCGGCGCCGAGGCGAACACGAAGGTTGCGACCGGAGAGGCTGCGCCGGCCGCGCCGGCACCCCCACCCCCGCCGCCCTCCACGACGCCGGCCGACGCGACGGGCGTCACGACCAACGCGCCGCTGGTGCTGGCCCTGAACGACCCCGGCCCGGCCAAGTCGGTCAGCGACTCGCCCCACTCGGCGGCGATGCTCATCTACACCGCCAACCTCGCGCTGGCCGTGTACCAGGTCGAGCCGGGGCTCGACGCGGTGGAGCGGGTGGCGCGCGAAGCGGGCGGCTACCTGTCCTCGCGGCAGGACAACGCCGTCACCATCCGCGTGCCGCGCGACCGCTTCGGGGACGTACTGACCCGCATCGAGAAGCTGGGCGACGTCACGCATCGTGACATCAAGGCGCAGGACGTGACCGACGAGTTCGTCGACCTGCAGGCGCGGCTGAAGAACGCGTACGCCATCCGCGACCGGCTGAACGATCTCCTGTCGAGGGCCCCGGTGAAGGAGGCCCTGGAGATCGAGAAGGAGCTGGGGCGCGTGACGGAGGACATCGAGCGGATGGAGGGCAAGCTGAAGCTCCTGCGCGACCAGATGGCCTACTCCACCATCACCGTGACGTTCTCGCCCCACGAGCAGGACAAGGTGCAGGAGTCCTCGCTGCTGGCGCCGTTCCCGTGGCTGCGCGATCTCGGGCTGCACTCGCTGCTCAACGTGCACCAGTGAAGGAGACCGACATGAAGAGCACCCTGCTGTTTTCGCTGTGCGCTGCGCTTGCCGCGACTGCCTGCGGGCGGCCGTTCGACGTCAAGACGGCCCCCGGGCTGGTGGAGCTGGACAACCAGGAGCCCGAGTACGCCTACCGGGCCATCGCGCCCGAGGGCGTGGCGGTGGCCGTGCGGGTGATCGACACCAGCGGCCGGGGGGACCTGGAGTTCTGGACGCGGGCGACGTCGCTCCGCATGCGGGAGCTCGACGGGTACGCCCTGCTCGGGACCGCCGACGTGAAGTCCCGCGACGGCACCCCCGGGCACGAGCTGCGCTTCGGACACGACGAGGCGCGCAAGCCGTTCGTCTACACCCTTCGCATCTTCGTCGCGAAGAAGCACCTTTTCCTGGTCGAGACGGGCGGGCCCCGGGCCGAGATGGAACGCTACAAGGCGGCCCTCGACTGGACCGAGGCGACGCTCAAGCTGGACTGACGGTTGCGCGGGGTGCTCGGCGCACCCCCTCGTCGCTCCGGTTCGCTACGGGCCGAGCCTCCGTCGTCGGGCGCGACCCGGTCAGTCCCGCGAGAGGCTGGCGTCCACCACGTCGGGGATGGACCGGTAGCGCCGGTAGTACTTGGTGACGCTGACCACGTAGTCGCGTGTCTGCTGGTAGGGCGGGATGCCGCCGTAGCGGATGACCGCGCCGTCGCCCGCGTTGTACGCGGCGATGGTCAGCTCGAGGTCCCCGTTGAACTCGTTGGCGAGGATGCGGAGCAGGCGCACACCGCCGAAGATGTTCTCGCGCGGATCGTCGATGTCGCGCACCTGCATCAGCGACGCCGTGTCGGGCATGAGCTGCATCAGTCCCCGGGCGCCGGAGACGCTGACCGCGCGGGGGTCGTAGTCGCTCTCGCAGCGGATGATGGCGCGCACCAGCTGCTCGGGGATCTGGTAGAGCGTCGCCGCCTGGCGAATGAGCTCGCCGTAGCGCGTGTACCGGGCGATGTCGTGGTCGCTGGGCGGGACGGGGATGACGCCGGGGGCGGCGCCGGCGCGCGGCCCGTCCCCGTTGCCGTGGATGTACACGCGGAAGCGCTTGTCGCCGTTGGGGGTGTTGGTGAAGTGGACCACCCCGTCGGCGTCGGTGAACTTGTAGATGTCGGCCCCGGCCACGGAGGGGGCGAGCACGCTCGCCAGCGCGAGCCCGGCCAGGACGAGGGGAAGGCGGCGCAAGGCGGGACTCCGACGTGATCGTGCCAAGACCTGACCCCGGCAGCAAGTTCCCAGGAACAGGACCGACAAACCCCGCTAAGTTCTCGCCGTAGCCGTGGAGACCTGGTCGACCCCGCTCATCGTCGCGATCGCCGCGTTCCTGGCGCTGCTCCTGTGGCGCATCCGCCCGCGGATGGGGTGGACGGCACCGGGTCGGATTGCCGGCAAGGAGATCCGCGAGGCGCAGGCGCGCGTGGAGGCCGCCAAGACGGAGCCTGAGCGGGCCATGGCCCTGTGCGACGCGGCCGACCTGATGCGCGGCGGCGGCGCCAAGGCGACCTACCTGCGGGCGATGCGCGCCGATCCGGCGTCGGCCGAGGTGGTGGCGCGCGTGGTCTCCGGGTTGTCGCGCCGCCCGCGCACGCTGGAGTCCCTGCTGTGGAGGTACCTGGCGACGCGGGAGTGGACGGGCTCCAAGGAGGCCACGCGTGCGGCGCTGGACGCGCTGCGCGTCCTCTACGAGGGCCCGCTGAAGAACGCCGTGCGCGCGAAGGCCATGGGGCACGCGCGCGACGCGGTCTGAGGGCGCTCACCGCGCCGTGTTCGCCACGGGCCAGGGCGGCTTGCGGGCCGACTCTACCCCGGGGGCCAGAAGACGGTGGGGAGCGCGTGCCGGTGCCACAGGGACAGCCAGTCCATGAGCGCCGCGACGGTGATGTGGACCAGGAACCCCTGGTAGATGCTCTTGGTCCGCATGGAGAGCGAGCCGAGCGCGATGCCTGCGACGATGGCGCCGTTGGCCTCGAGGAAGGGCTTGCCGTAGTGGATCATGCAGTAGGGCACGGCCATCGCGAAGATGGCGCCCGAGCCGAAGCTGCGCCGGAGCGCCCCCAGCCAGAAGCCGCGGAAGAACATCTCGAGGCCGAAGAACTGGGCGAAGTACATCCCCTCCCAGCAGAGGAAGTCGTACCAGGAGCGCGAGCTGGCCTTGTAGAACGGGTAGTACGAGCCGAAGTCCGGCTGCCGCGCGACGACGAGCAGCAGCGGGAGCACGATGGCGAGGAACAGGCCGTAGATCCACGCGTGCTTGAGGAAGCCGCGGGTGCGCAGCCCCATGTCGAGCAGGGAGTCCTCGCGGAAGCAGAGCTTCCACACCGGGAAGGGCACCACGTAGCCGAAGACGCGCGTGAAGGCCCACCAGCCGAAGCCGTAGAGCTCGTCGAACTCGCTCAGCTTGATGGCCTTCGGGTGGAGGACATCCATGCGGGCGAGCCAGGGGCGGATGCTGGCCTCGAAGTAGGCCCGGCCGCCGTAGTACTCCTGCAGGGTGAGGATGACCGCGCACATCGCGAGGGCCACGAAGGGGCGCAGGTCGGTCTTGCCCTCGGCCTTGAGCTGGGCGCGCCAGGTCGCCGCGTCGTCGTCCAGCTCCTTCCAGGTGCCGCGGAAGAACCACCAAAGCGCCGGCAGCAGGACGAGCAGGACGGGGATGGGGACGAGCGGCTTGATCGTCTCCAGGAAGGCGCTGAACCCGCCGCTCTCCAGGGCCACTGACGACGGATCCAGCAAAACAGGGGCAGACTAGTCGACCTTCGGGGAGCTGTGGCGTGTGATTCCTCGCGCTAGGATGACCACCCCATGACGGAAGACACGGTCACCGCCGAAGGCAAGCTGCCCAACTTCGTGCTGGAGCTCGTCCAGAGCGACGTGGCCGCCGGCAAGAACGGCGGCAGGGTGACGACGCGGTTTCCCCCCGAGCCGAACGGGTACCTCCACATCGGCCACGCCAAGAGCATCTGCCTCAACTTCGGCATCGCCCAGGCCATCCCCGGCGCAGCATGCAACCTCAGGTTCGACGACACGAACCCGAGCGTCGAGGAGGACGAGTTCGTGCGCTCCATCCAGGAGGACGTGCGCTGGCTCGGGTTCGACTGGGGCGCGCGCCTCTTCTTCGCGTCGGACTACTTCGAGAAGCTCTACGCCATCGCCGAGCAGCTGGTCACGGAGGGCAAGGCCTACGTCGACAGCCAGACGCTCGAGGAGATGCGCGCCGGCCGGGGCAGCTTTTACCAGGCCGGCCGGGTGAGCCCCTACCGCGACCGGACCGTGGCCGAGAACCTCGACATGCTGCGGCGCATGCGCGCAGGCGAGTACCCCGACGGGGCCCACGTGCTGCGAGCGAAGATCGACATGCAGTCGCCCAACCAGAACCTGCGCGACCCGGTCATGTACCGCATCAAGCGCGAACACCACCACCGCACCGGGGACGCGTGGTGCATCTACCCCATGTACGACTTCGCGCACGGCTACTCCGACGCCATCGAGGGCGTCACGCACTCGATCTGCACGCTCGAGTTCGAGAACCACCGGCCGCTCTACGACTGGTTCCTCGACCAGACGCCCGAGTTCGACCCCCGCCCCTACCAGACCGAGTTCGCGCGCCTGAACCTGACCTACATGACGCTGTCCAAGCGCAAGCTGAAGCAGCTGGTGGAGGGGGGCCACGTGACCGGGTGGGACGATCCGCGGATGCCCACGCTGGCCGGCCTGCGCCGCCGCGGGTACACGCCCGAGGCCATCCGCGCGTTCTGCGATCGCATCGGCGTCTCCAAGCGCAACAGCTTCGTCGACGTGACCCTGCTGGAGCACGCGGTGCGCGAAGATCTGAACGTGCGCTGCCGCCGCGGGATGGGGGTGCTGCGGCCGCTGCGCGTCGTGCTGGAGAACTACCCCGAGGGTCAGGAGGACGTGTTCGAGGCCCCCTGGTATCCGGAGGACCCGTCGAAGGGGGGCCGCCAGCTCCCTTTCTCGCGCGTGCTCTTCGTCGACCGCGAGGACTTCGCGGAGGTCGCGCCGAAGGGGTGGTTCCGCCTCTCGCCCGGCGCCGAGGTGCGGCTGCGGCACGCGTGCATCATCCGGTGCGTGGGCGTGGTGAAGGACGAGCGGGGCGAGGTCACCGAGCTGCGCTGCACTTGGGACCCGGACTCGCGCGGCGGCAACGCGAAGGACGGACGCAAGATCAAGGGCACCCTGCACTGGGTGTCGGAGAAGCACGGAGTGCCGGCGGAGGTACGTCTCTACGACCGCCTGTTCCGGACGGAGCGCCCGGGCGAGGAGGAGGGGAAGGACTTCCTCGAGGAGCTGAACCCGAGCTCGTGCGAGACGCTGGCGGCGCGGGTCGAGCCCGCCCTGGGGAGCGCGCCGCCCGGCGACCGGATGCAGCTCGAGCGCGTGGGCTACTTCTGCGTCGACCGGGAGTCGAAGCCCGGCTCCCTGGTGCTCAACCGCACCATCGGCCTCAAGGACTCGTGGGCGGCGAAGCAGGGGAAGTGAGGCGCTGGACGGCGCGCGATTTCCCCAGCGCGGCGATGACCTCGTAGAGGCCGGGGCTGGCGGTGCGACCGGTGAGGGCCACCCGCGCGGCCTGGGCCACGTCCTTGATCTGGAGGCCGCGCTCGGCGAGCCACGCCGTGACGCGCTCCTCCAGCGCCTGGACGGTCCAGGGCTCGGCCTTCTCGATCACGGCGGCGAAGTCGCGCAGGAGAGGCGCGCTCGAGGGCCCGAGGAACTTGGCGGCGGCGGCCGGGTCGACCACGGGCGGGTCGCGGAAGACGAAGTCGAGTCGATCCGCGGCGTCGGCGAAGGTGGTCGCGCGCTCGCGGATGAGGGGGAGGGTCTGCCTGACGCGGTCGCGCTCGAGCCCCCGAAGGCCGCGCTTCTCGAGGAAGGGCAGCAGGCGCTCGACGTACTCGTCGTCCCCCATCAGCCGCGCAGTCTTCAGGTGGTCGTGGTTGATGGCGAGGAACTTCTTCGCGTCGAACTTGCCGTCGCTCCGGTTGCAGTGCTCCCAGTCGAAGGCCGCGACGAGCTCGTCCAGCGAGAACACCTCCTGGTCGCCGTGCGACCAGCCGAAGCGCGCGAGGTAGTTGAGGACGGCGCGCGGCGAGTACCCCTGGTCGCGGTACTCGGTGACGCTGACCGCGCCGTGGCGCTTGCTGAGCTTCTCGCCGTTGGGGGCGAGCATCATCGGCAGGTGGGCGAACTCGGGCAGCTTCGCCCCGAACGCCTGGTAGAGCATGATCTGGGGTGGCGTGTTGACCATGTGGTCGCGCCCACGGGCGATGAGCGTCATCCCCATCGAGACGTCGTCCACCACGGCGCCGAAGTTGTAGAGGGGCACGCCGTCGCTGCGCACCAGCACGAAGTCCTGCTGCGCGGCGTTGGGCGTCGTCACCTCGCCGAAGACCTTGTCGACGTAGGTGACGCTGCCGCTCTCCGGCGCGCGGAAGCGGACCACGAAGGGCAGGTCGGGCTGGTCGGTGCGGTCGCGGCACGTGCCGGGGTACTTGAAGGTCGCCTTGGGGTCGCGGAGCTTGAGGGCGGTGCGCGCGGCGTCCAGCTCCTCCCGGGTGCAGTAGCAGCGGTAGGCCTTGCGCTCGTGGATGAGGCGCTCGCTCCACTCGCGGTAGACGGCCAGCCGCTCCATCTGCGTGTACGGCCCGTGCGCGCCGCCGACCCCGGGTCCCTCGTCCCACGTGAGGCCGAGCCACTTCATCGAGTCGAAGATGACCTGCAGGCTCTCGGGCGTGCTGCGCTCCTGGTCGGTGTCCTCGATGCGCAGGACGAAGGCGCCGCCGGTCTTCCTGGCCCAGAGCCAGTTGAAGAGCGCGGTGCGGACGCCGCCGATGTGGAGGTAGCCGGTGGGTGACGGCGCGAAGCGGACCCGCGTGGTCATGGGGGACGACGTAGCACGTTCCCCGCGGGGACAGGGAGGTGCTCCGGGAGCCGTGATAAACCTGCGGCCTCGCCTCCGATGAACCTCGACCTCGCCATCGTCGGCGCCGGCACTGCAGGCGCGACCCTCGCCATGCATGTCGCCCGCGCCGGGTTGAAGGTGGTGTGCGTGGAGCGCCGGCCGCTCGAGCAGGCCGGCGCTCGGTGGGTCAACGGCGTGCCCGCGTGGATGTTCCGCGAGGCGGGCGTCGACCAGCCGCGCGGCGAGGAGCGGCTCGGCGGCGGTCACCCGTTCCACCTGATGGCCGGGTGGGGCCCGACCCGCGTCGTCGTGCGCAGGCACGACGTGCTCGACGTCGACATGCGCCTGCTCGTCGCGCGCCTCCAGCGCGAGGCGCTCCAGGCCGGCGCCGACCTGCGCGGCGGGGTCACGGTGCACGCGCTGGCAGCCGGGGCGCTCTCGACCAGCGCGGGCGAGCTCCGCGCGCGCTGGTTCGTGGACGCGTCCGGGCTGGCGGGAGCGCGCCTGCTCGACCAGCCTCGCCTGTCCCCGTCGGACGTGTGCACTGCGGCGCAGGAGGTGCGGGCCGTGCGCGACCCGGCGGGCGCGCGCGCGTTCTTCGACCGGCACGGCGTGGAGCCGGGCGCGACGCTGTGCTTCTCGGCGGTCGCCGGGGGTTACTCCATCGTCAACGTCCGCGTCGACGAGGACCGCGTGAGCCTGCTCACGGGCAGCATCCCCGCGCTCGGTCACCCCAACGGCGCCCGGCTGCTGGCGTCGTTCGTCGAGGAGCAGCCGTGGATCGGCGAGCGGCTCTTCGGTGGGGCGCGCGCGATCCCGCTCCGCCGGCCCCGCCTGCTCGCGCGCGGCTCCGTCGCGCTCCTCGGGGATGCGGGCAGCCAGGTGTTCTCGGCGCACGGCTCGGGCATCGGGGTGGGCCTGGTCGCGGCGCGGCAGCTGGCGGACGCGCTCGTCCGCGGCGCCGGGCCGGAGGGGTACGCCCGGGACTTCCACCGCCGCTGGGGGACGCTCCTCCGCAGCTACGATCTGCTGCGCCGGCTCTCGCAGCGGCTGAGCGCCCGCGAGGTGGGCTGGATGATGCGCGCCGGGCTGATGAACGAGGCCACCGTGCGCATGGCGCTGGAGCAGCGGCTACCGGGCGGGCGCGCGCCCGTCTAGCTCACCGGCTTCCTCGAACCCGAAGGGCTCTGCGCCCGACATGCACGCGAGGCCGCGCCCGGCGCGCTTGGCGCGGTACATGTTGGCGTCAGCGACGGAGAAGAGTTGCTCCATCTCCGGGCAGTCGTGGGGCCAGGTCGCGAGGCCGATGCTGACCGACAGCTCGGCGTCACGCACCACGCGACCGATCCGGCGGGCGGCGGCCGCCACCTCGTCGCGGTGGGCACCCGGCAGCAGGACCACGAACTCGTCCCCGCCGAAGCGGGCCACAGTGTCGTTGCCCCGCACCGTGCGCTGCAGGAGCGCGGCGATGCGCCGCAGGGCCTCGTCGCCTCGCTCGTGGCCGTGCGTGTCGTTGATGTCCTTGAAGCGGTCGACGTCGATGAGCACGAGGCCGCACGGGGTGCCGGACCGGGTGGCCCGCGCCGCCTCGGACGCGAACCGCGCCTCGAGCTCGCGCCGGTTGAGCAGGCCGGTGAGCACGTCGTGCCGCGCGAGAGAGGCCACCCGCTCGAGCAAGGTGAAGTTCTCCCAGACCAGCGCCGCCTGCTCCACGAAGAACTCGAGATCGCGGACCCGCTCCGGGCCGATGGGCTGCTTGCCGAACACGTCGTCGACGAAGATGAGCCCCAGCACCTCTCCGTGAGGGCGGACGGCGGCGAGCACGAACTCCTCCCCGGCCCCAAGCGCCGCCATCGAGGCGTTCACCGGGTGCTGGCGCCGGAACGGCACGACCCCGCTGCGGGCGTGCTCCGCGAGGGCGATCTCGTCGTCCGGGTCGTGCCCGGCCTGGAGCGTGACCGTCTGCACGAAGAGCTGGAGGCGGGCGTCGACGGCGTGCTGCTCGTAGTCCGCCATCATCGCGTCGATCGACTTGCGCTCCACCTCGATCTCCTCCCAGATGCGGTGCGCCTCGCCGTCGTCCCGGGGTCCGATAGCCTGCGCGCCCACGTACACCCCTCGCTCGATGTCGCGGACGAAGAGCATGGCGCGGTGGAAGCCGAGGCAGTCGCCCGAGGTGATGCCGGTGAGCATGGCATGCACGGCGTGGCGCACGTCCGAGGCCTCGAGCATGGCGTGGACCACGCGCTGGATGGTCGCCAGCTTCGACGTCTCCAGCGCGAGGCCGTCCACCACGGCGGCGAGCTCCTCCGGCCGGAGGAGGGCGGCGAGCACCCGGCGGGCGACCGCGTGCGCGTCGGTGCCGATGGCCTCGGCCCGGGCCTCGAAGGTCTGGTCGCCTGCGGAGAAGCGCAGGCTGGCGGGCGCGCCGGGCTCCACCACCCGCAGCGCGCGGAGGGTGAGCGGGCCGCCCAGGAGGGCGAGCTTCGCGAGCTGCCGGAGTGCCAGCGGGGCGGCGGTCTCGGCCGACAGGTCCACCTCCAGCCACACCCGCCGCGGCAGGGAGGCCAGCAGCGCGCGCAGCGCGGGCGGAATGGGCGCCATCCGGATCGGCCGCGCGAGGCCGTCCGGGAGCTCGTCGAGGCCCTGGACCATCCCTGTCATCCTATCGCCCCCGGGAGAGCGAACGGGAGCGCCCGCGCCCCCGAGCGAGCATAATAGAGGTTGGCCATGGGCACGGACGACGAGTTCTCCGGAGTACCGAGCGCGCGGGAGGCGGCGATGGAGTCCCTCGACGTCCCCACGCCGATGGCCATCCTGCGCAAGGACACGCTGCGCACGCTGGCCGCCGCGCGCGTGGCCGTCCAGCGGCGCACGCTCACCGTCATCAGCGGGCCCAGCGCCGGGCAGATCTTCGTCCTCTCGAGCCGCGAGCACATCCTCGGGCGGGGCGAGGTGGCCGACATCCACGTCCCCGACCCGGACGTGAGCCGGACCCACGCGCGCATCGTCCGGGGCGACGACGGGCACACCTACGTGCAGGACCTCGGCTCGACCAACGGGACGTTCGTGGGCAGCGAGCGCATCACCCGCGCGCGGCTGGCGCCGGGCGACCGCCTGCAGTGCGGCCCGAACCTGCTGCTCCGCTTCTCCCTCACCGACGACGTGGAGGAGGAGCTGCACAGGCGCATGTACGAGTCGTCGAGCCGCGACGTGCTCACCCTGGCCTTCAACCGCCGCCACCTCATCGACCGCCTCGTGGGGGAGGTGGCGCACGCGCGCCGTCACCATCTGGCGCTCTCCCTGGTGAAGCTCGACCTCGACCACTTCCAGCGCATCAACGACGCTCACGGTCACGTGGTGGGCGACATCGTGCTGCGGGCCGTCGCTGCCCGCGTGGCGCGGACCATCCGCGTCGAGGATGTCTTCGCGCGCTGGGAGGGCGACGAGTTCGTCATCCTCGCCCGCTCGACCGACCTGACCGAGGCGGGGATGCTGGCCGGGCGCGTGCGTGCGTCCATCGGCGAGGTCGAGGTCCCCGCGGACGGCCCCTCCATCCGCGTGTCGGCAAGCTTCGGCGTCGCGTCGCTCAGCGAGCTGCGGCTCGAGGCCAAGCCGGGTGAGCTGCTGGCCATCGCCGATCGGCGTCTCGGTGGCGCCAAGGCCAGCGGGCGCGACCGCGTGCAGAGCGAGGGGTGAGCCGCGTCAGAGGCCGACGACGCTGTCCGCCTCGCGCTGCGCCTCGTTGCGCAGGTCGAGCTCGATCGCGGCCGCGTCCACCGGGTCGTGAGGCCCGATGCGCGCCCGGGTCCCGCGCTCCTGGCGCACGCGCAGGATCACGACGCGCAGCGCGCTCTCGATGCGCTGAAGGCCGAGGACGCTGGAGGCCAGATCGCTTTCCAGGCGCTCGGCCTCGGCCTGCTCCTCGGTCAACCAGCGGAGCGTCTCGGCGGCCTCGGGGGCGCCGGAGCGGGCGTAGGCGTCGCGCTTTCGCTCGAGAAGAGGGCGGTCGATCGTGGAGAGCCGCCGGGCGCACGCGCGGCGGGCGGCGTCGAGCTCCCGCGCGCGGGCGACCATGGCCCGCACCTGGATCCGGACCCGCTCGAGCGACGCGTCGCCGCGCGTGGCGCGGAGCGCGGCGCGACCTGCGGAGCGGACGCGACCCAGGGCGGTGCGCCCCCGGCGGCGGAGCCAGACGACCGCGAGGACCACGGCCAGCGCGGCCGCGGCGGCGAGCCCCGCGCTCTCCAGCTTGCCGGCCAGCGAGGCGGTGACGACGGGGGGCGCGATGACTCCCTCCAGCTCCACGCCGCCTTGGAGGGTCGACGCGAGCTCGCCCTGCGTCTTCAGGCGCTCGTGCGCCAGCGCGGCCATCCTCGGCACGAGGCACGGCGAGCCGGCGCCCGCGACCGCGCACGCGGGGCCGGGGCTGCCGGTCCACTCCAGCGCGTACTCGTGGCGCTCGGGGTGCTGCTCGGCGACCCGCAGGCCGCCCGCGGCGAGGTCGAACAGGCCCTCGGGGCGAGAGGCTCCCGGCGAGAGCCCGTCCCACTGCATCGCGGCGTCGAAGGCGCTCCCGTCGACGGACGTGGTCACCAGCCCGTGGACCACGACCCGCGCCCCGGGGTCCATCGCCAGCGCCGTGACGCGATCCAGCGGCAGCGGCGTGGCCATCAGAGGTACCCGTAGCCGGTGCCGCGCAGCATCACGACCAGCGGCAGCGGGTCATGCATGGCCGGGTCGTCCCCCACGGCGTGCGCCAGGCGAACGAGGCGCGCCCCGTCCTGCGCGAGCATGGGCTCCCTGAGCGAGTCGGACGCGGCGGCCAGCACCGCGGCCCGCTCGTCGAGCTCCCGGCGCGCGCCGGCCCGGTCGCCGCGGTCGACCTTCTCCGCGGCGTCGAGGATGGTCTCTCCCGCGTCGAACGCGAGCACCATGCGCTCGACCCCGGAGTTCTCGGTGGCCGCGCTCTCGGCGTCGCTCGCCGCCCAGCGGACCTTCACCGGGAGCTCGCGCGTGACGTTCTTGTCGAGGAGCCGGTCCTTGTACCTCAGCTCCACGCTGGCGATGCTCCGCTCCCCCACGCCCGCCGGCAGCGCCAGCGTGACGATGGTCGCGTGGCGATCCGAGCGCGCGAAGGCGGGGATGAAGAAGCGCATCCCGCCCACGGCGTCGATGTCGCGGTCGCCGGCGATGCCGTGCTTCTTCTCGCGCTGATCGATGGCGACCTCCTGGGCGCGGACGGCCACGGCCTCGGCCGAGGAGAGCTCGCGCGAGCCGAACACCTTGGTCGCGGCGACGTCGTTGCGCAGGCGCACCCGCAGCTCGACCGCCGTCGCGACGGGCTGGAGGCGGGCGTCGATCTCCCGCGCCAGGGCGGGGGCGATCTGCGACGAGTCGGCGAGGTAGTAGTAGCCGCCCGCGCCGCGATCGGCGATGCGGCTCATGAGCGCGGCGTCGAAGTCGCCGCCCAGCCCGAATGAGCTGGTCTGCACGCCCTCCTGGAAGGCGGTGGCGGCGCGCTGCGCGAGCCGCTGCGGATCGGTGTCGCCGCCGTTCGCGTGCCCGTCGGAGAGGAGCATCACGATGCGGACGGCGTCGGCCGGGATGCCGGGCGAGTGGGCCTGGGCGTATGCCAGGTCCAGGCCGGACGAGATGTTGGTCCCGCCGTCGGCGTGCACCCCGCGGATGCGCTCGAGCGCCTGCGCGCGACGAGGGCCGAGGGGCCCATCGGGGATGAGCAGGTGCGCGGTGTCCGAGAAGGTGACCATGGAGAAGTCGTCGCCGGGCGCGAGCTTCGCCACGACCGCCTCGGCGGCCTGGCGCGCGTCGTCGATGGCAGGGCCGCTCATCGAGCCGCTGGTGTCGAGCACGATGTGCACGGAGAGCGGGGCGCGGGGCGGGGTCTGGTCGCTGGAGACCAGGGCCACGCGCAGGTTGAGCGGGCCGCCGCCGGGGCCGACCGCGGTCCGCTCGGTGTCGACCGAGAGGGCGAGCGCCCCGTCGTGGGGGGCAGCGACGGTGGGCGCATAGCGTGCACCGAAGTCGCCGACCAGGTCCTTGTAGGTCGCGGGGATCTGACCGCGCGCCACGGCCGAGTCGAAGGCCGCCAGCGCAGCGCCCCCGGGGCGGTAGGTGGTGGCGTAGCGCGCGTTGGGATCGAGGTGGGCTGCCGGTGTGGATGTGGACACCTCGGCAGGCGGCGCGGGCGGGAGCAGCCCTGTCGTGGCGGCTGACGCGGCGGGGGCGGTCGCCTGCATGGGGTCGCCGGCCTTGGGTGCCCCGCCATACTCGAGCGTGGGGTTCCCCATGCTCCCCTGCTCGCCCCTGGCACGCACGCCCGTGCCTCCGTTCCCGCCCTGGTCCTTGCCGTCGGCCGCTGCGGTCGGCTGCGGGTCGACCGTCTGCTCGTCCGCCGGAGTGCTCTTGCGCGCCATCGACTCGCACGCGACACACGAGACGCCTAGAGCACACACGACCACCGCGGCGAGCGCGGACGCTCGCCCCTGCTTCGCTCCGTTCATGACCCGCTCCTTGGACGATGCGCCGCCCGCGCGACCACCCGTCGTGCTTCAAACGAACGTCCTCTCGGAAGGATCTCTTCCGCCCCCGGAAAGTTCCCCGGGGTGTTTTGGTATCCTGCCCCGCCTGCAGTGAGCGAGCCCAACCCCCTCCTCGGAAAGACCTCGCGCGCGCTCCTCGTCATGGTGGCCGTCCTCGCGCTGCCCTATGCCAGCCCCCGCCTGCGGAGGCTGCGCGTGGTCCCCGCCCCCTGGGACGTGCAGCACGACCAGGACGAGGCGCCCCCCGGTCCGGCCGCTCCCGCCACCGCCGCGACGGGCGAGCAGGCGCTCCCGGCCTCCGAGAACACGCCCACGGTGAACAACGCCCTCCCCTCGGCGTCGAGCGCCACCTTGCCCGACATGGACCCCGAGGTGAGGGGCACGCTGCACACCGTCGCGGTCGAGGACCCCGGCGGTCACGCGCTCGACGCCTTCTTCGCGCACCTGGCGCGGACCGAGCGCGGAGAGGCCGGCGCCGTCACGCGCATCCTCCACTACGGCGACTCGACCATCGCCAGCGACTACGTCTCCGGCACGATGCGCCGCCGCCTCCAGGCGCGCTACGGCGACGCCGGGCACGGCTTCATCCTCATCGCCAACCCCTGGGAGTGGTACTTCCACAACGACGTCCTGCACGCGTCCGACGGCGAGTGGAAGGCGAGCCGCCTCGCCGGCCCGGTCGCCCCCGACGGCATGTACGGCCTCGGCGGAGTGTCCTTCACCAGCTACGGGGGAGGCGTCGCGTGGTTCGGGACGGCCACGCGCGGCGACTTCGGACGGAGCGTCTCGCGCTTCGACCTCTACTACCTGGAGCAGCCCGGCGGCGGCGACGTCGAGCTGGGCGTGCGGGGCGGCCCGCCCGAGCGCCTCTCCACGCGCGGGGACGCCAAGGTTTCGCGCGTGCACTCCGTTCACGTGGACGACGGCGACGCGAAGCTCACCGTGCGCGCGCTGGGCGGCGGACCGGTACGCCTCTTCGGCGTCGCGCTCGAGCGCGATCAGCCCGGCGTCGTGTACGACGCGCTGGGCTCGCACGCCGCCATGGCCGTGTACTGGCAGCGCCAGGACCGGGCGCACTGGAAGGACCAGCTCTCGCTGCGCGCCCCCGCCCTCGTCGTCTTCCAGTACGGCACCAACGAGAGCGACCTCTGGAAGCTCGACCGCGACGAGTACGAGCAGGCGCTGGCCGGTCTCATCGACGAGCTCCGCGAGGCCGCCGGCGGCGCGTCGGTCCTGGTGGTCGCGCCGCTCGACCGCGCGGAGGACAGGGAGGGGCGCCTGGCGACCAAGCGGGTCATCCTCGATCTGGTGGCCATCCAGAAGCGCGTCGCCCTGACCCACGGCGTGGCGTTCTGGAACACGTTCGAGGCCATGGGAGGCGAAGGGTCGATGGCGCGGTGGGTGAAGGCCAAGCCGCAGCTCGGCGGCGGCGACCTCACGCACCCGACCCCGCTCGGCGCCGAGGTCCTGGGCGACATGCTCAGCGACGCGCTGGTGGCCGCCTTCGAGCGCTGGAAGAGCGCGTCCCCGCCGTCAGCGCGCGGGGACGGGGGGTGAGGCGCCCCACGTGCGCGGCGCGCCGGTCGGCGGCAGGTTCTGCTCGGCGCGCCACTCGTCGTACGCGTGCATGAGGTCCGCGGCGAACGAGCCGGCGACCTGCGCGTAGCCGGTGCGCGTGAGGTGGACACGATCGCGCTGCGCCCGCGCCTCCGGCTCGGCGGCCCAGGTGACGATGCTCCCCGGGCCGCCCATGGCCTCCTGCTGATCGTAGAACGCGCAGCCCGCGGCGGCGGCGACCTTGCGCTGCACGGCGATGATCTCGGCGACGCGCGGCAAGGAGCGCCAGTCGTCCTGGCCCTTGGTGTGGCGCGCCAGGTCTGGCGGGCCGACCAGCAGGCACGACGCGGCGGGCGTGGCCCGTGCGATGCGCCCGAGGAAGTCGACCAGCTTGCGCTCGTACTCGCCGTCGGTCAGGCCCGGCTCCAGCGCCTCGTTCGTGCCGTAGGCCACCATCACCAGGGCCGGCGAAGCGTGCCGCAGCTGCTCGGCGAAGTGGGCCTCGTTCCACCGGAGGGGGGTGAAGATCTGCGCGCCGTTGATCCCGAGCGCGTCCACCACCACCCCGGCCTCCGCGTGGTCGAGCGTCATCCCGAAGACGCGGACCTGTCCGTCGCCCACCGTGCGGAGCTCGATCTGGTGGGGCGCGTCCACCACGTCGAAGGAGAACCACCCCGAGCCCGCCGCGGGCGCGCGCGTCGCGACGCGCCCTGCCCGCGCGCCGTCGATGAAGACGTCGAAGCTCCCGCCGTGCGGGTCCTGCCCGTAGTCGAGCTCGATGTGCGAGGAGCGGGCGACCACGTCGGTCCACGCGCGGGCCCCGGCCTTCTCGGTCTCGATGCCGATGCCGAGCAGTCCGTAGCAGCCGTCGATGCCGGTGAAGGTCCGGTCCTTGTGGAACTTGACCTTGGTGGCCTCGAACTCCCTGGTCATCCCGCCGCGGATGCCGTCCTCGGCGAAGCTCTTCCAGGGCTTGCCGATGGGGACGAAGCCGCGCCCTCCGTCCCCGAACCGCGCCTGGAGCGCGTGCCGGAACACGGCGACGCCCAGGTCGCTCGCGGTGTGGGAGTCGCCGTACTGCAGGATCCGCACGTCCTCGTGGGCGTGTCCGTCGTCGAGCTTCGCCAGGGCCTCGAAGACGTGCGTCAGCCGGTCCGGACCGTACAGGTGCCCCACCGGGGCCGCCGACAGCGGGACGGACGGCGGCGGCGGGGCGCTGCTGGCCGACGGGGCAGGCGCCTGCAGGGCCGCGGCGCCCTCGGGCTCGGCGTCCGCGTGCGCGACGCGGGGTGCGCTCGCGAGGTCGGGAGGGCCTCCGCCCGGGACGCGGGGCGCCGACGCCCCCTCCCCGCATCCGGCGACGAGGGCGAGCGAGGCGAAGAACAGGCGCTTCCGCACGACCGGGAGATCGTGGCACGCCGTCGCGAGCGGAAGCAAATTCGACTGGTCGACCTCCGGAGGGTCGGCCTATCACTGCAGCGCGGCCTCATGCCCGGAGCCCTCGACCTGCCCCCGCGCGCGCGCCTGCTCTTCGCCGCGTCCTGGGTGGTGCTGCAGGCCGCCCTGGTCCTGACGGCCCGGACGCGCCCCGACGGCATCTTCGGGTTCCGCATGTTCCCCGAGGCGTCGACCCTGGAGATTCACCTGTCGCGCGAGGTCGGCGGCCGCTGGGTGCCGGCGCCGGGCGGGGAGTGGAGCGCGCGCGACGCCGCGGGGCAGCTGCGGCACTTCTCCTTCCGCGACCGCGTGCGCGATCCGGTCCTCTCGTCCCTCGACGTCCGCGTCTTCGCCGCCTACGGCGCGGACGCCCAGCTCGCGCGCCTCGGCCGCGCGCTGGACGACGTCGCCGACCACGTCCCCGAGGACGGCGAGACCACGCGCCTGCGCGCCGAGGTGACCGTCTGGCGCAACGGCCGTGACCCCGCCACGACCGTCCTCGCGAGCCGCCCGCGGCGGAGCCCGTAGATGCGCGACGTCCTCCGCGGCTGGCGCGACGAGGTGGGCGACACGTACGCCCTCGGCCTGGTCCGCGTCGCGCTGGGGCTCCTGCTGTTCGCGAGCGCGCTGCGCGAGGCGCGCGAGCTGCAGGACGGCTACTTCGGCGACGTCTTCCACTGGCCGCTGGTGCCCGAGGCGCTCGTCCCGTCACGGGCGGTCTACGCGGCGCTCGTCGTCACCCAGGTGCTCCTGGCCGTGCTCGTGGTGGCCGGCCACCGGGCGCGCGCGGCGCTGCTCGCCAGCGCGCTGCTCGGGGCTCACGTGCTGGCGTGCGACCGCCTCCAGTTCCACAACAACCGCTGGGCCCTCGACTGCTATGCGGCGCTGCTCGCGTTCGCTCCCTGCGACCGGAGCTTCCAGCTGGGTCCCCCTCCGGTCACGCGCGTCGGGCCGCTCTGGGCGGCGCGCCTGGCCCAGGTGCAGCTCTCGATGATCTACGTCGCCTCGGGGGGCTCCAAGCTGCTCGACCCCGACTGGCGCGGCGGCCAGGTGCTCCTCGAGCGGTTCCGCCTGTACGGGGGCCAGGCGCTCGACGCGGGCGTGCCGCAGTGGCTGGTCGAGCGGATGTCGCAGGCCGACGTGACCAGCGTCCTCGCCAAGCTCGCCATCGCCACCGAGCTCCTGCTCGCCGTCGGCCTGTGGTCGCGGCGCGCGCGCGTCTTCGCGCTCTGGTGGGGCGTCTGGTTTCACCTCGTCATCCAGGCCACGAGCCGCGTCGAGTGGTTCACGTGGCTCACGCTGGCCGTCTACGTGCTCTTCGTGACCCCCGACGTGCGCGCGCGCAGGCTCTCCTTCGACGCGAGCCGCGCGAGGGGGCGCTGGGCGGCCCGGGCCGTGCGCACGCTCGACTGGCTGGCGCGCTTCGAGGTCCGGCCGTGGACGCCCGACGGCCTGCGCCGCGGCCACGCGGTCGTCGTGGTGCGCCGCGACGGGACCGCGGCGACGGGCCTGCGCGCGCTGGCGATGGTGGCGCGCTGCACGCCGCTGCTCTTCCCGCTGTGGGCGCCCCTGGCTCTGCTCGCCAGCTTCACGCGTGGCCAGGACGCCCGCGTCACGGCGTAATATACCGGCCCGCCCACGATGCGACGCGCGCGCCCCGCCCTGCTCGCCTGCGCGCTCGCCGCCTCGGGCTCCGGACTCGCGCCCGACGCGCTCGCCTACCGCCCGTTCGACGGGACCGACGCCGACGTCGCGGAGCTGGGCGACTTCGAGCTCGAGCTCGGCCCGGTGCACTGGTACTCGCAGGGCGACGCGCACTCCCTCATCGCGCCCGCCACCGTCCTCAACCTGGGCTTTCTGCCGCGCTGGGAGCTGGTCGTCGACTTCCAGAACTTCGTCGCCCTCGACGCCCCGAGGGGGCAGCCGCGCGATCAGCTGCTCGACACCGACGTCTTCACCAAGGTCGTCCTCGTCCCCGGCGTCCTGCAGGACAAGGGGCCGTGGCCGAGCGTGGCCATGGAGTTCGGCCCGCTCCTGCCCAACGTGAACGGGCAGGAGTCCTTCGGCGCGTCGAGCGACGTCATCGTGTCCGAGCGCTGGCCGGGGTTCACCATGCACGTGAACAGCTGGTTCGAGCTCACCCGGGGGGACCTGCACCTCGACTGGTTCGAGGGCGTCATCCTCGAGGGCTCGGCCGACGCCCCCGTGAGGCCCGTGGGCGAGCTCTTCGTCGAGCACGAGTTCGTGGCCGACGTGACGACCTACTCGGCCCTCGCCGGCGCCATCTGGCGGGCGCGCGACGGGCTCGATCTGGACATGGGCCTGCGCGAAGCCCGGGTGGGCGACGAGCGCGCGACCGAGGTGCGCCTGGGACTCACCTGGACGCTGGAGCTGTGGGGGAAGAAGGAGGAGGCGCGCTACGGGGGAAGCCGGCTGGCGCGACGGTAGGGGCTCCGGGCAGTCCAGGGGAGCGTGAGCGGCGCTCCCCACGGCGTGAGGGACGCTCCGGGCGTCGTGAGCAGCGCTCCCCACGGCGTGAGGGACGCTCCGGGCGTCGTGAGCAGCGCTCCCCACGGCGTGAGGGACGCTCCGGGCGGCGCGAGCAGCGCTCCCCACGGCCTGAGGAACGCTCCGGGCGGCGCGAGCAGCGCTCCGGGCAGCGTGAGGGACGCTCCGGGCGACGTGAGCAGCGCTCCGGGCAGCGTGAGCAGCGCCCCGGACGACGCGAGCGACGGTCGGGACGCCCGGAGCGCCCTACCGCTTCTGCCACTCCGCCCGCTGCACGACGGGCAGCTGCAGCGCGCGCTCGCGCTCGAGGTCCAGGTTGCCGGCGTGCAGCGACAGCGGGGCCTGCACCCACTTGTAGATCGACGCCGTGAACAGCCGCACGAAGCGCGCGACCCAGTCGTCGAGCTGCGCGGGCGCGTGCTCGGGGAACACCGACCGCAGGGCCTGCGCCACCTCCTCCGGCGCCATCTTCTCGCCCGCGAACAGCGCGAAGCAGGCGTCCAGCACGGGGAACGGCATGAGCTCCCGCTCGTCCTCCTGGTCGGGCGCGAGCTCGGCGCTCGCCGGCTTGAGCAGCGTGAGGCGGATGCCCTCGAAGCGGTGCTTCTCGTAGAGCCAGTCGATGAGGTAGTTGACCACCGTCTTGGGCACGTTGGCGATCACCCCCAGCGCGCCCTCGCCGTCGCCGCCGATGGTGACGTAGCCCACGGCCTTCTCGCTCATGTTGCTGGTCTGCAGGAACAGGCCGCTCGCCGCGTTGGCCCAGGTCCACATGCGCTCGGCGCGGACGCGCGCCTGCACGTTCTGGCGGGCGATGGCGGTCAGCGCCTCGCCGGGCTGGAGCATCTTCTCGACCGCCGCGAGCTCGCGGTCCAGCGCGTCGTCGATGGACACGAGCGCGAAGGGGGCGTCGAAGTCGCGCGCGGTCTGCTCGGCGGCCGCCCGCGTCTCGTCCGACGAGAAGCGCGACGGCAGGTAGAACCCGCGCAGGAGCTCCCGCGCCTTCGCCTGGCGCTCGGCGGCGGGCAGCGCGTGCCAGCGCAGGTCGATCCAGCGCCGCGCGATGGCCAGCACCAGCAGGCTGTCGCGCCCGCCGGAGAGGGCCACGCCGATGGTCTCGAAGCACGCGTTCTTCTCGAAGTAGTCGCCCACGCCGAGGGCCAGCGCGTCCAGCAGCTCCTCGCAGAAGACGTCGCGCGGGGCCGGCGGCGGCTCGCGCGGGGGCAGGAAGAAGCTCTGGTGCGGCGGCGGCGGGAAGGCGAGGCGCGCCCGGGCCGAGGTGAACGCGGTGGGAGCCTCGACGACGACGCGCGTGGGGCGGTCCGTGCGCGCCTCGAAGGCCTGCTGGTCCTCGCGCCAGGTGGTGTTCTCGGTGCGCAGGCGCCGCGTGCGGTCGAGATCCACCGTCACCGCCTGCACCCCCTCGCGGAAGCGCGCGCCCGACAGCAGCTGGCGCCCGTTCTGCGCCACGAAGCCGCCCCCGTCGAAGACCAGCCCGTCGTTGGCCCCGACCAGGTTCACGTAGGCCAGGGTCACCTGGCAGTCGGCGGCCCGCGTCGCGATCATCTCCCGCCGCGTCTCGGCGATGCCCACGCGGAAGGGCGACGCGCTCAGGTTGAGCACGAGCTCTGCCCCGGCGTACGAGCGCCGCCGCATGGGGCCGTCGGGCGACCAGCCGTCCTCGCACACCTCGAGCGCGAGGACGCCGAAGTCCAGCGCGAACACCAGGTCGCCGAAGGGGACGCCGTCGACGACGTCGTGAAGCCCGGCGCAGCCGCGCGCCAGCGTGCGCGCCTCGTAGAAGACGTTGTAGAGGGGGAGCTTCTCCTTGGGGACCACGCCCCACACCCGGCCGGCGTGCACCAGCGCGGCGACGTTGTAGAGGTGCGCCCCGCGCGCGACGACCAGGCCCACGGCCGACGCGCAGCCGAGGGACGCGGTCTCCCGCGCGAAGCGCGCGAGCTGCTCCCACTGGGACTCCACGAAGGCGCGCCACTGCACGAGGTCCTCGGGCGGGTAGCCGCCCACGAGCTGCTCGGGGAAGGCCACCACCGTGGCCCCGTCGGCCGCGGCGGCGCGGGCCGCGGTGATGGCGCGGTCGACGTTGGAGCGGCAGGCGCCGACGGTGGTGTCGACGCAGGCGAGGGCGATGCGGACGAGCCTCATGGAGAGCACATAGGGCGGATTGGCGAGAGCGTGAGTGCCGGTGCCGTAGCCAGGGTAGCCCCTACTGCCCCGACGTCGTAGCTTGCGATGATCGGTACGATGGCCCGGAACAACCTCGTCGCAATCGCAGCCGGCGGTGGCGCCGCCGCCCTGGTCGTCGTCGTGGGCGTCGTGCTCGCCGTGCGCGCGTGCAGCGGCGGGTCGCAGGTCTCCGCCGGGGCTCGCCCCGCGCCTGTCGGGCACGTCGACGTGGCGGATCTGGGCATGAACGCGCCCGGCGCGGCGGAGCTGCGCCGCCTCGGCTGCGAGCACGCTCTGGTCGTCGACCTGGCGAAGCTGCTGGGCGACGCGGGGAACATCCGCGAGGGCGAGCCTCGCACCATGGTCACCTGCGACGTCCCCGCCGGCGTCGACCCGCCGACCTGCGAGCGGGCCGCGGCCGTGTACTTCGTGGCCGTGGGCGGCGCGGCGGACGCCGCGATCAACATCCGCGTGATGCGCGCCGGGGCGGCGACGCCGTCGTGCTCGCGGCTGTACGCGCCCAGCGGCGCCGACCTGGGGCCGTTCCCGCGGGGGCCTTGATCCAGCGACAGACGGCGCCCGTGGGTCGCGGTATCCTGGGGGACGATGCACCCCGTCAACTGCCACAACTGCGGCGCGCCGATGCAGCCCGGCGCCGATGGTCGTCTCTACAAGTGCGGCTTCTGCGGGACGCAGGCCCAGGTCGCCGTCGCCGCGGACCAGATCGCCGCCGGCATGGCCCTCGACCTGTCGAACATCGAGAACTTCCTCGCGCACCTGGCCCGCGGGCTCATGACGGCCGTCCCGCAGCAGGTGAAGATCGAGAGCAGCGGGGCGCACGTCCACGGCATCGAGGTGAACCTCGAGCCCGACGCCTTCGTCCTCAAGCGCGAGGGAGGCCACGTCGTCTCGCAGTACAAGAAGCTCGTGCGCGGCATCGCCTTGAAGACGAAGGACCTGCCGCTCGACCAGTGGGTACAGATGCTGAGCGAGTCCCTCGCGCGCCACGCCAACGTCAACGCCCAGGCCGGCGCCCTCGCGGCCCAGCTCGCGGGGCGGCGCTAGCTACCCCGCCCACTCCTCGGCGGTGACGGCGAAGACCACGTGGTCCTCCCACGCCCCGGCGATGCAGAGGTAGCGCTGCGCGACGCCCTCGCGGCGGTAGCCGACCTTGTCGAGCACGCGCTGGCTGGCGGCGTTGCGCGGCATCACCGCGGCCTGGACCCGGTGCAGCGCCGCGGTGTGGAAGGCGAAGCTCGTGGTCGCCCGCACGGCCTCGGTCATCAGCCCCCGACCCTGGTGCTCGACGTCGATCCAGTAGCCGAGGTACGCGTTCTGGAACGCGCCGAGCAGGACGCCGCCCAGGGCGATGCGGCCGACGATGCGGTCCTCGTCGGCGCGCGGGGTGACCATCAGCACGAACGACTGGCCGCGCTTCCACTCCCGGCGGTTGCGCAGGATGGTGCGCGACAGCGACGCCAGCGACGAGGGGTCCTCCCCCGGGACCGGGGCGACGCTCCACGGGCGCAGGTGCTCGTGGTTGGCGCGCATGGCGCGGCGCAGCTCGGGCACGTCGGTCGTGCGCGGCGGGCGCAGGACGAGCCGGTCCGTCAGGACGCGGGTCGTGATGGGGGGGGCTTCCCAGGCGCGCACGGCACTCATCCGGGAGGCCTTCGCTCATAGCAGCTGGACCGGGTCGACGTCGATCGATGCCCGCACGTCGCGCGGGAGGGTGGCGCGGGCGGCCTCGATGGCGGCGAGCACGGCGCGCAGGGGCGCACGCTCGACCGAGCGCAGCATGACCCGGAAGCGGAAGCGGTTGCGCACGCGGGCGATGGGGGCCGGCGCCGGGCCCTGGACGAGCACCTTGCCGGCCAGCACCGGCTCGCAGGCGAGGGCGACGCGGGCCAGGGCCTCGCAGGCGCGGCGCGCCTCCACCTCGTCCACGGCGTCCACGCGGACGAGGGCCGCGCGGCTGAGCGGGGGGTAGCCGAGCTCGCGGCGGTCGGCGAGCTCGCGGGCGAGGAAGCCGTCCACGTCGTGCCGGACGCCGAACGCGATGGCCGGGTGCTCCGGGTCCCAGGTCTGCACGAGCACCTTGCCGGGCGCGTCCCCGCGGCCCGCGCGCCCCGCCACCTGCACGAGGAGCTGGAACGCGCGCTCGCTGGCGCGAAAATCGGGGATGCTGAGCGCGGCGTCGGCGTTGATCACGCCCACCAGGGTCACGCTGGGCAGGTCGTGCCCCTTGGTCACCATCTGCGTGCCCACCAGGACGTCGATCTCGCGCGCCCGCATGCGGCCGAGGACGGTCTCCACCTTCTTGCCGCGCGCGACGTCGCGGTCGAGCCGCGCCACGCGCGCCTCGGGAAAGGCGGCCGCCAGCGTCTCCTCGAGCTTCTCCGTGCCTACCCCCTCGAGCGCCAGCGCCTCCGCGTTGCACTTCGAGCAGCGCGCCCCCAGCGGCGCCTCGTAGTCGCAGTAGTGGCAGCGGACGACGAGCGCGCGCTTGTGGAAGGTGAGCGCCACCGAGCACGACGCGCAGGTCGCGAGCTGGCCGCACGCTTCGCAGCGCACGCTGGGCGCGAAGCCGCGCCGGTTGAGGAAGAGGATGGCCTGCTCCCCGGCGCGGAGCGTGTCCTCCAGCGCGCGGAAGAGGGGCATGCTGATGCGACGGTCGCCGGTGGGGCCGGGGCCGATGCGCCGGAGGTCGACGATCTCCACGCGCGGCATGGGCTGCGACCTGGCCCGCTCGGTCAGGCGCAGCTTGGTCGCGCGACCCGTGCGGGCGAGGTGCTCGCTCTCCAGCGACGGCGTCGCGCTCCCCAGCACGCACACGCCCCCCGCGCGGTGGGCGCGCCAGATGGCCATGTCGCGCGCGTGGTAGCGCACGCCCTCCTCCTGCTTGAAGCTCGGGTCGTGCTCCTCGTCGACCACCACCAGCCCGAGCGCGCGCACCGGCGCGAAGAGGGCGCTGCGCGCGCCGATGGCCACGTCGACCTCGCCCTCGTGCAGGCGCCTCCACATCACGTGGCGCTCGCGGGGGGTGAGCCCCGAGTGGAGCACCGCCACGTCGTCGCCGAAGCGCGCGCGGAAGCGGGCGACGAGCTGCGGCGTGAGGGCGATCTCCGGGACCAGGACGATGGAGCCGCGCCGGGCCTCGCGTGCCGTCGCGATGACGCGCAGGTACACCTCGGTCTTGCCGCTGCCGGTGACGCCGTGGAGCAGGAAGGTCTCGGCGCGCGGCTGGGTGAGCGCCGCGGCGATGGCGTCGATGGCCGCGGTCTGGGCCGGGGTGGCGTCGTGCGGCGCGTCGCGCTCGGTGGGCGCGCCGAAGGGAGACTCGCGCGGCGCGGCGCGGTCCTCGACGGTCACCAGGCCCGCCTCGCGGAGGCGCTTCACCGCGGCGCGCGCCGCCTTCCACCGCTCCTCCAGCCGCGCGATGGGCTCGGCCCCGCTGGCCCGCAGGTGCGCCAGCAGCGCCGCGGCCTGCCCGCGGAGGGTCCCCGCCTCCTCGACGCGCGAGGTGGGCACCACCCACTGGACGTGCCTGGCGGCCACGCCGCGCGCCTCGCCGAAGAGGGACGGCTCGAGGACCTCGCGCGCCGTGTCGCGGTCGACGGGAGGGAGCGCGAGGCGCACGACCTCGCCGATGGGCGCGAAGTAGTAGCTGGCGAGGTCCTTCAGGAACGCGAGCAGGTCCTCGGGGACCGACGGCTGGTCGTCCGCGGCGTGGCTGACGGTCTTCGCGTTCGGGGGCGGCTCGCCCTCGCGCACGCCCAGGACCACGCCCACGAGGCGACGGCTGCCGAAGGGGCACACGACGCGCGAGCCCGGTCGTGCGCGGGCCGCCAGCGACGCCGGGAGCAGGTAGGTGAACGCGCGCGCGAGGGGTACCGGCAGCGCGACGTCGGCGAGGAGCACGGGGCGAAGTCTTACCCCTCGGCGTCGCGATCAGCGAGCACGCAGCGCCAGCGCGACGAGCGCGAGCGCGACCACGAGCACCGCGAGGGCGATCAGGGCGACGCGCGTCGCGGGCTTCCTGGGCGCGACGACCGGCGCCGGAGGCACGGAGGAGCGGAGGACGGGCAGGGCCCCGGTCGAGGCGGGCTCCACGTCGATGCGGTAGCTCAGGCTCGGGGCCGGGCTCGGCACCGGGACGGGGACGGCGACGGGCGCGGGCGGTGGCGTGATGGCCTGGAGCACCAGCGGCGCGCCCTTCTCGAGCGCCGACACCGCCCGCTCGCGCGCCCGCCGCTTGGCGAGGATGTCCGCGCCGAACGTCTTCTCGAGCCAGTCGCCGAGCTGCAGGGGGCTGGTCATGAGGCGGGCGCTGGCGGCGTACCCCTCGAGGTCGCGCAGCATGGCCGCGGCGGACGGGTAGCGCTCGCCGCGATCGCGCGCGAGGGCCTTGCGCACGATGGCCCGCAGCTGCTCGAGCTCGGGCAGGGACTGCGCGGGCAGCTCCGGGACCTCCGCGCGGCGCGCCATCTCGAGCAGGCTGCCGCGGCCGTCGGCCCCCTTGTAGAGGCGCCTGCCCGCGGCGAGCTCCCAGAGCACGATGCCGGCGGCGAAGACGTCGGCGCGCGCGTCGATGGGCTGGCCCAGGGCGTGCTCGGGGCTCATGTACCCGGCCTTGCCCCGCAGCGCCTCGTCGAGCTCGTGCGCCGCGCTCCCGGCGGCCAGCATGTCGTTGGCGTGGGCGATGCCGAAGTCGCACACCTTCACCTCGCCCTCGAAGGAGACGAGCAGGTTCGACGGGGAGACGTCGCGGTGGACGATGCCGAGGGGCTTGCCCTCGTCGTCCACGCGGCGGTGCGCGTAGTCGAGGCCGCGCAGCGCCTCGCGGACCACGTGCACGGCGAGCTCGAAGGGCATGGGGACGCGGGCGCGCGAGCACCGCCCGAGCAGATCGTTGAGGTCGAACCCTTCGACGTACTCCATGGCGATGAAGAGCCGCTCGTCGGCGCGACCGAGATCGAACACCTGCACGACGTTGGCGTGGCTGAGCCGGGCGGCGAGCTTGGCCTCGTGCACCAGCATCTCGCTGAACTTGGGATCGCCGGCGAGACCGGGGAGGATCTGCTTGACCACGCAGAGCCGCGTCGCCCCCAGCTCGGTCTTCTGGCGCGCCAGGTAGATCTCCGCCATCCCCCCCTTGCCGATGAAGTCGAAGAGCGCGTAGCGCCCGAAGCTCCGCGGCAGCGGAGTGGGAACGGAGGTCGGGGCGGCCGCCATGAGGGAGCGGGGGGTATTTCGCTCGCCGCCTGCACCCGGTCAAGTAAACCGGCGCGGGCCGCCGATCAGTGCGGCCAGGCGCTCGGGACCCCTGGCGGCGGAGCCCAGCCGCTGGGGAAGGTCGTCGGCAAGGCCGTGGGAATCAGGGTGCTGGGGAGCGCCGTGGGCAGCGGCGGCAGGCCGGAGGGCAGGGTCGTCGGGAAGCCGGCCGGGATGCCCAGGGGATTGCCCGGAGCCGAGGCGGTCGACGAGGGCGGGCCGGCGGCCGGGTGTGCGGGGCCGGGACCGGGGTTGGCGTGCGGAGCGGGCTGCGGACCGCCCTGCAGCGGCGGCGTCGCGGGCGGCGCGGCCGGCGGAGTCGCCGTCGCGACCGTCGGAGCGGCGGGCGTGGCGGGCGTGGCCGGCGTGGCCGACACGGCGGGCGCAGCGGACGGAGCCGGAGCGCCCTCGGACTTCTGCGGAGTACAGGCGAGCACGGCCACCGGCAGCAACGCCGTCGCCGCGAGCGACACCCACGTTCTGTTCCCCATGGCTCGAGCGTACGCCTCCGGTGCGCGCCGCGGGGCTCGATCGGCCCGGCCGGCGGGGCATACTACCAGGGTGGGTCCCGAGCTCATCTTCGTCGGGGCCGTCGTGGCCGCCATCGGTGCCCTCTCCGCGTCCCGCCAGGGCCGCCGGGACATCCTGGTCATGTGGCGCCGCGGGCACGCGTCCCTCGTGGCAGGGCGCCACGACGACGCGGAGGAGTGCTTCCGGGCGACGCTGGTCATCGCCGAGCAGCGGTTCGGGCTCGACCACTGGCGGACGGCGCTGCACGTCAACGCTCTCGCGCAGGCGCTGGTCGCGCAGAAGCGCCTCGACGAGGCGGCGCCGCTGGTCGACCGCGCGCTCGGGATAGTGGAGCGCTGGTCGCCCATGCCGCACGTGGATCTGGCCCACGTGCTCCTCGGCGCCGCGCACTTCGAGGGCAAGCGCGGGCGCTACTCGCGGGCCATGGCGCTCGTGGACCGCGCGCGCGACGCCTTCAAGGGGGACGCCGCGGGGACGGCAGCCATCGAGCGGCTCCTCGCCACCCTGGAGTCGAACGCGGGCAACGAGGCCGAGGCCGCCGACGCGCTGGCGCGCATCCCCTTCGAGCGCCTGGAGGCGCGCGACGTACGGTCCCTGGCGAGCTTCTCCATCGCGCGCCTGGCCGAGGGCGACACCGAGCGCGCCGTACGGTGCCTCGTCTCGGCGCACGCGTTGGTGGAGCGCCAGTCGCCGGGCGAGTTCGCCGAGGCGTTCTACCTGGGGCTGCTGGGGGAGGCCCTGGCGCGGGGCGGCCGCGACGAGGAGGCGCGGCACGCGCTGGAGCAGGCCGTGATCGACTACGACGCGGTCCTCGGGGAGAGGCACCCCGCGACCGCTGCGCTCCTCGTGGAGCTCGCGGAGGTCCGGCTGCGCCTCGGCGACCCCGCCGGCGCGCGCGTGGCGTGCGAGCGCGTCCTCGCCATGCGCGTGACCTCGGGCGGGACGGCGGACGAGCCGTACCGCAGCAGCGCCCTGGCCAGCGACCCTCTCGGGCTGGAGCGGGACCGGGCGCAGACGCTGCTGGCTCGCACCCGGAGAGGCTGAGAGGCTATCGTCTCGGGCGATGGGACTGGCGGGGCCGTCGAAGCTGGAGCGCGCGGCCGCCGTCGCGGCTCCCGGCTTCGCGCGCGATCCCGCGCGCTCCTGGGGCGACGCCCGCGCCGAGAACCTGCTGGTACACGGCGAGAACCTGGAGGCGATGACCCGCCTCGCGCGCGGCGGCTTCGCGGGGCGTTTCCGATGCATCTACCTCGACCCGCCCTTCAACTCCGGGCGCCGCTTCGCCGAGTACGACGACGCGCTGTCGCCGGACGCGTGGCGGGCGATGATGCGCGAGCGCCTCGAGGCGGCGCGCGGGCTCCTGGCGGAGGACGGCGCCGTCTTCGTGGAGATCGACGACACCGAGCTCGGTCCCCTGCAGGTGCTGATGGACGGCGTCTACGGGCGGGAGCAGCGCGTGTCGACCATCACGGTGGTGCGCAGCGCCGCGACGGGCCACAAGGCCATCAACCGCGGGCCGGTGAACGTGACCGACTTCATCCTCGCCTACGCGCGCCGGCGCGCGGGCTGGCGCTGCAACGCGCTCTTCCGCGACCGGGCCTCGTACGACGAGGCGTACGGCACCTGGCTGGAGAACCCGGGGGACCCCTGCGAGGCGTGGCGCTTCGTGTCCCTCGTCGCCCATGCCCGGCGGGCGCTCGGCGCCGGCAAGGGCGGCATCGACCGGGCACGCATCGAACGTCACGCCCTGGAGCACTCGGAGCACGTGGTACGCTTCGCCCAGCCGCGGTACGAGGCCGTGAGCAAGCGCGCCCGCGCTCTCATCGATCGCTCGCGGCAGGAGGTCGATCGCGTCTTCCGCCTCGAGCGCGCCGGGCGCAAGGACCTGCTGCTGCGGGGCGGCAACCGCATCCTGTTCCTGGCCGACAAGGTGGTCGAGCGCGCGGGCCGGCGGGTGCTGGTGGAGCCGCTGACCAACGTGTGGGACGACGTCCCTTTCCAGGGCATCGCGCGGGAGGGTGGCGCGAGGTTCGTCCGCAACAAGAAGCCCGAGCGACTCATCGCGCGGATCCTGGAGCTCTCCACCGACGCCGGCGACTGGGTCCTCGACCCGTTCCTCGGCAGCGGCACCACCGCCGCCGTGGCCCACAAGATGCGCCGCCGCTGGGTCGGTATCGAGCGCGGCGAGCAGCTCGACACCCTGTGCCTGCCGCGCCTGCGGCGCGTCGTGGACGGAGAGGACGCGACCGGGGTGACCCGGACGGCGGGGTGGAAGGGCGGCGGAGGCTTTCATGTCGTGGCGTGAGGCGGCGCTGATCGGGACGCTGACGGTGTCGTGCGCCTGCTCGCGCCCCGGGGTCCCGGCAGAGGCCACGACGGAGAGCGCCGACTCGGTGGCCCCCGCGGCGGCGGCCGCAGAGCCGGAGGCGAGCGTGGCCATCGACGCGACGGCGAGCGCGACGCCCTGGCCGGCGCTGGTGCGCGACGAGCAGTGGGACGCAGCCTGGCGCGCCCTCGAGGCGCTGCCCGAGGCCGACCGGTCGACACCCGAGCTCCGCTACGTGCGGGCGCGGGTCGCCCTGGCGCGAGGGGAGGCGGCCGCCGCGCTGCCGCTGCTGGAGGGGCTCGACACGGCGCTGCCCCTGCTCACCGAGGACATCGCGCGACGGCGCCACGAGGCCATGCTGGTGGCAGGGCCGTTCGACGACGCCGGGGCGTGGTTCGCGGCGCGACCGGGCCCGGGATCGCAGCTCGACGCGGCGCGCGCGTTCGAGAAGGCGAAGGACGCGCGCCGCGCGCGGGTCGCGGCCGATCGCGTGGTCACGGCGGAGAAGCGGACGCGCGGGCAGGAGGCAGAGGCGCGCGCCCTGCGGGTGCGCCTCGCCGACCCGTCGACCGTCGGCGACGGCGAGCGCGCGGACGCGCGGTGGCTCGCGACGCAGGGCGCGGATCTGCCCGCCGCGTCGGATGCCCTCGCGGTCGTCGGGCGGGTCGATCCCGCGCACCTGCTCACGGCCGGGGAGCTCATGCTGCGCGCTCGGGTGCTCTCCGAGGCGGGGCGCACGGACGACGCCCTCCACGCCATCGACCTCGCCGGCGGGGCTCCGGGAGCCGAGAAGCTGACCAACTTGGAGCGCTCGCGGGCGCGCGGGATGGCGTTGTTCCACGCGCGCGGACGTGGCCTGGAGGCGTCGAAGGTGCTGACCGAGTGCGCGGGGGCCGGCGGCGCGCACGCGGCGGAGGACGCGTTCCACGCCGCGCGTGCGCTGTCGCGCGCGGATCACGACGAGGAGGCCGTGCGCGGCTACGAGGAGGTTGAGCGCCGCTTCCCTAAGTCGCGGTGGGCCGAGCAGGCGGCCTTCTTCGTGCCGTACCTGCGGATGCTGCACGGCGAGTGGAAGGACTGCGCGCGCGGCTTCGACGCGTACCTGCGGGGACACGCGAGCGGCGAGGAGGCCGGCGACGCGCGGCGCGACGGCGCGCTTTGCCGGCTGCTGGAGGGGGACGCGAAGGGCGCGCGCGTCGTCTTCGAGCACCTCACCGACGACGAGACGGACGCCACGGCCAGCGCGCGCATGGCCGACATGGCCGCCCTCGCGGCGATGCGCGACGGCGACCGCACGCACGCGATCGCGCGCTGGAGCGACGTGGTGCGCACGCGTCCCCTGTCGTGGCCCGCGCTTGTGGCGCGCGCGCGTCTGGCCGAGGCCGGCGTCGCCGCTCCCCCGGCCATCGAGCCGGGGGAGTCCGCGACCGAGGCGACCGCGCCGCTCGCCGTCCTCGTGCCGGCCCCGGCGGACATGCTCCACCGCCTCGGCCTCGACGCCGACGCAGAGCTCGCGCTCCGTGATCGCGAGGCGGCCCTCACGAGCGGCGCCGGGGCCCGCGCCTCCGAGGCCCTGTGCGCCGCCTACGGCGAGCTCGGACGCGCCCGGCGCCGCTTCCAGATCGCCCAGTCGCTGCCGTCTGCCCTCTTCACGGCGGCGCCCGGACCGCGCACGCGCTGGGCGTGGGAGTGCGCCTTCCCCTCTCCCTATTCAGACACCGTCCACGCCGCCGAGCTGGCCGAGGGTCTGCCGCCGGGGCTCCTGTGGGCGGTGATGCGGCAGGAGAGCGGCTTCGATCCCGGCGCGATCTCCCCGGCCCACGCCGTCGGGCTGATGCAACTGCTGCCCGAGACGGCGAGGCCCATCGCGGACGAGCTCTCGCTGCCACGCGACGACGCGCGTCTCACCAGCCCGCCGTACGCCATCCGCGTCGGCGCGCACTTCCTCCACAAGCTGCTCGAGCAGTTCCACGGCGACGTGGCCCTGGCCGTGGCCGCCTACAACGGCGGCGCCGAGTCCGTGGAGCGGTGGCTCTCGCGCGCTCCCGCGATGCAGCTCGACGACTTCGTCGAGCGCATCCCCTTCAAGGAGACGCGGGACTACGTGGCCCGCGTGATGGGCAACCTCGCGCGGTACGGCTACCTCGCGCAGGGCGAGGCCGGCGTGCCGCGCATCGAGCTCGAGCTGAAGAAGTAGGCGGGTCTAGCGCCGGTTCCTGCGGCGCCGGCTCCGGACGACCGAGAGCCCCAGCAGGCCCGCCAGCGACAGCTCGAGCCACGCGCCGCCGTGCTCCTCCGAGGGGACTGCGGAGCATCCGAACGACTGCTGGCCGGGCTGCGCGGGGCCGGTCGTCGTCCCGCCGCCCTGGCTACCCACCGTGCCGCCGCTGCTCCCGCCGCTGCTGCCGCTGCAGGGCGGGCAGGGGTTGGGGATGGCGGGGCAGGCGGGGGCGTTGATCGACTGCGTGACCTGGTAGATGTTCGACACGTTGCTCTGGTCGGACGAGGCCTGCAGGGTCAGGTCGTTGGCCAGGGCGGCGTGCGCCAGGTCGGCACGCATGCGCGTGATGCGCACCGTGCCCTGGCTGCTGCTGCTCGGGAAGACGGCCGCGAGGTCGTCCTGCCGCACCTGGTCTGCGGTCTCGCCCGCGCCGCCGTCTCCCGCGTCGGACTCGGGAATGGGCAGGTAGTCGTTGGACGCGTCGTCCGCGAGCACGCTGTTTTCGACCTGGTACGGCGAGATGTCGAGCGAGCTCTCGGTCTGCCACGTGGCGAAGTTCGCGGCCGACTCGGCCTGCTGCTGCAGCGTCGTGTAGTTGCTGGTCTCGAGGTTCCAGTCCCACACCAG
>Ga0326727_10005766_pt1 | contig 34893 bp, 32 predicted proteins | sample MB2enrmetagenome_FD_207643 | JGI IMG/M metagenome (GOLD analysis project Ga0326727, IMG submission 207643) | Lab enriched peat soil microbial communities from McLean, Ithaca, NY, United States - MB29MY | ecosystem: Environmental > Terrestrial > Soil > Wetlands > Peat | place: USA: New York...
TGAGTCGGTAGGCCTGGAACTTGATCTTGTTCAGCATCCTTTTACGATTTCTTTCTCGGCGATGCAAGCGTTAATGAGGCGTTCTCTGCAGCCGAATATGCTCGATACCATCACGTCCATCGCCGACGGCGAGGATTCACTGAAGGAAAGAGAAATATGAGCCGTATCTACGATGCCCTTCAAAGGGCGGATATTGAACGCAAGGCCGCCCAGGGAATGGACGCAACAGGGTTTCCCGAGCCGTCGCCAGTTACCGGCGCCGAAACCCTGCCGTCGATTAAGGCTGAGGTAAACATTGAGAACATTGCCCTGTATCCATGGAAACCATCTATGGCTTATTTTCCAACTTTAAACGACCGTGGCGAGAGCATAGAGCAGTTCCGTGGCTTACGGTCACAACTATACCAATTTCGTGATCAGGCTCGACTCAAGACGATTCTTGTAAGCAGCGGTGCTCCCGCGGAAGGCAAGACCTTTGTAGTGGCGAATCTAGCCATCAGTTTGACGCGCAACAGGAACAACAAGGTTCTGCTCATCGACGGCGACCTGCGCCGTCCCTCGCTCCACGCTGTCCTTGGCGCTCCTGATATTCCCGGTCTCACGGAGTACCTCGCGAAGGCCGCGGAGCCTGGCGACATCATGCAGCGTAATCAGGATCCCAGCCTGGTTGAAGCCAGCGGGACGCGCAGCATTTCGAATCTAACCTTCATCCCCGCCGGCGCGGGCGGCGATAACTCCTCTGAGCTGGTCGCCAATCACCGTATTGAAGAGCTGATAGCCATCCTCGCACCGCACTTCGACTGGATTCTAATAGACTCTCCTCCTGTTCTCGCATTTGCGGACGCAATCGACCTGGCGCGCGCCTCTGATGCGGTTTTGCTTGTTGCCCGCGGAGCCACTACACCTTACGACGTTGCGCAACGCGCACAGGCGGCTTTCAGCAACTCGCGAATTCTCGGCTTTGTGCTGAACGCAGTCAAAGACGTTCCTCCTAATTCCTCTTACTCTTACTATTACGGCAGGCAGGAAGACAGCAGAGGAATGACCGGACGAAGGGCTAAGGGGCGGAAGGGATGACTAGACTTTTCAATGTCTACTATCCAACCCGGACTCTGGTGCGTCTTGTTTGCGAAGTAATTATTGTGAGCGGATCATTTTTGCTGGCCACGATATTGTTCGCGGGGCCGGATTGGAGCCTCGTTCTGATCTATGAGAACGGCTTATTGAAGATTGCCGGAATCACTTTATTTACCCTGCTTCTCACTTATTACTTTGATCTGTATGGGCCGAGGCGCTTCTCGGAGAGCTGGGAGATTTATTTTCGCCTGTTGCTGGTTCTAAGCGTTTTGACATTTATTCTTGCCGGGCTCGAATATTTTATACCGGAGATGAGTATCGGCCCTTATGTTTTTCTTGTTGGCGCTTCTTTTCTCGCGGTTCTTCTAGTCCTCTGGCGCGGTGCCTACGAGTGGATCATTGGCCTTCCCATGTTCAGCGAGCGGGTTTATGTGCTGGGTTGCGGTTCGCGAGCGCACACTGTAGTCGAGCTCCTGCGGACCAGCCGAGATGCCGGCATGAGAGTCGTCGGCTGGAAAGGCGAAGACGCAGTTCATGGACGGCTGGAGAATTTCTCCGCGGATCTACGAACCTTTTGCGGCACTAAGCCAGGCATTGATCGCGTTATCGTAGCCATGGAAGACCGCCGTGAAGCGATGCCCATTCGAGAACTGCTCGACCTCCGCCTCCGCGGCGTCATCATTGAGAATTTCAGTGCGCTGCTGGAGCGGCTTTCAGGTAAATTACAGCTGGACGGACTCAATCCAAGCACCATCATCTTTACAGAAGGGTTTCGGATGAACGCGTCGCAGCAGCTTTTCCGGCGCTTGATTTCCTTCGTTGTCTCCTTCATAGCTTTGCTGATCTGTCTGCCGTTCATGCCTCTGATTATTCTTGCTGTGCGCCTCTCTTCGCCGGGTCCCATTCTATTCACTCAGACGCGAGTTGGGCAACGCGGGTGCTTGTTTACCGCATACAAGTTTCGAACCATGCGCGAGGACGCTGAAGCGCAAGGAGCCGTGTGGGCAACCAAGGACGATCCGCGCGTTACTCCGATAGGCAGGTTTATGAGAAATACGCGGATCGACGAGATTCCGCAGCTTTGGAATGTGCTTCGCGGAGAGATGGCATTTGTAGGCCCCCGTCCGGAGCGCCCGGAGTTCGTGCAGTGGCTCAGCCAGGAGATCCCTTTCTACGACCTGCGGCACATGATTAGGCCTGGGATTACGGGTTGGGCGCAGGTGCGCTACCGATATGGCGCCAACCTGGAAGAAACCAAGCGTAAGCTCGAATACGACCTCTACTACGTCAAGCACCAGTCAATTGGTCTTGATTTGCTCATCATGTTTGAGACCATTAAAACCATCATTCTGCGCAGGGGCGCCCAGTGAGAATCATCTTCTGGCTGTCGCTGGCAGGCATTCTCTACACCTATGTGGGATACCCCGTGGTGATGTGGATGCTCTCGCGGCTGCGGCCACGGCCCTGGGCAGTTAGTCCCATCCTTCCCAGCGTGAGCATAGTAATGGCGGTGCATAACGGCGTAATGATGCTTCCGGACAAGATCGAGCACCTGCTGGGCCTCGACTACCCAAATATCAAAGAGATCATCATTGTTTCCGACGGCTCAACCGACGGCACGGCGGAATATTTAGCTCACCAGCGCCACCCGCGTCTCACCGTCGTCATCCTTGACGAGCACTGCGGCAAGGCGGTGGCGATCAACGCCGGTATGGCAAGAGCAACGGCGGAGTTGATTCTCTTCCTGGATATCCGGCCAGAGATTTGGCCGCGAGCGATTCAGCAACTGGTCAGCAACTTTGCCGACCCTAAGGTTGGCTGCGTGGCCGGCGAACTAATTCTGCGCAAGGGTGGTCACGATGGCGCCTCCGCGGCTGTCAGCGGGCTCTATTGGCGCTATGAAGAGTGGATTAGAACATGCGAGTCAATCTGCGGCTCTCCGGTCGGCGTTTACGGCGGCTTCTATGCAATTCGCCGTGAACTCGCCGTGCCGCAACCGGCCGGAATGATTCTGGATGACATGTTCCAGCCTCTTTCTATTATCCGTCAGGGCTACCGGTCAGTCCTGGATGCGCACGCTTACGTCTATGACACTTGGCCAACGAAAATAGAAGAGGAGTTTCAGCGCAAGGTGCGCACGCTGGCAGGAAACTTTCAGCTTTTCTGTCTTGCGCCATGGGCGCTATCCCCTCGGAATCCAGTTTTCTTTCAGCTTGTATCGCACAAGGTGATGCGACTCGTGGTGCCTTATCTGCTAATCCTGCTGTTTATCTCCACATTGGCTCTTTCGGGCAGATCTCCGCTCTATGCGGCATTCGCCGTTTTTCAGATTTTTGGCTGGCTTGTCGCAATTGCCGGCCTGCGTTACAAAATTCCTGTACTGCATCGCATCGCTGCTCCGGCCAGCGCGTTGTTGGTGCTCAAAGTAGCAGCAGTTGCCGGGCTATACAGATTTCTCTTTACACGCGGCCCGCTTTGGAAAATATGGACTTCCCATGAGCCGGAAAAGCGGGCTACAACTGCTGAAACAGCGAACTCCTAGCCGCATGAACCATGGCGCCTGACGTGTCAAGGATGGGTGTAGAATTCTTTTGTAGGATCTGTTTGTTAGAGAGGAGCATAAGGCCACTATGAAAATCATGAAATCGCTGGTCATTTTTACGTTGGGGGCCATGCTGGGATTTGGAGTTGCTGTGACAGCATACAAACTCCATATCAACCGTACCAACTTCGCCCAGAGATTCGCCCAGAAAGCCCAACACACCGAGGACCACATGGCCTTTGCGCTGGATAGAACGTTCAGCAGCAGCCAGGTTAGGGCTGCGAGGGCGGAGCATGTTGCTGCGCCTGCGGCCTACTTTCCTCCTGGATCCGTCTGGACACAGGACATAAGTCACGCCCCCCTCGATTCCCAATCCTCCGCCATAATCAGTTGGCTGGATGAGGCAGGCGGCTGGGGAAACAACAATAAACTGCAAATCGATTTCGGCATGCGAGTGTTGCAGGCGAACGCTTCTACTCCAATGGTTCCATTTCGCAAAGCTCCGGGATTTATGGCCGCGGATTCCGATAACATAACAACGATTCCCCTTCCTGCCGGAAGCGACATGGAGTCATGCGAGGGCGACTGCCAGCTCATCGTAGTCGACCGCAGCCACGGCAAACTCTACGAAACCTACGCGACCCGTGTTACAGACAATGCCGTTATAGCACAATTTGCCGCTGTATGGGACCTCAACCGTGTCTATCCGCCGTCTGGACGCGGGGATCAATGCACCAGCGCCGACGCCGCCGGCTTCCCGATTGCTCCACTGCTGTTCAACGCCGACGAGATAGCCACAGGAAGCATCAACCACGCCATCCGCTTTACCCTCCCTAATCAGCGGATGCGCGCGCACGTCTTTGTGCACCCCGCCACGCACGCCGGTGCTCCTCGCGGGCCGGTTCCCGCTCCACCGATGGGCGCCCGCTTCCGCCTGAAAGCCTCATACGACGTCACGCAATTGATGCCAGAGGCACAGGTCGTCGCGCGAGCCATGCAGAAATACGGCATGTTTCTGGCAGACGGCGGCAATATCGCCCTCACCGCACAGAGCGACAGGGATACGCAGGCAAAGTACGCAGACCTGGACTTCGATTCCCATTCTCTATTTGGCCTGAAGGTAACTGACTTTGAAGTCGTCGATATGGGATCGCCAATCCGGCTCACATATGAGTGTAAGCGGAATCCGTAACGCACTTGTGATGAGGGCGATAATTGCGCAGAGTTGAACGTAGAAGCAAACAGTTCGCGGGATGCTCGAAGTCATGGTTCTGCGTTTACAAGAGAGGTAAGTGCAACTCTCCGGGAGATTGAGGGAATACAGCGGGTTTCCAGTTCGCATGCTGGACGACCTGCTCCATGCGAAGTGAGACTCAAGACAAAAGGGAAGTCTGCGCATTGAGTGGCCCCTCCATCTGTGAATCTGAGGTACGATAAGATGACTTTGGAACTAAGCATCGTCATGCCCTGCCTGAACGAGGCGGAGACGCTGTCAAGCTGCATTCGGAAGGCGCTGAGTTATCTGCGCCGGTCGGGAATAAGTGGCGAAATCGTTGTCGGCGATAACGGCTCGACTGACGGTTCTCAGGAGATCGCGGCCAGCCTCGGCGCGCGCGTGATTCATGTTCCGATTCGCGGCTACGGGGCGGCGCTGTACGGGGCGATCACAGCGGCGCAGGGCCGCTATTGCATCATGGGCGACTCCGATGACAGTTATGACTTCGAAAACCTCGATGCTTTCGTGGAGAAGTTGCGCGAAGGGTACGACATGGTGATGGGAAACCGCTTTCAGGGCGGCATCCGGCCGGGGGCGATGCCGTGGAAAAACCGTTATATCGGGAACCCGATTCTATCCACCATTGGAAAAATACTCTATAACGCGGGGGTGGGAGATTTTCATTGCGGCTTGCGCGGCTTCTCGAAGAGCGCCTTTCAACAGATGGATTTAAGAACCACGGGAATGGAATTCGCTTCAGAGATGGTGATCAAGGCCAGACTTATGGGATTGAAGATGACGGAGGTGCCCACAATCCTCAGTCCCGATGGGCGCTCGCGCCCGCCGCACCTGCTGCCCTACCGCGATGGCTGGCGGCATCTGCGCTTCATGCTGCTGCATAGCCCGCGCTGGCTCTTCCTTTATCCCGGAACGTTATTGATCTTGTTGGGGCTGGCCGGATGCGTATGGCTGTTGCCGGGGCCGCGGTTCATCGATGGCATCAGGTTAGACGTGCATACGCTTCTGTATGCGTTCGTATCGGTGCTCCTGGGCTTTCAACTGGTTGCCTTTGCAGTGTTTACTAAGGTTTTCGCCATCTCTGAGGGCCTGCTGCCCGAAGACCCGCGTCTGAATCGCGTTTTCCGCTACATCACTCTGGAAACCGGCTTGGCTGCCGGTGGGTTGCTGATGGTGCTTGGGATTGGTGGATCGATCTTTGCCGTTTCCGGATGGGCGAAAGAGAGTTTCGGAGCCTTGGACGCGGGGCATATGCTGCGCATCGTCATGCCCTCTGTCTTCGCTCTGACCCTGGGCGTGCAGACGATTTGCAGTAGTTTCTTCCTGAGTATTCTCGGCCTGAGGCATCGCTCAAGCGAAATAAAATAAGGAGGAGTGGTGCAATCTATGTCTCACTTGACTATGAACAATAGTACTGTAATCCCTTCCAACAACCTCAGTGAGCGCAATATACGGCGGTTATATACGCGAATTCTGCTCGTGCTAATGGTTTTGGGGTTGGCATTTCGCATGGCAGTTACAATTCATGAAGGGTGGGCCACGCCACCCGTGTCAGGCTCGGATTCAAGTGAATACGATTCATATGCGTGGAATCTTGCCCAGGGACATGGGTATAGCGGAATCAGCCCCGACGTGAAAAAGCCCGATGGGCAATTGCTGGTGCATCCAACAGCCTATCGCTCTCCCGGAACATCAGTTTTATGGGCGGGTCTCTATTTGTCCTTTGGTCATAGATACGACGTTGTGAGGTTTTTCCATTGTGTTCTGGACACGCTGACTATCCTGCTTATCTATGGCATCGGGCGTAAGTGCTTTAGCCAGACAGTCGCGCTATTGGCGGCTGCTATCTATGCTGTTTGGCCGTCAGCACTACTGTATTCAGGTCAAATGTTATCTGAATCATTGTTCACTTTTCTATTTTGCTGTTTTATCTTGCTCTCGCTGCAATTTGAGGAACGTGCGAGTTGGCCACGTTCTATTGCCGCGGGCGCCCTTCTGGGCTTGGCCATGCTGACGCGAGGTAACGCGGTGCTAATGGTTGCGCTGATGATACCGTGGTCGATTTGGCAATTTCGGAGAACTCCGCGACTGGTCGTCCGCGGCTTGAACATATCATTTGTAGCGTTGGTCATGCTTGTGCCCTGGACGATTCGCAACTATGAGATATTTCATTCCTTTATTCCATTCCAAACAAGTGGAGGAGATACTTTGCTGGGAAGTTACAACAGCGTGGTAGCATCCGACCCGCTCTACTATGGCTACTTTATATTTCCGACTGCACTTCCGGAGTACCGGGAACAGATTATCGCTCCAAATAACGAAGTGATTCGGAATCATGTCGAAACACAGCTGGCCATACAATGGGCGCGCAACCATCCTGAGAAATGGTGGTACCTCGCCGAATCGCGGTTTTGTCGCTCGTTGACCCCATTTCTGCAACCGAGAAGCCCCATGCTTTATCGAGCTGGCACGCTGGTGTCGTGGGGACCAATCTTAGTTCTCTTTGCGCTTGGTTTCTTTCCTACCGCAATCTATTTTCTAAAGACAAACAATCCTGGCTGGATCCTTCACTTGGGAGTATTTCACTTTGTTTTAACCTCGCTAATCTTCTTCGGATTCGCACGATACCGTTTCCCGGTAGAAGGACTGTGTATTATCCTGGCGAGCGCGACTCTTGTCTGGCTTTGCGCGCAGATTAGTCGACTTAAATGGTTGCGAGAAAGCAAATAGTAATGATCCATATTCAAGTGGGACCAGGAAAAGGATCATAATCCCAGGGCTATGTGCATCACAACGACAGTATAGCTGCACTCAACCCTTCGCAGCGCGACGGATGCGCGGAGTGTTCCGGTAAAGTTCCATATAGGCATCGGCCATAGCTTGCAAAGTAAAGCGCGAGTGGAACTCTACTTTAGCATTCGTCGAGAAATTCACCCGTTCCACGTCGCCGGTTGCCATGCGCAGAATTGCTGCGGCCATTTCCGCGGGATCTGTAGCAGATACTCTAATTCCCGCCTGTGCCAGCCGTACAACTTCTGCCATCCCTCCTACATCCGTTACAATTGCGGGCAACCCAACAGAGAACGCCTGTAACAGCGAAATAGGCAAACCCTCCGATTTCGACGACATTATGAAGGCATCGGCCGCGGAAAAAAACGGCGTAACATCGAGTTGCTGTCCCCAGAATGTCACTTGCGAAGCGATGCCCAACTCCATGGCCAGGCTTTCCAGCATCTTGCGTTCGCCTCCATCACCCACCATCCAAAGTCGTAAATCCGGCATGGACGAATGCGCAGCTCGAAAGGCATTCAGCAATAGTAAGTGGTTCTTTACTGGTTCAAGCCTGCCAACGTAAAGCAGCGTGAATCCGGTCTTCGGCGGCCACTGTTGTTGTGCCACTCGCTGCAGCGGGACCGTGCCGTTGTAAACGCGCACGGTCTTTCTAGCAGGAATGCTGTGAATGCTCTTCAGGTTGTTGGTGGTTGCATCGCAGATGCCAACAATCCAATCGCAACAGGTTGCCGCCAGAGCGTATTTAAGCTCAACAACCAGTCTGCGCGGCCGGGCGACGAGGCTGTGCCGAGTTGAAATAATGCCAGGCACACCGGCCATCCGTGCAGATATGGCGGCATACACTGTCGGCGTCGGGTTATGAAGATGGACCACATCGGGTTGCAACTCCTTGAAGATGCGGAAGAAATTCCGCGTGGAATCTGATAGGTGCCGGCCCACGTTGGCCTGTACGGAGAAGCCCTCTGCTCTCATCTGTTCACCAAGCGGGCCGAGAGTCAAGACCGCATAGACGGACGGGTCGTGGCCCTGTTCCCGCTGCAGACAGCACATCTGCGACACGAGTGTCTCGGCGCCGCCAACCTCCATGCTGTCAACCACGTGAGCAATTTTCATACAAATTGACTGAACCTCCGGCAGCACGGAATCGGCCTGTCCCATGCTTCATACATAACCTCAGTAAGCTGCACGACTGTATGAATCAGTGCATAACATTCATGACTCGAATCATGATGTATATCAGCAGCACCAGAGAAACTTCGAGTCCGCCGATATAACGAAGCGCGCGCCCCATCCGCATTCGGGGAGCGATCATTCCACGCCGCAGAGCCATCTCATAGACTACCTCAACCATACCTCCTAACAGAAAGAACGTCATGACATAGGAGCGAGACAAAAACCAACCAGCTACCAAAAAGCCCGTGAACGACAAAACCAGCAAGCGCCCGAGGCGATTGATCTCTGTTTTGTCGATTACAACATTCCTGCTTATCCCCCGCGAATCGAGTGCTTCCTCTGCTATGGCCGGGTCTGCTTCACTCACTTTCTCCGGCGAAGCAATCGCCAGCGCACCCCACATTGAGGAAAACAGGAACATACACCAGAAAAACAATCCGAACAGGCCGAGTTCTGCCGCGCAAATAACCAGCGAGTTGTGCGCAGTATGACCGCAATCGCACTGCTCGACAAAGCTGCCGAGGCCCACTCCGAACAACGGATGAGATTTCAGCATCTGCAACCCTGCACCCCAAAGGATTGTGCGGTCCGCGCCAGCACTGGCGGAAATGTCGCGCCCGCCAGTGAAATTTAGGGCCATTGCCGCAACGAACACTCCAGCCGCAATCAGCATCGCAGGCAGCGTCCCAATGCGCCGCCGCGCCGCCACGATCATTATTGCTATTAATGCCAGCAAAGTGCCGCGCGAGTGCGTCAAATAAATTCCGAACAGCAGAGCACTCAATGGAAACACGACAAATACTATGTTTCTGAATATCTTCTTCGGACGCCAGAAAATGAATAGCAGCGGAATCGTGCAGACAATTAGCTGCCCAAAGTCATTCGGGTCGTTGATCTCTCCCAATCCTCTTATCCGATAAATCCACTCTCCCGTGATTTTTTGCTGTGGTAAAAGGTAAGGGTGCTGCATATCCCATAAATTCGCATTGACGCCCTCTGAAGTTTCAGGAAGTAGAACGCCATTCGTCAGATCGATATACCCGTGCGCAATCACAAACAGGCAGACAAAAAGAAGTATCAGGACGACCACCTGCAACTTCGTCTTCGTGTTGCAGTGCAGGCACACAAGGAAGTAAGCGAATGCGCATGGGAGGAACACAGGAAACGTCTGTATGGCGCCCGTGATGTAATGCATCTCGAAAAACACGGACAAAGACCCGGCAAATGCCAACCCAAAAACCGCTACAGACTGCGGTGTTTTCATAATGATTGATTTCGCCAGCAGTGGAAGCGAAATCAGGGATATCAGTGCTGCAAGAATCAGCTCGACGCGATATGCTGCCAGCGGCCCGAATATAACGGATGGCGTGAGGTAAGACGTAACGAAATAGAGGATGCTTAGAACAAAGCCCATAGTGAATGGCCAGAGTTAATGCGGCCGTCAAAAGCAGGATAACCTAAAAAATCACCGCTAATCCATCGATATGCACAGTCGACAGAAAAGGGCTCTACAACAAGAGACGACATTCGATGTTTGTTTACTGCGTGCGCGAATACGTCGCGTTAGCTGGTTTGACGCATGAAATAATACCAAATTGCTCATCCCACTCTCGATATATTTTAATCTATCAATTCGAAACATACCAGAATGTTTGTTATGATTTGCTTGACCATGGGCGTCGCAATATTAGTGTTGCAGGCCTGAAAAGTCGTTACTTTGGGACTTTGACAGACAAGAGAAGCGTAATCGATACTTTTGGAGACTGGTATTGGCTGCAGCCATACACGGAGTACTGTCAAAGAGCACAAAGGAAAATCAGTTTCATGAAGCTCCCTCGTCACGCGGAAATCTGGTTTGTGCCGTATTTGAGGGACCGCTTGCGTAAGAGCATGCGTTCCAAAAAGCCGAAGCGCGCCTGGGTTTCCATCGCCGATCACTACGAGCCGTTGGGCATGGGCGCATCCTATAAGACCGCGCTTGCTTGCGTCTCGCGATGGCGCGATCAGTGGCCGCGCGTTGCAGACGACGCTCCCCGCGATGCCACAGGCCAGCGCCCCCAGTACAGCTTTTTTTACCCGCAGGAAGAGTACCAGCGCGATATGCTGGACGGCTTAGCTGAGATTGTCCGCCTCGGAATCGGCGACGTGGAAGTGCATCTGCATCACCACAACGAGTCGCGCGATTCTTTTATTCATAAAATCACTGAGTACTGCCGCCGCCTGACTTGCGACCATGGACTGCTGCGCCAGCTGAACGGACGCACCGTCTTCGGCTTCATCCACGGCAACTGGGCGCTCGACAACTCACGCCCCGACGGCAAGTGCTGCGGCCTTAATGGTGAGATCTCCCTGCTGCGCGACCTCGGCTGCTATGCTGACTTCACCATGCCGTCAGCTCCTTCGGTGACACAGGGGCGCATAGTCAATCAAATCTACTGGTGCACAAACAACTTCGACAATAGCCCAAAATCATTCGATCACGGAATAGAAGTCACTGTTGGCGGCGGCAGGCGCGGTGACCTGCTCATGATAACCGGGCCACTCGGCCTGCGCTTTGGAGATCGGTTGATGCCGCGAATGGAAACCGGCGAAATCGCAGGTTACGATATGCCGACGCCCTCTCGGGTACGCCTGTGGTTCGACTTGGCGCCCACTATCGGGGAAGATATTTTTCTGAAGCTCTACACCCACGGCGCGCAGGAGAGAAATTTTGAGCCGCTGCTCAACGGCGGCCTCGGTGGGTTATTCGGCTGGCTGGCCGAAGAAGCAGCTCGAAGAAACATAAAGATTCACTGGGCTACGGCCTGGCAGATGTACCAGGCAGCCGATGCGCTGATACATGGCTGCCAGCCGGTTTCTTGTCCGGCGGTCGTTGACGGGTCAAGGTAACCACGAAGGGAATTCAAGATGAAAGTTCTGCATGTCGTTGGCGCGCGGCCGAATTTTATGAAGGCAGCTCCCGTTTACCGCGCACTGGCGCGCCGAGGACACGAGCAGATACTGGTGCATACAGGCCAGCACTATGACGCGCTTATGTCGGATGTATTTTTTCAAACGTTGGAGATTCCAAATCCAGATGAAAGCCTAAACGTCGGATCGGGATCGCATGCGCAGCAGACAGCCGCGATCATGAGTCGCTTCGAGCCAGTTGTGCTGGCGCGCCAGCCGCAGATTGTGCTGGTGTATGGCGACGTGAATTCTACCGTGGCCGCGGCGCTGGTTTGTTCCAAGCTCGGCATTCGCTTTGGGCATGTCGAGTCGGGTTTGCGTTCTTTTGACCGTTCGATGCCGGAAGAGATTAACCGCATGGTTACCGATCAACTCGCGGACTTTCTCTTTACTCCGTCAGTTGATGGAGATGAAAACCTCGCAAACGAGGGAATCGCAAAAGAGAAAATCTTCTTTGTCGGCAATGTAATGATCGATACACTCATTCAATTTCTGCTGGAAGCAGACAAAATCTTTCCCCAGCTCAAGGCGGAGTTATCCTTGGGCTCTTTCGGATTAGTAACGCTCCATCGTCCGTCAAATGTCGATGACGAGTCGACCTTCTTGCCGATGCTACAGACAATTGACAGTTTGAGCGGGGAGCTTCCCTTGATCTTTCCCGTTCATCCCCGGACGCGGCAGAAGTGGGAAACACGGCTGGAGAAGTGCAACCCGAATCTTCGAGTCATCGCTCCGCTAGGGTATCTTGAATTTCTTGCGCTTCAGAAGAATGCCAAAGTTGTCATCACGGACTCAGGCGGGATACAAGAGGAAACTACATTTTTGGGAACACCGTGCCTCACATTGCGCGAGAACACCGAGCGTCCAATAACGGTGACTCTCGGCACGAATGTCTTGATCGGGCGCGATTGGGAGTTGCTCCGGAAGGTGTTTCATGAGGCGCTGCATGGCCCCCGCAAGCAGGCTCATTGTCCGCCGCTCTGGGATGGCAAGGCATCGGAGCGGATCGCCGAGATTCTTACCCGGCAAGCTCTAGCTCTCCCGGCGGCGGGATAACTCTGCCTCCAGTTTCACCAGCACCTTCGCCACGGTTGCATCCCAGGTATTTGTTTCAACGGCCTTCTGGCGAAGCGTGATCAGCTCGGGCGAGTTTGCGGCGAGCGCCTCCTCGATAGCACGAACAAACCCCGGCCCGTCCTCCGCTGTCAGTATCGCTTCGCCCAGCAGCATACTCTCCGGGAGCGGAACCGCGACCGTTGGCTTTCCCGCAGCCAGATACTCGCGTAACTTCAGCGGGCTCGACTGCACCATTAACGAGGTTCGCGTAAACGGCAGAATGCAGACGTCAATCGCCTTGGCCCAATTGGGCAATTGCGCATAGGGCTTCGTTCCAGCGAAAACGACATTGGGAAGCCTCTTCAGCGCGGAGGCATCCGCGACCACGCGGCCAATCAGCAAGATCGTCCATCCCGGCCGCGCGCGAGCGATCTCTTCAAGGATGGCGAGGTCTACCCAACGATCAATCAGCCCCCAAAATCCGATGATCGGCCGCGACAAGCCTTTTGCCTCCTCGGGGATTTCCGTCTCAGGCGCCGCGGCCAGGGCAAACAGCTCTGTATCCACGCCGTGCGGCGAGAGATGGATATTGGGGTTGATCGACCGCCGGGCATCAATCAACTTCTGATTACAGGCGAAGACGATGTCGGCTGTCGCCGTGAGTTCGTCGTCCATCTTCTGCACGGCAACTCCATCCACATCGGGTAGCTTGGCGTATTCGTCGATGCAATAGAAGACAGAGAGCTTTTCTCCCATGCGCCCGGCCAGAAACCCCGGATGCGGTACATGAAACCAGGCGATCGCATTGTGGAAACCAAGCCGGCGGATCGCCCTGCGGATCAACGTCTGTGAGATTATGCGGTTCACTGCGCGAACGAACGCAAAGCGGCGAAATGGAATCTGCGGCAGCGTCATGCGCCAGAAGTGGTCCGCGACCTGCTGTGGCGGCAAGAAGGTCATACGAAGCTTCTTCAGCAGCTTGCGCAAATCGCGCGCGTTGACATTGGGAGCTCGCAATCCGGGTACTTCAACGTACAGCATGGGGAACTGCGCACCCAGCCGCTTGGCGATGTGGTGGCTGCTGGTGCGATTCTCCGCGAACCAATCGTTGCCAAAAAAGATGAATTCCATCAATCTCCTTGCGAACAGCAGTGCCGCTGTCCCGTTTCCATCCATCTTAGTGGAAAATATCGAGGGGCCAAAGGTCACGCCAATCCGGTAGTATTATCTCAGTATGCCGCTCCGCACATCCCATGTAACTTCCCGATTTGGTTCGAGCTTCCGCCATCATGACAAAATTTAGAGTTGGAATCATCGGCGCCGGCTATGTCAGCGCGCACCATATACGCGCCCTGAAGTCGCTTTCGTCAGTTCAAATCGCCGGCGTTGCCGACCTCGATCTGGCCCGCGCGCAGGCTGTCGCCAAAACATTTGATCTGCCCAACGCTTACGGAAGCGTCAAAGAACTGCTGGCCTCCGGAGTGGATGTGGTTCACGTGCTGACGCCGCCCGCTTTTCATGCCGCACTCAGCATTCAAGCCCTCCAGGCGGGCGCTCACGTGCTGGTGGAAAAACCGATGGCGGAGACGCTGGAGGAATGTGAGCGGATGATGGAGGCTGCCCGCGCCAGCGGACGCACTCTGGGCGTGGTGCACTCCGCCAGGCTGGACCCGATTGTGCTGCGTGGCGTGGAGATCGTTCGTGGCGGCAGCCTTGGCAAGATTCTTTCCATCGACTTTCATCGCAGTTCCAATTATCCTGACTGGCCGGGAGGCGGTAAGCTGCCGCCCCAGTACCGCAAAGGCTCTTACCCCTTTCAAGATCTCGGCGTCCATGGCTTGGCCATCGCGGAAGCGCTTTTGGGCCCGGTAAAATCGGCGGAGATTGATTTCCGCTCCACCGGTCTTGACCCCAATCTTCTCTTCGACGAGTGGACGGCAAAGGTCAACTGTGAGCGGGGCGAGGCGCGCTTGTATCTTTCCTGGAACGTGCGCCCGGTCCGGAGCCAGGTGATCGTCCACGGCACGCGCGGCGTGATGCAGATCGACTGCTTTTTGCAAACCTGCTATGTGACCCGGTTGCTTCCGGGACCGAAGTTCGCTTCCCCGGTGATTTGCGCCATGCGCAACTCCGCCGCGAGCCTCTACCAAGTTCCTCTCAATGTATTGCGATTCATCACCAAACGCCTGCCTGGAGCGCCGGGAATTCACCGGAACATTCATGAGTTTTACGCTGCTTTGGAGCAAGGCTCGGCTACGCCGGTGACCGCGGAAGAGGGCTCGCGGCTGGTGAGCGCGATGGCCCCGGCATGCAAGAAAGCCGACCGGCAGCGCGACGCTCTGCGCAAGGCGCAGTTGACGTCACGCCCCTCCGCGGATGTTCTCGTCACCGGCGCGGGCGGCTTTCTGGGCAGCGCTCTCTTGCGCCGCCTGGTTGAAGAGGGGGCGAAGGTGCGCGCCGGCGTCCGCCGCATTCCCAGGGATCCGCTTCCGGGAGTTGATTATGTAGCCGGTGATCTGGGTGATCCCGAGTACGTAGATGTTTTGGTTGCCGGAGTGGTCAAGGTATTTCATGTGGGCGCGGCGATGAAGGGCAGTGCCGCTGACTTCCAGCGCGGCACCGTGGTTGGTACACGGAACGTGATCGACGCTTGCCTCAAGCACCGCGTGCGGCGCGTGGTATACGTCAGTTCGCTGAGCGTGCTGGAGCATGCTGTGCGCCACGCTGACTGTGTTACCGAAACCTGGCCGCTCGAACCGCACGCCAAACTTCGCGGAGCTTATACGCAGACCAAGCTCGAAGCCGAGCGAATGGTCATGGCAGCGGCCAGGGAGCAGGGCTTGCCCGTATGCGTCATCCGTCCCGGTGTAATCTTCGGTCCCGGAGTTGAACCGAGTAGCCCGGCAGGCAGTTTTGCCATGTTAGGCCGCTGGATTGTTGTTGGAAGCGGCTCGCGGCCGTTGCCGCTTGTCTATGTGGACGACGTTGTGGACGCGCTTTTGCTTGGCTCTTCGCACTCCGGCGTGGAGGGCGTTCTGGTCAATCTGGTTGATCCGGCCAGGGTAACGCAGCACGAGTTCATCCGCAAGGTGCAGTCATCCAGGCCGAAGATTAAAGCCAGTTATGTCCCAAAATTCATATTGATGACGGCGGCGGTCGGCATCGAGGCGCTCGGATGGGCGCTGAAGCGCGGTGTGCCGCTATCGAGGTATCGTATCCGCTCCATTTGCCCGCTCTCCAACTTCGATCAAACTGCTGCGCGGGAGCAGTTGGGATGGACGCCTCGGGTGGGTGTCGAAGAGGGCATGCGGCGCACCTTCGCTGCGTCAAATGCGATTCCATCCTCAACCATGCTGCAATAATCGGATTTGGTGGATCGTTATGCTTAAAATTGCGGTCATCACGCGATATTTCCCCAGCTCGGCTGAACCATGGCAGGGCAGGTCGGCCTATCAGATACTGCGGCTTCTATCCCGCAAAGCCGATATTCATGTCTTCTTTCCCAACGCTAATTATCCGCCACTGCTCAAGCCCCCAAGCCGGCTTTACGACCATCTCGATCCCTCTTACTGTGTACCGGACGTGAAGGTAAGCTACTACGATTATCCCGCGCTGCCCCTGCTTTCCCGGCCCATCAATGGCTGGATGGCCGCCCAGGCCCTTCTGCCTCACGTCCGTAAATATTCCCCGGATATCATCCACAGCTTCTTTCTCTATCCAGAGGGGTATGCCGCACTCAAGATCGGCAAAGCTCTTGGGGTTCCTGTCGTTGCCAAGGGAATTGGGACCGACATCAACCGCGTATGCGGCGACATTGCGGCAGCGCCTCGTGTCGGATTTTTGTGCGGCCGTTTTTCGGCTATGCATACGCGCAACCTTGTGCGCAATGTCGATTATTTGTTCACGGTCAGCGAGGATCTGCGAAGGAAAGCGATAATCCTGGGCGCCCATCCTGAGAGGACCCACGCCGTCCACAACGGCTGCGATCTCTCCATCTTTCACCCCAGAAACCGTGCCGAGGCAAGGCTGAAGCTGGGCATCGACCCAGCCTTGCAGGCCGTTGTTTACATCGGGCGCATGGACGTGAAGAAAGGTCTTCGCGAACTCGTCGAAGCGGCGGTTTCGCTGCGCCCACAACGTCCCAATCTGCATGTTTATATGATCGGAGTTGGGCCGGACAAGCCATTGATCGAAAGCCTCATTCAGGCCAACAACGCCGCCGGCTACATCCACGCGCTGCCCGGGTGCGCCTTTGACGAAGTTGCAGTCTGGATGGCGGCGGCCGATCTGGTTACCTTGCCGAGTTACATGGAAGGCTGCCCCAATGCAGTGCTCGAAGCGCTGGCCAGCGGCAGGCCTGTCGTTGCCACCGATGTTGGCGGTATCCCCGAGGTCCTGAGCGAGAAATGTGGCAGGCTCGTGCCACCACGAGACGCCGGCGCGCTGGCTCAGGCTCTTGCATCAGTCCTCGACAGAACCTGGGACGCCGAGACCATCTCTGCGCACGGAAGCCGAAGTTGGGAGACGGTGGCGGAAGAGCTGCTCGAGGTCTTCGAATCGCTTGTCTCTGCCCGCGCGAAAGGCGGCGAATGATCAATCTACGTAAAGCCGGCAGTGTTCTCAACCGCCTGCTTGCGGTGATTGGACTCATTACTGTGCTGGTGATATTCACTCCCATCGTCTCGTGGTGGGCGCAGGCCTATGCCGGCCCCATTGAGCAGCCCAATGGCGACGTTCTTATCCTGCTCAGCGCCGCCAACGACGACAACGGCGGAATTTCATATTCCTCTTACTGGCGAGCGCGCCAGGCGCTTTTTGCATGGCAAACCGGAGGCTTCAAGAAGATTGTGATCTGTGGTGACGGGGGTCCGGGCATCCTCAATTTTCTCATTGCCTACGGCATCCCCCGTGAAGCATTCGTCACAGAGCATAGCTCCACCAACACCCGCGAAAACGCCATCGAGACGGCACGCCTGGTCCAAGGCTTGCCTGGCAAAAAGGTACTGCTCACCAGCGATTTTCATATGTACAGGGCGCTTCGCGTTTTTCGCAAGGTGGGCATTGAAGCTGCGCCCATGGCGGTTCCCGATGTGCTTCAGTCCGCCGAGCACTTGAACGGGCGCTTCGGTGCATTCGAGACCATGCTGGTCGAATCCGCCAAGATCGTCTATTATGCCGTCCGCGGATGGATATAGGTAATTCCTTTCAGGCTGCGATCTCGATCTTCCGCCAGCGAACTAGATTGGGCAGCGCGCGCCGCTGACCGGCGAGGTATTTAATCGACTCGTTCGACCAGCAAAACCTGCTCGTCGTTGTCAACCTCTTGAAACTTGACTTCGATGATCTCGCGGCGGCTGGTAGGCACGTGCTTGCCGATATAGGTAGCCTCAATAGGCAGCTCGCGATGACCGCGGTCGATGAGCACGGCTAGTTGCACGCGGCGCGGCCGTCCGTGGTCGAACAGAGCATCGAGAGCAGCCCTGGCCGTCCGGCCGGTATAAAGCACGTCGTCGCACAACACCACATCGCGGCCCTCTACGTCGATGCCGATGGCGCCTGGTGTGACCACCGGGCGCACATCCGCGGTCGACAGGTCATCGCGGTAGAACTGGATATCGAGTACCCCGGTATCAATCTTGCGCTTCTCGATTCCGGAGATCAGATTTCCCAGCCGCTCGGCCAGAGGAACGCCGCGGCGTTTAATGCCGACCAGGGCCAGGTCCTTGCTGCCATTGCTTTTTTCCACAATCTCGTGGGCCAGGCGCACCAGCGTGCGCTCGATCTCCGAGGCGGACATCAGCCTGCCCTTGATGCGCAGGGAGGTATTGCTTTTGGCTTCGCTCATGTGTATTCTCGCTGCCTGGCTGTCGTAGCCAATCTCTCGCAGCCAGCTTCTCGAAGGATGATACGAGGGTTCCGTGCCTGCGAGCAAGTAGTGGACAAATAATTCGAAATCCAAAGGGCTTGAACGGGCCGGAAATCGGACAATTGTGGGGTCTGGACAACCATGCCACGCAAGACTATGCCTCCGCTCTGGGTGCGCGGGCCAGTAAGCGCGCTCCCAGAGCACCGCCTGCGGCGGCAAAGATTAGCAAAAAAAGCGAATTGAAGGCAAGGCCGAAGGCCCAAAAGCCTGCATGACCCTCCGGCGACTGCATCCAGGCCAGGATTTGGGCTAATTGAGTTTGCACCTGTGCGGCATCCGATGGTCCCATGCCCGCAAGCGTTTGCTGAGCCCTCTCCTGGAACTGATCAAGGACTAAGGTTTTATATACTCCGTCAATCTGGCTCGATTGATGGAGAAGGTACCGCTGGACAAAAAGAGCGCAGCCGTTGACGCCAAATGTCAGCCACCCTGCCATTAGACCGGTCACAAAGCCAATGCGAGCGCCGGCTCCGAGGGTAATCCACGCCGGCCGCTGGCTGCGCATGTAGAGCGCTACGGTCCAGACTGCCGCCGCTGTCATCCAGACAAGCCCTAAGCGCCCCGCCGGCGAAAGCTCGCTGGACAGTACTCCAGCTGGGACCGCCACCAGCAAAGCTGCCCGCAGTGCCGGCTTCCAATCGACGCAGCCAGCATCCCGCCCCGCTCCGTCCCAGCGCTCCGGCGAGGTCTGCCCGGGCATGACGTCTGCCGGGTACACCAGTTGAGGCAAACCACAGGCGGGGCAGTAACAGGAATCGGTTTGGACGGCCTGATGACAGCGGGTGCAGGTGACTTCCATACATCTATGAGCCTATCGCATTCAGCCGCTGTACGTGTGAAGCGGTACAACCAGCCATCGCAGAAGTGGCTCCAGCGCATCACCTGTCTCAGATAATGAACGCAACGGCTACGAAGCGGAACCCGTCCTGTTGGAAGCGACGGGGGCGAGCTTTGCCTCTACGATAACCTCAGCGGCCTCCAGAACCTCTTGCAGCGTCAGATGAGTGGAATCCAGCAGAACGGCGTCCGGGGCTGGTTTAAGAGGGGAATTGGCGCGGTTACGGTCCCTCAGGTCGCGTTCCTGGAGGTCGCGGATTACCTCCGCGGGCTGCTGAGCCGGCATGGAGCCTAGTTGATCGTAACGGCGCATACCCCGCACCTCTGGGGCGGCATCCAGAAAGATCTTGACCTCTGCGTTGGGAAAGACCACAGTGCCGATGTCGCGGCCCTCCATGACCACTCCGCCACCGGCGCCCATCTGCTGCTGCAAGCGGACCATCCAAGCGCGAATGGCGGGCCATACGCTGACTCGGGAGGCGGCATAGGTGACATCCTGATTGCGAATCAGGCCTGTCACATCCTCACCATCGAGCAGGACGCGATTATCCTCCTCGCCGGGCTCAAGGAGGATTGAGGTTCCTGCGGCAAGGCCTTCCAGGCTTTTACTATCCTCCAGAGAGACTCCTGCCCGCAGGGCCTTGAGGGCAAAGGCGCGGTACATGGCCCCGGTCTCCATGTTCAGCAGTCCGAAACGCCGTGCCAGATAGCGGGCTATGGTGCTCTTTCCCGCCCCGGCAGGGCCGTCGATGGCGATGATAATCTTGTGAGCCTGGTCAAAAGAGCTGACGGATGGAGCACTCATCCTCGTTTTTTCGTCCCTTGCGTAGGCCTCGCCCTCAGAACATACCTTTTACTGCCTGTCTTTGTGCTGGTGGCATGGGTGGGTTTCCGGCTGCTGATTAGGCGAGCAGGTCTCGTGGCGGGCCGGGAATTCTTATGGGAAGTAGCACCCGTTTTGGCGCCGTTGGAATGGGCTTGGCGCGAGTTGCCATTTCGCGGCGTCCAAGTGGTCGTGGCAGATTTGGCAGAGCGTGTGCCGGAAGAGGATGAGCGCGCTGCCTGTCTGCTGTTTCCGTTGGAGCCGTTCCCGCTGGAAGTACCTGCTCCGGCGCGCCGGACAGGGCGGCTGCTGGTGGACGATTGCGCCGGCTTGCGATCTCGGGAGTGAGTGGCTGGACGGCTGAAGTGGGGGCGCGCAGAAGCGGATTTTGCGCTTACGGCCGGTTTGTGGGCGACTTGAGTGCGGGGCGCACTGAGCTCTGTAGGCTGGTGCGGGGTTGCCGGTGCTGGCGCGGCGGGCGATCTCTGCAGGCCAACCGCGGAATCCGGCGACTCCTCATCATAGGATCGCAGATAGTATGCCGAAGCCGGAATAGACGCGCTGGCGTAAATCGTGGGAGGGGCAGCGAACTCCGGCAGTGTGCCAGCGACATAGAAATGGGGCGCGTGCCCCAGAGAGATGGTATGCACCTGACGCGTGGCAACCAAGCCACGCAAAACCTCGCGCACCTTGCTGCGGGCGGTAAGCGGGGCCAGGAACAGCTCGACATCTTCCATACTGGCGGCGATCACGGCCTGCAGGTAGATGGATGCCAGCACGGATATAGCCGTGACCTGAGAGGTGGAGGCACCCTCGGCAATAGCTTTCTGGTAACGCTGGCGGAGCAGTTGCCACTGAGCAGCCTGGCCAGGGGAAGAAACGACGGGGATAATGCGAAGCTGTTGCCAAAGCTCGGTGATAGCGCGCAGAACAGCGGCTTCGGTCACTTCTCTTCCCAGTGCGCGGGTGAGCTTGCTCAGGGTTGTGTCACCGCCTGCGTCCAGCAGCTTGTAAGCCTGAACGGCCAGTTGCGAAACCTGGCGCGAACCTGTCAATTGGGGAATGCGGCGCCAGTCACGGTCGCCGCGCAGGGCATAAACGTAAGGAAGAACCCAGCTGGCAACCACGAAATCAGGCGCCTCGCCTGGCAAGCCCAGCAGATTCAGCCGCACAACCACGCTGTCAGTCTCCAGACGCACCAGCAACTCTTCGGCTACGGCAATATCTTTACGGTCAGGAGTGGGCTCGCGCCTGCCGATTACAGCCTCAACAAATGATGGCGCAATGGAGGAGGAAAACTGCCGCCTGGGCAAGAAGAGACACAATCCCGTCTCCTCAATCCACGTCCGGGCATCCTCTATGGAGAGGGTCCCATGTCCGTTCAGGCGCATTCTTTCGGCGCGCGATGCTTCCAATTGTTCCGATGTCAAAGATAAACCTCATTTCCAGGCCGGCGTAGTCGCCGGGCAACCCCGTCCCCTAAGGGGAGGGTTGCCACCTGCCATCTCATTCTTCAAATCCGATGGAAGGCCCGCTGGATCTCCTTCCAAGAATACAGCAAAGCGATTGGACGTCCATGCGGGCAACTGGTTGGGTGACTCGTTTTCGCTAACTCTAATAGTAACCATTCTATACGAGCCGGGTCAAGAGGAGTGTTGACCTTGATGGCAGAATGACAAGCGATAGAAGCTGCAATGCGCGTGCTAAGGGTCGTAAGATAATGATTCTGCATGGGTTCGTCTGAATCAGCGCTTGATTGCTCGATTACTTCGGCTAACATCCGCTCCAGAGCCGCTCCTTCCAGGCCAACCGGGGCGGTCTTTACTGCAAGTGTTTGAGGGCCAAAGGGTTCCACCTCGAAGCCATTACGTTCCAGTTCCTCGGCAATGCCCGCAAAGACTACCATCTGGGATGGTTTGAGTTCTACGAGTAATGGCATCAGTAACCTTTGACGCATAACCTTTTCAACTTGGCGGTCTCGTAAAATTTTTTCGAAAAGAATTCGTTCGTGTGCCACATGCTGGTCAATAATCCACAATCCGTCGTCACCGGTGGCCAGAATAAACGATTCCCTCAACTGACCCAGCGCGCGCAGCGAGCCTAGCTGGTTCAGGCTGGCGGCGGCCTGCTCGGCCTCGACCTGGGCCGTTTCCGTTGCGGGATTCGTGCCGGTCGCGTCGTTTGGGCTTGGGGAGCAATCTCCCGCGGCTGGCAGGCTGGCCGGAAGGAAGAGGGCGGCCGCAGCCTCTCCCCAAGCCTGCTGGTTCTCCCACCCGCCGGAGGGAAGACTTTGGGCAGTAAAGGGCAGCTTGCCTGGAACGGGTGTGGGAAGGCGCGGCGTTAGCTCGAAGGCTTCGGCATCAGCTCTGGCGGCCTGGAACGCGGCCGGATCGGAGTCAGGCGGCAGGTGCAGCGGTTCACTGTCCGGCGCGCCAGGCAAGTGCGAGACGGCCGGCGGCATCAGCGAAGGGCTGGCTGTTGGTGCAGAGTCCAGCGCGGCCAAAAAACCAGCGGCGGGCCGTGCCTTGACGAGCGCTGTGCGCAGACTGTCACGGACAAAGTCGTGGATCAGGCTCTGCTGGCGAAAACGAACCTCGGTTTTGGCCGGGTGAACATTCACGTCCACCTCTTCGGGCGGCATCTCCAGAAAGAGCAGCACTACAGGGAAGCTGGTGGGCGGAATCACGTTGCGATAGGCCTCGGAGATGGCGTGCATCAACAGTCGGTCGCGTATAAGCCTTTTATTGACAAAGATATAAATCGAATTACGGTTGAGCTTTTGCAACTCGGGCTTGGAGTAGAAGCCGGTCAGCCGCAGGGCGCCGGGGGGACGCACGGAATCGGCAGGATTCTTTTTCCATGGCGGCGGTTCAGGCAAACCGGCTCGCTCCAGCGGGAGTTCAGCGGCCAAGGGAAGCAGTTGAGCCAGCAGATCTTTGCCAAAAATCTGATAGATGCGCTCGGCCGTGCGCTGAACAGGCGGCGCGGAGACGACAGTGTGCGTGGCCGAGAGCAGCTCGAAGTGCTTTTCCGGGTGGGCAAGGGCGTAGTGGGTGACCAATGCCGTCACGTGGGCCAATTCAGTCGATTCGGCACGGAGAAATTTGCGGCGAGCCGGAGTGTTAAAGAAGAGGTCGGCGACGGTGAGCGTGGTGCCGCGCGGCAGGGCTGCGTCGTCCACGCGGAGAATCTTTCCCCCTGCAATCTCCAGCCTGGTTCCAGTGGTTTCGCCGTCCGCGGAGGACCCGCTGGCTGTTTCCAGCGTGACGCGGGCTACGGAAGCGATGGAGGGCAGAGCCTCGCCGCGAAATCCCAATGTATCGATAGACAGCAGGTCATCGACGGTTCTCAGCTTGGAGGTAGCGTGGCGTTCGAAGGCCAGCAGGGCGTCGTCGCGGCTCATGCCGCAGCCGTCGTCGCTGATGCGGATCAGCCTGCGGCCGCCGGCCTCAACCTCGACGCGGATGCGGCTGGCGCCGGCGTCCAGGGCATTCTCCAGGAGTTCTTTGACGACCGAGGCAGGCCGGTCCACCACCTCTCCGGCAGCAATCTGGTTGGCAACCTGATCGGGAAGTACGCGGATACGGCCCATAACTCCTAAGGTTAACGCAGGGAGGGGATAAGGACGCCGGTTGAAAAGCGGAACTCTATCGTTCAGATAGGATTAAATAAGCCGGCTCAGAAAAAGACGAATATAAGACGAATGCCAAGGAGAGGCAGTCCAGTAGCACCCAGGCAAATATTTTCTCTGCCTGTCAACATTTATTTCTAATTCCGGTCTAGCATTAATGTGGGAAGCACTGCCGGATGGCATCTACCATCCGCTCAGGCAACCTCCCTCGCGTGTTTCATTTGGATTCAGGAGGAATTATGCAGCCATCACTATCGAAAATCAGCAAAAAAGGCGCTCTGGCCTTTGCCGCCAGCCTGTTCACTATTGGCATGGTTATTGCCGGCTGCACAAGCTCAGTTACAAGCACAAGCAGCACCAGCAATATCATCCCGAATACCAACACTTCCACGTCGCCTGTTGGGATTACGGATGCGGTGAACAATCAGGTTCTGGCCACAAGCCTCACCCTCAACTCGATTGTCCTCAACGACTCTGCGGGAAAGATGACAACCAACCTGCTCCCCGCCTCTGGAATCACCTTCGAGGCGGCCCATCTGGACGCGATTCAGGAGCCATTGTTCAGCCCGGCAATTCCCGAGGACACCAATCCCTACGTCAGCGTGACGCTTACATACTCGAATGCGCAAGTGGCCTATGTGAACACCGCAACAACTCCCCGGTCGATTGTCCTGGATTCTACGCCGACGCTGGCCAACACTTCGCAAACCATTACATTCGCCTCGCCCATCACCATCAGCAACACAACTACCTCGCTGCTGATGGATTACCTGGTCTCGCAGTCGATCGCCATCTCCAGCTGTACTGCTTCCGGCTGCACTGTAACCGTTACACCGACGTTCGACGTAACGGCTATTCCCATCCCCTCGACTCCCACCAACGGAACTAATGGCCTACAAACCCACAGGGGAGTGGTAACGGCCATCGGCGCCGGCACCAGCGCCAGCACCGACTACTTCACGATGACCAATCCCTCGGGAATCTCACTGACCATCTACGTCAACGCGAATACGCTATTCCAGCAAGCTGGTACGAACGTAGTGTGTCAGGGAGTCGCCTGCCTCTCCACCGCATTGGAGGTCAATGCGCTGGTCGAGGTGGATACCATCACGCAGAACAGCACAAATCCAAACTCGCTGCCGGCAGGCTCACTGCTGGCCACGCGCGTGGAAGTGGACGACCACGGAACCACCCTTCCCAAGCTGCTGCTTGGCCCGGTCACCTCGGTCACCCCGGGTAACGGAACAGCCGCGACCTCCTTCGATATGGTGCTTCGCCAAATGGTGGGTGGCACATCCGCAAGTGCGGTGGAAACTGTGGACGTTAGCGTGACCGGCTCGACCAACTTCCTCTTGCCCCCGCGTTTTGCCGTCTTCGCAACAGCTCTGCCCTTTACGCCCAGCTTTACCGCCTCAACCATCTTCGCCGGACAGCACGTCGGCGTGGTTACAACGGGCGTGACGAGTGGCGCAGCCACGGCAACCTCTGTGTTGCTACAGCCGCAGACCGTCAGCGGAACCATCACAGCCATCACCCACACCGGCTCCTACACCGTATACACACTTACGCTGCCTTCCGATCACTGGCTGGCGAAGCTGACCGGACAAACCACCGTGAAGGTCTACACCAACAACTTGGTGGTCACACCTATCAACGTCACTGCGCCGGCAGTCGGCGGCAGTATTCGCTTCAACGGCTACCTGTTCAACAACGCTGGAACGTTGAGCTTGTTGGCCTGTGTGCAGGCCGATCCGCCGGGGGCACCAATTACTGCGGGCACATCTGCCGGGCCGACCATCTGACGCGGATTTCGCTTGATCCGCGCCGTTGGACTGCCGTAACTCAACATTTAGCCTCTAAAATCCGCCGGGGCGCTGCAAGCAAGCAGCGCCCCGGTGGCGTCTGCGATGGGAAATCGAAATCAAGTTTCGCGGCACAGAAATATTTACGTTGTTGATGCGCTTAAGGTCATCCCATAGAAAATGCCGCCCAAGGCGGCATTCGGCGACGCGAAACAGGGAAGCGGATTTAGACGCCCAGGCCGAACTCTCCGGTCTGCTTCTCGCCGGCGTGGGCATAAAAATCATAGGGGTTGCGATGATTGAATTTGTAGCGGCAAAGCAGTTCGCGGCCCACGAAGAAGCCCACCGTGGCCACGACCAACCCCACCGAGAGCCAGCCAATCACCTTCAATGTGCTGGAATCCCGGGTCTCCCCGGCAGTCTTTTCCATGGCCCCTTCCGCAGTGGTTGGGGCTTCTGGCTCAGTGGACATGGCAGCTTGCTCCTGGAAGCATGATAGCGCAATTCCGCCTATTCCGGCTCAACGAACTCAACTGGCTGCCTGTCCGGCGATTAGAGCGTTGCCTCCGCTTCGGATGGGGCTGCTCCCTCGGCCAGCCCCCTGGTAGCTCCCAGGAAGGCGTAGGCTGCGACAGAGACGTATCCCACAAGGGGCACCAGATAGGCGAGCGCGATGCTGTGAGTTCGGTCGTTGATCAACCCCATTAGCGGCGTGAGCGCCGCTCCGCCCACGATAGCCATCACGATAAGCGATCCGCCAATCTTGGTATTGGGACCAAGCCCCTTGAGCCCCAAGGCAAAAATGGTGGGAAACATGAGCGACATGAAGAAGCTGGTCAGCACCATCGCCCATACCCCAATCCAGCCCGGATGCAGCACGCCCACCGCTACCAGCAGCACATTGATGACCGCGTAGATGCCCATCAGCTTGTTTGGCCGCACCACGCGCATCAGAGCTGTGGAGACGAAGCGCCCCACGCCGAAGGCAACCAGGGATGCAATCAGATAATTTGCAGCAGATTTTTCTGGCAGATGCGTATTGTCCTGCACGTACTGGATCAAGTAACTCCAGGTGCCCACCTGCGCGCCGACGTACATAAACTGCGCCAGAATCGCCAGCAGAAAATGGCGATGTTTGAGCAGATCGCGGAAATGACCGTGGTCGCCACCGTCTTCGTGCTCGTTGCGAATGGGGGGAAACTTCTTGAGCGCAATCAACAATGCCCACAAGAGCACCACCGTGCCGAGAACCAGGTACGGCATTTTTACGCGCAGGATCTCATTGTGGAGATAGCCCGCATACGTGCCGGCTTTCTTCATCGCGTTTATCTGGTCTGTCTGCAATTCGATGCCCGAGAAGATAAAGATTTTGCCAATGAATACGGCTACAATCGAGCCCAGCGGATTGAAGGACTGCGAGAAGTTCAGCCGCTGCTCGGAGGTCTCTGGCGAGCCCATCTGCGCAATGAAGGGATTGGAGGCCGTCTCCAGAAACGATAGGCCGCTGGCAATGACGAACAGCGCCAACAGGAAAAACCAGTACTGCGCCAGGAGCGCCGCTGGCCAGAAAAGAAAAGTGCCGATTCCGTAGAGCAACAGCCCGGTAATGAAGCCAAATTTATAGCCATATTTGCGCATGAGCAGCGCCGCGGGCATGGACAGAAGAAAATAGCCCATGTAAAACGCAGACTGCAGCAACCCCGCCTGAAAGCGTGAAATCTCGAAGGACTTCATGAATTGCTTAATCAGCACATCATTGAGATTGTTGGGGATTGCCCACAGAAAAAAGAGCGCGGTAATCAGAATGAAAAGGGCCATCTGTCCGGCGGGGAAGATTCCACTCTTGACCGGCGTTATTGGCGTTCGATTCGCATTCGCAACAGGCATCAATACATTCCTTCACGGTTGATAGAAACAAAATAGTTCCTGAATATTTACGGCCAACTCCGCCGCTCGTCTTTCCCGGCTTATTCCGAGCTAAATCCTGGAGCGCAACCGGGCCTCCGAGTCAGCGTTCCAATAGCCGCAGTCCAGCTCGATGAAGACCGAGGTATAGGGAATCGTCATGGTCGATTTGACGATCAGGACGGAAAACATATGCGCTGCGCGGTCCAGTCTGGAGATGATTTCGTCGTGCGGGGTCATGGTGACGCTTAGGCCTTTCAGCGCGCCTTTGAGCCAATTTCGATAACTGTCGATTCCGGGCGCATCCTTTTCGTCAACCAGCGCCAATTCACGGTCCACATGGACGACGGGACGAACGTGCTTGCAGGCGCGCAGGCGGGCAAGCACCGTCTTGATGGCGACTTGCTGGCTGACCCCGGAAACGATGGTTTCTATTCCCTGGCTGGATTGCGCGGGATAAGCCGCATCAGCCACCACGATCCAGTTGCGGTGGCCAAAAAACGGCAGCCGCTCATCAAGAGTCTTTTCCCAAACTTTAGGCTTCACGGCGTCACCTCCCGGTCCGGAAACCGGACTGATCTGTTTGCGGATTAATGCTCCACTTCTCTGTTTCAGCGAGCCGGAGCGGTCAATTCCTCATCCGCGCAGACTGCTACTTTTCCGCACTTTCCGGAGGCCATTAAAGCATAAGCGTCCGCGGCCCGATCGAGTGCGAAGCGGTGGGTGATAATGTCGGCCGGGTGCAGATTCCAGCGCACCAGGCGCTCGACCAGCTCCTCCATCAACCAGGTGGATGTGACCCATGATCCGTAGAGAGTCTTTTGGTCGTGAATCATATCCGGAGAGGGATTGATCTCGACGCTTCCGCCCTCGCCGATAAAAACAATCATACCCCACTTGCGGGTAGCGCGAATTGCGACGGCCCGCGCCGCTGCATTGGCGGAGCACTCAATGGCGCGCTCCACGCCATTGCCGCCAGTCAGCCGCTTGATCTGGGCGACATTCTCCGGCCCGGAGACCAGTGTATCGTCGCAAAGGCCCAGCTCCCGGGCCAGTTTCAACCGCTCATCGACGATATCAACCCCGATGATCTTCTGCGCGCCCAGCTTGCGGGAGATCGCGGCGGCGGCAAGCCCCACAGGTCCCAGGCCGGTAATCAAAACCGCATGATTGCCATTGATTCCGATCTTCTCGATGCCCTCGTAAACGGTTCCAAATCCGCAGGCCACCTGCGCGCCGTCGGCATAAGAAAGCTCATCTGGCAGCGCAATCAGATCCTTCTCTTCGGCGATCATGTAACCCGCCATGCCGCCATCTCGCTGCCAGCCATAGGCGCGCCGGTACTTCTCGCTGGTGCAGGAGATCATGTAGCCGCGACGGCAATCGTTGCACACGCCGCAGCCGGAGATGTGATAGACAATCACTCGATCTCCCGCCTTGAAACGGCGGCAACCAGGACCGGCTTCAACGATTTGGCCGCAGGGCTCATGACCGGCGATAACTCCTTGATAGCCTTCCGGTCCCTTGCCCAGATGCTCGTGATAAATGCAGCGAATGTCAGAGCCGCAGATGGTGGATGCTTTCACGCGAATCAAAACCTCACCGTGACTCGGACTCGGCACGGGAACGGTCCGCATCTCGACTGTGCTGTTACCCGGCAGAAATGCCGCCTGCATCGTCTTTTCCATCTTCCCAATCTCCCTTGTTTCAAGACTGCAATCAAACCCCGCCAAGAATATTTTAGGCCGGAGTAATTTCACCGTTCACGTCCCATAGGTCCTCCCAGTTTTGTATCTCTTTCCAGAGGAAGACCTGGCCTTTGATAAGACGGCAATTTCTGTCGAGAGCGGCAATCGCCCGCATCTCCTCATCCGTCAATGGATCGCCGGTAACGCCGAGAAGGTTGCTGAAGATATTCCTGGGGTTGGCGGAAAACGGAATGGGCGTCTGTCCGCGTTGAACCGCCCACTTGATGCAGACCACGGCGGGATGCACGCCATGCCGCCCTGCAATGCGCAGGATTACTGGATCTTCTGTGGGCGAAGTGTCCTCCGGGGTGCGATCCCGCTCCGGGCGGTGTGGCGATCCGAGCGGCGAATACCCGATCGGCTGCATCCCGTTCGCGCGCACAAACTCAAACAACTCCGGCTGCTGAAAATGCGGATGAAGTTCCATCTCATTGGCCGCCGGCTTAACTCTCGCATCGCGGAGCACCAGCTTGAGCTTGGGAATGGTCATATTCGATGTGCCAATGTGGCGAACCAGTCCACGCTTGTGCAGTTCTTCCATGGCGGCCCAGGTCTTCATGTAGTTAGCGTGGATGTAAGGCCTGGCGTCCTTGCTTCGCGCGGTAACATCGCAGCCCGGCGGATGAAAGTTGGGAAACGGCCAATGAACCAGATATAGGTCGAGATAACTGAGCCGCAGATCGGCCAGCGACTTCTCGCAGGAGGCGATCACATCATGCGGAGCGTGCTTGTCGTTCCAGAGCTTGGATGTAATCCACAGTTCCTCCCGCTTGACGCCCGCGGCCATCACCTCAGCCAGTGCGCCGCCGATTTCGGCTTCATTGCCGTAAACAGATGCGCAGTCGAAGTGCCGGTAACCGCAGCGCGCCGCGGCTTTTACGGCCTCGGCAATCCGGTCCGCGGAAACATGATCGGAGCCGAAGGTGCCCAGTCCGATTGCCGGCATCCGCGCGCCGGTGTAAAGCGTTCTTTGCGGGACCGAGGCTGGATCAATTCGGCCTACCGTCATCCCATCACTCGTGCTCATTGTCTGCATTCCTCTTTCCTGGAGACTTTGGCGCCGCATTGCCGTGAGACACAGCGATTTCGCAGCGCGAACATGCTGCTATGTGTAGACAACCTGATACCGTAAATCTTTGCTCGCATGGAGCGCAAGCCAGCGGATAGCATACGCGCATGTTGTTGATTATTCGATCAAGTCGATACGTTCCAGCCATGCGTGTTTTGCTTCCTCGGGCAGAAAACTGGAGCGGATGGAGTTGGCCGCCATGTGGCGTAATTCTTCGCGGGTAAAGTTCTGCTCGGTGTGGGCCAGCAGGTATTCATTGGCCAGATCGGAGCCGAAAAACGCCGGGTCGTCGGAGTTGAGCGTGACCATGAGGCCCAGGTCGAAGAGGCGGCGCAGCGGATGGGCGGCATAGGAGGAACAGACACCGGTGCGGACATTCGACGTGGGGCACAACTCCAGCGGCACGCTCCGCGTTTTTAGCTCCTGGAGGAGCTTTTCGTCCTGAATGGCGGAGAGCGCGTGGCCGATGCGCTCCGAACCGAGGTCGAGGGCCTCCCAGATTGCCTCGGGGCCGGTGGTTTCACCTGCGTGGTTGGTCAGGCGCAGGCCGGCCTGCGCGGCCTGGGCATAGAGGGCGTGGAAGGGCGCGGAGCCGGCTCGTCGCTCGTCGCCGCCCAGGCCAATTCCGATGATCGAGGGATGAGCGGGCTTGAGTTCGGCGGCCTTGCGAAAGACGCGCGCGGCCTCCCCGACCGAGAAGTGGCGCACGGCGTCGAAGATCCAGTAAATCGAAAGGCCCAGCTCGTGCTCAGCGCGCAGGCGAGCCCGCTCTAGGCCGGCGAAGATAGGCTCGAAGGCGGCGGGGTCGTGGTCGCGCCAATGATAGATGACGCCGACAGCGATATAAACCTCGGCGTGAACCACTCCCTGCGCAGCCAGGTGCTCCATCATGCGCCAGGCAGCCAGCTCGTAGTCTTCCGGACCAATCAACCGCGCGGTAACGGCCTTGAAGGCCTCCAGGAAGCCTGTGAAGTCCGTGAAGCGGTAGAGCGTCTCGGCCTCGGCGAGTGTGAGCGGTCGCGCGTCGTGACGTGCGCTCAACTCCATCAGTGTTGAAGGCAGAATCGCGCCTTCGAGGTGCAGATGCAACTCGGCCTTGGGCAGCCGACGGATGAAGTCGTTAATCTCCAGCATCATTTAAATCTACCGCAGCCCCGCGAACTCCGAGCGGAAGCGGCTGTAGAGAAAGTAAATGACCAGGCCGATGGCCAGCCAGATGAGGAAGCGATACCAGGTGATGATGGGCAAACCGGCCATGAGGAGAAAGCAGAAGAAGACGCTGAGCGCGGGAATGATGGGGCCGAACGGAACACGGAAGCCGCGGCGGCGGTTGGGCTCGCGAATACGCAGGAAGATGACCCCCATGGAGACCAGGACAAAGGCGAAGAGGGTTCCGATGTTGGAGAGGTCGGCGAGGGTGCCGATGTCGAAGAGACCGGAGGGAATGGCCACCACAAAGCCGGCTACCCAGGTGGAAAAGGCGGGGGTGCGGAAAACGGGGTGGACGTTGCTGAAAACCTTTGGGAGCAGGCCGTCGCGGGACATGGAAAACCAGACGCGGGACTGTCCGAGTTGATAAACGAGGATGGAGGAGAGCATGCCCATGATGGCGCCAATCAGGACCACCAGCCTGATCCAGTGCAGGGGATGGCCGCCAGGAAGGAGGGAGAGCTTTTTGAGGGCGTTGACGATCGGAGCGGCGTCATCGACCATGGAATCCCATCTGACCAGGCCGGTGAGGCAGACTGCTACCGCGACATAGAGCACGGTGCAGACGGCCAGCGTGGCGATAATACCGATGGGCAGGTCGCGCTGGGGGTTGCGGCACTCCTCGGCGGCGGTGGAGACGGAGTCGAAGCCGATGTAGGTGAAGAAGATGATGGAGCCGCCGGTGAGCACGCCGCCCCATCCGTTGGGCATGAAGGGACGCCAGTTACCGGGGTGAAGGAAGCCGATCACCGCGAAGATGAAGATGAGGATGGCGATCAGCTTGATGCTCACCATGGCGTTATTGGTTCTGGCCGACTCGCGAATGCCGCGCACCAGGATGACGGTGAGGACAAGCACGACAAGGAAGGCAGGAATGTTGAAGCCGAAGTGCCAGCCGGGATGGTAGAGCCAGTTGCCCGCCAGGTCCTGAAGGCCCTCGGGCAGATACGCCGGCGAGATCCATTGTGCGGAGGGGTGCAGGCCGAACCAGTCCAGCATGTCTACCATATGCGCGGCAAAGCCCACGCTGACGGTCATGTTGGAACCGGCGTACTCCAGGATCAAGTCCCAGCCGATGATCCAAGCGATCAACTCCCCCATGGTGGCGTAGGTATAGGTATAGGCGGAGCCGGCAATGGGGATCATGGAGGCCAGTTCGGCATAGCAAAGGCCGGTAAGAGCGCAGACAATGGCCACAAGGATCAGCGAGACGGCAATAGCGGGGCCGGCGCCGGGCCGGCCGGCCAGTGCCGTGTGGGTGAGGATGTAGTGGATCAGCGGTGTGTTGCTGACGCTGGGGACAGGGAATTTTTCGCCGGAGATGGCGGTGCCGATAACCGTAAAGATGCCAGACCCGATGACCGCCCCGATGCCCAGTGCGGTCAGCGACCACGGGCCGAGGGACTTTTTCAGCGAATGCTCAGGCTCTAGCGAGTCCGAAATCAACTTATCGATGGACTTGCGAGCAACAAGTTGTTTGAACAGGATGGTTCTCCTCATCCCGCTGGCGGCGGGGGCCTGAGAATAACAGGATCCTGCCGGAAAGAGGAATTTCCCGATTCAGGATGTCTTCGACGAAGTGTACTAGGTGAGGGGTTCCTCGTGGAACTGCTCGTCATTCCATCGAATCCAGAAGGGTATGACAGGAAAGAAAAGCCACGGAAGAAGGAGCAGGTAAAGTGGGGCTCCGGACTGGCGCGCTCCCGCGTGCCTGCCCGGAACCTCATCGTAATAGCGGAACGAGCGCCTACCTCTTGGAGACGCCGCGCGCCATCTTCTTGACCTTCCGCTTCTTTTCGCCACGCGCTCCGGTCCGCTTGGCCTTGGGAGCGGCCTTCTTGCGGGCGGCGCGCTTCAGTTTCTTCCGTTCCAGCTTGTCTTCAATCTTGGTGGTATCTGCCACTTGGTTCCTCTTTCGCTCGAGTCTCTTCGGGGTTACCCGCAGATTAGACGATTGTAACCCTAAGAATAACAGGCTTTGTGAGTCGGCGAAAGCGGTGTAAGCGCGGAATAACCCGCACTGGCGCTGTTTCCGGCGTACAATAGAAATAGATCAGAATTATCAGGCACGCCTTTTGAATTAGGAAAGCCTGCTCGGCTCTTGCCTTCCTACCGCTCCTGACGAGCTCCGCACCGCACGCAACAATCACCTGTTGACCGGAGTCAAGTCATGCGTTCCGACAAGATACACCGCGCCCTGGCGCAGGGAATGAACCGCTTTGAAGTCTGCCAATTGGTTTCCAAAGGCGTCAAGGCTACGCACAAAACCGGCGCGCGTTTCGAAGATTCCATCAACGATGTGCTGCAATATTTAGGCACCCACGTCACCATTATGGAAAATCTGCACCCGGCCATTCCCCAGGTCAGCGTCAAGAGCCTCAAGCCGGCCGCATAGGATAGTTGTCAGTGGTTAGTTATAGTCTTGAGCCCGGTCGGCCCGATGGCCGCCAAATGCATGGATCGTTCGGGTGCCGGCAAGAACTTCGCCGCTGTGCGCGACACCGCGTGGAATGAAATATTCTTCTCCGGCCTTCACCGGAATCCGCTCCCCAGCGATGATCAAGATATAGCAGCCCTCCACAACAAGCATGTATTCGTCGTAATCGTGGACATGAGCAGCCGATGCCGCGGTTTCACGGCAGCTCCAAAAAGCCATCTGGCTTCCCTCTCTGCCGTCGAAGACGTAACCCTCAACGCCGGGAGTCGCTTGCTGGGAGACTGCGATCCTGTTTGCGGGATGTTTCATGAATTCCGGAAAATCGTTCATAGCTGCACAGTATAATCACACTCCGCCAGAAGTACGAAAGGGACAGCAGTTTCGCTGTCCCTTTCTTTGTTTCTGAACTGGTTGCTAGGGGGTAACCGTTAGACAACCTGGACGTTCTCAGCCTGCCAGCCCTTGGGGCCTTTGGTCACGTTGAACTGGACCTTCTGGCCTTCCTGCAGTGAACGGAAACCGTTCGACTGGATGGCGGTGTGATGAACGAAGACATCCTCGCCGTTTTCGCGGCTCAAAAATCCAAATCCCTTGGCGTCGTTAAACCACTTGACTGTGCCTGTTTCCATTGTGTGTTGCTCCTTCATACTGATTTACCGCGAACGCAATGTGGAAGTTTGCG
>Ga0326727_10005767_pt1 | contig 34892 bp, 32 predicted proteins | sample MB2enrmetagenome_FD_207643 | JGI IMG/M metagenome (GOLD analysis project Ga0326727, IMG submission 207643) | Lab enriched peat soil microbial communities from McLean, Ithaca, NY, United States - MB29MY | ecosystem: Environmental > Terrestrial > Soil > Wetlands > Peat | place: USA: New York...
TTGAACCACCGACCTCCTGGTCCCGAACCAGGCATCTGAATCCCATAAACGCTTTATCTGGCGTCGCTTACGGGACAAGAAGTGTTATTTCTCCTCTCTTAGTTGTACCTAAGTTGTACCTATCCGCTCCATAAACCTCGATGACTCTATTGCATTTACGCGGCTGAGTCGCTGAAATCACCCTAGAAAATGGCCGGTTTTGGACGCCAGTTCGACGCCGTTTCCTGCTATTGCAGCTTTGCGTGCTCCGCTTTCGCACTGATTAGGCTGGCCCGAGCGTTTGGACGTGATGAGGGTGGTCAATAGGGTGGCGGGGGGGAGATGCGTTTGTTAGCGTCTTATCGTTTTCGCCGCGCCATCCGTTGAGCCATCCCGAGGATAATCATTCGCTGGCGGTCGTCCATTCGAGAGAGCGCCTTCGCAAGACTGCGCTAGTAGGTCTTATTTGATTCTCGTGGCGAGTTCACGCCGAATGCTTTCCAAGAGTGCTTTAACGTAAACCAAGTCTTCGCCTTCTGGAACATAATCAGAGTGATGAGAACGCCGCTGTTCAAAATACAAGCAAGCCCGAAGTTCGTCCAAAGTTAATTTGGGCAGACGACGCTCCGGCGAGTGGTCATACGTCCGCCGGGTGGAATTCGCCAAATCCGCGCACTTTTCGAGACTTCCCGCCCAGTCGTACCCTTTGAAGGTCAAGGCGAACTCTTCAATCGCGGGCCACGTCGCTTCCTGACTGGCGACATCAGAACTGCGAAGCGAGTCGGTCGATATATATTTCACAATCACACCTCACTAGGCTTCTACCCGTTCTTACCATAATCGCTCCGAACCCTTGCTGTGTTGCAGGCCGAAGACTGGGAGAGTGAAGTCTAGCTTCTCAATCACGTGGTGAATTCCTCGTAGGATTCACGAAACAGTTCAAGAAGAAGGTCGTGGTGCTTCTCAAGTTCGCCCTTGTGCAAGCGAAATCTGACAATCCTTGTTTCTCCCGCGAGCACTTCAAGACCCGCCGTTTTCAGCTTCTCTGCCCATTCTTCCCCGTTCTTCGGACAGGCTTTCACTCTTACAAATGATTGTTTCTTGGGGTAGAACTTTACGAAATTGCTTGTATGACCATCCAAGGCTAAACCAGCGAAACCGTGCCTATAAGTCAGGCTTACTTGAGAATCTATTTGCTTCAGCATTTCGAGGCAGCCATCTATGATGCCCATGGCGACATCCGAACTCCGCGATTGCAAATCTTCCCGAGTAGCGGCTGGTGCGACCTTTTCTTCTTCCTCGTCCTCATCTTTCCGTTCAACTGTGTCCAGTACCCGCGTGAAATGAAGCAAGACCGAATCCTGCACTTGAATGGCTTTCATCTGTATGACCATTATTGGAATATGGCGATTAAAAAGTGAGAGGACGTTCAAAAAGCGATTTGTTACATCTTCCGCGACGAGGACGGCGCAGTGGCTGCGATTGGGATACCGTCTCTGTTCTTCGTCCCAATACTCAATGGTGCGGATGATGTGGCTCGCATCGGTTTCCCCGAGCTGGACCTCAACTTCATACCATTTCACGTCTTCCTCATCCTCATCGTCCACCAGCAACAGGTCAAGCCGTCCGCGCTTCTGTATCCGTTCGATGCCTTTGACTTTAAGATTTCCGAGACCGAGGATGGACGTGTCTTCGCATATGCGCTCTTTTACCCACGCTTCATCAAAATGAGCGTGACCTTTTAGACGGATTTGACTCCACTTTGTATATTTGGGGTCAGTCATATCATGTGCTCCGCCAGAAAATCGTCATAGGGAAGAAATACTCTGCCATTGAGCGGAGTCTAACACGCCGAGGTAGAGACCAGAACAACTCAGTTGTCGGCACTCAATTGGTCGGTTTGCTACATGCGTGCGCTGTGACCGACCATGGCGGGCATTAAGTACGAGAACCAGAGGGTCGTACCTACGCATCGCGGGAGCCCATGAACTAGCTCCGGCCGTGACTGGCTTAGGTCTGTTCGTTCCGGTTTGCCACTATGTTCCGGATTCTCGAGAGGCAAGCGGACCTATTCTTGGCGAGTTCGCATTCCCAGAATCGTATGACGATCCATCCCCGCCTGCGTAGGTCTCTGACTGCCCGACGATCTCGAGCTTTGTTCTTCCGGATCTTCTGCCGCCACTCCTTCGCATTCTTTACCGGGGTCAGGTTCTTGCCACAGTCGTGGCCGTGCCAAAAACACCCGTCGACGAATACAGCGACCTTAGCTTGGGGCCACGCGAAGTCGGGTCTTCCCGGAACATTTTGGTGCCTGCGCCATCCACTGAGCCCTGCTGCTCGAAGGAGCGAAGCCATGCGCAGTTCGGTCGTCTCATTTCCTTTACTCCGCACTCGTGACATGAGCTGTCCACGAGTAAGGCCCCCGAAACTCGTGCGTTCCTTCTGCGCGTTGCCAGGCCATGCGTTCATCTTCGAGTTGCCCGCGTTGTCCTCCCTCGATTGCGTATGGCCCGCAGGATTTGGGTGCCTACCAGTCTTGCATACAAGGGTGGAACAGCATTTCCAATAAGGTCGCAAACCGCATCAATATGGTCCGTTCTAAAGCGATACGAATCTGGAAACGTTTGGAGGGCGGCTGCTTCGCGGACCGAGATCGTGTAACGGCGCCTGTCAGGATGGCCAAATCTCCCTTTACAAGGTGTCGTGCAACCACCCGTGATTGTGGGTGATGCTCGGTCCCAGGCCATTCTTCCGTAGACATTTGTGAAACCTTCATAGCCGTCCTTGTGGCAATCGGGGCGCAGTGACTCGTTCAACGAGAGCCAAGTCTTGCCAGGTTGCGCAGCTCTGAGTCGCTTTTTCGTCTGAGGCTGCAGGTTGCGGACAACGTGCCAATTAAAAGCAACAGGGCCACCCTTCGACAGTGCAGTCCGTAAGTTTACTGGGGCGCGTCTCTTCCCTATTGCTTGTCTAACTGTCTTCCACGGCTTGAGCTTTGAACCCTGTTTCGTTAGGCGTGCGTTTGACGGAACGGGGAACTCGGGTTTGAACCCCCGGCCGGCCAGAAGTACCAGCCTTCGCCGCGATTGAGGCACTCCGAAATTTGCCATTTGTTCGATTCGCCACTCGTATTTATAGCCATGGGAATGTAGGGACCTTAGGAATTTCGTGAAAATGGGCAGACCGCGATCAGCGAGTCCGGGAACGTTCTCCATCAGGATCGCTTTTGGTTTAATCTGCTCAATGAGCTTGCCCATGACGAGTAGAAGCTCGTTGCGTGGGTCCTCACGCTTATGTTTAGACGTCAAGGAACAAAAACCTTGGCAAGGCGCGCAACCAGCCAGAAGCGAAATTCGTTTGGTTCCAGCAGCGCGCAACAATTCTTTTGCCGATACGTTGCGAACATCCTTTTGGATCAGACGGGTTCTGCGATTATTCCACTTGTAAGTGCTCGAGGCGGTTGGGTCGATTTCCACTGCCGTGGCAACGTGGAAGCCTGCCTTTCGTATTCCTCTCGTCAAGCCTCCACAACCAGCAAACAAATCTATGGCGATGGGTCCTGCGGCAATCACTTTTTGTTCCCCTTCTTCTTTGGTGGCGGCTTTTTGCCGGATTTGCGCTTTGGAGCAGAATCGCCCTTTGTTGTGGCCGCTTTAAATTCCTCCGAGTCCTCCAGAGCTTCTTCCGCTTCTTCAGCCTTCTTCTGTAAGATTTGTCTGAACTGGTGGTGGCTCAGCTTGGCCCTCTCGATGAGGTCATCCCATGTGGTGAAGAACACCCAGCCTTTGTCCGCGTAGGCTTCCTTAATCTTCTTTGCGTCTGAGTGCAACTCGGCGGCTATTAGGTGACTTTGGATATGTGAATATTTTATGGCTTTCGGGTCTGTCAGTTGATCGAATCTATCTTCGACATAGGTCACGTATTTTTCAGCCTGGAGGAAGTCTTCCTTTTTTGCGACGTAAGCACCCCTTTTTATCTCTACTATGTGCAAACTACCGCCGACCCCCACACAGAAGAAGTCAACTCGGTCGTCGTCGCCCGGTCCGCTTTTGCCGTTGAGTCCAAACTCATCCCGAATCCATGTGGCAACTCTTCCTTCGGCCTTATTGAGCATCCAGGTTACGTCAATGAGCCAGGGATTTTTTTCAAGGTGCTTCGAAAGGACGCCCCGTTCCTTCGCGTCTTCGTGATGCATTTTTTCCAAAGTTCCGATAGCGGCGAGGTTGCTCTCGATAATCTGCAGCAAGGTGACTGCCGTTCGTATCTCCATCTTGGACAGGACTTCGTCGAGCTGGACAAGATCACCCGTGGCGGCCTCTCTGAGTTTTTGAAGGATATTCCGAAGCGTTGCGTTCTCGAGAGCATCAAGAAACCAGGACAAGATGTCCTCGAACTCGTCTGGCTCCATTTCGATGGATTTGAATTTGTCGACAAACTGTAAGGCCACTTCGCGATAAGAAGGCGCCAGCCTCTCAATGCGGACTTTTAAGTGAGGATGAATCTCTATGAATTGCTTCTCGCGGAGTTCCGTGCGTCGCTTGGCCCACTCGGCAAGATACTTTCTCAGGAGCTTCTGGCCCCACGCTTGGAGAGCGGCCCCTTGCGGGCTCTCCCAAGCAATTGACCCTCGGTGAGTTGCGATCAGGTCTGGAGCCTCGACGCCGGCGTCAACCCACTCAACCTTGACCTTGCCAACCATGTATCGAAGACCATGTTGGCCCGTCACGCCGCCGCTGATTTCGAAGAAGGTAGCTTCCTGCGAGATTTTCTGTCGCGTATAGATAAGGATCCCGCTCAATTCGCCTTCGTTTTGCTTCCGCGGTTGTGCGGTGAAACCGATCCAGTACTTGACGGGCCCGCAGCCTTCAACCTCGTCTGTTGCCCAGTCCTTTTTCGGCCATCGCCACTGAAGTTTTATGTCTTCATCACGCAGGTCCTCGCCGTTGATCCGAACTCGAAACTGGGGGCCAATGAACAGGAATCTCTGCGCCATGCTGTGGTGAAACCTGTCGGAATTCAGGGAAGGCTTCTCTGGCAGTTGTCGCAATGTGACTGTTGTTCCCTTGGTTCTCCGACCACCTTCAGGAGCCTGGCCGACGGGGCCCGCATAGATCAGGTCCACTGGGGCAGGGCTTTTTTTCGCTTTCTTGAGGTCGGACAGTGAAAGCCTGAACCAAATGAGGTTGCGCTTTTTGGTTTTTGAATCAGGATCCTTATATACGGTCTGCAATTCCACAATATCGGCGATGCCAAATCCAGCCAGTTTGCCCACGCCCTTTCTACCCTGAAGCAAACGGCCACCCGGCGATCTGTCGGTCTTCTCTGCTTCACGGCGGTCACGTCCAACATCAAGGTAGGCATCGCGTACCATATCCCAGGTCATGCCGTTGCCGTTGTCGGAAACCTCAATTATCTGATTCGGGTTACTTGGGGACCAGGTTTGATCCAATGGCAATTTGACTTCGACCCGCGTTGCGTCTGCGTCCCAGGCATTGGAGATCAATTCAGCGATCGCGGGAACCGGTCTTCCAGAGTACATCTGAACGCCGAGGAGTTTGACAACGTTTCCGGCAAATGTAAGGACGAGTTCCTTGGGGTCGCGTCCTGAAAGCAAAACTCGAGGCTGATCGACTACCATTTGAAGCACCATCCCGCCGTAGGGTACGATACCCCGTCCGCACAACCCAAGCTTAAGTTATCCATGTGGGTGAGGCTCTACAGAACGCTACATCGATTGAGCGTAAAGAACAACCTTTCCTTCGCCTTTTCATCGCCTAGAACTGAGAAACCCTGATGTTAGCTCGATGAGTGGAAATCAGAAGGCTTCTTGTGCTCGTGGATTCTGTCGAAGCTTATGGCGAGTTGCTTGCCGAGCATCACCTTGCCTCCGTGCGAATTGAGCGGGACGCTGAGGTACCTAGAGATTGTCTATGACTACTGTCATAAACGCCCTCTGCAGGAGTTTGGGGCCCCACTCGCCAGCGCCTATACCGGCCTTGCAGACAAAGTTGGGCTTTCCGCCCACGGCCCCTTTCCCACCGCCCTTTGGTTACAAGGAAGAATAAGCGAATTCAATCTCGCCATAAGCCAGCCATTAATCTCGTCACATTCTCGCCACGGTTGCGCAACTTTCAATTCATTTTGCTCGCCTACTAGAACGATCGAACCCTCAGTTAGAACTTTCTCTTCTCCATCACACTGCTCTCTTCCCTGCCCGATGGCTGGTTGAAAAGAGCAGCTTGCGCTAGCACACAGCCGCGCCAGATAAACCTCAATCTGTCACGCCAGTTGCCATCCGCTCCAGCCGCAAAGCCCTTCCGCTTCGCTTCCTGTCCTTTCCGTGAGTCCGTTGCGATTTGGTTCTCCTTTCTGAGTGAGAGAACCAACTCTCAACTCACAGAAAAGGACAAAGAAAATGAATTCAGAAAACATCAAGAAAGTAACAAATCAAGCCATCGAGCAGCTCATCGCAGCACTCAACGCGGGCAAGAGCGAAGCTCTAACCAACTACCTGGCGGCGGTCGCCAGATTCCACCACTACAGCTTCCAGAACATTCTGCTGATCGCTCGGCAATGCCCACAAGCAACGCGAGTGGCTGGGTTCCACACCTGGCGCTCACTTGGTCGTTTCGTCAAGAAGGGCGAAAAGGGCCTGATGATCCTCGCTCCACTCCTTCGGAAAGTTGAGTCTGCAGACGCGTGTTCGACCGAGAAAAAATCCCAAATCTTCGGCTTCCGCGCAGTTTACGTCTTCGACGTTAGCCAAACCGATGGCGCTCCGCTCCTGACCATCGGCGTTGCTCAGGGCGATCCGGGCGAATACTTCACACGTCTCGAACAACTTGTGCTCGAGCAAGGCATCTCGCTTGAGTACTCAGAAGAAATCGCGCCTGCCAAGGGCGTGTCCTGCGGAAAGAAGATCATCCTACTGCCCGGAATGGCACCGGCAGAGCAGTTCTCCACGCTCGTGCATGAACTCGCGCACGAGATGCTACACCGCGATGCGCGGCGCACCGAGATTACGCAGCGTGTACGTGAAACCGAGGCAGAGGCCGTTGCCTTCGTTGTGAGCCAGGGAATCGGCCTGGATACTAATACCGCCGCACAGGATTACATCTCGCTCTACTCTGGCGATCCTGAACTGTTGATGGCGAGCCTGGAATATATCCAGCAAACGGCGAATCAGATCCTCAATTCCATCGGCGCGGAGAATCCTTCCGCGCCTCCTTCAAACTAGTAGGTATCGAATGTCTAGTTGGAACACAGGCAGTCGGTGAACCTTCGGGAGCAAGGGCGCTGATGGCGCGCCGGTCTCTCCCCACGCATACGAATCTTCTGGACAGAATATGAGAGAAGACATGGTCCCGCCGCATCAGCGTCGAAGCGCGCAAGCGTCGGGACAGGGGACGAAAATGAAATGGTCCAGAAAGCAACACCCAACCGTCGCAGGGAACCGCACGCCGGAGCAACCGTTTCATTAGCACGGCACATCAACTACAATATGGCGTCGGAGGTGTCATGTGCCCCGGTACGAGCGCGGCGACTTCGTAAAAGTCGAGTTCGACAGCGAGGTTCAGGGTCTACCCGGTGAATGGATGTGGGTACGCGTCCATCACTGTGACGATGAGCGCCAACTGGTCTTCGGGGCTCTCGACAATGAACCCGTAATCAATTCGGAAAACCTTCAACTCGGTAATGAGCTTGCCATCTCTTACAGCAAGATTCGCGAACACCGGAAACCCACCGAAATACGCCTTCAGTAACCACGGTACCGTATATTATATTTAAGGTTGTTTTCCACAGGCTTCACCGATATGGTGAATTGTGGTGATATGCTGCCCGTCAAGCGAGCTTTCCAATTGACCAGAGGCGCAAAACGAAAAGATAAACCCGACCCGTTCGAGGGCGCTTCAGTCCGGGCGACCATTAGCTTTCCGTCCGAACTCTATTCAACGCTTGAGGGAATCGCGAGGCAGAAAAAAGTTTCGCTGGCCTGGGTCGTCCGTGAGGCGGCGGAACAGTACATAGCGGAAAAGTGGCCGTTGCTCGTGCCGCGGAAGGGGGCGTAAGGCTTTGTGGTGGATTCGCTCTCTCCAAAGGAACGATCCGAAATCATGGCGCGGGTGCGCTCGAAGAACACGCGCCCTGAATTGCTCGTCCGCAAGCTCGTCTTCGCGCTGGGCTACCGCTACCGACTCCACGCGAGGGCGCTGCCGGGCTGTCCAGATCTCGTTTTCAGGCCCAGGCACAAGGTTATATTCGTTAACGGATGCTTTTGGCACCGCCACGCCAATTGCGATTTGGCGCGCATCCCCAAATCTCGCATTGACTTCTGGACCACGAAACTGGAAGGTAATCGCGACAGGGACGAGCGCAACAAGTGGGCGCTGGCGCGGGAGGGCTGGAAGGTGTTGACCATCTGGGAATGCCAGCTTCGGGACGCGGTGCGCCTCGAAGCGCGAATCAGGAGGTTTCTCGATGAAGAGCGTTGAGCTCTTTGCGGGCGCCGGGGGACTTGCAATCGGGATGGCCAAGGCGGGGTTTCGTCACGCGGCCGTGATCGAATGGAATTCCGACGCGTGCGAAACGTTCCGCGAGAACAAGCGCCATCACACACACCACGTGGAGGCGTGGCCGCTCCACGAGGGGGACGTGCGCGACTTCGACTACCGAACCCTCAATGGCGACGTGATGGTGGTATCCGGCGGGCCTCCCTGTCAGCCCTTTTCGATGGGTGGAAAGCACCGCGGCCACATGGACGAGCGAGACATGTTTCCCGAGGCTGTGCGCGCCGTGCGCGAGCTGCGCCCCAAGGCATTCATCTTTGAAAACGTGAAGGGCCTGAAACGCGAAACGTTCGCGACCTATTTCGAATACATCCGCCTGCAGCTGACCCATCCAGGCCTTCTTCGCCGCACGGACGAGCCGTGGCGCGACCACTGCCGACGCCTGGAAAAGCACCATACAGCGCGTCGGGCGAGCTCCGAGTACAATGTTGTCTCGGAGTTGCTCAACGCCGCCAATTACGGCGTGCCCCAGCGACGCGAGAGAGTGTTCATCGTAGGATTCCGCAGCGATCTCGGAGTCGGGTGGAGCTTTCCCAAGGGAACGCATTCCGAGGAGGCGCTGCTGCGCTCCAAATGGATCGCCGGAGACTATTGGGACCGACACGAGGTGCCAAAGAAACAGCGGCCCCTGCTGGAAGGCCGCCGAGTGGCCCGTGTTGATAGACTAAGACACAGCGATTTGTTCGCGGAGGGGCGGGCGCCCTGGTTCACCGTGCGCGACGCCATCAGCGACTTGCCCGATCCCGAGAGATTTCCCGACAATACGATTCCCAATCACCGCCACAATCCGGGAGCGAGAATCTACAAAGGGCACACGGGCAGCCGGCTCGACGAACCGGCCAAGACCCTCAAGGCAGGCGACCACGGTGTGCCGGGCGGTGAGAACATGCTCGCGCGCGCGGATGGCTCCGTCCGCTATTTCACGGTGCGTGAAGCCGCGCGACTGCAAACGTTCCCGGATGATTACATCTTCCGCGGCGCGTGGACAGAGGCCATGCGCCAATTGGGCAATGCGGTTCCCGTTCGCCTGGCGGAGGTGGTCGCGCGCTCCGTCGCGGCCAGCCTGAGTATCGATACCGAGTGATGAAATGACAACGACTCCACTCACCGACCCGCAAAATTTCGACATAACGCCCGATCCGCGCGTGTTGCAAATGCTCGGCGAAATCGATCTTCCTCAATGGCGGTGCATCGCCGAACTCGTGGACAATAGCGTTGATGGATTCCTGAACACCGAGCGAGCGGGCGCCCCAATTGAGAACCCGGAAGTCGTGATTGCGGTGCCGATGCGCGACACGCCCGCCGCGCGAATCACAGTGCGGGACAACGGGCCAGGCATGTCCGGCGACACGCTGGAGCGCGCGGTCAAGGCGGGATGGACGGGCAACAGCCCATTGGCAAACCTCGGGCTTTTTGGGATGGGTTTCAACATCGCCACCGCCCGCCTCGGTCTGGTCACGGAAGTTTGGACATCACGCGCGGGCGAACCCGTCGAGGTTGGCATCCGCATTGATTTCGATGAACTTAAGGCCCAGCGAACATTCAAGGTGCCCAGGCACACCCGGCCAAAGGCGGATCACACCGCGCATGGCACGGAGATCGTCATCTCGAAGCTCAAGCCAGACCAGCGCCAGTGGTTCGCCCGAACCTCGAATGTGACCGCGATGCGCAAGCATCTCGCCAAGGCGTATTCGGCCCTGCTGAGTCCGGAAAGCGGTCCCGCGATATTCCGCCTCGAACTCAATGGCACGCGCATCCAGGCGCGCCGTCATTGCTTCTGGAGTCAAGACCGCTCGGTAGAGACGCCGAACGGAACCATCTATGCCGTCGAGCGCTTCAACGTGACACTCCCGACGCGCCGCTATTGCACAACCTGCATGGCGACATTGCCGGAGGAATCGGTTGGCTGCCCGACGGGAAGCGCCTCCTGCAATGTCGTCGCGATCACGCGACGGGTGCGGGGCTGGGTAGGCATCCAGCGCTATCTGCACGACACGGACTATGGATTGGATCTCATACGGAATGGCAGGAAAATCGAGCTTGCGAACAAGGACTTGTTCTTGTGGCGCGAGGGCGATAACACTCAGATTGAATATCCGATTGACGACCCGCGCAAACGCGGCCGCTTCGTCGGGGAGATTCACATCGATCACTGCCGGGTGAGTTACACGAAGGACCGCTTCGAGCGCGATGATCCTGCGTGGGAGGAGATGGTCCGCGTCGTGCGAGGGGAGGGACCGCTGCTGCCGCAGAAGGCGAAGTCTTTGGGATACGGCGCGAACAACAGCCCGCTGTACAAATTGTTTCAAGCATTCCGCCGCTCGTCGCCACAAGGGAAAAACGGGCTATGGTCGCGGATTCTCGTGGTGAAGGACAACGACCGCGCCATCGAAATGGCCGCGAAGTTCCAAGAGAACGACCCCGAATATCTGGATGATGAAAAGTGGTGGCAGCTGGTCGAGGAGCAGGACAATGCCGTGCTCGGTGGTCCCGCTCCGGCTCCGGGCGGCCCCGCGCCAGCTCCTCCCGACATTCCGCCGGGATTCATCGACGGACCGGCTCCCATGCCCGCCCCCGCCGGGGGCCCTGCGGGCGAACCGCAACCTGCTGAGTCTCCGTCCGTCGCGCCGAGGCGGCAGATTTTCGAGCTCACCCGGAAGTACGTGCACCCAACCTATCGTGTCGAATACGACGTGCAGGGATTCGTGGTCGCACCCAATGATCCGGATCTCGGCTGCGGTCATCCCTGGACGCTGAAGCTGACGGACGTCGCGACACGGACCTACGCGTTCCTCGTGGACATCACCCACGATCTCTACCGGTCGGCGACAATGACGCCTCTTGATGCGCTTCTCACGGAGCTCTCGTACCGCACCGTCGAATTTCTGCGCGATACCGCGCCCGACGCGACGTTCGCCTCGATTCTGGCCGACTTCAGGCGGGAGTACTGCGTCGACACGCGTCTGGACGCTGGGGAAATCATCGTTGAGGCGAGCAACGTTCTGGCGCAGATAGCGCAATCCGTTCCAGTGAACGTGGACAACGGAGCCGGAGAGGTGCTCTATCGGGAACTCACCGAATCCGAAAAAGCGTACATCGGCCGCAAGATGGTCGCGCGCGGGGTGACCGCTCCCCGCGAGCCGATAACCTCCGGTGCCTTCCTGGCCTACGCGGAGCCCCAGACGATTCGAGGGTTTTTCTCGAGACATCCGGAGCTGTTTCTTGACGGCAAGTATTGGGACGACGCCTACGCGGCGCTCGATTACGGCGCGGCGGATGTGACGGAGGAGGCACGCGCGCTGGTCAAGGCGCGCTATGACGGCTACCTCGCCGACGCGGTCTGGCTCGCGGGCCAGTCTCCGGCCGATCTTGAGCGCACCGGCCGCGACGCGCTAATCCGAGCGACGCTCTCCCTCAAGCTGCTCCTGCCCGACACGGCGGAGTGACATGGACACCTTCCTCGATTCCCGAAGGCTGCTTAACGGGCCCTGGCATGCGTTCGAGCGCGATGTCGCACGACTGCTGGTGGCGAATGGCTTCGAGGATGTGCGCGTCGTGGGCGGCAGTGGCGACAAGGGCGCCGACGTATTGGGCGTCAAGGCCAGCGAGCTCTGGGTCATTCAGTGCAAGTTCGTCACAAATCAATATCCCTCTTCCGCGGCTGTGGACGAGGTTGTGGAGGCATCGCGTTTTTATGAGGCCAACCGGCTCGTGGTCGCGGCTTCGCGGGCTTTCGGCCCCGCGACGTTCGCAGCCGTAAAGAAGTGGGCGAGCCTCGGCATCAAAGTGGAACTGCTGCCGGCAGCCACCCTGATCGAGATGGCGCGCCGCTCCCCGGAATACGCCCCGGCGCGACGCGAGCTGCGCAAATATCAGACTCACGCCGTCGATCTGTTCATGAGCGCGCTGCGCGAGACAGGCAGGGGGCAGGTGGTCCTCGCCACGGGCCTCGGCAAAACGGTAGTGATGGCCGAGACGGTCGCGCAACTCTATCGAGATGGCGCGATACCAGAGGGGCGCGTCCTGGTGATGGCGGGCACGCGTGAGCTCGTGGACCAGCTGCAGCGGTCGTTCTGGGATCAGTTGCCCAAATGGATTTCAACGCACCGCCTCATGGGCGGCGAGGAACCTTCCTATTGGGAGGGCATCACTTTCGCGACCGTCCAGAGCGTACTCTCGCGCGTTCACGAATTGCCGCGCTTCGGACTGGTGTTTGTGGACGAGGCGCATCACGTTGGCTCTGAAAGCTTCCGGACGGTCATCTCCACGCTTGCCGCTCCGATGATCGGCGGCGTAACCGCCACCCCCTGGCGTGGAGACGGATACGACATCGACGCGCTGCTAGGGCCGCCAGTCGTGCGAATCGGCATCGCCGAGGGCCTGCGGAACGGGTTTCTATGCGAGGCGGACTACCGGCTACTCGCGGACAACATCGATTGGGAATTCGTGCGCGAACACTCGGCGCACAACTATTCGATTCAGCAACTCAACCGAAAACTGCTCATACCGACACGGGACGAGGAGGCGGCCAAGATTATTCGCGAGGCGTTCACTATAGAGAAGCGCCGAGCTGCCGTCGTCTTTTGCTCGACCGTTGTTCACGCGCAATCCTTTGCCGGTATCCTCCGGCTGTTTGGATTCCGCGCCGAGGCCATCACAGGGGAAATGGACCCGCGCACGCGGGACAAGACGATGGCGGCGTTCCGGCGGGGCAATCTCGACATCGTGACCACGCGCGACCTTTTCAATGAAGGCGTCGATGTGCCGGATGTTGACATGATAGCGTTCATGCGGGTGACGCACAGCCGCCGGATCTTCGTTCAGCAGCTGGGGCGGGGCCTGCGCATCAGCCCCAACAAGGACAAAGTGGTGGTGCTTGATTTCGTGAGCGATCTTAGACGCATCGCGGAGGTCATCGAACTTGAAAAAGCGGTCAAGGGGGACATCGAGACCCTCCGGCTCGGAGGGCGCATCGTGCAGTTTCGTGACGCCGGGGCGAGCAACTTCATGCTTGACTGGATGAAGGATCAGGCGGATCTCTTCAACCGCGAAAGTGATCCGACGCTCGAACTGCCGCGTTTTGAATATCCGGAAACTGGCCCCGGAGGCAATGTGCAATGAGAATTCCCGACGATGTTCGCGACCGCCTCCGGGAAGAGGTGTGGTCCCGCGCTGACAAGCTGGGATGGTCCGCGCTGAATGACGCGGAGCGGGCGCGGCGGTACGAGCAATGGAGCCGCGATCCGGAGATCGGAGGCGCGCTCGCGCACTACATGGACGCCCGGAAGGTGCGCGTATACATAAAGGATTCGCTTCTAAAGCCATACGAGCGAGCGCGATTATCGGGCACAGAGCGCGAAATACTCGGGCGCCTCGGGATTCCAGCTGAAAGCGAGGTCTCAAAGCGGTACATCAAGCCGCACGGGATCGAATTCGCCGACGGCAGGATAGTCTCATGGGGGAATAGCAGGGACTGGAAGCTTGTTCTGATGGCGATGTTTGAGCGAGCGGCCTCCGCGCCGGGCTCCTCGGCCTTCGGGACGGTTCTGCTTGAAAACGGAAAGACCGGCGACGCGGCCACGCGAAAAATGGTCCGCGACGCGGCCAGTCGCCTCGGCATCGAGCGAATGGAGTGGATTGATTAACGAGAAAGGCAAAGTGGATCTGAGTTCGATGAAAGCAACATTCCCAGGCTGGTACGCGAAGACGCCCGAGGACCTCAAAGCCCTATGGGAACGCGCCATCTTCGTGCCCGACACCAATATCCTTCTGCACTTGATACGGCATTCCGCGAGTATTCGCATCCAACTCACGGCGGTTTTCGAGCGCAAGAAGGACGCGCTTTGGATTCCTTACCAGGTTGGCGCGGAATTCCAACACCGCCGGCTCGACGTTCAACAACACGCCCTCGACGCTTACGACCGGCTCGCGGAAGAACTGAAGGCGTCCGTCAATCAGGCCCGAAACAAGCTGAATCAATACCGCGCCCATCCAGTGATAGACATTGAGCGCGAACTTTCCGCGCTCGACGTGTACCTGTCGGACTTTGAAAAGCGAATGGCCGCCGACCGGTTGAAACATCCCACCGACGAGCTCGCGGCGAGTTTCAACCGGGTGACCGAGCTTTTCGAGGGGCGTGTCGGCGCCAAGCCCACAGAAGAGCGCCTGACCGCGATACGAAAGGAAGGCGAGGAGAGGTACGCGAAGAAGATTCCGCCCGGATTCGAAGACGCCAAGAAGGGCCCCGACGCCGGCGACAAATTTGGCGATCTGATTATCTGGAAGGAGATGATTGAAAAAGCTAAGGCCGAAAAACGGCCAATTATCTTCGTCACCGATGACGGAAAGTCCGACTGGTGGCATAGCCATCACGGCAAGAAATTCGGTCCACACCCCTACCTTGTCGAGGAATTCCTGGCTGCGACGAATCAGGAATTTCATATTTACGAGCTGCCTCAATTCCTGCGGTACTCCGCGGAAACAGGCTCGGCCATTCAGGCTGAGGCGGTTCAGAAAATCGCCGAAACGATGATTGCGGATACGCAGGCGGCCTCCGCCAAATCTGCCGACACCGAGCGCGCCGTGGCAATCAAAGCGTTGCGCGGTGAACTGCGAGGCAAGGAGTTCGAACTCGACGGGCTTCTGAGGTCTCTGATCGACTTTCCGCCCAAGACTAGCGAAGCGGGGACTCGCGATGACGCCAAGAGGTCACTCAAAGTGCGAATCGGCGAGCTTACGGAGGTGGTGAGCACCTTGCGGGATCGGTTGAGCGCGCTTGAATCGGAACCCATGGACGGCGCACGAGGCTAATAGGTTGACTGCGGATAAGCAGACACGGCCACGCCAATGGAACAGATCAGGTCATATGCCGATGAACGATTGATAGCTGGCTGCCTTTACTGCGGTGCTGCCACGGAATCTCGCGATCACGTTCCTTCCCGCGTCCTGTTGAACGAGCCGTACCCCGAAAATCTTCCCGTGGTTCCCGCGTGTGACGCATGCAACGGAAGTTACTCCCTCGACGAGCAGTATTTCGCGTGTCTCGTGGAATGCGCGCGCACAGGCTCCATGGACACGGTGCAGCGGCCGAAGATCGTTCGCATCCTGCGGGAAAATCCTGCCCTGGCGGAAAGGATTTCCCGAGCGCGATTCATCAGCGGAGAAAAAGACGTTTCGTTCTCCGTGGAACTAGCGCGAGCGCAAAGCGTAGTGCTTAAGCTTGCAAGAGGGCATGCCGCCTACGAAGCCAGCGAAGTTCTTCGACGCTCTCCGTCGCATATCCTGATTAGGCCGTTAATGTCGTTTGACCCGGCCGCGCGCGATCACTTCGAGACCCTTCGCAGCTCCGCCGTATGGCCCGAGGTCGGAAGCCGCGCGATGCAACGTCTCATTGTCTTTGGCACCGACGTGACGGACGAGGGTTGGATCGAGGTCCAGCCCGGGCAATATCGCTATTTCGTAGTGGCGGAAGGGCCGGTGATGGTGCGGTTCGTGGTGAGCGAGTACCTTGCATGCGAGGTCATTTGGGACTCCCAATAACCGGTTATTCGACGCACAGAAAACTCGCCGACATCTCTACTCGGGCAGCGCTTAACCCTTGATCTCGAAATGCTCATTGACCACCTCAGTTAGCGCATTTTCAAAAACTTCGGGTGAATTCAGGAGCGCAATCAGTTCCTGCGCCGCAGCAGTGTTCCCGGAACCCTTCGTACCTTGCCGGGAGACATGAGATCGGTAAGCGCCGTACGGATTGCCGCCGATGATTCTAGTATTCTCATTGCTTTTCGCCTGAACTCGAATTGGTTAGCAAATCACCTCGTTTGAGAAGGTTGCCGCTGCGACGGCCCCTATGAGCCGAACCTTGGCCGCAGAGAATGTTAAGTCTACTAACGAAAGCTGTCACCGCAATTTTGATGGGAGATCCTCTTGGTATGAGACGGCCCCGATTATGCCATGCCTAGCCAGCACATCTTTTTTCTCTTTTTGTCAGCCTTAATCTATTCTAGAATCATCTCCTCAGTCAGTACGTTCCCACAGAGGTAACTCCCCGCTACCTCCAGATATTGGCGTTTTGCGATCTTCCGCAGAGAAGAAGACGGGGCTCAAGCGTCCACATGGGTATTTCCAAGCGCTGGCTTGTTGTGTTTCTTTCGATTCTTGTCGTTCTTGTGTCTGCGGCCGTAATTTCCCGAAAGTACATATGGCTGTTCGTATCACGTAGGCCTGGTGCGAGGCCGCCTGTTGCTGATCTATTGCATGACGCTGAAGCGTCCAAGAATCCTGAAACGCTTCTTGCGGAAGCGAACCGTCTCGCTTGGCTTTTCAATTGGCCCAAAGCTGGACCCCTCTACGCGCGGGCAGAGGAACTTTTCCGGGAGAGAGGCGACACGCGGAACGAGATATATGCCCGCGTGGGCCGGATTCGAGCGCAGTCAGAGACCATGTCGTGGGTTGATGTTTCCGAGATGCTGGGACAGCAACTAGAGATTCCGGTTGTGAAAAGTGACCCAGAATTGCGGCTTTGGTGCCTAGCGGTGAAGGGATACACCGACCTAGAGATTAATCCGGCATCGGCGAAGCGAGCCTGGACAGAAGCCCAGGTAATTGCCCATGGGCTGGGAGAACGAGAGTGGGAAGCGCGGGCGAGAGGAGAACTAGGCTTCATTGCTTTTCTGGATGGAGATAGTCGCCGGGCCGCGACAATGGTTGGCGACGCATTCTTATCTGCGAAAGCGAGTGGCGATGTGGCTGGCCAAGTTCGAATCCTCGAGATGCTTGGCAATGGCTTCAATGAAACGAAGCGATATGGTGAGGCTCTGGCATTTTTCGAGCGAGCCATCAAGACGAGCAGCTCTAATCCCGATGCAGGGTTTCCGTTCATGGCGTATGAAGGTGAGGCTCAGACTCTGGTGGCTCAAGGCGAGGTGTCCGATGCGAAGGGCAAGTTGGAGCACGCATTAACGATAGCCCGAGCAAACCAGAGGCACGGGCATGAAGCTATGATTTTTCTCTATCTTGGCGAACTAGCGCTTCAGTCGGGAGATCGGCAAAGCGCAATGCAATACCTTGAGCAGGCGGCTGACCTCTCGCAAAAACACGAATTCTATCGCACCGTGGGTCAAGCAAAGATAGATCTTGCCGGGCTATATCGCGATGCGGGCGACCTGAAATCTGCCGAGGAATATGCTTCAGAAGGAGTAGATGCCAGTCGGCGCGTAGGCGACAGATATTACCTCCCGAGGGATCTGACGATTCTGGCGGAACTCAAAGCGCTAAAGGGGTCTTCTGCTGAGGCTGAGTCACTGTATCAAAATGCTGAGGATGTTATCGATGGAATGCTCTTGAACCTTCACGAGGCGCACTGGAGCAGTTCGCTTGCCGGAGCAATGAGCGAGACCTACCTCCACCACTTTGAAATGGAGGCGCGGGAAGGAAATGTGGAGCGGGCGCTTAGTGTCCTGGAACGAGTACGAGGCCGCACGGCGGCAGCCCTTCTGGAAAACAAGGTTGCGTTCACCAAGAGCGAATCCGAAGATGTGCGAGCGCTCGAAAACGAGGTTTCTGAGTTACAACTTCGTTTGATGCGTTCGGAAAACGCTGAGGAACGAACTGGTTTACTCGATCAACTCGTAGAGTACGAGCGCCGGCTAGAGTGGACACGAACTGACAGGAAAGAATCGACGCTAGGATGGTTTGAGAAGCCAGCGCCTCTGAAGGTGATCCAGGCAAGCCTGCGTCCCGACGAGGTTGTGCTGGAATACGTGCTCAGCGAGCCCCACTCGTATTGCGTCTGGATCTCCAGCAAACGCGAGGGCATACAACTGCTGTCTGCCGGACGCCAGCGAATTGAAGAGTTAACACGCAAATACCTGGAGGAAATCCGGGCTAAGAGCGGTGAGATTGATCTGGCGAAGCAACTCTATGGCGCTCTTTTGGGCTCTCTCCCAGCCAAAGCAACCCGCGAACGCGTGATCGTCGTACCAGATGGGATACTGAATCTGCTGCCCTTTGATGCTCTCCGCGATTCGACGGGTGCCTTCTTGTTGGAGACCCGCACCATCAGCTATGCACCAGCTTCGACAGTTCTTGCTGTTCTGAGGAACACGAAGCGGGCCCAGAGCGCTCAGCATTCATTCTTGGGCGTGGGGGATGTGTCATATCAAAATCAGGGTCACGTCTCGTCGAAAATCGATAAGCCCACCACCATTAAGCTAAGACTGCTCCGAGGATTCTCCGACGCTCTTGGCACACCTTTGTACGATTTACCGCAGACCCGGGAGGAAGTCGTAAGGGTCAGCAACATTGTGGGCAAAGATGGAGTTGTGCTGCTTGGCTCGAACGCAACGGAGACGGCGTTCAAGTCTGAGCCTCTGGCCGATTTCAAGATCGTGCATATTGCCGCCCACGGATTCGCTGATACTCAATTTCCAGAGCGATCAGGGTTGGTACTCGGTGTAGACCCGGCTTCGCACGACGACGGCTTATTGCAGGTCCGGGAGATCATACGCCTGCGCTTCAACGCCGATTTGGTGACGCTCTCCGCCTGCAATACGGGCCTTGGAAAACTCCAAGGCGAGGAAGGCGTAACCAATCTGGTGGAGGCATTCCTGGTGAGCGGTGCAAAAGCAGTTGTGGCAAGCCTATGGAGCGCTGACGACACGTACACGGCCGCTTTGATGGAGCGGTTCTACACCCATATCGCCAGCGGCCAGGACAAGGCGGGGGCGTTGCGACAAGCAAAACTTGACTTGCTCGCAAGATACGGTAGACAAGTACCAGCCTACTACTGGGGAGCGTTTGTTTTGGTCGGAGACGGAGGGTCTCCAATTCGACTGGAGGAGCGATGAGTCTCGACTTGCAAACCAAAGAGAAGATTTATTCCCGAGTCTGTGAGCTTGTGACTCGGAAGCACTTCGATCCCGGTATGAACGGGGCGAATTGGGAAGAATTGTCCGAAGCCAGGAGAGACCAAATCCTGAGAAGCACCAGCGATGAAGAATTCGAGAAGGGGATACAGGACCTCCTGGCCGAGCTGAAGACTAGCCACACCGGTTTTCGCCACTCTAAGAGTGCGAGGATTCCCGGCCGCCACGCCATCGCTGCAACTTTCATGCCTTGCAACTTTGACGGGGAGCAACGCTGGATGTTTCAGGACGTTCACGAAGGAGGCCCAGCGCATGCAGCGGGCTTGCGTCCTGGCGACATTCTTCTTCAAGTCCGAAACAAAGAGTTGAAGCCTCCCGAACCGCCGATTTTCCCGGTTGGCGAGGACTCACAATATGCAGTCCAAAAACCTGACGGCAAACGGATCGTAGGCAACTTGATTGTCCCGTCGCCAAGGTCGAAGAGTCATCAGGTGATCGTACCGAAGGCAGTTTTGTGCTCACAGCTACCCGATGGGGTCGGTTGGCTCAAGGTGACCATGTTTCCGGGAGCGGTCGGTATTGATCTTGCCAAAATGTTTGATACCGCTATCGCTCATCTCAAAGATTCGACTCGCTTGATCGTGGACCTTCGTGGAAACACTGGAGGGGGCATCGGTGGGTTGCGGCTGATGAGCTATTTGACTCCCGGAAAAAAGGAGGTCGGATACAGCCTCACTCGTGCGCGCAAAGAGAAGGGCTATGCAAGGGAGAAGTTGCCAAGGTTTGGCCACATACCTTCGCACAAGGCCACTCTTTTCTGGCTGGCATTACGTTATGGCTTCATTGACAAGTCGATTCTCGTAGTTACCGAGGGGCTCGGTCCTCAGAAATTTCACGGTCGCGTGGTGATTCTTGTCAACGAGCACACCGCCAGCGCCGGCGAGATGGTAGCCGCATTTGCGGAGGAGAATGGACTGGCCACTATCGTTGGGACAAAAACGGCTGCTCGCTTGCTGAGTGGGTCTACGTTTAAGGCCGGATCTGGCTATATCGTGGGATTGCCGGTCGCCGCGTATCTTACGTGGCAGGGAAGGTTGATCGAGGGCAAAGGCGTGACCCCCAGCATTCCTGTTGAACTGCCGCCAGACCATCTCATCTCCGGACAGGACCACCAGATGCAAAAGGCCATTGAGATTGTGAGCGGCTTGTAGCGTGACGTTCTTTCCTACCTGGCAGACCATCAGTCAGTTCGCGATATCCGCCAACGCGGCCCGATGGCAGCTCGGATAACTTCCGGTTGGCCTTTCTGCTTGCTTTCGAGGCGAGGTTAGCGTACTTAGAGAAGACCCCAGCAACCGAGGTGAGTGATGGAAGTACGTGCACCCAAGGGGCAATACCGGGTAATCGGGCTGGATCCAGTAGACACCCTCACATGGGCAAGCGGCCCTCTCTGGAAAGACTGCGAAACTTTCGACGAGGCGCTAGATTTGGCTGCCAGCAATGACGAGTTGTATCTTCGGATTTATATTTACAACGACAACGGCGAGATTCTGCATGAGGCTGGCTGCTATCGAGAGCAGCTCAAAAGGATTGATGAGCTAGAGGAACAACGTCCCGGCAGAGCCCAGGACGAACGTCCCAAAACATAAGGTCATCGCTCTCAAAGAACCCATCTTTGCTTACTCTCCCAAGCCTTGATTGGGGGCGAAACTCAACTCCCGATAAAAACGTGCAACCCTGACACAATCCGGTAAGGTAAGGTTTGTCGACAATCCGTAGGTTGGCCAGACCAGTCAATACAAGCGCGTTTGAACGTAGCCGCCCGGCGGCAGACGCTACGCGTGAGGTAGTCGAGCGTTGGTTGCTTTATGGTTTGTGATGTAAGTGTGGGTCACAGGAGGTTTCCCTATGACCCATTTGCGAAAAATGATGCTGGAAGAACTCCAGCGTCGTAATTATTCTGAAAATACCATACGCAGCTACATTCGAACAGTCGAAGATTTTGGTCGACGATTTAACTGTCCGCCGGACCGCTTGGGCCCTCAACATATTCGTCAATATCAGGCCGAGCTGTTCCAAAAACGGAAGTTGTCTTCGGGCACGGTTGTGATTCATCTGGCGGCCCTGCGGTTCTTCTACACCAAGACTCTCAGAAGGAATTGGAGCATCGCAGACACTCCGTATCCAAAAAAGACCCATCGCCTGCCGACGATCCTCAGCCAGGAAGAAGTTGCTCAACTCATCGATGCGGCCTCTACTCCCTTCCATCGCACTCTGCTGATGACGCTCTATGCCACCGGAGCCCGGAACCAAGAGGTGACGCACCTGAAGTTCAGGGACGTCGACAGCAAGCGCATGGTCATTCACATCAAAGGCGGCAAGGGACGCAGGGACCGGGACGTGATGCTTAGTCTTAAGTTGCTCGAGGAGCTTCGTGAGCATTGGTACCGCGTAGGACAAAGACCCAGGGTCTGGCTCTTTCCGGGCAACCGCCGCCACAGCGCGGATCGGCCGATCATTGCGAAAACGGTTTGGAATGCATGCCAGAAGGCCGCCAAGAGAGCCGGAATCCAGATTGGTGCCCATCCCCACATGCTTCGGCATTGCTTCGGAACTCATCTGCTCGAGGCGGGTGCTGATCTCCGCACCATTCAGATCCTGATGGGCCATAGCAGCCTAAGAGAGACCACCATCTACCTGCATCTTTCACAGCGCCATCTGCACGCGACCGCCAGTCCGTTGGACTTACTGAAGCTCAAAGACAGGTCACCGCAGGAGAAGTAGATGAGCCGGCCACCTCTGGAGGTGGCCGATCTCGTCCGCGCGGCGGGAGAAGCATTCATCGAAAGAAGCCGCCAGTGGATCCGCTGGAAGCACGTCAAAGTCCTGCGGGCCATTGCGCGGTGTCGCACCGCCGCTCTCGGCGGTCATATCGACGAGTGCACTGGCTGCGGGCATCGGACCACCATCTCTTATAACAGCTGCCGCGACCGACATTGTCCAAAGTGTCAGACGGCTGCCCGTGACCGCTGGATCGAAGCGCGTCGTAAGGAACTGCTCCCGACGCGCTACGCCCATGTGGTCTTCACGCTTCCCCGTCATCTAGCCCCGTTAGTGTTGCAGAACAAGAAGGTCCTCTACGATCTCCTGTTTCGCACCAGTGCCGAAACCCTTGTCGAAGTCGCGCGTGATCCTCAGCACCTCGGTGCAGAAATCGGCTTCTTCAGCGTCCTGCACACCTGGACGCAAAAACTCGAAATTCACCCGCACGTCCATTGTGTCGTTCCCGCCGGAGGTCTTTCACTCGATCACACCCACTGGATTCGTTCACAAGGACGCTACTTTCTTCCCAAACCAGTGCTGCGGAAAGTCTTTCGCGGCAAGTTCACCGACGCTCTCAAGCAGGCTTTCCATGACGGTCAACTCCGTTTCGAGGGAGATCTCAAACTCCTCGCTCAGCCAAAGACCTTCGCCGCCTGGCTACGGCCTCTGTTCCGAAAAAAGTGGGTGGTGTACTTGAAACGCCCCTTCGGTGGCCCCGAATATGTGCTGCAATATCTGGGCCGCTACACCCATCGCGTGGCCATCTCCAATCACCGCCTGATCTCACTTGCCGATGGTCAAGTCACCTTTCTGTGGCGCGATTCGGCCCATAACAACGAACAGAAACCCATGACCCTACCGCTCGACAAGTTCCTGCGCCGCTTCCTACTGCATATCCTGCCGCAAGGCTTCGTGCGCATCCGCCACTTCGGGTTTCTGGCCAACCGCCGGCGTGCCACTCTCCTACCGCTTTGTTTTCACCATCTCGGCTCCGCCCCAGAGCCGCAAGCCCAACAACACGTTGCCTCCACTGAAGACACGTTTGGTCTTTGGCGCTGTCCCAAGTGCGGTGGTCCGATGAAGGTCGTCGAGCGGCTTACGGCTGCCGAAATCCAACTCCGTTCTCCGCCGGTGCTCACGACTGCAGCATGAAATCACTCTCTCCAATTCGAATTCTTCGCGCGCCTCGGCACGGTTCGCATTCCTGTGCCTTCCCGCCGCATAGCTTCTCTCTTTCAGCTCCTTCAGCAACCTTCTTCGCACGACTTGCCACCGCAAACGGCTGCCCAGTCCACCGAGACCATGGTGTCCCGGCTTCTACTCTGCCCTCGCAAACCGCAACTCGGCTCCATCCCAACATTGAATTTGCATAAAGCCCGCGTCTGCCGCAACCACGGGCGGCCACGTTCAAACGGCTTAATCGAACGCGCGAAGACCCCGCGTCTGAGTTCGGTTCTTCGTGGCAACGCGCGTCCGATTAAGCACTAGCGTTAATCGGGACTTTGAGATGAATTGTCGGTCACCGGGGCGAGAAGACAGGCTGCTCTACTCCGTTCCGTGCGATGACTCTTGGTGGGGAACCCGGGTCGGTGGAATCCAAAACGAATAGTGTCGCCTCGAATCGCTGCTTGTGCGTGGTCTTGTCCCTCAGGCCACTAGTACAGACAGCGGCTAGGAGTTCTCCGTTGGGGGACCAGGTCAGATAGTCACCACAACGCAGACGGTCCCTCTCGCCAAATGGCCCCATTCTTGTTCCATCTATCTTTGTGATAAAAATGCGAGGAACATCCACGGAATGCGGCGTTCCAGATAGAGTGACCTCGACTTCCATTCGATGCATTTCTGTATAGGCAATCCTATTCCCGTCCGGCGACCATGCAAATGTCCGAACATCTCGCTTGCGGTCGGTGAGTGGTAGTGGGACCGAGCCATCCGCTTTGCATATCATAAGCTGCCCCTTGTCCCCGATGCGCGATAGGTAAGCGATATGCTGCCCAGTGGGAGACCAACTTGGGTACCAACCCTGATTGGCAACCACTCGGGGTTCTCGTTTTCCTCTGGCGTCAGTAACACAGAGAGAAGTTGTGAATCCTACCGGCTTGTGTTCGCTGAAACATGAATACGCGATTTGGTTGCCGTCTGGGGACCACGAAGGAAACGCGCCGTGCTCGACCAGCAATTCGGGACTTTTCCCGGGCTCCCGTACATCCACAATGAATATAGACTCGCTTGGTGGGCCGAACCCTGAACTCGTGTCAGTCATCGCGCCAACTGCGAGTTTCGTGCCGTCTGGTGACCAGCTAAACGCGTTTCCCTGATATAGCAACAAGAATCGAAAAGTCGCAATCCGTTTCGGGTTCTTCCCATCCGCATCCATCACAAACACTTCGTTTGCGGGGTCCCGCATATTCCTGCCGTCTGGGCCCTCATTCAGATGAATGAACGCGATTCGCCTGCCGTCTGGAGACCAAACCGGATTCTCGCTGCGGTCATCTGCCGTCAACTGGAGTTCGCTACCGGCTCCGCTCGGGTCGGCCACAAAGAGATTCGTTGGTGTTGGTGCATCCATCACAGCCTTAGGAAAAATCATGTTTCTGGCGAATGCGATTCTTAGCTGTGATGATGAAGGCGACACAGGATTGTCACTGGGTACCTGAGTGGCAGCCAGGACGAAGATTAGGAAGCTCGCAAAGACACTTCTCATCGCTTATTCATTCTATGTTCTGCCCAAACAGTTCCACAATATCTGCTAGGTCCCGGTAAGTTCGGCTTGTAGTAAGCGATCATCGCGCCTGCCGCCAATTCTGGGAGGATTACGGGCAACACGGAAGAAATGCACCTTGACGAGAACCGCCCCTGTCGGAAGCTCACTTTGCTCACGGGGCTTTGCCGTGAAGGAATCATCGCAACATGAGGGGATAAGAATTCCACTCAGAACCAGGCCTCCGGACCTGGAACACGTACTGTCCAGGGGACGCAGAAGAAAGGTGGACAACGGCTTGGATTGACGTAAGGCCATCTTTCAGAGAAGCGACACCTCTCGTGGCGAAGACCTCACTTCCCGCTGTTGTCGCGATACGCATCTCGTAAGGCCCCTCCGCGCTCCCAAGCGGGAGATAGACATCGAGATGCCTCACTTCGCGACTGACCTCCAGTGGTTGCTCGCCTGGATTCGGCTCAGTCCCACGCGGGATTGATCGATTCCTCAAGTCCAGCACAGCAGTCTGGACGACGAGGGGGCCCTTCTGTCTGAAAAACAAAGCCCAACCCGCAACACCCACGACAATTAAAATGCTCGCAGCGATTGCGAGAATGGTCTGCATCCGACGATGCCGGTAGCCAGCCTGAAGCTCGGAAAACTCGCGATAGCAGGGGCTGCAGGAAGTTAGGTGATCGAGCCACTTTTCGGCTTCGGCGAGTGGCATCTCATGAGAGGCGATTCTTTTCAGAACATCAGAGCCAGGGCACCCGGTACGGTCAGGATTCGGGAACTCCTTGAGCAGACCACGGCCCAGTGCATCCAGGATGCGCTTTTCTTCCCTTTCCGAGTATCCCTTCGCGTTCAGACCTGCCTCCCTTTGCAACTTCCTCTACCTTCAGTGACAAGATACACCCACCCGACCTCAGTCGGGCTTCTTCGGCTTCGCTCCTTTAAGCAATCGCACAATGCTCTGCCGGGTCTTTTCCAATCCGTACTGGAACTTCATTTTTGCTTGTGGCTCGCTAACGCCTAGCCGAGATGCAATCTCTCTCCAAGAATAGCCATATTGCCGCGCCTGCCAGACCTTCTTTGTCCAAGGGTCCATTCGGTCTGTGATCTGCCTGATCGTAATTGCCTGTTCCAGTTCTTCAACCCATCCCCCATCATGGGTGCTCTCAACTAGATCCAAGTCGAGGCCCTCCGGAACAGACTGAAATGCTTCGCGCCGTTCGTGCTCTGCTTTTAGGAATCTATGAAACCTGTGGTGGAACGCAGCGAGAAGATAGGACTCAAAGTCTCCGACAGAGGATCTGTATTCGCCCTTCCTCCGAAGCGCCTTGGAAACAGACCGCAAGACTTCTTCCCAAATGTCTGCAGCGAGAGCCTCGGATTCCCGCTTTGAACCTTCCCGCTCAAGTTCACGAGCAGCATGAGCCACAACACGAGGCCAAGCCGCCCGAGCAGCGGTTATGACCTCTTCCGGAAGTGAATCTGGATCTCCGACCGTCTCCCGCTGAATCTTACGGAGTACCCACTCGCCGTACGGGTCAGCTTTCTCCATTCGCTCCTCGTATGTATGGCCCGCCCGATGAAATGGGTATACAAAGCCTCCCACTGCGTTACTTGCGATGTCAATGGTACGGTAGAGATACTCCCCACCCGACCCCGGCTAAAGATTTTTTCTTACTTTTTCCTTTTTCAAAGCCTCTTTATAAGAGAGGGGAGTTCTCGCCGAATATCCCCCGGGGGCTTGGCGGACCGGATTCAGCCGGGTGAACCGTCAGGCATCGTGGACGGCCGAGAGACGGCGCGCCGCACGCGAAGGTAGAAACCCACTGCACGGAGCTAGTGCTCCAAGTGTGTCTTGGCAATAGCCAAGAACTTCAGAGCAGGGACTCGGTTCTGCCTGCCGTGCCGAGGTGTCTTCTGGCGGCAACAATTCCGGCGAGAACTCTCCACAAATCGTCCATCTGCGAACTCACGAACAAAGGAGAAAGTCAGAAATGAGACCACTTTGGAACAAGGCGCTTCGCTTTAAGAGGGCATTCCAACAACTGATCACCGTCGCGGCGGGGCTGCTGCTGGCGGCTCCAGCCTTCGCCCAGACGGGAACTTCTCCGTGGGAGAACGCCGTCAGCGTGCTGCAGCAAGCTTTTACCAGCACCATCGCTCGCGGCCTCTCGCTCGTTGCCATTGTCGTGGCCGGCCTCACCTTCGCCTTCGGTGAAGGCGGCTCGAAGCGGGTGCTTGCCGGTGTCCTTTTCGGCGTTGGTATGGCCATCGCAGCGGTGAATTTCCTGTCGTGGCTCTTTCCCGGCAACTGAATCACGCACGTCCCTAGGGGAGACGCACATGGCGGAAGCAAGACGAATCAACAGAGTGCATCGCGCGCTGTCACGGCCACTGACGATCCTCGGGGCCGAGCGAAAACTCTTTTTCTTCGCCATGTGCCTTGGCGCAGCCACTTTCAACTTGCTCAACAGCTTGTTCGGCGGGTTGCTGATGTTTTTGCTGCTCTACTTCATGGCCCGCTGGGCCACCCAGACCGATCCGCAGATTCTGCGATTTCTGCTGACAGCTGCAAGACTCCGCGTCCAGTACGACCCCATGAAGTTCACTCCAATTGTGATCCGAAGGGATGGCCATGCTCAGGCTTAGCCGCATCTTCAAGAACTACAACGAGACCGGTTCCCTCAGCGAGCATATCAACCTCTACGGCTTCATCGGGCCGAACGTCTTTCTCACAAAAAGCGGCGAGGTGGGCGTCATCCTCGAAGTTCGCGGCGTCGATTACGAGTGTCTCGACGGTGCAGCGATCGACGGTTTCACGAAGCGCCTCGAATCGGCCTTGAAGCTGTTCGACGAAAACCACCGCGTCTACCAGTGCCTCTTCAAACGCAACAACGAAACGATCCCCTACAAACTCTACGGCAACCCCATTGTGGACACTGCGATCAAAACCCGCATCGCTTACCTCGGCAGCAAGGCCGACACGCTCTTTTCCCTGTCCATTTATTACGTGGTGCTTTACCAGGGATTTCAGGCTTCCCAGAAGATTGGAACCGCGCTCGCCGAGTTCCCCAAGAATCCAAGGAAGGCCCTTGCCGATCTCGGGGCGCATTTCTCCTCCCAGAGGCAGACCGTCGTTCTAGGGCAGCACGTCAGCAACGCCCAGGCAGCGCTCGTTCAAAAAGCCCGCAGCTTCATTCTCCAAGTCAGCGACTTCCTCGCTGTTCGGATGCTCGACAAACAGGAAGCCTTCCGCGTTCTGAAGCGAACGCTCAACTTCCATCCCGACAAACTAGAACTCGCCAAACTCAAATACGACACCTTCCTCGATTACTACCTCCCGGAATCCCACCTCGGATGCCATCGCGGGCATCTGCGGGTGGACGATTACTACGTCAAGGTTTTGACGCTCAAGGAGCCTTCCGCCCAGAGCTTTCCGCTCATCTTCAAACGCCTGCTTGAAGTGGAAGCAAACTATCACGTCGTCACGGAATGGAAAAAGGAAGATTCCGGCAAGATGCGCCGGATCATTCAGGCCAAGCGCCGCCATTTTCACAACACCAAGCGCTCGTTCACTAGCCAAGTCAGCCTCAACGATGCTCCCACACAAGACGTGTTGCTCGACGATTCCAAGGAGTCCCAGGTCCGGGAACTCGGCGAAGGCATCAAGGAAATCGAGTTGCACGGAAACTACTTTGGCCAGTTTTCTCTCACCGTCGTGATTTACGACCTGGACTTGGCCAAGGTAGACCGGGCATGCGCCGACTTCTATAAGGTTTTCAGCGTCCACGATGCACAGCTTTACGAAGAGAAATACAACCTCCTGAATGCCTTTCTCGCGGCAGTTCCCGCCAACTACGTCTTCAACTTGCGTTCCCTGTACCTTCTCAACACGAATTATGCGGATTTCTCGTTTCTCTTCACCCTTCACTGTGGCGAGCCTCGCAACGTCCATCTCCGGCAGGAGTATCTCGCGGTCCTTGAGACCAACCACCACACGCCGTACTTCCTAAATCTCCATTACCGCGATGTGGCGCACACCATGATTCTCGGACGAACAGGTGCCGGGAAGAGTTTTCTTCTGAACTTCCTGATCACCAATCTGCAAAAGTATGCACCGCATACCTTCATTTTCGATTTGGGCGGCAGCTTTGAAAGCCTCACGCAACTTTTCGGCGGCTCGTATGTTCGCGTCGGCCTTGAATCAGAGGGTTTCAAGATCAATCCGTTTTCACTGCCACCGACGAAGGAGAACCTCGATTTCCTCGCCCTCTTCCTGAAGGTGTTGATCCAGGGGCAGAGGACGGGCGAGCTCGACCCTGCCACCGAGCGCGACCTCTTCCACCAGGTGGAGAACCTCTATGAGGTGGACCCGGCGCTGCGCACGCTGGGCGTGCTTGCGAATACTCTCGGCCACGATATATCGAGCCGTCTATCGAAGTGGACTCGCGGGGGGCAGTTCGGGTTCCTCTTTGACAACGCCGAAGACACGATTTCGTTCTCCCGCTTTCAGTGCTTCGACTTCCAGCGCATGAGCCAGTACCCGGAACTTCTGGAACCGCTGCTGTTCTACATCCTGCATCGAGCCAATGCCGTTATCGCCGACCGGCAGATTTCATCCGTCTTCAAAGCCTTCTTCATCGACGAAGCCTGGGTGTTTTTGAAGAACCCTGCCATCCAGCGATACGTCGTCGAGGCCCTCAAGACCTGGCGCAAACACAACGCGGCGATGGTGCTCTCCACACAGTCGCTTGATGAACTCAAGCGCTCGGACATCCTCGACGTAATCATCGAGAGTTGCGCAACCAAAATCTTCCTCGCCAACCCGGACATGGACCGTGACCTCTATCGGCGTCAGTTCCATCTGAACGAAACCGAGGTCGAGCTCATCCCGGGCCTTCTCCCCAAGCAGCAATTTCTGATTAAGACGCCGGAACTCGCGAAGGTCGCCAATCTCAACGTCGATCCCAAGAGCTATTGGCTGTACACCAACGATCCCTACGACAACCGGAAGCGCAAAGAAGCTTTCGACACCTATGGATTTGAGCGAGGGCTCGAAGTGCTGGCAGGGGCGAAGCCATGAGAGTACTCGTGATTGGGTTCCTCTTCTGGGTTTTTATCGTCCCCAGTCTCGTCGCATCTTTCCTATTCCTGACAGTACTTGCAGCCTTCGTGCCTGCGCTGTATTTCGCGTTGACCTGGTTTGTTCTCGCATTCACCACCGCGTTGCTGCTATGCGGACCTCTCTGGGTCATTCCGTCCGCGCCTTTCGCCAGCTTTCGTTCCGACTCTTTCCAATGTAGTTGTCACAAAACAAATCCATCTCAGGAGAAAAACAATGAAGGGCACCACAACGTCAAAGTCTATTTTGAGTAGCCTCGCCTTCCTCTGTCTCACTTGCCTGGCTGCCATACCAGCCCACGCTGCGGCGGAAGCAGCGGCGCGGGTTGTGAAGTACTCCAAAGAAGACATCGTCCCCGTTAGCGCCAAGCTCCGGTTTTCGACGCTTATCGTCCTGCCCGAGGACGAGGAGATTCTCGATTTCACCACCGGCGACAGGGAGTTCTGGGTCATCAACGGCGCGCACAACCTTTGCTACGTTCACCCGGCCCAGGCCGGCATTCGCAGCAACTTGAACCTCATCACCGCCAGTGGTCACGTCTATTCCTTCCTCCTGACCGAAATCAGTAATCAACCGAATGTCGAGCCCGATCTGAAGATCTTCGTCGAACCCAAGGAAGGCTCCGGTATCGCGGCGAACACCGGGCTGCGCGGCTATGTCAGCGCGGGCGAAGCCCAGGCGTACAAGAAGGAACTCGAAACGCTCCGCTCACAGACAACGGAGCAGATTCACGCCGCGCAAGCCCAAGTCGCCGAGCAGCTCAACCAGTTCCGCTCCAGCTACGCCACGAAACTTCAATTCGACTATCCACTGGACCAAAAGGCCGCGCAGGAGCCGTTTCTGGTCTCCGCCATCTACCACGACGACGCCTTCACGTACATCAAGTGCGGCGCAAAAGAAAAGCCCGCTCTTTATGAAATCAAGGATGGCAAGCCGAACCTGATCTCCTTCCAGGTCGAGAACGGCGTGTACATCGCACCCAAGATCATCGATACCGGCTACCTCGCCATCGGCAAAAAGAAACTGCCGTTTGTGCGTCGCTCGGCGGGGAACTGAGGGGCGAACAATGAACCAACCGACCCAACCTGCTCAGGTTCAAGAGAAAGCGCCCAAGCCGCAGGGCCTTCTACCGAAGAACGTCCAGTCCTGGCTTCTCATCGGACTGGCGTTTCTGATGGTTGCCATCATGTGGTTGACCGGGGGCAAGAAGCCGCCGACGCCGGCGAAAGCAGCGCCGCCAGCCACGCCCGTTGAGGCACCTCTCGAAGTCAACGAAAGCAAGATTGCTGACATGCAGAACCGCATTCAGGATTTGCAGCGCCAGCAACTTATTGCGCAGGCTGCTCTCACGCAGCAGACCCGGCAAATCGGTGACGCAGCCCATGACTCTCCGCAGCTTCAGCAACCTGGTGCCGGTGGCACGGGCGAGCAGAGGCCGGAAGAGGACCCGATCCAAGCGGAACGCAAGAGGCGCGCCTATGTGTCGCTGTTCGCCTCAAATGTCGCTCTGAGCTACCGCAAACCTCCGGCGAGTGCTCCGGCCCCGGCAACCGACACACCTCTCGCCGTTCCGGCACCGCCCCCTTCGGGCCCCGACACGCCACAGATTGCACAACTCCTGAAAGATATGCAGACCAATTCGATTCCTCCCGCATCAGCCCGCAACGATTCCGCGGAAACAACCAAGGACCGAAAGGAGGAACCGAGAAACCCTGCCGCCGTGTCGGCCGTCTCCGCCAATGCGGCGGCAGGAAAGACCTACGTACTGTTCGAAGGAACCATCCTCGAAACCGTCCTCATCAACCGTCTCGACGGGGGCTTCGCCGGTCCCGTCGAGTGCCTGCTCTCGACCGATGTCTATTCGAGCGACCGCCAACACCTGCTGATTCCGGCAGGCTCAAAATTGCTCGGTGAAACCAAGAAGGTGGACACCTTCGGCCAGACACGTCTAGCCGTGGTGTTCCATCGCCTGCTCATGCCCGACGGCTATTCGGTCAGCCTCGACCAATTCAAGGGGCTCAACCAGATCGGTGACACCGGGTTGCGGGATCAGGTCAATAACCACTATCTCCGCATTTTCGGTGTCTCGCTTGCGGTTGGAGCACTTGGAGCCGTCAGCGAAGCCAGCACCGGAGGCGCATTGAACGCAACAGGTGGCGACCTCATGCGTCAGGGATTTGCGCAAAGCACCGCGCAGTCCTCCGCGCAAATCCTCGACAAGTTCCTGAACATCATGCCCACGGTGACCATCCGGGAAGGCCACCGCGTCAAAGTCTATCTCGCGGGCGATCTTGCATTGCCCGATTACACCAACCACAAAATGCCTTCCGATCTCTGAAGGCGAGAAAGAAAGGATAAAAGTTCGATGAAGAGAAAACTCTTGCTCATTGTGCTCGTCATGGGGTTGTGCGTTGGCACCGCTTCAGCGCAGTTCGGCGGAATCGTCTACGATCCGACGAATTACTCAAACGCGCTGCTTCGGTACTACCAGCTCCAGCAGCACCTCCTTCAATTGCAAAAAAGCTACGCCCAGATCACCAACCAACTCAACCTGGCACTCCAGATGGCGCAGTTCGTCAAAAACATGCCCGCCCGTTACCGCGCCGTGTTTTCGCAATGGCGAAATGTGACCTCACTGAATACCTTCGGAAATACCGGCTCTTGGGTCAGCGGCATCAACTCTGGCCTGCTTCCCAACATAAACATCGGCTACCAGAAGTCCACAACTCAACTGCTCCCCTACAGCACGGACCATCTCTCCGGGATGGATCCTTTTGAGCTGGAGCGCGTGCAGTCCCAATATGCATCTGTCCAACTCGTGGACGGCGCGAACGTAAACGCAATGGCCACCATCGGCTCCATCCGGGGCAGCGCCCAGGATATCCAGACACAGATCGGCAATCTCGAACAAGACTCGTTCTCCAGCGACTCCGGTCTTAATACCGAAGTCTCCGTCCTGAACAAAATCAACGCGGCGGGAGTCTTGACGCTCCGCACGCTCCAAGACTCGAACAAACTCCTCGCGTCGCTCCTCGAACAGCAAACCATCCTCGCCAAGCAGCAGCGCGAGTCCACGACCAACTCCATCAATGCCGACATCCAGCGTCAATCCAGCCTCGCCGCGAACATGACGCAGGTGACCGGCACCCTTACCAATTCACTTCAAAACTTCCGCATGCCGTAGGCGTGCGGAGATAGACGCCCAGGCGTCGAAGGAGCTGACGGCAGTGCAAACCGACTATCTGCAGTACATCTTCCAGGCCATCAACACCTTGCTTACCCAGAACCTCGGTTTCTTCGACGCTATGGGCCAGAACCTGTTTCGTTCGTTCGCCACAATTCTCATCGCCTGGTACGGCATCAAATCCGCTCTCTCCGCCGCCAGCGGCAGGTCTCCGTTCCACTTCGACAATTTCGCGAGCCTGCTCCTGACTATCAGCTTCGGCTTTGCGATGGTTAATTACTACAGCACGCCCATTCCTGGTGTTGGCATGAGCTTCCACAACCTCGTCACCAACGAAGCCCAATTTCTATCGAGCCAGATCGACCAGGCCCAACTGCAAACGGTTGTTAGCCAGGTTGCGGACTTCGAATCCCGCATGGATTCCCCCGGCTGGGGCGATGTTCTCGGAACTGCCATCTACGTCATCGTGACCATACTGCTCGCCGCAGCCCAGGCCGTGGCGATTGTGATTATCGCCTACGGATTCATTGCCACTGCGGTTTGCGTGTTGGTGGGACCGATATTTGTCCCGTTTTTCATCGTCCCGAAGATGGAGTGGCTCTTCTGGGGCTGGTTCCGTTGCTTCATCCAATATGCCTTCTACCAGGTCATCGCCGCAGCTGTAGTTTTTATGATTGGAAACCTCATGCTCGGCGCTTTGCGCCTTCCACCTTCGGGTACGCTTTCGACCGTACAGCTTATCGCTTGGTTTCCGGTCCTTTTCATCACGTTTCTCACTTCGATCTATGTCTTGCTCAAAGTGCCTTCCCTCACCAACCACATTTTCAGCGGCACGGCGGGAGGCTCTTCCGCAGGGTTGCTCGAAGCGCCGGCTGCTGCGGCCGCCGCAGTCGCCAGGGGGCTGTGATGGACCGCGACCCCACATTCCACGATGCAAAGCGGCTCTACCTCGAATCGTATGGTGATCCAATGGTGACGAATACTTATCTCAAGATTGCTCTTGCGCTGCTGTCCATCGTTTGCGTGGCGCTGGCGCTCATCGATCTCCGGACCATCCGCACCTTCCAGAACTTCCGTCCACTCGTGATCCGCATTGACGATCTGGGCCGCGCCGAAGCAATCAACTACCACAACTTTGAATACAAACCCCAGGATGCCGAGGCGAAGTATTTTCTCTCCCAGTTTTGCACCCTCTATTACCGCCGCAACCGCTACACGATTCAGGATGATTTTTCGAAGTCCCTCTACTTCCTCGACGGCAAGCTGGCCAATGGCATCCTCGACGCCTACCGCAAAGACGACATCATCAAGAAATTCATCACCAATACCGCCGCGCCCGAGATCGATGTGGACGTGAAAAAGGTCGCGCTTGAAGAGATGCAAACGCCTCCCTTCCGCGCACGCGTGGACTTCTACATGGTCTATTACTCGCCCGCCGACCATAGCGAGCTAAAGCGCGATCTTTACACCGCGAACTTTGTCTTCCTTTTCAAATCACAAGTGCCCAACGAATTGATTCCGATCAACCCGCTCGGAGTCACCATCACCTACTTCCGCGAAGACCAGGCGTTCAAATGAAAAACATGATTCGTACGTTCCGTTTGGAGAATGAGCTGACCCAGGAAACTCTGGCAAACCGCGT